>ERZ1023155.14-NODE-14-length-169146-cov-8.660916_pt1 | contig 169146 bp, 139 predicted proteins | sample MGYA00521096_ERZ1023155 | MGnify/ENA primary metagenome ERZ1023155 (study PRJEB32759, sample SAMN07749902) | skin metagenome | biome: transportation; feature: city; material: polyester macromolecule | host: Homo sapiens | place: Hong Kong:TW line | collected...
CAAAGAAAGTAAGTGCCGCCCCGCACAGGGGCAACGCCAATAGACCACTAACAAAGCAAGGAAAGGCCAAAGAACCAGACCAACAACAAACCCGCCGAACAGGCAAAAAAAAACCAGCCCCTACAGCAATCCACAAACCACAGCAGCAACCACCGACCCACCCACCAACACCACCCCCACAACACGCCGCTTATTCAATTCAGTCCACAACAAAACACCAGTCAAAGAAAGCAAAATCATCCCACCCGCGATCGTGTCGATCAACAAAACCCACCCAACACTCAACCCCACGCCACGGTGCAAATTATTCATCGTAGTGAGAAACGAGTTCTGCGTACGTTTCACCGCAACAAACCCATTCCCAACCCAATACTCGGCCTGCACATTCTGAGTAGGCCCAAAAATCCCGACCTGCCAGAACTCGGGCTGCATCGTGCTGCGATCGCCCCACGCCACCGGATGCGCCGGCTCACGCTTCATCCGCCCCGGCTTGCCGTCGATTTTCAACTCGCCCTTGAGCCACTTCGCCATCTCCATTGGCGAACCCAGCTTTTTCTGCGGCACAGGAATCTGCATCTCCTCAACCTGCGGCTCACCCGAGGACACCTTCAACGGCCCCGCCCGATGGTTCAGCAAAAAACCCGTAACCCCGAACAACAACCCCAATACCGCACCCCACAACCCAACCCAGCCGTGCACCTTGCGCAACCACTTGATGAAATTCGCCCGCCGCGAACGCTGGCGTCGCGTCGTCTGCTCGGCATCGTCCAGCAGACGATGACCCCGCTCCGGCTTATGAGCCGTGTACTGCGTGCCCCCGCCAACAGCAGGCTTCATATCGATCGAATCAGGCGCATTCACATCCAGACTCCAGGCGCAACAAGTTAACCCCTCACCAACGGCGACGCGCGACGGCTGCGCGCGCTCACATCAGCGACAACGGAAAGTTTGAAAGGAAGGGCCGGACAAACCCGGCTTGCGGTCCAGGTCGTCCGGCTGAGAGGCTGGCTGGCAGTCACAGAGGAGGAGAAATGTGACAGAAAGCTGGCGATACCTTTCAATTGAGAATGGATATCATTACACAGTTGACGCATTTGCTCAATCGCAATGCGCGGCATCCGCTTGACATCCGGGCCTCGCAACCCGACTCTAGGCAGCGATCCCGTCACCTTCCGGATGCCCGCCTGCCATGCGCCTCGTCTCCTGGATCTGTCTCGCGTCCCTCGGCTGGCTTGCCTGCGCTCACGTCGCGAACGCGAGCATCACGGCGAGGCTGGAGGATCCCTATACCAACGAGGGCGAAACGCAGACCTTCACAGTCAACGCCGACGGCTCCTTCTCCAAGCTCGATTCGATGACGCTGCACGTGAACAGCGAAGCAGGTGTCGCGCGGGTGGCGCAACAGTACGTCTGGTTCAACCGGAATATGACCGACGTGCAGATCCTCGAGGCGTACACGATCACCGCCGACGGCGTGCGCCACGACGTGCAACCCGACCAGATTCGCGACGTGCAGGAAGCGCGCTCATTCAATGCGCCGATGTTTCAGGACATCCAGGAAAAGGTAATCGTGTTCCCCGCCGTCGAGCCCGGCGCGCGAGTGCACCTCAGCTATCGCAAAACGCAGAAGCAGCCGCTTGTGCCAGGCGAGTTCAGCGACTTCACGCCGCCCGATCTCGTGCCGACGCGTAACTTCCGCCTCATCTACGACCTGCCCGCCGACAAGCCGCTTTACGCCGACGCGCGTGGCTTCACAGCGCTGCAACCGGTCACGCGCGAGGGCCGTACGCGCTACGAATATCGTTACGACAAGGCGCATTTCAGCCGGCTCGAGCGCGGCTCGATCGCGTACGTATCGTATGGCGACCGGTTGATGGTCTCGACCTTTCCGGACTACGCCACGTTCGCCGCCAGCTATAAGGCATCGTCCTCCGATGCGACCACGCGCGACGTCACCGTCACGCGTCTTGCGCAAAACCTCACCGCGCACGACCGCACCCCGCGCGACAAGGCCAAGACACTGTATGACTGGGTGCGCCGCAACGTCCGCTACGTGGCGATCTATGTCGGGCGCGGTTCAGTGGTGCCGCACAGCGCCAGCGCGATCCTCGCGAACCGCTACGGCGACTGCAAGGATCATGTGGCGTTATACGGCGCGCTGCTCGACGCAGTCGGCGTTCGCAATGAGCCGGCTCTGATCAGCAGCGGCTCGATCTATACGCTGCCCAGCGTGCCGGGCTACGGCGTCATTAATCACGCCATCACATGGCTGCCCGATTTGCAGCAATACGCCGACTCGACGGCGTCGAATGTCGAATTCGGTTTTCTGCCGTGGTCCGATATGAACCGGCCTACCGTTCTCGTCAATCAGGGCGTGGTGGCGCAAACGCCGGCCACCGAATTGACGACGCGCAGCACCGATCTGTCGATCAAGGTCGAGCCCGATGGCTCGGCAAGCTTCACGTACCGGCTGGAGGCATCGGGTGCCACCGCCGAACAGGCACGCGCGATGTTGCGCGCGCAGACACCCGCGCAACGTGAAGAATCGATCCAGGCGGAACTGCGCAGCGCGAACCTGCGCGGCACGGCTACGCTGACCACAAACGATCTCAGCGTAGCCGACGGCCCGTTGACGATCACGATGAAAGGCACGCTCGAAAGTCTCGTGGTGCCGGGCGCGGCGGCATCGATTCCGGCGCTGACGAGTCTGGCCGGCGGCCTGGAGGCGGATACGCGTTACTGGCTCGGCGAACGGCAACGCACGCAGCCGTTCGTCTGTCATAACCTCGCGTTGCATGAACGCGCGCGCATTGAATTGCCAGCGAATTTCCACGTGCTCGACATGCCGGAGGCAAAACGGACTCAAGATCGCTACGTCGATTTTCAATCGCAGTACACGTTCGATCCGCTGGGCAACGTGGTGACGATGGCGCGTGACGGCACCACGCATTTCGACAGCGACGTCTGCACGCCCGACGACTTCGCGAAGATGCGCCCCGCGATCGAAGCAATCGGGCGCGACGTGCGCGCCGAAGTGATCGTCAAATCGACGCTGGTGGAATCGTCGAGCGTGGCGTCACAGGCGCCGTAGAAACGCAATCGCTCAAACCGGCCAGAGCGGCCCTTCCTGCATCGCGCCGAGCTGCTCGCGCAGTTCGAGAATGCGGTCCTCCCAATAACGTTGGGTGTTGAACCACGGAAAGGCCGCCGGAAATGCCGGGTCGTCCCAGCGGCGCGCAAGCCACGCCTGATAGTGAATCAGCCGCAGCGTGCGCAACGCTTCGACGAGATACAGTTCGCGCGGCTCAAAGTCGCAGAAGTCTTCATAGCCGGCGAGCAGATCCGCCAACGCCCGCGAAGCCTCGACACGTTCGCCCGGCAGCAGCAGCCACAAATCCTGCACCGCCGGACCCATGCGGCTGTCGTCGAAGTCGACGAAATGCGGGCCCGCGTCGGTCCACAACACATTGCTCGGATGACAATCGCCGTGCATTCGCAACATGCGAATATCGCCGGCACGCTCGAAGGCGCGCTCAACGCCTTCGAGCGCGAGATTCACCACGGTTTCCCATGCGGGCCGCACGTCGTCAGGCACGAAGCGGTGCGACAGCAGGAAATCGCGCGGCTCGTAGCCGAACGTGTTGATGTCGAGCGTGGGACGTTCGGTGTAGTTCTGGGTCTGTCCGACCGCATGAATGCGGCCGATAAAACGCCCCAACCATTCGAGCGTATCGCGCCGGTCCAGATCGGGCGCGCGGCCGCCGCGGCGTTCGAAGATCGAGAAACGGAAACCGTCGAAGGTATGCAACGTACGGCCTTCGAAAACACGTGCGGGCACCGCCGGAATCTCGCGCGCAGCAAGATCGGCGACAAAAGCGTGCTCTTCGAGAATGGCGGCGTCAGTCCAACGCTCGGGACGATAGAACTTGGCGACCACCGGCGGACCATCTTCCACGCCCACCTGGTACACGCGGTTTTCATAGCTGTTGAGCGGGAGCATGCGGCCGTCGGTGTACACACCGACGCTGCTGAGCACGCTGTCGAGCGCGTCGAGCACGATTTCCGGCTTGAGCCGGGCGAAAGGGACGGCGCTATCGGCGCCGTCCTGCGAGTCGAGATTGTCGTCGTTCATGTCCGCATTGTGCGCCGCGCCGCCGTCAAAGACGAGGGTGTCGGCACACCTTGCGGTTGACTGCCTGTTGCAACGGCATGACTACGGCGTGGCAACGATATGAATCGAACTCAAACCAACCAGTCTCAATGCACCTGCGCGCTCGCCGGACGCACCTGCTCGCCCGTATCGATCAAATCTTCGAGGAAAAAGGGTTCAGTATTCAGATGCTCTGACGTGCCGGGCTCGCCGGCATACCAGGCCACCATTGCCATGTCGCCGAGAATGCGCATGACGATCCCGCGTGCGCCTTGCGGCACGGCGATATGCACCGATCGGACAATGGAACCGATTTGCATGATGTTTCCCCGTTTCTCCCATAGCCGGCTTTATGGTTTCCTCGCCGGTCAAGGTGATGATAAAAGCGCCGCTTCGCCAATAACGTTGCGTACGCACCCAATCTGCTGCGCGTAAGACGCGTGAGAGGTCTGAGTCATTGTTCCCGTTTTGCGGGGCCATGGAAAGCGCGAACCCGAAGCTGCTAACCCGTCGTTTCGCCCCATCCCATTACGGCGCGCCCGACCGGTGCTCTGGACGTCACGCGTCGTAATGAGGCCATCATAAACCCTGACGGGGCGATATTTCAAAATCATGCGGCCACTGTTGTCGTGATCGCGAAGCGCGAATATTCACGTGCGGGGTCGTCGCACGGCGCGCACCCGCATAGCTTTTTCAGCGTATCCTTAACTCCTTTGTGTACTTTGCGTTCCCCGAGGAGATTGTTTCGTGACCGCATCGCCGGAATCCAACCGGACTGCTACTTCGGCTGTTCCTGCTTCATCTGCTTCTTCCAGCTCCACCGCCGTGCCTGAACCCTCCAACACGCCTTATCTCGAACGCGGCACGCGTGCCTATTGGCGCGCCAGCATCGCGCTGCTGTTCGCCGGTTACGCCACCTTCTCGCTGCTGTATTGCGTGCAACCGTTATTGCCCGCGTTCTCGAGCGCATTCGGCGTGACGCCGGCGCAGAGCAGCCTGTCGCTCTCGCTGACCACAGCCGCGCTCGCGCTCGCGATATTCGTGGCCGGTTTCGTCTCGGAAGGCTGGAGCCGTCACAAGCTGATGACGGCGTCGCTCACGCTGTCCGCGCTATTGACGATTGCTGTGTCGATCGCGCCGCATTGGCATCAACTGCTCGTGTTGCGCGCGCTCGAAGGCCTCGCGCTCGGCGGCGTGCCCGCCGTTGCGATGGCCTACCTCGCTGAAGAAGTGCACCCCGACGGACTCGGTCTTGCAATGGGGCTGTACGTCGGCGGCACCGCGATCGGCGGGATGGCCGGGCGCGTGATTACCGGCGTGGTCGCGGATCTGTTTTCGTGGCGCGTGGCGATCGGCACGATCGGCGTGCTCGGCATTCTCTCCATGCTCGCGTTTCGCGCGCTGCTGCCGCCGTCGCGCCATTTTGTGCCGCGTCGTGGGCTCGGCTTTGCTCATCATCGCACCGCCCTGCTCAAGCAATTCACGCGGCCTGGTCTGCCTCTGCTGTTTCTGCTCGGCTTTGTGCTGATGGGCAGCTTCGTCACGCTGTACAACTACATCGGTTACCGGCTGCTCGCGCCGCCCTATCTGTTGAGTCAGACGGAGATCGGCGCGATTTTCGTCGTTTATCTGACGGGCGTGGTGGCCTCGCCGTGGTCGGGACGCATGGCCGACATGTTCGGCCGGGCGCGCGTGCTGACCGCCAGTTTGCTGCTGATGGCGCTTGGGCTCGCCCTCACCATGCTCCATCCGATCACGGCGATTGCAATCGGGATCGCCAGCGTGACGTTCGGTTTCTTCGCCGGACATTCGGTGGCGAGCGGCTGGGTCGGACGTCTCGCGAAAGAAGCGAAGGGGCAAGCGGCGGCGCTGTATCTGCTCGCTTACTACCTCGGCTCGAGCGTCGTCGGCTCTTATGGCGGCCATGTGTGGGCCGGTTTTGGCTGGAACGGGGTCGCTGGATTGGTGGGAGCGCTGCTCGTTATCGGCATCGTTGCCGCCACGCGTTTGCGTCAACGCGAACGGACCGCCGCGTGACAGAGCACTGCTGACCGGCTCCATGAACCCGGGCTCGGATGCCGCATGGACCAGCGCTTAAAGAGTTTGTACGGAACAGCTCCGAGCTAGGCGAAAAAGCATTCGTTGTGCATCGAACCGGCTAAAAAGTAAGCCCTGTGTAAGCAAATACTTCATTTTTTGCGGTGTTTTTGCTGCGCCGCGCCAATCGCCCGAGCCCTTGTCGCGCCGGGCTTCCGCAGCGTGCGAGAGCAGCGCTGCAGCGCCGCAAGCGTTGTTATGTTGATCTAACCGTCGCCTATACTCGAATCGAGCGTCGGCAGTGCCATGACTCCAGCAAACAGAGCCACTGCCCGCGCCAGTATTAAATAAGGAGACGGGTATGACGACCTACTTCACGATCGGCGATTTCATTCTGGTCATTCCGATGGCGCTTGCCGGCGCGTTATTTGTCGGCGCGCTTCCCTGCAAAACAGAGTTGCGTCACAACGCGCTGCGGGTGCTAGGCGCGCTGCTCGGCGTGGTGTTCGCGGTCGTGCTGGTTGAGGGCTTGCCTGCGCTGGTTTAGCGCGGACCGGCGAAGACGGCCTCTACGCTTCGCCGATGGTTCGGTCGACTGAACGCAGTCGTTTCGGCCACTGCGCGGGAAACGCGTGTGCCTGAAAGCATCGACAGAAAAGCCGCCTCACGGGCGGCTTTTCTATTTCTGCGACATCAAACGCCGTGCGATCAGATTGCCTGATCCGTCGACGGTTTCTCCCACAGATTAATGCCGCCCTCAGTCGCGTAGCGATCGATCTCCGCCAGCTCGTCCTTCGAGAACGCGAGATTCTTCAATGCACCGACGTTTTCGCGCACCTGCTCCGCGCGGCTTGCACCGATCAGCACAGACGTCACGCGCGGATCGCGCAGCGCCCACGCGAGCGCCATCTGCGCGAGGCTTTGTCCGCGACGCTGCGCGATGTCGTTGAGCTTGCGCACGTGCTCGATGTTTTCCGGGCTCAGATGCTCCTGCTTCAACGAACCGCCGCCCGGCTTGTTGACGCGCGCGTCTTCGGGCACGCCGTTCAGATACTTGCCCGTGAGCAAACCCTGCGCAAGCGGCGTGAACGCGATGGCGCCCGCGCCGACCTTCTCGAGCGTATCCAGCAGCTCGCGTTCGATCCAGCGGTTGAGCATGTTGTACGCCGGCTGATGGATCAGCAGCGGCACCTTGTACTCGGCAAGCAGCTTTGCCATTTCGAGCGTCTTGGTCGCCGAGTATGACGAAATACCGATGTACAGCGCCTTGCCCTGCTGCACCGCGCTCGCCAATGCACCGGCGGTTTCTTCGAGCGGCGTATCGGCATCGAAACGATGCGAATAGAAGATATCGACGTAGTCGAGACCCATGCGCTGCAGGCTTTGATCGAGACTCGCCAGTACATATTTGCGCGAGCCGCCGCCCTGGCCGTACGGACCCGGCCACATGTCCCAACCCGCTTTCGACGAGATCAGGAGTTCATCGCGATACGGCTTGAAGTCGTCTTTGAAGAGGCGGCCGAAATTGGTTTCGGCGCTACCGTACGGGGGGCCATAGTTGTTGGCAAGATCGAAGTGCGTGATGCCCAGGTCGAAGGCCGTGCGCAGGATATCGCGCTGCGTGGAAATCGGCGTGGTATCGCCGAAGTTGTGCCACAAGCCCAGCGACAGCGCCGGCAGTTTGAGACCCGACTTGCCGCAGACGCGGTATTGCATGTCCGAATAGCGTTCTGAAGCTGCTTCGTAAGCCATTGCTAGTGTCCTTGATGGTGAAGTCGCCCGGCAATCAGGGGCGGGGAGGGTTCATCACGTACTGCGGGAGGCGTGCAGGTTTTATGTTCGGATAGCGGTGAGGCCAGATCGCTATGGTAGCCAATCGCCGCGCACCCTGCACACACCCACTATGCGGGATGGACGGCGGCTTGCGGCTCCCCTACACTTTGGCCGATCAAAGCTTATCGATAGGGGCAGGTTCATGGTGAAGGCGATTTCAATCGCGCTGATAGTCGGCGGTGTCGTGTTGTTGTATTTCGGCGGGCAGGCATTCAATTCGGTCAGCAGCGAGGGTCTCGCGTATTTACCGGGTCGCCGACCAATAAGGCGATCATGCTGATTGTGGGGGGCGTTATCGCCACCATCGCCGGCCTGACCGGCGTGGCTGTCTCGGGCCGCAAGCGGTAAAGCGCCGCTTGGATGCGCGGTGCGGGATCGGCGAAGCTCCGCGCCGCGCAAGGCAAAAAACCTAAAAGGCAATTTCAGGCTTGGCCGCCGAACGGGACCCCGGAAGCGGCACATTGCTCGCCCCGTGATAGGTAAACACCAAAGAGAACTTCACCTGATCGCTGATGTTCTTGCCAGCCGAGTGCAGCGTGTTGCAATGGAAGAACACTACGTCTCCGGCCTTGAGTTCGGGCGAAACCGCGGTGCGAATCAAGGCCTGATTCTCCTCCAGATCGGAGCGGAAAAACTTGGCCTCGTCGAAGCGCTCGGACGTGAACGCGACGCTATGCGACTTCGGCACCAGCCACAATGCGCCGTTATCGACCGTCTCCGACCCCACCGCGAGCCATACCGACACCAGATCGTCACGCTCGAACGACCAGTACCGCACGTCACGATGCCAGCCGGTCAAGCTGCCATAGGCCGGGTGCTTGGTCATCATGCAATTGTGATGCGCCCGCGATAAGCGCGGCTCCTCACCGAAGTACAACTCCATCCAGCCGCGAATTTCCGGCGCGGTTGCCCATTGCGCAAATTGCGGATGGCGCCCGTAGGCATCCAGCAGCCGGCGAACCGTGTGGCCGCCCGGCGCATGCTTCGATTCCGGTGCGCCCGGATAACGAAGATCCGCCTCGAACTCGATCGGCGCCGCCGCCTCCTGCAACTGTCGCTCGGCAATCTGCTTCAGTTCGCCGCAACGCTCCGGCGACACCAATCCAGGCACAACGACAAATCCTTGCTCCCGCAACGTTTGAATCTGCTCTTTCTTCGAATGAAGTGACATGGTGTTCCGTTACTTTCGACTGGCTGATGCTCGATTGTAAAACGGGCGCGATCGGACCGTGCGCTGTTTCGCCTTTGCAAAATCAAGGCTCCGGGCACGCCTTACGCACTACTTTCACGCGCGCCGGCGGTTTGCCCGGCACCTGCTAAGGGCAGACATGCACGAAAACCGCCCGCAAAGGGCGCGACCCTGTCAGCGCGCACATCGCTATGACCCGTAAAAACCCGTAATCGCAGGGTAAAAACCGACTTTCTGACGTCACGATTCACGTGTAGCCTGCATGTATGTTGATCGCTACTCCCGCACTTTTGCGGCGCGCAAGCGCCGTTCTGACCGGCTCCGCCGTCATCCGTGCCCTTTTCCCCCGAATTCCAGGCTTTCGCGCCGTTCATCGCGACACCGCCATTGGCACATTTGGTGCTCTTTATGGCGCACGCTCTTTCGCGCGACACGTTGCCTACTTGTGAAGCCATGCATACTCTTCTGAGCACCCGTCTTACCCGCGCCGCGCTGAAAGCGGCGCGTCCGGCACGCCGCCACGTGGTTCGCGCGCTGCGTCACCATGCCACCCGCACGCGCGCCTTGGGCGAACAATGGCGCGAAGCCAAAGCGGTCGACGGCATTCGCACGTGGTTCCATACGTTCTTCTCGGCGTTGCGCCTGCAAGGCAGTTCGCGGCGCTTCTCGCTGCGCACGCTGCTGCGCAAACCGACGCCGCTGCGCCTCTCCGCGCCGCGCCGCGCACCGGTCGCCGCGCCGCAAAACACAAGCCGCCGGCCGCGCCGCATGTCGACGAGTGGCAGTTCCGGATGGTTCGCGTTCGCGTTTGCGAGCCGGTGAATCAAGGCTAAATGAGCCGCTGAAGATGCAATAAAAAAACCCCGCACGGCTTGCGCCGGCGGGGTTTTTTACTGAAGCGGATCGCTCTCGTGCTTATCAGGCGAGCGCGGCGACCGGTTCGGTACCGGCAGCTTCAGCCAGCGCCAAAGCCTTGTCCGTGGCTTCCCACGTGAATTCCGGCTCTTCGCGGCCGAAGTGACCATAAGCCGCGCTCTTCTCGTAGATCGGGCGCAGCAGGTCGAGCATCTGGATGATGCCCTTCGGACGCAGGTCGAAATGCTCCTGCACAAGCTTCGTGATCGTTGCATCCGACACGCGGCCCGTGCCGAAGGTATTCACCATCACCGAAGTCGGCTGAGCCACGCCGATTGCGTACGAGACCTGGATCAGGCAGCGCGACGCCAAACCGGCCGCCACGATGTTCTTCGCGACATAACGGCCGGCATACGCCGCCGAACGGTCGACCTTCGACGGATCCTTGCCCGAGAACGCGCCGCCGCCGTGCGGCGCAGCGCCGCCGTACGTATCGACGATGATCTTGCGGCCCGTCAGACCGCAATCGCCTTGCGGGCCGCCGATCACGAACCGGCCAGTCGGGTTCACCAGGAACTTGATGTCGCCCTTGATCAGATCGGCCGGCAGCGTCGGCTTGATGACTTCTTCGATCACGGCTTCGCGCAGCGTGGCCAGATCGATGTCCGGCGAGTGCTGCGTGGACAGCACGACCGTGTCGATCGCATGCGGCTTGCCGTCGACATAACGCACCGTAACCTGCGACTTCGCATCCGGACGCAGCCAGGGCAGACGGCCGTCGCGGCGCAGATTCGCCTGACGCTCCACCAGACGGTGCGACAGATGGATCGGCAACGGCATCAGTTCCGGCGTTTCTTCGCACGCATAACCGAACATCAGGCCCTGGTCGCCGGCGCCTTGATCGAGGTTGTTGTCGTGCGCGCGGTCCACGCCCTGGGCGATGTCGGGCGATTGCTTGTCGTACGCCACCAGCACGGCACAGCCGCGGTAGTCGATACCGTAGTCGGTGTTGTCGTAGCCGATGCGCTTGATCGTGTTGCGCGCGACCTGGATATAGTCGACGTTCGCCGTCGTGGTGATTTCGCCGGCCAGCACGACGAGACCCGTGTTGCACAGCGTTTCGGCTGCGACACGCGAATATTTGTCCTGCGCGAGGATAGCGTCGAGAATGGCGTCCGAAATCTGATCCGCGACTTTGTCGGGATGGCCTTCGGAAACGGATTCGGAGGTGAAAAGATAGTCGTTTGCCACGTTGCAGACTCCTGTTATGTGGTTACGGTTGAGTTTCACGTAGCCAGCTTCGGGAGCCTTGAAGCGGCGACGCTTTAGCGGATTACCTTACCGGCGGACGCATATCCCATGGATCGCGCCTGCCAGCTTCGCCCCGCAAGTTGTCTATTAACTCGGCGAAGCCCTTATTATAGCGACTTCCTTTGATTGTCACAGAGTGCCCACGCGTGCGGTATTACGTCCATCTTTCCGCTTTCCTGAATACAGCCCTGCAAGGCGCCCCGTTGCGGGGTGCCGCATGCTGAGCCGCTATGGCGCGAAGCTCGCAATCGGGCTGCTGAAATTATTTGCATTGTTGCCGTATGGTTTCGTCGCCCGCCTGGGCGATGGACTCGGCTGGCTGCTTTACCAGGTCCCGAGCCGGCGCAAGCGCATCGTCCATATCAACCTGGAACTGTGCTTTCCCGAATGGGATCGCGCGCGCCGCGAAGAGGTCGCCCAGAAGCATTTCCGGCATGCGATCCGCAGTTACGTCGAACGCAGCGTGCAATGGTTCGGCTCGGCGGAAAAGCTCGAAAAGCTGATCCAGCTCGACAGCGAGATCGACCTCACCGACCCGGATCTACCGCCCACGCTGTTCCTCGGCTTTCACTTCGTCGGGATCGAAGCGGGCTCGATCTTTCTGAATTACTCGCTCAAGCGTCAATGCGGTTCGCTGTATCAGCCAATGTCGAACCCTGAGCTCGAAGAAGTCGCCAAAGCGGCGCGCGCACGTTTCGGCGCCGATATGGCGAGCCGTGCCGACAGCGCGCGCATCGTGCTGCGCTGGCTGCGCGATCGCAAACCGGTGATGCTCGGCGCGGATATGGATTACGGCGCGCGTAATTCCACGTTCGTGCCGTTTTTCGGCGTGCCCACCTGCACGCTGACCGCGGTCGGCCGTCTGGCGAAGGTCGGGCATGCGCAGGTGGTGCCGTTCATCGGCGAAGTGCTGCCGAACTACAAGGGTTATCGGCTGAAGGTGTTCAAGCCTTGGGAAAACTACCCCACCGGCGACGACGACGCCGACGCGCGCCGTATGAATGCCTTCCTCGAAGAGCAGATCCCGCTGATGCCCGAGCAGTACTACTGGGTGCACAAGCGCTTCAAGACCCGTCCGCCGGGCGAGCCGAGCGTGTACTGAGCAGCTCTCAAAAAGCGTCAGAACACGGAAATAAAATGACAGATAAGGTGGCAAATAAAGCGCTGTCCGGCCCACCTGAAGGCGCGTCACTTACAATAGCGTGATGAAACTGAAATTCACCAAAATGCACGGCGCGGGTAACGACTTCGTCGTGCTCGACGGCTACACCCAACCGGTCAACCTGACGCCGGCGCAGGTGCGCGCGCTCGCGGACCGGCATTTCGGCGTCGGCGCCGACCAGTTGCTGCTGGTCGAAAAGCCTACCGTGGACGGCGTCGATTTCAGATATCGCATCTTCAATTGCGACGGCGGCGAGGTCGAGCACTGCGGCAACGGCGCGCGCTGTTTCGTCAAGTTCGTGCGCGACAGCGGCTTGACCGACAAGCGCAGTGTGCGCGTGCAAGTACAGAACGGCACCATTCAGCTGACGATGCAGGAAAACGGCGAAGTGCTGGTCGATATGGGCGCGCCCGTGTTCGAACCGGAGCGCGTCCCGTTCGCCGCCAAAGGCCTCGAAGGCCGCCGCGAGGGTGCTGACACGCTCTGGCCGCTCGACGTGAACGGCGTGACGCGCTGGATTTCGGTGGTGTCGATGGGCAATCCGCACGCGGTGCAAGTGGTCGACGACGTCGAAGATTTTCCGGTGCTCGTCGAAGGCCCGGTGATCGAGCGGCATGCACGCTTTCCGCAGCGGGTGAACGCGGGCTTCATGCAGATCGTCGGCCGCAGCGAGATCAAGCTGCGCGTCTACGAGCGCGGCGCCGGCGAGACGCTGGCGTGCGGCACGGGCGCGTGCGCTGCCGTCGCTGCCGGCATTCGCCGCGGGTTGCTGGATACGCCGGTGCTGGTGCACACGCACGGCGGCAAGCTGACCATCACGTGGGATAGCACGCAAGAAGGCGCGCCGCTCTTCATGGCCGGCCCTGCGGCAACCGTTTTCGAAGGCGAGATCGAGCTGGCCGATTGAGCCGCGCCGGCAAAGCACCCGAGGCATTACCTGACTTAACGGCCGAGCGATCGGCCGAGGCAGTACCCGACACGCGGCCTGAAGCGGGCCGCTGAACAGGCCGATGAAGAGCCGGACCGAGCGGCGCTTTCACCGGCCGACTGAACTCATGACCGATGCGCCGCCCGAAGGCGTCGTCCCGTAGTCCTTTAGCCGAAACCATGAACGATCGCGAAGTCGCCGAATATCTGCTCGCCAACCCCGAATTCTTCGCCGAACACGCGGAAATGCTCGCGACGATCCGGCTTGCGAACCCACACGGCAAAGCCGCGGTGTCGCTGCAGGAACGGCAGATGGAAATGCTGCGCGACAAGAACAAGCATCTCGAACGGCGTCTGGCCGAGTTGCTGCGCTACGGCCACGAAAACGACAGCATTGCCTCGAAATTCAATCGCTGGACCATCCGCGTGATGGCCGAGCGTGATCCGTACGCGCTGCCGCGTACGATCTCCGGCGGCTTGCGCGATATTTTCGACGTGCCGCAAGCCGCGCTGCGCGTATGGGACGTCTCCGAGCCGTATGCGCAGGCCGATTTCGCACGCCATGTCGGTGAAGAAGTGCGCATCTTCGCGAACAGCCTCACCACGCCGTACTGTGGCGCGAATACTGGCTTCGAAGCGGCGCAGTGGCTGACGCCGGCGGTCTCGGCGGTGAATGGCGACGGGTCCGCAGACGGCACGGGTACAGGCGAGTCCGCGCACGCTACCGAGTCGATTGCGCTGCTCGCGCTGCGCGACCCCGAAGGCAAAGAGGAAGCATCTGCCTTCGGCCTGCTGGTAATGGGTTCGGCCGACGCACGCCGCTTCCACGACGGCATGGCCACCGATTTCCTGACGCAGATCGGCGCGTTGGCGAGCGCGGCGCTGAGCCGCCTGCTGCCGCGCTGAGCCGCCAATCCCGCAAAGGCCATCGTGACCGACGCCGACCCGATCGCCGCCTATCTGTCGAATCTCGAACATGAGCGGCGGCTGTCGGCGCATACGCTACGCGGCTATACCCACGAACTCGAGGAGCTCAAGCTGCTGGCCAAAGGCCGGCCGCTCGAAAGCCTCACCGCCGTCGATATTCGCGGCGCGGTTTCGCGCGCCCATGCCGGCGGACTGACCGCCCGCTCGATCAGCCATCGGCTGTCGTGCTGGCGCGCGTTTTACCGCTGGTTCGCGGGCCGCGTCGATCTGCCGGCCAACCCGGTCGCCACCGTGCGCGCGCCGAAGCAGGCCAAATCGCTGCCCAAGGCGCTTTCCGTCGACGACGCCACGCGCCTGATGGAGAGCCCACCGGCCGCGACGCCCGAAGGTTTGCGCGACCACGCGATGCTCGAACTGTTCTATTCGTCGGGCCTGCGGCTGTCCGAACTGGTCGGCCTCGACGCCCGTTTTGCCGATGCCGACGGCTACCGCTCCGCGGGCTGGCTCAAGCTCGATTCCGCCGAAGTCGAAGTGCTCGGCAAAGGCAACCGGCGCCGCATCGTGCCGGTCGGAAGCAAAGCGCTCGAGGCCTTGAATGCGTGGCTCGCGGTACGCGATCAGATGGTGAAACACGATCCGCACCCGCTGTTTCTGTCGGCACGCGGCAATCGGCTGTCGCCGAATGTCGTGCGTGACCGGGTGAAGCGCGCAGCGCTGGTCGCCGGCATCCCGGTCAACGTGCATCCGCACGTGTTGCGGCATTCATTCGCCACGCACGTGCTGCAGTCGAGCGGCGATCTGCGGGCCGTGCAGGAACTGCTCGGGCACGCCAGCATCACCGCCACGCAGGTCTACACCGCGCTCGATTTCCAGCATCTCGCGCACGTCTATGATCAGGCGCATCCGCGCGCCAAAAAACGCGACTGATTCCGCTCTTTGCCTGTTGTTTTGCTACTTGCTACTTGCGGCTTGCGGTCTCCCTCTTTGCTTCACCTGCCGTGTGCGTCCTGGTCCACGCGGCCTATTGCTCCTGCTGACACCCTGATGAATACCGTTACGCTCAAACCGTCGAAAGAAAAATCGCTGCTGCGCCGCCATCCGTGGGTTTATGCCAACGTGATCGATCGTGTCGACGGCAATCCCGCTCCCGGCGCGACCGTGCTGGTGCGCGCGCACGACGGCCGATTCCTCGCGCGTGCTGCCTACAGCCCGCATTCGCAGATTCGCGCGCGCGTGTGGAGCTTCGACGAGATGGAGCCGATCGATCACGCGTTCTTCAAGCGCCGCGTACAGCGCGCGCTCGCGCATCGTCAAACGATGGTGCATAACACCGGCGCGGTCCGGCTGATTTTCGGCGAAGCGGACGGCCTGCCGGGCTTGATCGTCGACCATTACGTCGCCGAGGACGCAGGCCAGCGCAGCCAGTTGGTGTGCCAGTTCATGGCCACGGGTGTCGAGGCATGGAAGGACGCGATCGTCGCCGCGCTGGTCGACGCGACCGGCTGCCCGAACGTCTACGAGCGGTCGGACGTATCGATCCGTCAGAAGGAAGGGCTCGAGCAGATCACCGGCGTGCTGGCGGGCGAAGCACCGTCGGAAGCGCTGATTGCGAGCGAAAACGGCGTGCGCTATCACGTCGACGTGCGTAACGGCCACAAGACCGGCTTCTACGTCGACCAGCGCGACAACCGCCTGCTGGTGCAGGAACTGGCGAAAGATCGCGATGTGCTGAACTGCTTCTGCTACACCGGCGGCTTTTCGCTGGCGGCACTAAAAGGCGGGGCGAAGCGCGTGGTATCGATCGATTCGTCGGGTGACGCGCTGGCGATCGCGCAACAGAACGTGGCCGCCAACGGTTTCGACGCCGAACGCGCCACCTGGCTCGACGCCGACGCGTTCAAAACCCTGCGCCGCCTCCACGACGAAGGCGAACGCTTCGACCTGGTCGTGCTGGATCCGCCGAAATTCGCGCCTTCGCGTGAACACGTGGACCGCGCCGCGCGCGCCTACAAGGACATCAACCTGACCGGCCTGAAGCTGCTGCGCCCGGGCGGCCTGTTGTTCACCTACTCCTGTTCTGGCGCGATCGACTCGGAGCTGTTCCAGAAAATCGTCTCCGGCGCGGCGGCCGATGCACGCGTCGATGCGCGGATTCTCAAGCGCCTCGGCGCGGGAGTCGACCACCCGTTGCTCACCGCCTTCCCTGAAGGCGAATATCTGAAGGGTTTGCTGTTGCAAATTGCCTGATTGCCCATAGCTTGAGAGTTATTTCCCGCGCGCGGCGAAAGGGATTCCCCCCGCCGCCAGCGCCGGCTTGACAGATATGTTTCAATATCCGGCTAGACCGGGTTGCGCGCCGTCAGGCTGCCGCGCCCGGCAAACCGGATTCGCAGACGCGTTCGCTGCAAATCCCGCGCCGCGGATTCCGCGCGGTAATTTTGGGCGGTAAATTCGCGCAGTAATCGATCACGCACAGATTCACGTACATACAGGCGACCACCATGATCCCAGTCACCATCCTGACCGGCTTTCTCGGCAGCGGCAAAACCACCCTGCTCAAGCGCATCCTGAACGAAAAGCACGGCATGAAGATCGCCGTGATCGAGAACGAGTTCGGCGAAGAAAACATCGATAACGAAATCCTCGTGCAGGACACGAGCGAGCAGATCATCCAGATGAGCAACGGCTGCATCTGCTGCACGATTCGCGGCGACCTGTCGCGCGTGCTGGGCGACCTGGCGGCGAAAAAACAGTCCGGCGAACTGGATTTCGACCGTGTCGTGATCGAAACCACCGGCCTCGCCAATCCGGGCCCGGTCGCGCAGACGTTCTTCATGGACGACCAGATCGCTAACGAATTCCTGCTCGACGCGATCATCACGCTGGTCGACGCGAAGCACGCGAACCATCAGCTGGACGAGCATGAAGTGGTGCAGCGCCAGGTCGGCTTCGCCGATCGCCTGTTCATCACCAAGTCGGACCTGGTCGACCAGAAGCACCTCGACGATCTGCGCCATCGCCTGCTGCACATGAACCCGCGCGCGGCGATCAAGGTCGTCAATTTCGGCGAAGCGGACATCAAGGAAATCTTCGACCTGCGCGGCTTCAATCTGAATTCGAAGCTCGAAATCGACCCGGATTTCCTCGCTGAAGACGAACACGCGCACAACCACGCTCACGCGCATGACGAGCACGGCCACACTCATGCCGGCCACGACGATCACGATCACGAAAACTGCGATCACGACCACGGCAAGTGCGACCACGAAGGCCACGACCACGCGCATCACCATCATGCGCACCACGACGACAAGATCAAGTCGTTCGTCTACCGCAGCGACCGTCCGTTTGATCCGAACAAGCTCGAGGACTTCCTCGGCGGCATTCTGCAAATTTATGGCGAGCGCCTGCTGCGCTATAAGGGCGTGCTCTATATGAAGGGGGTCGACCGCAAGGTGGTGTTCCAGGGCGTCCACCAGATGATGGGCAGCGACCTGGCCGCGAAATGGCAGCCGATCGAAAAGAAGACCAACAAAATGGTGTTCATCGGTATCGAACTACCGCAGGACCTGATCACCGACGGCCTGGACGCCTGCCTGGCGTAAACCTCACGCTTTTGCCCATGCCAAGCCGAGGTGGCTTGGCACGGCAGGCGGGTTGGCTTACGCGATCAGGAGCGCACGCCCCGCGAAGGACGCAATTGTCTGCGGAATACACCGAAAAGCGTGCCGAAAGCCCGCTGAAATGTCGGTTGTGTGAAAAACACGTGAAAACCCTGCTGTATTAAACCGTGCACGACCATCGCTTTTTGGTCGTGCGCGCGTTATATTTTCGGGATATCGGTGCTCCGCCGGGGGATTTTCACCAGTTGCGGTGCTGGATTGTGATTCAGTTACAATACGTGCCCACTGGAGAATGACAACGAATTGCCCGGTCTGCGCGTAGTCCGCGCCGGGCCTGAAACGGCGCCGGAAAACCTTGTCCGGAAATCACGCCGACAATGCCGGCTGGCACAGCTGATAAGGCGCGCTGCCGGCAAGCAATGCCTCAGGAGCAATTGAGAAACGGTTTCCAGAGGAGTTCGGCCCCGCATTGGCGTAGCGACGTCCGGCGTAACGACGCCCGGCGCGTGAGCGCAAGGCGCCTCGGCGTCACCGACAGCCCACCGTCCGTGCCCGCCAGCGCTCAGCGTCCCCCGTGGCGCCTTTGCGGGCAATACGAAAATGCGGGCACTATGTATGAGTTTTGCCTCACATTGAAGAAGCAAGCCAGATGACGACGAAACGACTCTTGACTGAAGCCGAAATCCTGAAGATGAGCGACAAGGATTACATGAATGAGGATCAGCTCGCTTTCTTCAAGAACAAGCTCGAACAGCTGCAAGCGGACATTCTCCGCAATGCCGGCCAGACGACCGAGAACCTGCGCGAAACAGTAATCGTGCCGGACCCGGCCGACCGTGCGACGATCGAGGAAGAGCATGCGCTCGAACTGCGCACGCGCGACCGCGAACGCAAGCTGCTGAAGAAGGTGCAGCAATCGATCGCGCGCATCGATTCGGGCGATTACGGCTGGTGCGAAGAAACCGGCGAGCCGATCGGCATTCCGCGTCTGCTCGCACGGCCCACGGCCACCCTGTCGCTCGAAGCGCAGGAACGCCGCGAACTGCGCCAGAAGCTGTTCGGCGACTGAACGCCTGCGGCGCGGCCTCGGCTCCGCGCCCTTTTTAAGCTGCTTCGTCGAGAGGCGCACGGTGATCTGTGCGCCTTTTTTCTTTTGTGTGCCCCTCCGCACACTCCCCCGCCCTGAATTCCGTGTTTTTGTCTTATGCCATTTGCCGGCTCTTGATATGACCGCGCACGCCCTAAAATAGGTCGGACATGCGTTGCACGAGCGCGCGCCAACCGGTTGATCGTTTCAGCGTTGCGCGCCGTCCGCTTCCGGATTCACAGGATTCATGCGGTGGTGCTGCGCCACCGTGTCCTACCCGTTTTGCAAAGAGGAACGCATATGGAGCAATTTCACGGCACGACGATCGTTTCCGTGCGCCGCGGCGACAAGGTCGCGCTCGGTGGCGACGGTCAGGTCACACTGGGCAACATCGTCATGAAAGGCGGGGCGAAGAAAGTCCGGCGCATCTATAACGGCAAGGTGATGGTCGGCTTCGCCGGCGGCACGGCCGACGCGTTCTCGCTGCTCGACCGCTTTGAAGCGAAGCTGGAAAAACATCAGGGCAATCTGACCCGCGCTGCCGTCGAACTGGCCAAAGACTGGCGCACCGACCGCATGCTGCGCCGCCTCGAAGCGATGCTGATCGCCGCCGATGCCACTACTACCCTCGTCATTACCGGTAACGGCGACGTGCTCGATCCGGAAGGCGGCATCTGCGCGATCGGTTCGGGCGGCGCTTACGCGCAAGCCGCCGCGAAGGCGCTCGTCGACAACACCGAACTGTCGCCGCGCGAGATCGTGGAGAAGTCGTTGGAAATTGCCGGCGACATGTGCATCTATACGAACCATAACCGCGTCATCGAGACGATCGAGTAAGGACCTACGATGAGCACCATGACCCCTGCCGAGATCGTCTCGGAACTCGACAAGCACATCATCGGCCAAGGCCGTGCGAAAAAAGCGGTTGCCGTGGCGCTGCGCAACCGCTGGCGCCGTCAGCAGGTTGCCGACCCGCTGCGTCAGGAAATCACGCCGAAGAACATCTTGATGATCGGACCGACCGGTGTCGGCAAAACCGAAATCGCGCGGCGTCTGGCGAAACTGGCCGACGCACCGTTCATCAAGATCGAAGCCACCAAATTCACCGAAGTCGGCTACGTAGGCCGCGACGTCGACAGCATCGTGCGCGATCTGATCGAAATCTCGGTCAAACAGACGCGCGAAACGGAAATGCGCAAAGTGCGGACCAAGGCGGAAGATCAGGCCGAAGACCGCATCCTCGACATCCTGCTGCCGAGCGCGCGGCCGGTAGGTTTCGGCGCGAGTTCGAGCGCGACGGATACCGCCGACGAAGGCAGCACCACCCGCCAGACCTTCCGCAAGCGTCTGCGTGAAGGCCTGCTCGACGACAAGGAAATCGAACTCGACGTCGAACAGCCGCAAGTGGGCATGGACATCATGGGGCCGCCGGGCATGGAAGACATGACCGAGCAGATCCGTTCGATGTTCGCGAACATCGGCGGCGGCAAGAAAACGCGCCGCAAGCTGAAAGTGAAGGAAGCGCTCAAAGTCCTCACCGACGAAGAAGCCGGCAAGATGCTCAACGACGAAGAGGTGAAAACCAAGGCAGTGCAGAACGTCGAGCAGAACGGCATCGTGTTTCTCGACGAAATCGACAAGATTGCGTCGCGTAACGAAGCAGGCGGCGGTGAAGTATCGCGTCAGGGCGTACAACGCGATCTGTTGCCACTGGTCGAAGGCACCACGATCAATACCAAGTACGGCATGGTCAAGACTGACCACATTCTGTTCATTGCGAGTGGCGCGTTTCATCTGGCCAAGCCGAGCGATCTGATTCCGGAACTGCAGGGCCGCTTCCCGATTCGGGTCGAACTCGATTCGCTGTCGGTGAAGGACTTCGAATCGATTCTGGTGTCGACCGACGCGAGCCTCGTCAAGCAATACCAGGCGCTGCTGGCTACGGAAGACGTGCACCTGGAATTCGCCGACGACGGTATTCGCCGTCTCGCCGAGATCGCGTATTCGGTGAATGAGAAAACCGAAAACATCGGCGCACGCCGTCTGTACACGGTGATCGAAAAGCTGCTCGAGGAAGTGTCGTTCTCGGCCGGCAATCATTCGGGCAAGGCAGTACAGATCGACGCGGCGTATGTGGATCGCGCATTGAACGAAGTGGCGGAAGACGAGGATCTGTCGCGCTACGTGCTGTAACACCGAAACCGGCGTCGATGTGGACGCCACGTCACAGCCACACGCCTCGCACGTGATCCGATCACGCGTGAGACGTAAAAAAACGGGCCGTCTTGAGAAAGACGGCCCGTTTTGCTTGATGCTTCACAGCCCGCAAGCGCGGGCGGGTCTCAGCGCTTACTGCTTGACCGGCCGCTTTGCCAGTTTGCGTTGCAGCGTTCGACGATGCATGTTCAACGCACGCGCCGTAGCCGAAATATTGCCGCCGTGTTCCGCGAGCACACGTTGAATATGCTCCCACTCCAGACGGGCGACCGACAACGGTGTGGGATGCTCGATCGCTTCTTCAGCCTGCAAAGCGCTCGCTTCGCTTTGCAGCGCCGACAAAATCGTCTCGACATTGGCGGGCTTGGCCAGGTAGTTATCGGCGCCGTCTTTCACTGCCTGCACCGCCGTGGCAATGCTCGCATAACCGGTCAGCACCAGCATGCGCGCGTCCGGCTGCAAATCGCGCAACGGCGCGACGAGCGTCAGGCCAGAATCGTTGCCGAGATGCAGATCTACTGTGATCTGACTGAACTTCTGCTGGTTCGCCAACTTGATCGCTTCGTCCGCGTTGTGCGCTTCGGCCACCGTATAACCGCGCCGCGTCAAACCACGGGCGAGGATGCCGGAGAACACTTCATCGTCGTCGATCACCAGAAAATTCATATCGCTCATGCCTGTTTCTCCGTGTTGGATGGCGTAGTGCCTTGACGGCCCGCCCCTGATAACTTGCGCGCGGCAAGCGGCAGTCTCAACACTGCACGCGTGCCACGCGGCTTGATCTCGCTGACGTCGGCCAGCTCGATCGATCCCTTCAGACGTGCCGCCGCTGAAAACGCCAGATACAGGCCCACGCCATGTCCACCCTGTGTGCTGTCGACCGGCATTGCGCCGAGCGATCCGCGCAAAGCGGCTGGAATGCCGGGACCGGCGTCGCATACCTCGAATACGATCTGATCGCCGCGCTCTGCGAGCTTGCACGACAGCGTGACGTGATCGCGGCTCGCACGCGCGGCGTTGTCGAGCAGAATTGTAAGAATCTGACTGACGGCCACCGTATCGTCAAGACTGACACCCTCGGGCGGCAAACCGATACGCTCGAACTTCACATGCGGATGACGCAAACGCCACTGCTCGGCAAACGATTCGAGCCATTCGCCGACCGCTTGCCGGTTGGTCGTTGTCGATGCACGGCTGCGCAGCCGTGCAAGCGCAGACGTACAGAGCGTCATTTGCTGTTCGAGCAACTCCAGATCGGCACTGTACGGCGCGAGGCCTTGATCGGTTCGCGCGGCGTCGCGCAATTCTTCGGACAACATCGCAATTGTAGACAACGGCGTGCCGATTTCGTGCGCGACCGTGGCAGCCTGCACGCCGAGCGCGACGGCGCGTTCATCGTGAAGCAAGCGCTGCTGCGCATCCCCGAGCGCTGCGTCACGTAGTCGCAGAGCGCGTGACATGCGCGCGACGAACCATGCAATCAGGCCAACGCTGACCATGAAGTTCACCCACATGCCGGCGCGATAGTAGTCGAACAGATTCGCCGGATTGTCGAGATTGAGCGGTACGGAATCGAAGCCCAACACTGCGTAGCAGGCTACGGCGAACGCGGCGAGCCACGCCATCAGCTGCCACGGCAACACGGCCGCGGCGATCGCGAGCGATGGCAGGTACAGCGAAACGAATGGGTTGGTGGTGCCGCCCGAAAGGAACAGCAGCGCCGACAGCGCGCCGAGATCGACCCAGATCTGGCCGAACAGTTCGAGATTGGATTCGGGCCGCTGTTGCGAGACACGCCACCATGTGAGTCCGTTGAAGATCACTTCGAGGGCAATCACGAGCAGCATGGCGGGCAGCGGCAGGTGCACGCCGTAGAAGATCTGCACGACCGCGATCGTCACCAGTTGGCCGATGATGGCGAGGCTGCGTAGCCAGAACAGATGGCCGAGGTTGACGCGGCCGGTGTTGGTTATACGATGCATGACTTTAGTTTACCTGTTCGGACTCGTCCGACTGACCTCGAGAACTCACACCGCTAACATGGAATTTTTGCGATAGCGCTGCACGGCGCCGGCCGGTGATCACCGGTTCGTGCAACGCCTCAAGCCTTCCATGCTACCTACCTCTGACAGCGCAACGCCCATCTCATCAGCTTTCCTGACTTTTCTGCGACATGCTGCCGCAGCCAGACAAAACGGCACCGCACAAGCAGAGGCCACGTGGCTCGATAGCGCCGCACAACTTCATCCGCTCGACGATGTATCGATCGCAACGCTCATCGCTACGCTGCTCGAGCAACATCGTCAAAATGACGCGATCGAACTCGCCGTCATTATTGCCCAACTCGATCCCCATCGCGCGCTTGCCCATTTCCGCCTTGGCTACGTGCTGCAGATGACCAATCGGCATGGCGAAGCAATCGCTCCGTATCGTCGCGCGCTCGCCATCAATCCAACCTTTCCGCAGTTGCGCAACAATCTCGCTGGCGCCCTCGCACTTACAGGCGGCGATCTCAACGAGCAGATCGCTCTACTGGAAAGTGCTGTTCTTGACGATCCCAACCACGGCGACGCATGGATCAATCTCACTCAGGCACAGCGCGTCAATTTGAATCTGCCGCGCGCGCTCGAAGCCGGCGCACGAGCCGTGCAATGCGCGCCGCATAGCCCGCTGGCGCACAACAACTATGCGCTGGCGCTGCGTGAAGCGCAACGCTGGGACGAGGCGGAGCAAGCCGCAAAAACTGCCAGCGTATTAGCACCCAACAATGCCGCCATGCGCTCCAATCTCGGCATGCTGCAACTCGTGCGCGGCGATTACACGCACGGCTGGCTATCCCATGAAGCGCGCTGGGATGGCTCGCTTGAATTGGGTGGCCTCCGCCCAGTCATGCCCGCACCGACCTGGCGGGGTGAGTCGCTCGTCGGCAAAACACTGCTGGTGTGGGGCGAACAAGGCATGGGCGACGTCTTGCAATTCAGCCGCTATATCCCGCTGCTGGCCGCACGTGTTCATCGCGAAGGCGGCCGCCTCGTGTGGAATTCGTTTCCGCAAATGGGTGGGCTGCTCGCTCGCAGCCTCGGCGATCACGTGGACGGTTATTCGGCTGGCGGCGGCGTCGACTCTTTGCCGCCGTTTGACTACGAAATTCCGCTGCTCAGCTTGCCTTTGATATTCGGCACAAGCGAAGAGACCATCCCCGCTGAAATTCCGTACTTGCATGCTGACATCGTAGCCAGCAAATCGTGGCAAAAGAGGCTTGGCGAAGAAACGAGACTCAAGGTCGGTTTGGTGTGGACCGGCAGCGCCGGCCATCAGCGCAATCCATTCCGGCGAGTTGGCTGGGAGCGCTATGCGGAATATTTCGGCCACATGCAGAACGTGGCGTTCTATTCGCTGCAACCGGGTGCCGACGCAGACGTCGTGGCCGCGCGGGCAGCGGGTCTGCCGATGTCGGACTACAGCGCGGAATTCGCCAACTTCGACGACACGGCGGCGTTTGTCAGCGCGCTCGATCTGGTCATTACGGTTTGCACGTCCGTGGCGCATCTGAGCGGCGCGCTCGGCCAGCGCACCTGGGTCCTGCTGGACGTCAATCCGCATTGGGTGTGGTTGCTCGACCGCTCCGACAGTCCCTGGTATCCGAGCGCGACGCTCTACCGGCAACCACAATTCGGCCAGTGGGAGCCGGCACTGAAGGCCGTTGCACGCGATCTTGACGTGCTCGCGGCCCGGCATCACGCGACATAAAACCGTACAACGCTACTACCGGAGCCGCTCCGCGCCGCCGTCAAGGCAAACCGGCACCCGGCGCCGGGTGCACGGCCCGTGCAAGCTCCGCGGCGAGACATTCAGGGCACAGGCAGCGGCCGGACGGCTCGAGCCGGTCTAACGGCAGAGCCGGCATCTCACGGCACCAGCAGTCGAATGGCACCCCATGCATGGCGCAATCGAACGCATGACCGCAGCGCGGACAAAGCGCGCTGCTTTCAGAGCGGGACGCTGACGATTTCATATGGGCCGGATGATCTCGCTTCAGCCTGGATCAGGAAACACAGGAAATAATGCCACGACTCGCGGGCCCCCGTCAGTCGGCCATTCGGCCAATTCACGGGGCCACGCGAACGGCGGTAAGCTTGCTTGCCGGTCGCAGCTCCAGGCCGTACGTTGCGCAGTGCGCAAAGCCCGCGCCGCCCGTCACCGGGGACCGTATCGAAAACCCTGTTGCAGCGCGCCAGTCCTGTACAATTCGCCCTGTTTTAACTGTTCCGTGCCAGAGCCTGCCGCCATGTCCGAGCTTCCTGACCTTTCGCAGATCGCGCCCACCCTGAAGGCTGAAATCCTGGCCGAGGCGCTGCCCTACATTCGCCAGTATCACGGTAAGACCGTGGTCATCAAATACGGCGGCAACGCCATGACGGAAGAGCGCCTGAAGCAAGGCTTCGCGCGCGACGTGATTCTGCTGAAGCTGGTCGGTATCAATCCGGTCATCGTGCACGGCGGCGGTCCGCAAATCGACCAGGCGCTTAAGAAAATCGGCAAGCAGGGCACCTTCATTCAGGGCATGCGCGTTACCGACGAAGAGACGATGGAAGTCGTCGAATGGGTACTCGGCGGCGAAGTGCAGCAGGACATCGTCACGCTGATCAACCACTTCGGCGGCCACGCGGTCGGTCTGACCGGCAAAGACGGCGGCCTGATCCACGCGCGTAAGATGCAGATGCCGGATCGCGACAATCCGGGCCAGTACGTCGATATCGGTCAGGTGGGCGAAGTCGAGGCGATCAATCCCGCGGTCGTGAAAGCGCTGCAGGACGACGCCTTCATTCCGGTGATCTCGCCAATCGGCTTCGGCGAAGACGGCCTGTCATATAACATTAATGCGGATCTGGTTGCAGGCAAACTGGCGGTCGTGCTGAACGCCGAAAAGCTCGTGATCATGACCAACATCCCGGGCGTGATGGATAAGGAAGGCAATCTGCTGACCGATCTGTCGGCACGCGAAATCGACGGCCTGTTCGCTGACGGCACGATCTCCGGCGGCATGCTGCCGAAAATCTCGTCGGCACTGGATGCGGCCAAGAGCGGCGTGCGTTCGGTGCACATCATCGACGGGCGTATCGAGCACTCGGTGCTGCTGGAAATTCTCACCGAACAGCCGTTCGGCACGATGATCCGCTCGCATTGATTCCTGCCTCAGACCCGGCCCACACGGTACGCCAGTCAGGCGTGCCGTGTGGGTCGCGCAGTTGCACCGCCGCCGCGCCCAACTGTGACGCACAACGCGCCACCCTCCGGCGCAACGACACGTCTTCCTTTTCTATCGCCCTGCGCGTCGCGAACCGTCGTCAGCGTTCGCCACGCGAAGCGACTGCCTGCGCCTGAACGGCGTCCTCCATCATGCGTACCCCCACTTCCCGACGCCGTCGTCCGCACATCGCAGGTGGCAGTCCGGTCTGGCTGTTCGATCTCGACAACACGCTGCATCACGCCTCGCACGCGATCTTCCCCGCGATCAATCAGGGCATGACGCAGTACATCATCGACGCGTTGCAGGTCGACATCGACGAAGCCAACCGCCTGCGCACCGGCTACACGCAACGCTACGGCGCGACGCTGCTCGGCCTCGCCCGTCATCATCCGCTCGACCCGAACGATTTTCTGAAAGTCGTCCACACGTTCCCCGATCTCGGTTCGATGATCCGTCACGAACGCGGTATAGCGCGGCTCGTCGCGGCGCTGCCCGGCCGCAAGATCGTGCTGACCAATGCCCCTGAGGCCTACGCACGCGCGGTGCTGGCGAAACTGCGCATCGAGCGCCTGTTCGAACAGGTGATCGCAATCGAACACATGCGCGACCGCCGCAGTTGGCGCGCCAAACCTGACCATGCGATGCTGCGCAAGGCGATGCGCGACGCGCACGTCTCGCTCAAAGACGTGATCCTCGTGGAAGACACGCGTTCGCATCTGAAGAACTACCGGCAACTCGGCATCCGCACGGTATGGATCACCGGTCATCTGCCGCGCAAACCGCATGCGGACGGCATCCCGACGCGTCTGCCGGGCACCGGCCGGCCGCACTATGTCGACCGATGCATTCGTTCGTTAAAATCGCTAAGACTGGGCACCCGCTCGGTTCGATTGAAGGGACAGCAGACGGGACGACAGCCATGCAGCCGATCGACAAGCCTGACGAAGCCGTAGCCGAAGACGAACCCACCCAGCCGGCCGCCCCGCGTGCGGCGCGCCTGAAGCCGGGCGAGCGCCGCGTGCACATCCTGCAGACGCTTGCCGCGATGCTGGAGGCGCCGAAGAGCGAAAAGATCACCACAGCGGCCCTCGCCGCCCGGCTCGGCGTCTCGGAGGCCGCGCTGTACCGCCATTTCGCCAGCAAGGCGCAAATGTTCGAAGGGCTGATCGAGTTCATCGAGCAAACCATCTTCGGCCTGATCAACCAGATCGCGGACAAGGAAAGCAACGGCGTGCTGCAGGCCCGCGCGATTGCGCTGATGTTGCTCAACTTCCCTGCGAAGAATCCCGGCATGACACGCGTGTTGACCTGCGAAGCGCTGGTCGGCGAACACGAACGGCTGACCGAGCGGGTCAATCAGATGCTGGAACGGGTCGAGGCGTCGTTAAAGCAGTGTTTGCGTGTGGCGCAACTGGAAGCGAACGCAAGCGGAGGTGAAAACGCAAGCCCGAACGCCAATGCACAGGCGGTCCCGCCGCCGCCAGGCTACGATCCGGTGATCCGGGCAAGCCTGCTGCTGAGCTACATCATCGGCCGCTGGCATCGGTATGTGCGCAGTGGCTTTGCGCGGCAGCCCGCCGAACACGCCGATGCGCAACTGCTGCTGATTCTTCAGTAGTCCGCGCGGTGCGCGAGTTCACAGCGGCGCCCGCGACGCTGCCGCGCGGAATTTTCCGCTATACTTTGCGCCTGACCGCGGCTCGCCGAAGTACCCGAGAGCGCTGTCCAGAGCACCTTGAACACCTGAACACGTAGTATCACGCGCCGATTTGCTGACTCGATTGCGGGCGCGCGAACTGCCGGGAACGTCTTTCCCGCGGTTCACTATAAATGCGGCTAAAGAGGTCGTCAGCCGCGCACATCGTTTCGCCTCCGTGCCTCGCCGACGCCAATCTAGCCGCCCTGTATCTGTTAAATGGCGGGATGAATGGAATCGATCGGTATCGTCGCTCCCCAAAAAATGCATTTCACCGAGCCGCTGCTCATGCAGAACGGCAGCTCGCTGGCCGGTTACGACCTGATGGTCGAGACCTACGGCACGCTCAACGCCGCGCGCAGCAATGCCGTGCTGGTGTGCCATGCGCTCAACGCGTCGCACCACGTGGCGGGCGTGTACGCGGACAATCCGAAGGACATCGGCTGGTGGGACAACATGGTCGGCCCGGGCAAGCCGCTCGACACCAACCGGTTCTTCGTGATCGGCGTGAACAACCTGGGTTCGTGCTTCGGCTCAACCGGGCCGATGAGCATCGATCCGGCTACCGGCAAGCCGTACGGCGCGACCTTTCCTGTCGTGACGGTGGAAGACTGGGTGAACGCCCAGGCACGCGTCGCCGATGAATTCGGCATCGCGCGCTTCGCGGCGGTGATGGGCGGCAGCCTCGGCGGCATGCAGGCGCTCGCGTGGAGCATGATGTATCCGGACCGTGTGGGCCATTGCATCGTCGTGGCGTCCACCCCGAAGCTGTCCGCGCAGAACATCGCGTTCAACGAAGTGGCGCGCTCGGCGATCCTGTCGGACCCCGACTTCCATGGCGGCAACTACTACGCGCACAACGTGAAGCCGAAGCGCGGCTTGCGCGTCGCGCGCATGATCGGCCACATCACGTATCTGTCGGACGACGACATGGCCGAGAAATTCGGCCGCTCGCTGCGTCGCGCGGAAGGCGCGGTGGACGCGTACAACTTCAATTTCGACGTCGAGTTCGAAGTGGAGTCGTATCTGCGCTACCAGGGCGATAAATTCGCCGACTACTTCGATGCGAACACCTACCTGCTGATCACCCGCGCGCTCGACTATTTCGATCCAGCCAAGGCTTTCGACGGCGACCTGACCGCCGCCGTCGCGCACACCACCGCGAAATACCTGATCGCCAGTTTCTCGACCGACTGGCGTTTCGCGCCGGCCCGCTCGCGCGAGCTGGTGAAGGCGTTGCTCGACCACAAGCGCACCGTGACCTACGCGGAAATCGACGCGCCGCACGGCCACGACGCCTTCCTGCTAGACGACGCGCGCTATCACAACCTGATGCGCGCCTACTACGAACGCATTGCAAACGAGGTGAACGCATGAACCAGCGAGCACTCGATTATCTGGCGTTGCGCCCGGACTTCCGCGCGATCGCCCGCTGGGTCGAACCACGCGCCACCGTGCTCGATCTGGGTTGCGGCGACGGCTCCTTGCTGTCGCTGCTGACCGAAGAACTCGACGTGCAGGGCTACGGCATCGAAATCAACGACGCCGGCGTGCTGGCGTCGACGCAAAACGGCGTCAACGTGATCCAGCAGAATCTGGAAGACGGCCTTCGCCTGTTCGAAGACCGCAGCTTCGATTTCGCGGTTTTGTCGCAAACGCTGCAAACCATTCATCAAACGGCTGCGATCCTGCGCGAGACGGTCCGGGTGGGCAAGGAATGCATCGTCTCGTTCCCGAATTTCGGTTACTGGGCGCACCGGCTCTCGGTGCTGAAAGGCCGCATGCCGGTCTCGAAGTCACTGCCTTACCAGTGGCACAACACGCCAAACGTGCGGGTGCTGACAATCAAGGATTTCGAGGCGCTTGCGCCGGAAGTCGGCATCGAGATTCTCGACCGCGTGGTGCTCCACGACGGCCAGGTGGTGCGGTGGGGGGTGAACTGGCGTGGTAGTCTTGCGGTCTATCGCGTCAAGAAAAGCTAACCCCATTTATCCACATGTCGAACCCGCCGCACGAGGCGCCTGCACTTACCGCTCACGAAGAACACCCCGGCTGGCGCGCGTTCCTGAATACGCGCATGCTGATCTGCGTCTTTCTCGGCTTTACGTCGGGACTGCCGCTGTTCACGCTCGTCTATCTGGTGCAGGCCTGGCTACGCTCCGAAGGCGTCAATCTGAAGGAAATCGGCCTGTTTGCGCTGATCCAGTTCCCGTACACCTGGAAATTCGTCTGGGCGCCGCTGATGGACCGCTACGTGCCGCGTTTGCCGGGCTGGCGTCCGGGCAGACGGCGCGGCTGGATGCTGGTCACGCAGATTCTGGTCGCGGGCGCGATTGCCGCGCTAGGTTTCGTGTCGCCGCGCGACTCGATCTGGACGGTGGCGGCCTTGACCGCGCTGGTCGCGTTCTTCGGCGCGAGCCAGGACATTTCGATCGACGCCTACCGGCGCGAGTTGCTGAGCGATACCCAGCAGGGTCTTGGCAATGCGGTGCACGTGAACGCTTACAAGATCGCCGCGCTGGTGCCGGGTTCGCTAGCGCTGATTTTGTCCGACCATCTGCCGTGGACCACCGTCTTCATTGTCACCGCTGCATTCATGCTGCCTGGCATGGTTATGACGCTGGTCGTGCGCGAACCCGAAGTGCACGGCACGCCGCCGAAGAATCTGCGCGACGCGATCATCGAGCCATTCCACGAGTTCATTCAACGCGATGGCTGGCGCGGTGCGCTGTTCGTGCTCGGCTTCATCTTTCTTTATAAGCTCGGCGACACGATGGCGACCACGCTGTCCACGTCGTTCTTTCTCGACATCGGCTATTCGCGCACGCAGATCGGCGTGATCGCCAAGACCACCGCGTTCGGCGCGAGTCTGGCGGGCGGGATTGTCGGCGGGATCTGGCTCATGAAAATCGGCATCGGCCGCGGGCTGTGGATCTTCGGCATCCTGCAGATGGTGTCCACGCTCGGCTTTGCATGGCTTGCGCATCTTGGTCCGGCGTCGCCGGGTCTTGCCGTGATCTATGACATCGCTGTCTGGCTGAGCCAGGGGACGTCGAAGCTGCTCGCGCTGGTAGGCATCGACTGGACGGTGCAGCTCGATCCGCGCTCGGTCGCGCTGGCGCTGGTCTACGGTCTCGAAACCTTCGCGACCGGTCTGACGATGGCGGCCTTCACCGCTTACATCGCCAGCACCACCGACCCGCGTTACACCGCTACGCAGTTCGCGCTCTTTACGAGCCTGGCTTCGGTGCCGCGCACACTGGCGTCGGCGGCAAGCGGCTATGTGGTCGCGCGGATCGGCTGGTTCGACTACTTCATCGTGTGTACCGCGCTGGCATTGCCCGGCATGCTGCTTCTGCTGCGCATCGCTCCGTGGAGAACCCGGTCGTGACGGTGCTTCACTCAGAGCGCGTCGTGCGCCCGGAATCGGCTGCCTCGGGCATTGCTTCGCTCAGGGCTAGCCACGCGCTGCTGCGCGCGGCGTTGGCGCTAGGTTGCGCGACGAGCCTCACCGTCGGCGCGCCGTTGAACGCCTACGCCACGACCACGACGGCGGCGGCCGGCACCAGCGCGCCGTCGCCAACGTCGTCGCCTTCGCCGGCACCCGCGGCGACGCCAGCGGCAAAGTCCGCAGTGGCCGCGGCGGGCTCCGAAAACGCGACATCGACGGCGCCCGGCGCGACCAGCGCTACAAACGCCGGCAGTACGCCCGCAGCCACCGCGCCGCCAGCTTCCACGCAGCAGTCCCCGGCGCCGGTGACCGCAAGAACGCCCGCGGCGACCTCCAGCGTTCCCACGCCGCCGACTTACAGCGCGCCGAACACACAGTTACGCTATGGCGGCTACCTCGTGTTTCGCAACCTGATCCCGTCGCCGATGCTCGAGGCGCAAGCCGCTCAGGAGTTCAACGAGATCGTCTACGGCGCCGAGCACGCGAACAGTCTGTACGGCGACACCGACGCCCACGTCACACGGGTGCGTTCGATCATCGACAAAATGATTCCCTACTCGCTGAAGTGGAACGAGCGGGCAAAGAACTGGAAGTGGGATCTGGCAGTGGTGCGCTCGCCCGATATCCGCATGTACTGCCTGCCGGGCGGCAAGATCGTGGTGTACAGCGGCCTGCTCGACCGCGTGCGTTTGAACGACAACGAACTCGGCATGCTGATCGGTCATGAGATCGCGCACGCGCTGCGCGAGCATGCGCGCGAACGGCTCGGTGAACTGCAGGCCAGCCAGCTCGACTCATCCGGCACGATCCCGCAGCTATTCGGGCTCGCCGATCTGGGCGCGGCGCCGCTCGGCATCGGTTCGCGCCTGCTGGAGATGCGGTACGAGAACACCGACGAAACCGAGGCCGACGTGATCGGCAGCGACATTGCCTCGCGCGCCGGTTTCGATCCGCGGGCCGCGGTCACGCTGTGGGACAAGCTGGCCACTGCAACGCGCAGCAACCGCGACCAGGGCTTTATCTACGTGCACCCGTACACGCCGGCGCGGCGCCAAGACCTCATCAAGCGCTTGCCGGACATGCTGCCGCTCTATGCGAAGGCCATCGGCAAGAGCGTCGATGCGCTGCCGGACTATGCCGGCATGGGCCGCCCGCGCCGCAAACCCATCAGTAGCGAGTGAGGCGTGCAAGCCGCGGCGCTTGCGGCTTGCACGGTTCCTTGCGGCTCGGGCTAGCCGTCCTTACTTCTTGACCTTGTGGTCGTAATCGACTGTCAGCGGCGCGTGGTCGCTGAATTTGATATCGCGGAACACTTCGGTGCGTTTCGCCTTGCCGGCGATGCCCGGCGTGGCGATCTGATAATCGATCCGCCACCCCACGTTCTTCGCATACGCCTGACCGCGGTTACTCCACCACGTGTATTGCTCGGGCCGCTGGTCGAGCGTGCGGAACACGTCGACGTAGCCCACTTCGTCAAACAGCTTAGTCAACCACTCGCGCTCTTCCGGCAGGCAGCCTGAATTCTTCTGGTTGCTCTTCCAGTTCTTGATGTCGATCTCTTTGTGGACGATGTTCACGTCGCCGCACACGATCACTTCCCGTTCCTCGGCCAGCTCGGCGAGATGCGGCATGAACTCGTCCATGAAGCGGAACTTGGCCTGCTGACGTTCGTCACCACTCGATCCCGACGGCACGTACACCGAGATCACCGACAGTTTGCCGAAACGCAATTCGACATAGCGCCCTTCCGGATCGAATTCCTCGCTGCCGAAGCCGATCACCACTTCATCCGGCTCATGTCGCGTGTACACGCCCGCGCCGCTATAACCTTTCTTCACCGCGTGCTGGAAATAACCGGTGAAACCGTGCGGCGACATGAACTCCGGCGTCAGATCGTCTTGCGAACATTTGATTTCCTGCACGCACAGCACATCGGCTTTCTGTTCGCCGAACCAATCGAAAAAACCCTTCTTTGCCGCTGAGCGGATGCCGTTCAGGTTGGCGGTAATCACACGCAACATGTCGTTCCCTTGATGTTCAATTCGTTTGTGGAGCAAAGGGCCGAAGGCACCGGATCATTCGACCTTGACGCCCTTCAGCGATTCTTTGGCAGGTGGATATTCGAGCTTCAGCGCCTGGAACGTGCGCAGCAACAAGTCGGCGACCATCACATTGCGATGCGTCTTCGAATCGGCAGGCACCACGTACCACGGCGCGTAGTCGGTCGACGTCACGGCCAGCATATCGCGGTACGCCGCCTGATACTGGTCCCATTGCTTGCGCGCTTCGAGATCGGAGACGTCGAATTTCCAGTGCTTGTTCGGATCGTCGATACGAGCCTGCAAACGCGCGCGCTGCTCGTCTTTCGAAATGTGCAGCATGCATTTGATAATGGCCGTACCGCTGTCGGCTAGCAACTTTTCGAACTGGCGAATGTGGCCACAGCGCTGCTCGAATGCTTCGGCATCCAGATTGCCAAGCACGCGCGGCACCAGCAAATCTTCGTAGTGGCTACGGTTGAAAATCGTCAACTCACCGGCAGCGGGTGCCTGCGCATGCACGCGCCATAGAAAATCGTGCGCCAGTTCCACTGGCGTCGGCGCCTTGAACGGCACGATGCGCAAACCGAGCGGATCGACTTCATGAAACACCGCGCGGATCGTGCCGTCCTTGCCGCTCGTATCCATGCCTTGCAACACCAGCAGCACCCGCCGTGTCCGTTGCGCGTGCAGGCACTCCTGCTGCGTGTCGAGGATCGCGCCGATCTCCGACAAGCGCGCCCGGTCGGCATCTTTTGAACCGGACGAAAAAGGTTTTGCGGACGGGTCGAACGCGTCGAGTGAGAATTTGTTGTTCTTCTTGCCGTCGTCGAAATACGGCACGCGGAAATCGTCGAGTTCGGGTTGCTTCGCCATTCACACACTCCGTGATCTGCGTTAAAACATCGCCCGCAAATGAAACGGGCCGTTGCCCCACTTTCGTTTCCGGCAACAGCCCGCGATGACCGACGCATTCGCACCGGTCACATTGCTTCGACTCAGGACAGCTTCTTCTTCAGCAGTTCGTTGACCTGCGCCGGATTGGCCTTGCCCTTGGTGGCTTTCATCGCCTGACCGATCAGTGCATTGAACGCCTTTTCCTTGCCGGCGCGGAATTCCTCAACCGACTTCGCATTCGCGGCGAGCACTTCGTCGATGATCGCTTCGAGCGCGCCGGTGTCCGAAATCTGCTTCAAACCCTTCGCCTCGATGATGCGATCGGCGGCGGCTTCGTCGGTGGCCTTTTCTTCCCAGATCGCGACGAAAATTTCCTTCGCGATCTTGTTCGAGATCGTGCCGTCGGCGATACGCTGCAACAACAACGCGAGTTGCGCCGACGAAACCGGGCTCTGCGCGATGTCCAGGCCTTCGCGATTCAATTGCGACGAAACTTCGCCCATCAGCCAGTTCGCCGCGACCTTGGCATTCGCCGGACCGACCTTGAGTACAACCGCCTCGTAGTACGCGGCCATCGCCTTGCTCGACGTCAGCACGTTTGCGTCATACGGCGTCAGGCCGTATTGCGTGACGAAGCGCTGTTGAATCGCGACCGGCAGTTCCGGCATTTCGTTCTTCACGCGCTCGACCCACGCCGCGTCGATCACGAGCGGCATCAGATCGGGATCGGGGAAATAGCGGTAATCGTGCGCGTCTTCCTTGCTGCGCATGGAACGCGTTTCGCGCTTGTCCGGATCGTACAGACGCGTTTCCTGCACCACCGTGCCGCCGTCTTCGATCAATTCGATCTGACGGCGCACCTCGTACTGGATCGCTTCTTCGAGGAAGCGGAACGAGTTCAGGTTCTTGATTTCGGCGCGCGTGCCGAATTCCGCCTGACCGACCGGGCGCACCGACACGTTCGCGTCGCAACGGAACGAGCCTTCCTGCATGTTGCCGTCGCAGATGCCGAGCCAGGTAACCAGCGTGTGCAGCGTCTTTGCATACGCGACCGCTTCAGCCGCGCTGCGCATTTCCGGCTCGGTGACGATTTCGAGCAGCGGCGTGCCGGCGCGATTCAGGTCGATGCCCGTCATGCCCGCGAAGTCTTCGTGCAACGACTTGCCCGCGTCTTCTTCGAGGTGAGCGCGCGTCAGGTTGACGACCTTCTCGTATGCTTCCGTACCCGCCTTTTCGTTAGCCGGGACCTGAATCGTCACCTGGCCGCCCTGCACCACGGGAATTTCGTACTGGCTGATCTGATAGCCCTTCGGCAGATCGGGGTAGAAATAATTCTTGCGCGCGAAGATGCTGCGCGGCGCGATCGTCGAGCCAATCGCCAGGCCGAACTGGATCGCACGCTCCACGGCGCCGCGGTTCATCACCGGCAGCGTGCCCGGCAATGCCAGATCGACGGGGCACGCCTGCGTGTTCGGCGCGGCGCCGAATTGGGTGGCAGCGCCCGAGAAAATCTTCGACTGGGTCGACAGTTGCGCGTGGGTCTCCAGACCGATCACGACTTCCCATTGCTTGGTCATGGTGCTCACACTCCTGCCGGCGCTTTGCGGTGCCAATCGGTCGCGCGCTGGAACGCGTCCGCCACTTGCAGCATCCGGGCTTCATTGAAATAGTTGCCGATGATCTGCAGACCCACCGGCCGCTGTGCATTCGCGCCCGCGCCAAAGCCGCACGGCACGCTCATACCCGGCAAACCGGCAAGGCTCACCGACAGCGTGTAGATGTCGGCCAGATACATCTGCACCGGATCGTCGCCCTTCGCACCGAGGTCCCACGCCACCGACGGCGCGACCGGCCCCATGATCACGTCACAGTGCTTGAACGCTTCCTGGAAGTCCTGCGCGATGATGCGGCGGATCTTCTGCGCCTGCAGGTAGTACGCGTCGTAATAGCCATGCGACAGCACATAGGCGCCCACCAGAATGCGGCGCTTCACTTCCGGACCGAAGCCTTCGGCACGCGACTTCTTGTACATGTCGAGCAGATCGCGATACTCCGCGGCACGATGACCGAAGCGCACGCCGTCGAAACGCGACAGGTTCGACGAAGCTTCCGCCGGTGCGATCACGTAGTACACCGGGATCGACAGCTCGGTTTTCGGCAGCGAGACTTCCACCAGCGTCGCACCGAGTGCTTCGTATTGCTTCAACGCGGCGTCGATCGAGGCGCGCACGTCATCCGCCAAACCTGCGCCGAAATACTCTTTCGGCAGGCCGATGCGCAAACCGGCGAGCGGTTTGTCCGCGCCGTCTTCTTTCCACGTCTTGCCGATGTAGCGCGTGAAGTCTTCGTCTTCGCGCGTGAGGCTGGTCGAATCGCGCTCGTCGAAGCCGGCCATGGCGTTGAGCAACGTCGCGCAATCCGCGGCGGTTTGGGCCATCGGACCGCCCTGATCCAGCGACGATGCGAATGCGATCATGCCGTAACGCGACACACGGCCGTACGTCGGCTTGATGCCGGTAATGCCCGAAAACGACGCCGGCTGACGAATCGAGCCGCCGGTATCGGTGCCGGTGGCAGCGGGCGCGAGGCGCGCTGCTACGGCCGCCGCCGAGCCGCCCGACGATCCGCCCGGCACAGCCTGACGATCCCACGGATTCTGCACGGGGCCAAAGTACGAATTCTCGTTGGACGAGCCCATCGCGAACTCGTCCATGTTGGTCTTGCCCACGCACACCATGCCGGCGTTCTGCAAACGCGCGACCACGGTCGCGTCGAACGGGCTCTCGTAATTCGACAGCATCTTCGAGCCGGCCGTGGAGCGCCAACCCTTGGTGACGAACACGTCTTTGTGCGCGATCGGCAGGCCGACCAGTGGGCCGGCGTGGCCGGTGTGAAGCAGTGCGTCGGCGGCTTTCGCCTGCGCGAGCGTCAGGTCGGCGTCGACCTGGATGAAGGCGTTCAGGCTATTTGCCGCGTCGATCCGCTTCAGATAGAGCTGCGCCAGTTCGACTGCGGAGCATTCCTTGGCCGCTAGGGCGGCACGCAGTTCGGTCAAGCTTTTTTCATGCATTGCGTTTTATCCTGGGCTTGATTCGCGAATCTTGGTCGATCACTTACTCGATCACCTTCGGCACGAGGTACAGACCGTCTTGCACGGCCGGCGCCGGGCGCTGGAACGCTTCACGGTCGACCGTTTCGGTCACCGCGTCGTTACGCAGACGCAGCGCGACGTCTTCGATCTGCTCGATCGGATGGGCCAGCGGGGCGATGCCGGTGGTATCGACCGCCTGCATTTGCTCGACGAGGCCGAAGAAATCATTGAGCTGGGCAAGCGTGTGCTCGGCTTCGGTATCAGCCAGTTCGAGCCGCGCGAGATGCGCGATGCGTTTAACATCGGTCAGGGTCAGAGCCATGCAGTCACCGGAAAATGTGGTGGACCGCCGCAGCGCGGGAAAAACGATGCTGCGACAGCGGGTTACGACACTGGAGGAAGACCTCGAAAAAGGGGCCAGCGGCGGCAAAAAGTGCCGTCCGTTTCCTTCAAAACATCCAAAATTATAAGGTATCATTACGCGTTCGACCCAAACCCGGACCGACTTACCAAGGCCTTTCTGAACAATTCCCAAAGATCGTTCGGATTTTTCTGTCCTGGCCTTGCACCGGCCTCCGGTAGACTCCCTCGCAGCTTCAAGTTCCTGTGGCGCCGCTTCCGCCCGGTTGAAGCTGTTATTTTTTCCGCTGCCGCCCTGCGCATACGTTGTGAGGGCCGGCCCCAAGCGAGACAGGATTTTGAATGTTCGGTTTTTTGCGCAGCTACTTCTCCAACGACCTGGCGATTGACCTTGGCACTGCCAACACGCTGATCTACATGCGTGGCAAGGGTATCGTTCTTGACGAACCGTCGGTGGTTTCGATCCGCCAGGAAGGCGGTCCCAACGGTAAGAAGACCATTCAGGCCGTCGGCAAGGAAGCCAAGCAGATGCTTGGCAAGGTGCCTGGCAATATCGAGGCGATCCGCCCGATGAAAGACGGCGTGATCGCCGACTTCACCGTCACTGAACAGATGATCAAGCAGTTCATCAAAACTGCTCACGAATCGCGCATGTTCTCGCCGTCGCCGCGCATCATCATCTGCGTGCCGTGCGGTTCGACCCAGGTCGAGCGCCGCGCCATTAAAGAAGCCGCGCACGGTGCGGGCGCTTCGCAGGTCTACCTCATTGAAGAACCCATGGCTGCGGCAATCGGCGCCGGCCTGCCGGTGTCGGAAGCAACCGGCTCGATGGTTGTCGACATTGGCGGCGGCACGACCGAAGTCGGCGTGATCTCGCTCGGCGGCATCGTGTACAAGGGTTCGGTGCGCGTGGGTGGCGACAAGTTCGACGAAGCTATCGTCAACTATATCCGCCGCAACTACGGCATGCTGATCGGCGAACAAACCGCTGAGGCGATCAAGAAGGAAATCGGCTCCGCGTTCCCGGGTTCCGAAGTCAAGGAAATGGAAGTGAAGGGCCGCAATCTGTCGGAAGGCATTCCGCGCAGCTTCACGATCTCCAGCAACGAAATTCTCGAAGCCCTCACCGATCCGCTGAACCAGATCGTGTCGTCGGTGAAGATTGCGCTCGAACAAACGCCGCCGGAACTGGGCGCGGACATCGCCGAGCGCGGCATGATGCTCACGGGCGGTGGCGCACTGCTGCGCGATCTGGACCGCCTGCTCGCCGAAGAAACCGGCCTGCCGGTGCTCGTCGCCGAAGACCCGCTGACCTGCGTTGTGCGCGGCTCGGGCATGGCGCTCGAACGCATGGACAAGCTGGGCAGCATCTTCTCGTACGAGTAAGCGAGCCCGTCTCCATGTCAGTAGCGCGGATCAGGCAAACGGCCCCATGTGGGCCGGTTTGCCGTTGGCTGGGCCTGCCAGCCTCCGCGTGCTGAACGCGCGTCCCAAGCGCGCCGCCGTCTCACCCAACCGCTCACGCCCCCGGCGACCATGGAATACAGTCCGCCGCCCCTGTTCAAGCAAGGCCCTTCTGCCCTCGCACGGCTGATGTTTTTCGTCGTGCTCGCGCTGGCCCTGCTGATCTCCGATGCACGCTTCAAAACGCTCGAAATCGTTCGCGGCGTGCTCGGCGCGGGTCTTTATCCGTTGCAACGCGCAGCCCTCGTGCCGCGCGACGTTTTCATGGGCGCGGCCGACCTGGCGGTGACCAGCGCCACGTTGCGCAGCGAGAACGACAAGCTGCGCGCCAAAGATCTTCAGCTCGCGCAGCAAGCCAATACGGCCGCCGAACTGGCCGCCGAGAACACCCATTTGCGCGCGCTGCTGCAACTCTCGCAGCGCTCGACCACCCAATCGCTACCGGCTGAAATCCAGTACGACACGCGCGATCCGTTCACGCAGAAAGTCGTGATCGGCCGCGGCGCCCAGCAAGGTGTCCAGGACGGTTCGCCGGTCGTCAACGAAGACGGCGTGATCGGGCAGGTGACGCGCGTATTCCCGCTGCAAGCCGAAGTAACGCTGCTCACCGACAAGGACCAGGCCGTGCCCGTGCAGATCGTGCGCACCGGCTTGCGCAGCGTGATTTATGGCACGCCGAAGGGCGACACGCTCGACCTGCGCTTCGTGCCGATCAGCGCCGACGTGCAAACCGGCGACGAACTCGTCACCAGCGGGCTCGACGGCGTTTATCCGCCGGGGCTGCCGGTCGCCAAGGTCGTGCGGGTCGACAAACAGGCCGATACGGCGTTCGCACGCGTGATCTGCTTGCCGGTTGCGCCCGTGCGCGGTGCGCGTCAGTTGCTGGTGCTGCACTATCAGAACAACGTGCCGCCGCGTCCGGCGGAAGAGCCCGACGCGGCCACGACCGCGAAAGACGCCAAAGCGAAGAAGGGCGGCAAGGCTGCCGACAGCAAGGCTGCGGCGGATAAATCCGCTGCGAAGCCTGCGGAAAAGCAGGCCACGCCCGCCAAACCCGCGGAAAAGCCGTCCGCCAAAACCGCTGCCGCGGAGAAGAAAGCCGCCGGCGAAAAGAAACCAGCCGCTGAAAAGGCTGAAAAGAACACGAAGCCGCCAGCCACGCCGGGGGCACAGCCATGAACCGTCCGCAATACATCCTGCAGCCGGTCAATCCGTATTTCATCGCGTTCAGCCTCGCTGCGGCGTTCCTGCTGAACCTGATGCCGTGGGGGCGCCTTGCCGGTGTGCCTGACTTCGTGGCGCTCGTACTGCTGTTCTGGAACGTGCACCAGCCGCGCAAAGTGGGCATGGGCATCGCGTTCTTTCTCGGCTTGCTGATGGACGTGCACAACGCCAGCCTGCTCGGTGAGCACGCGCTGGCGTATACGTTGTTGTCGTATGGTGCGATTACGATCCATCGCCGGGTGCTGTGGATGTCGCTCGGCGTGCAGACTTTCGCGGTGATGCCGCTGCTGGTCGTCGCGCAACTGGTGCCGTTCGTGATCCGTCTGCTGACGGGCGCGGCGTTTCCGGGCTGGAGTTACCTGATCGACGGTTTCGTCGAAGCGGCGCTGTGGCCGATCGCCAGCGTCCTGCTGCTGATGCCGCAACGCCGCCCGGCCGACCCGGACGATACGCGGCCGATTTAATCACGCATCGAGGCCGCCGGCCGTTCCGATGGAACACGCTTATCCGGCCCGCTCGACGCGCATCGCTGTTCATGCCGCCCGGTTCGGGCCGGTTTGGGCGCACACTCATGATGGCCGTCACACGGCCTTTTGCAGAATCGCATGACCGAATTCAAGGACACTCAGCAACAGCTCTCGAAGTTCCGCCTGCGCGTCGCGGCGGCGGGCGTGTTCGTGTTCGTCTGCTTCGGGCTGATCGGTTTCCGTTTCCTGGTGCTGCAGGTCTGGCACTACAGCAAGTACTCGCTGCAAGCCGACGAAAACCGCATCTCGGTCGCGCCGATCGTGCCGAACCGGGGCATCATCACCGACCGCAACGGCGTCGTGCTGGCCAAGAACTACTCGGCGTACACACTCGAAATCACCCCGTCGAAGCTGAACGACACGCTCGAAAACGTGATCGACAATCTCGCCACCGTGGTTTCAATTGACGCTCGCGACCGGCGCCGCTTCAAGAAGCTGCAGGAAGACTCGAAGAACTTCGAGAGCCTGCCGATCCGCACCCGCCTCACCGACGACGAAGTCGCGCGCTTCACCGCGCAACGCTTCCGCTTTCCGGGCGTGGAAGTGCGCGCGCGCCTGTTCCGCCAATACCCGCTCGGGCCCACCGCGGCGCACGTGATCGGCTACATCGGCCGGATTTCACAGCGCGATCAGGACCGTATCGACGACGCCAGCGATGCGAACGACAGCGATCCGGATCATTACGATCCGCGCCTCGACGCGAACAACTACAAGGGCACTGACTACATCGGCAAGATCGGCGTCGAGCAGAGCTACGAGACGGAGCTGCATGGCCAGACCGGTTTTGAGGAAGTCGAAGTAACCGCCGGCGGCCGGCCTGTGCGCACGTTGTCGCGCACGCAGGCAACGCCGGGGAATAACCTGGAACTGTCGATCGATATCGGCTTGCAGCAGGTCGCCGAACAGGCCTTCGCCGGCCGCCGCGGCGCGCTGGTCGCGATCGAGCCGGCGACCGGCGACGTGCTGGCGTTCGTGTCCGCGCCGAGCTTCGATCCGAATTCGTTTGTCGACGGCATCGATCAGCAGACCTGGGACGAGCTCAACAACTCGCCCGACCATCCGCTGCTGAACCGTCCGCTGCACGGCACCTATCCGCCGGGTTCGACCTACAAGCCGTTCATGGCGCTCGCCGCGCTGACGCTGCATAAGCGCACGCCGGGCTGGGGCTTTCAGGATCCGGGTTCGTATACGTTCGGCGGCCATACGTTCCGCAACGACGTGCGCTCGGGCCAGGGCTGGGTCGACATGAACCGCGCGATCGTCGTGTCGAACGACACGTATTTCTACATGCTCGCGCACGATCTGGGCGTCAACAACATCGCCAACTTCATGAAGCCGTGGGGTTTCGGTCAGATCACCGGCATCGACATTTCAGGCGAAGCGCGCGGCATCCTGCCGTCGACGGAATGGAAGCGCAAAGCGTATCGCAAGCCTGAGCAGCAGCGCTGGTACGAGGGCGAAACGATCAGTCTGGGCATTGGCCAAGGCTATAACTCGTTCACCATTCTGCAACTCGCGCACGCCACAGCCACGCTCGCGAACAACGGTATCGTGATGAAGCCGCACCTGGTGCGTGACATCGAAAACCCGATCACCAAGGAGACGCGCCCGGTCGTGCGCGATCCGAGCGACCGGATTGCCGTGAAGCAATCGGACATCGACTTCATCAAGCACGCGATGGAAGGCGTCGTGACAAACGGGACGGCGTCGAAGGTGTTCATCGGCGCACAGTATCAGGCCGCAGGCAAGACCGGCACGGCGCAGGTCTACTCGCTGCAGGGCGCGAACTACAAAGGCCACGCGATCGCCGAACATCTGCGCGACCACGCGCTGTTCATCGCCTTTGCGCCTGTCGATCAACCGAAAATCGCCATTGCACTGATCGTCGAGAACGGCGGCTGGGGTGCGGAAGCAGCCGGTCCGATCGCGCGTCGTGTTCTCGATTACTACCTGGTCGGCAAGAACAAGCCCGGCGCTGAAGCAGCGGCTGTCGCGGCAGCGGCCTCGGCGACCCAGGATGCATCCGCACCGGAAGTAGGTGGCGCGGCCTCGCCGCAAGACGCAGCGCAGCCGGTCAAGATCGCGGCCGGCTTCACCGCGCTACCGATGCCGGGCGCGGCGTCGGCGGCTGCGGCGGCTTCCGCTGCTGCGGCCGCATCGGCCCCGATGGCAGCGTCGTCAGCGGCGACGGCGGCTTCGGCGTCCGGCACATTCGGCGCGTCGGCGGCTGTGCCGGCGTCCGCCACGGCGAAGAACGCAGCGCAGCGTAAATCCGGCGCTCCGCACAAACCCCGTCCTGCCAGCGAGCCGGCGCCGACCGCGGCGCTGCCGTCGCGGGACGACAGTATTCAGCCTACGTCGCCACGCCAGCCGGTTTCCGGCGGCATCGACGAGTAAGGAGAAAGGCATGCAATTCGATAAGCGCGCCTGGCTCGACCGCATCAAGCGGATGTTCGTGGGCTTTGACCGGCCGCTCGCCCTGATCGTGTTTCTGCTGCTGTGCGTCGGCATCGTCACGCTATACAGCGCGACGCTGGACATGCCCGGGCGAGTGGAAGACCAGTTGCGCAACATCCTGCTGACGTTCGTGCTGATGTGGGCGCTGGCCAACGTCCCACCCACCACGCTGATGCGCTTCGCGGTCCCGCTCTATACGTTCGGGATCGCGTTACTGGTGGCGGTGGCGCTGTTCGGCCTCACGCGCAAGGGCGCCAAGCGCTGGATCAACGTCGGCGTGGTGATCCAGCCGTCGGAGATTCTGAAGATCGCCACACCGCTGATGCTTGCCTGGTACTATCAGCGCCGCGAAGGCGTGATGCGTTGGTACGACTTTCTGGTCGGCTTCGTGATCCTGATCGTGCCGGTCGGTCTGATCGCCAAACAACCGGACCTTGGCACCGCCGTGCTGGTGTTCGCGGCCGGCTTCTTCGTCATTTATTTCGCGGGGCTCAGTTTCAAGCTGATCGTGCCGGTGCTGATTGCGGGCGTGATCGCGGTGGGCTCGATCGCGGTGTTCCAGGACAAGATCTGTCAGCCGGAAGTGCAATGGCCGCTGATGCACGATTATCAGAAGCACCGTATCTGTACGCTGCTCGATCCAACCTCCGATCCGCTCGGCAAGGGCTTCCACACCATTCAGGCGGTGATTGCAATCGGCTCGGGCGGCCCACTCGGCAAGGGTTGGCTCAAGGGTACCCAAGCGCATCTGGAGTTCATTCCCGAGAAGCACACCGACTTCATCTTCGCGGTGTTTTCCGAGGAGTTTGGTCTCGCGGGCGGCATCGTGTTGCTCACGCTTTATATGCTGCTGATCGCGCGCGGGCTGTACATCGCGGCCAATGGTGCGACGCTATTCGGGCGGCTGCTGGCCGGATCGCTGACCATGGCGTTCTTCACCTATGCGTTCGTCAACATCGGCATGGTGAGCGGGATCTTGCCGGTGGTGGGCGTGCCGTTGCCATTCATGAGCTACGGCGGTACCGCGCTGACCACGCTGGGGGTCGCGATTGGGCTCATCATGAGCATCGCGCGGCAGAAACGCTTGATGCAGAGCTAGCGTGGCGTGGCGCTCCGGCTGCCGCGGTGAACGCTGACAGACAAGACGCCGGGCGAAAAAACACCGCGGACCTCGCAATAAAGCCTGGATAAACAAAAGGGGCGCTCCACTCAGGAGCGCCCCTTTTTTCATTCACTGCGGCTTCACTTCCTTCTGATCCCGCAATTGCGCGCTCAGTTCCTGATACTTGAGTTTCGCCGCCGGATCGCCCTGCACCGCCGCTGCCGCGTAGTACGCGCGCGCTACGTTCAGATTCTTGTCCACGCCGTCGCCACCACGCTCGTAGAACGAACCGGTCACATACTGCGCGGTCATGTCGCCGCCTTGCGCGGCCTTCTTGTACCAGAGGAACGCCTGCCGGTTATCGCGCGTCGTACCGCGGCCATCGAGGAACTGATTGGCCAACGCGAGTTGTGCCTGCACATGCCCCTGCTGCGCAGCTTTCAGGAACCACCGGTGCGCCTCGACCGGATCGCGCCCGACGAACTCACCATCGTCGTACATCTTGCCGTACACGTACTGCGCGTGCGACATGTTGGCGTCGGCGGCTTTGCGCAGCCACTTCTTGCCTTCGTCGACGTTGGCCGGCGCGCCTTCGCCGTTGAGCAGCATCATTGCGTAGTTGAACTCGGCAAGCCGGCTGCCGTGCTCCGCCGCTTTACGGAACTCGGTCAGCGCCGCGCCCAGATTGCCGGCGTTGTAATCGGCGACTGCGGTCTGCGTCTCCGGATCGTTCGACTTTGCGACGCGATTGTCCTGCGCATACGCCGTCGCGCTCACCGTCAACGCCACCGCGACCGCCAGCCTTACCGCGACGCACTGCACCATCCCCTTCATGTCCTCACCTCCTGCAGCGCCTGGCGGGTCGCGCGCAACATCCACATGACGTCGGCGGCCAGAGCGATAAAACGAAAACCGGCATCGCGATGCTGCTTTGCGCCCGCGGCGTCCATGGCAAAAATTCCACTGGCGATGCCGGCCTTGTCGGCGGCACTCACGACGCGCGCCATCGCCGCCTGCACGTCGGCATGCTTCGAATCGCCAAGGTGGCCGAGGCTCGCGGCCAGATCGGCTGGTCCCACGAACAGGCAGTCGACGCCCGGCGTCGCCGCGATCTTTTCGACTTCCTGCACACCTCGCGCCGACTCGATCTGCACGATGGTCGCAATCTGCGCATTGGCGGTCTGCACGTAGTCGCGCCGCATGCCGTACGACGCCGCCCGCACCACGCCGGCGACGCCACGCTGACCGTCGAGCGCATCGGCCGTCGGATACTGCGTCAGACGCACAGCCTGTGCCGCCTCTTCAGCGGTTTCGATATTCGGGAACATCAGCGTGCGCGCGCCCGCGTCCAGTACGCGCTTGACGAGCCATGCCTCGCTGGCGGGCACACGCACGACCGGCTCGCTGGGCAGATGCGCGGCGGCGATCGCGCGCAATTGCGAGGTGACGTCGCCGCTATCGTTTGGCGCGTGCTCCATGTCGATCAGCAGCCAGTCGAAACCGGCGTGCGCGAGCGCCTCGGCGGCGGAATCGCTACCGAGCGACAGCCACAGGCCGAACAGCGGCTCCGCTTCTTTCAGACGTTGTTTGAGAGGATTCGTGAAGGTGCTCATTGCCGCGCCCCATGGCGATGGGACGCCTCGCCTGAAACGCGGTTGGCAATGCCGGCGTGCCGGTATCGGCCGACGCCCGGGCCCTGACGGCCTGACTGCTTGCTGCGACGCAATGCGGTGACCAGCATGTCTCGCTCCGTGTGGTTATCGGAGCGATCATACCGTGACAATAACGCGGGGGTTGGGCCGCGAAGCTGAATCGCGCGGCCCCGGATTTAATCCCGGACGACGTCGGCCCAGCAATTCGGCGTCTCGAACAGACGCACCTTGTGCAGACGCAGATTCACGCCGTAATGCGCGTCGTACACGTTCGCGAGAATATCGAACGCAGCAGCGGCAAGATTTTCAACGGTGGGGATGCGATCGAGCACGACGGTCTTGTGCCCCGCCATGGTTTCCAGAAAACCGCGCACCTGCGTATCGCCTTCGTAGACGAGAAACGCATGGTCCCATTTGTCGACCAGATGCTCGACCGCGAGCGACTTCACGTCGGCGAAGTCCATCACCATGCCGCGATCCGGCGCACCTTCGGTGTCGACCAGGTCGCCTTGCAGCGTAATTTCGAGCACGTAGCGATGGCCGTGCAGATTACGGCACTGGCTGCGGTGATCGGGGATGCGGTGGCCCGCGTCGAATTCGAGTTTTCGTGTAATCGTCAGCACGGCAAATCAGGGAATGTTCAGATACTTGTGGGTCTGCATCGACAGGCGCCATTGCGGATGGCGTTTGCACCAGTCGATCGCGAGCTTCGTATTGAGTTCGCGCGACGGGCCGTCCATCGGCTGGACGAGGAAATACTCGAAGTCGAGCTTCGCATACTCGGACAAGCGCTGGTTGTCCTGCGGAATCACGACCTTCAGTTCATTGCCCTTGGTGACGACGAGCGGCGCGTCGGCCTTCGGGCTCACGCAGATCCAGTCGATCGTCTCGAGCACCGGCAGCGAGCCGTTGGTTTCGATGGCGATTTCGAAGCCGGCGGCATGCAATGCATCGACAAACGGCTGATCGATCTGCAACATCGGTTCACCGCCCGTGCAGACCACGAAGCGCTCGCCTTCGCCTTCCGGCCATTGCGACGCGATCATCTGCACCAGTTCTTCGGGCGTACGGTACTTGCCACCGTTCTCGCCGTCAGTGCCGACAAAGTCCGTATCGCAGAAGCGGCACACGGCATCCGCACGATCTTCTTCGCGGCCCGACCACAGATTGCAACCGGCGAACCGGCAGAACACGGCCGGACGCCCGGCATTCGCGCCCTCGCCCTGCAATGTGTAGAAGATTTCCTTGACCGCGTAAGTCATGCTGCTGTCTGCCTTGTGTTCCTGAAAATAATTGCCTGTTGTGCTGCGCATGCCTGAACAACGCGCGAGCAGAATTGCCGTGAGGCCGTCAGACCGGCTCGGTCACCTTCTCGCCGGCCAGGTACGCTTCATAACCGCGCTTGCGCAAACGGCACGCCGGGCATTCGCCGCAGCCGAAACCCCATGCATGCAGTTCGGCGCGCTCGCCCACATAACAGGTGTGCGTCTCGACGCGTACCAGCTCGACCAGTTCTTCGCCGCCCAACTCGTGCGCGAGACGCCACGTGTCAGCCTTGTCGAGCCACATTAGCGGCGTTTCGAGCAGGAAGCGCGTGTCCATGCCGAGGTTCAGCGCGACCTGCAAGGCCTTCATCGTGTCGTCGCGGCAATCGGGGTAGCCCGAGAAGTCCGTCTCGCACATCCCGCCCACCAGCACCTGCAAACCACGCCGATACGCGATGGCGCCTGCGATCGTCATGAACATCAGATTGCGGCCCGGCACGAACGTATTCGGCAAACCGTTGGCGGTGGCGTGGATCTCGATCTCGCGCGTCATCGCGGTATCGCTGATCGAACCAAGCACCGACAGGTCGATCATGTGATCTTCGCCGAGGCGCTCGGCCCACGCCGGGAAGGCCCGTGCCACAGCGTTGCGAAACCCTTCGCGGCATTCGAGTTCGACTCGGTGCCGCTGGCCGTAATCGAAGCCCAGCGTCTCGACCGTTTCGTAACGTTCGAGCGCCCAGGCGAGGCACGTGGCGGAATCCTGGCCGCCGGAAAACAGCACCAGAGCGCTACGTTTAGCGTCTTTGCGGATCACCGTGAAACTCCGTGAATGATGAGTGCCACGTCGCGCTGCGCGAGGTGCGCCATGCAAGCAACGCGGCGCGACGCGTGCCGGCACTGTTGCCGGCCCAAAGCAGTATAGGCCGCGCCTTCCGCATGCAGAGTCGCTGGGCGCTTATACCGTTAATCGTCGGGCGAAGGATTCGGCACCTGTTGCAGCGCTGCCGTGCCGCAGCAGCGTGCACAAAAAAGCCCAGCTTCGAGATACGAAAAGACATGTCTGGTGCAGTGCCGCGCCAATCGCGCGGCCGCACGCAAGTCCTTGAACTGGCGCGATTTTATCACGCGACGCACAATGCCGCCGAGCACGCCCCATCGCAGCACCACACAGGCGACGCCGCCACGAGAACGCCCACAAAAGGAAAAGCCCCAGGAATCTTGCGATTTCCTGGGGCTGAATCCTGGTGGCCTGGGACGGAATCGAACCATCGACACGCGGATTTTCAATCCGCTGCTCTACCAACTGAGCTACCGGGCCAACGAAGAACGAAATGATATCAAAGGGTCAGCAGCACGGCAAGCCCCCTCTCGAAAAAATCTGGCTTGCCCGACCCGGCACGCGTTACGCGGCCGTTACTCCCCTTTGTTCTTGCCGAGATCGACACCGAGCTGCTTGAGCTTGCGATACAGGTGCGTGCGCTCGAGACCGGTCTTCTCCGCGACGCGCGTCATGCTGCCGTTCTCGCGCGCCAGGTGATATTCGAAGTAAGCGCGCTCGAACGCGTCGCGTGCGTCGCGCAAAGGGATATCGAAGGAGATCGACGCCGTTTGCGCGGCCAATGCGCCGCCGCCCATACCATCCGACGACAGCATCGGCAATGAAGCCGCCGACGCCACGGTCGAAGCACTGACCGGCAACGCCTGCTTGGCGACCGCGCCGCCCGGCGCGGCTGCCGCATTGCCGCGGGCGAGGCCCTGCTCGACCGCCTTCAGCAGCTTCTGCAACGCAATCGGCTTCTCAAGGAAATTGAGTGCGCCGATCTTGGTCGCTTCAACCGCCGTATCGATGGTTGCATGGCCGGACATCATGATCACCGGCATGGTCAGTTGCCCTTGCGCGGCCCATTCTTTGAGCAAGGTCACGCCGTCGGTATCGGGCATCCAGATGTCGAGCAGCACCAGGTCCGGCGCCTGACGCAAGCGGAACTCGCGCGCTTCCTGCGCGTTTTCCGCCGCCTCCACGACATGCCCCTCGTCGCTCAGGATCTCCGAGAGCAATTCCCGGATGCCCATTTCATCATCTACCACCAGGATGGTTGCCATTTACGCTGCCCTTGTCTGCACTGTTGCTTTTGTCGTTCCCTGCGACGCATTGCCATGCGCCGGCCGCGGCCCTGCTCCAGGTGCCGCGGCATCGTCTGCCAGTTGAAGGAAGAGGATCGATATCTGCGCGCCTTCGATCACATCGCCCGCTCTCATGCGGTTGCGAATGTCGATGCGCGCACCGTGTTCGTCGACGATCTTCTTGACCATCGCAAGACCCAGGCCTGTACCTTTGGCCTTGGTTGTCACGTAAGGTTCGAATGCACGTGTGAGGATACGCGCTGGGAAGCCCGGCCCGTTATCCGACACTGTTAGACGCACCGCGACGCGTATCTTGCCTTCCGCGTCCGGGTCTCCGTATTCTACTGTCCTCGTCTCGAGCAACACATGCGGTTGTTCGACGTCGGCCACGGCGTCCTGTGCATTCTGCAACAGGTTGTGAATCACCTGACGCAATTGCGTCGCGTCGCCGCGAATCGCCGGCAAGTCAGCGAGCTCCACCTGAATCGCGCCCTTGCCTTCTTCGATACCGTACAACGTCAACACTTCGCTGACCAGTTCGTTCAACTGCAGATGGGCGAGCACCGCCGGCGGCGTGCGCGCGTAGTCGCGGAAATTGTCGACCATCTGCTTCATCGCCGCGACCTGGTTGACGATCGTGGTGGCGCCGCGCTTCAGCACGTCGGCATCCGACGGCGACAGCTTGTCGGCCAGCTTCATCTGCAAACGCTCGGCGGAAAGCTGAATCGGCGTGAGCGGATTCTTGATCTCGTGCGCGAGACGCCGCGCCACTTCGCCCCACGCGATCGAACGCTGCGCCGAGATCACGTCCGAAATATCGTCGAACACGACCACGTAGCCGGAGGTCTGCATGTCTTCCGCGTCGCGATCCGTGGCGGACACGAGGCGCGCGCCGCGCACAAGCAGCGTGAGCGGCTCCGTTTCACCCGGCACCTGTACCGAAAACTGCTGCTGCCAGTGGCCGCGATCGTCGTGACCGTCACCGCTTGCGGCTTCACGATCGGCAAACGCCTTGCGCACCATGCCGCCAAATTCGCTCAACACGCCGATCTTTTCCAGTGCCGAGCCCAGCACTTCCTGAAACTGCTGGCGGAAAATCCGCTCAGCGCCGCGGTTCGCCGTGGTGAGGCGGAACTGCCGGTCGAACACGAACACGCCCGCGGTCAGATTCGCGAGAATGCTTTCCAGATAGGCCTTCGAATGCTCGAGCGCGATGCGGTTGTTCTCGACCGCCGCGCGCGCCTCGGACAACTGCCGCGTCATCGCATTGAACGACTGCGTGAGAAAGCCCAGTTCGTCGCGCGATTTGATTTCGCGCTTTGGCGTGTAGTCGCCTTCGGTCACCTCCTTGGTGCCCTGCGCGAGCAGAAACAACGGCCGGGCCAGCTGATTGCCGAGCGCGAGCGCCAGCATCATCGCGATGAAGGTGGCGAGGAACAGCGCGAGCGTCAGCGTGCCGATATACATCTTGCGCAAGCCGGTGCGGCCCAGCGCCTTCTCCTGATACTCGCGATAGGCGCGCTGCACCGCGTCGGCATTGCGCGCGAGCGTGGGCGACACCGGCTGCGTGAGTTGCAGGAAGCGTTCGGTAGGCTGCAGCAGCGACGCGTTCGAATCGGGAATGCGCTGCACGACGCGTAGCCGCAGCGCACCCTTGCCGCCATGCGCGTTCGGATCGCCGTCGACTTCGCCCTCGATCGCCGCATAGCCGCGGCCACGGGCCTGGTCGATCATCAGCGGCGTGGGCAAGTCGTTCGACACCAGCGTCGCGTAATTGCCGGACGCCTGCGCGACCACGTGCATGTCCGGCGTCGCGCCCGACATGCTGCGCGTAGGTTCGACGATCGTCGCGTCCTGCACGCCGAACTGATCGCGCAGGCGCAGCAGCGTCAGTGTCGTGCCGGCGGCGTCCGCGCTCGCCAACTGCTCGGACATCAAGCGGCCCTTGGTCTGAAGATCCGACAGCGACGCGTCGAGCATGCCGCGGCCGAGATTCAGACCGGACGTCAACGCGGTCTCGACATTCACGTCGAACCACGACTCGATACTGCGCGACACGAACTGGTACGAGACGACGTAAATGATGCCGCCCGGCACCACGCCGACCAGCGCCATGAAAAACGCGAGTTTTGCTAAAAGCCGCGTGCCGAACTTACCTTTCCTGAGCCGCGCGATGATGATGATGACGAGCGTCGCCACCACCAGCAAAAAGATCATCGCGACCACGAGGTTGGCCGCGTACAGCCACTGGTAATAGCGGTCGAAAAATTCGGTATTCGCGCTCGCCGCTGCCAGCAGCACGAGCAGCAGCACGGCCGTCACGGCGACCGTGGACACCAGCACGCGCACGACGATGCTGCTCACACTGGTGGCGCGGCGCACTCTATTTAGCACGTTCGGTCACCGTGAAGGTAAAGCGCTTCCAATCCGACGACAGGCTCCAGTCGCGGTTATTCACCGCGTCGATCTGGAACGGCTTGGGCATCAGCGCGATGTCGAGCTGCATGCGCACCGACGCGTTGTAGGTTTCCCCGACACGCACCTGGCTGCGGTCGATCACATGCCAGGACGTAACGTGCTTGATCACGGCGAGCGCGTCGTTGAGCGTGCTGAAGCCGAGTTGCAAGCCGCCCGACGACACGCTCGACACACGATACTCACGCGTGAGCGGCTGGAACGACAGGCGAATGCTCTGCGACACGCTGACTGGCTGCTCGTCGAACCAGTACCAGCGTGGCCGGCTCAGTTCGAAGTCGGTTGTGAAATAGAGCGGGATCCCCTTGTTGACGGCGTCTTCGAGATTGCTGTTCAGCTCGAAGTCGAAACGCGCGTCGAGGTTCCAGCCAGTATTGTCCGATTGCAGCGAGGCGCGCTGGACCGCAATCGAATCGGCATACGCCGCGCCCGGCACGGCAAGCCACACGGCCAGCGCGATCCAGAGCACGGCAGCGAGCCGAAGCGGGAAGAAGCGTTTGATGGTCACCGTTTCTGAAAGCGCGCGTAGAAAAATCCGTCGTGGTCTGAGTTCGAGCCGGCGCTATCTTCAGCGACATCTCCGGCATGGGACCCGGCCGATGTGTCGGCGGGCGCGCGGGCAACTGAAGGTAAAAGTTGCCCCGGCGCGTCCAATCGTACCGCATCCTGATACTTGTTTCCAAACCACTGTGCCTGCAACTCGCCTTCTTCAGGAAAGATCGAACACGTAACATAGAGCAACTCGCCGCCTGGCTTCACAAGCGGCCACAGCGCGTCGAGAATGCGGCGCTGCTCGGCGACCAGCGCGGGAATATCCGACGCGCGACGCAGCCAGCGAATATCCGGATGACGCCGCACGATGCCCGAGGCCGAACACGGGACGTCCGCCAGGATGCGGTCGAACGGCTGGTCGATGTCGTCGTGCCATTTTGCCGGTGTGCCCGCGTCGCCGATACGCACTTCCGCTTCGAGCTTGAGCCGCAGCAAGTTTTCACCGATCCGCCGCGCGCGCGATGCGTCACTTTCGAGCGCCACGAGTTGCAAGTTGGCGAGTTCGAGCAGATGGCCGGTCTTGCCGCCGGGCGCCGCGCACGCGTCGAGCACGCGCATGCCGTCACGCACGCCGAGCAGTTGCGCGGCGAGCTGCGCTCCGGCGTCCTGCACGGATACCACGCCATCGTTAAAGCCAGGGATACGGTCGACCGGCATCGGCGTCGCGAGCTTGACGGCGTACTCACCGGCCCGGCTCGCACGAATGTGCTGGTCGTGCAGCACTTGCAGATAGGCATCGACTGTCGAGCGGCGCGCGTTGACGCGCAACGTCAGCGGACCTTGCGTGTCGCCGGCGCCGAGCACGGCTTGCCAGGCGTCGGGCCACGCGGCTCTGACCGCGTCGATCCACCATAACGGGTAGTTCCAGCGCGCGACTTCGTCGGCTTGCGCTGCGTTCAACAGCGTTTCGCGCTCGCGCAGGAAACTGCGCAGCACAGCGTTCACCAGACCCTTCGCAAACGAGAACTCGCGGCGTGCAGCGATGGCGCTCACAGCCTGATCGACGACTGTGAACGGCGTGTAGGCGGCATTTGCTTCATCATCGATCAGCAACGCGAGCGCACAGGCAAGCACATGGCCGACGTGCGGCGGCGGCGCCTTCTTCACCAGCTTCGCGATCAGCCACTCGGCGGTCCCCAGACGCCGCATGGCGCGGTACGCGATGTCCTGCACGGCTCCGCGCGCGGCCGCGACGCTGCCTTCAGGCGCGGACACGAATACCGATTGCAGCGCGGCGGGCAACGCCGCGCCGAGGCGTACGGCGCCGATGGCCTGGCCCGCGCAGTCGAGCGCAAAACCGAGCGATTCGGGCGCGAGGTGCAATATCGACAGACGGGATTCGCGCGGGCGCGCCAAAGGAGTAGCAGAACGCGAAGAAGGCTTTGGAGTCATGAAAGAGGCAAAGGCAGGCCGCGCGGTGCGCGCAACGCAAACAACATACATTGTAGCGTGGTGCGGGACGGGAGCCGCGGAGCCCGGACCGGGGTGTGGGGGCTCAAACAAAAAGGCGAGCCCGCAGGCTCGCCTTTCGTCACGCAGGGTCAGTGAACCCTTTACTCGAAGCGCCCCGTACGCGCCATTTCCATTAAACGTGCGATACGTTCCTCGGTAGCCGGGTGCGTGGAGAACAGGTTCGCAATGCCGCCGCCCGCCAGCGGATTCATGATCATCATCTGCGCGGTGGCCGGATGCTGCTCGGCCGTGGGGAACGGGATTCCGCTCGCGTAGCGATGAATCTTGTCGAGCGCCGAGGCAAGCGCCTGCGGATCGCCGGAAATCTGCGCGCCGCCACGGTCCGCCTCGAATTCGCGGGCACGCGAAATCGCCATCTGAATCAGCGCGCCGGCGATCGGCGCGAGCAACGCAACAGCGATGCCCGCAATCGGGTTGGTCGGACGACCGTTTTCGTCGCGGCCGCCGAAGAACATCGCGAAGTTCGCCAACGCGGAAATGGCGCCCGCCATGGTTGCCGACACCGTGGAGATCAGGATGTCGCGGTGCTTCACGTGCGCCAGTTCGTGCGCCATCACGCCGCGCATTTCGCGCTCGGATAGCACGCGCAAGATGCCGGTGGTGGCGGCCACAGCCGCATGCTCCGGATTGCGGCCGGTGGCAAACGCGTTCGGCGCATCTTCGTTGATCAGGTAGACGCGCGGCATCGGCAAGTTCGCGCGGGTGGCGAGTTCGCGCACCATGCGGTAGAACTGCGGCGCACTGTTTTCGTCCACTTCCTGCGCGTTGTACATGCGCAGGACCATCTTGTCCGAGAACCAGTACGAAAAGAAATTCATTCCAAGCGCGATCACGAGCGCGATCGTCATGCCGCGCGACCCGCCGATCATCCCGCCGATCACGATGAAAAGGGCCGTGATCGCGGCCATCAACATCGCGGTTTTGACCCAATTGAACATGTCTGCAACTCCTTGCCCTAACGCGGATTCATATCTGCACCGCATGATCGCGGCGACCGATTGTAAGCGAATTGTTAGATATGGGCGCGCGAGGAAAATTCAATCATCTTGAGGCAGTGGCGAGCTTGAGGCCCAAGCCAACGAATGCGCTGCCGACGCCGCGGTCCAGCCATTTCTTCACCGACGGCTTGCCGGAGAAACGACGGGTCACGCTGCCGGCGATCCACGCGACAAAACTGTTCCAGATCATGCTCATCACGACGAAGACCACGCCGAGCATGAGGAACGCCAGCGCCTTATGGTCGCTGCCGGTTGTGACGAATTGCGGAAAAAACGACACGAAGAACAGTACCACCTTGGGGTTCAGCACATTGGTCCAGAAGCCTTGCAGGAATAGCTGACGCAGCGATTTTGGCGTGCCGGCACCGCGCGCTTCGCCCGCGGCCTGGTCGGCCGCCGGCCTGGCGAAAACCAGCCGCACGCCGAGGTAGATCAGATAAATAGCGCCGACGAACTTGATAACCGTGAACGCGGTGGCCGACGCGGCCAGCAGCGCCGTCAAGCCAAACGCGCAAGCCAGCGAATGAACACAGCAGCCGGCGGAGATGCCGAGCGCGGACATCAGCCCTGCGCCACGCCCTTGGGCGACGCTGCGCCCGACGATATACGCCGTATCGGGACCGGGGGTCACGTTCAGCAGAAAGACCGCGACGACGAAAAACTCGAAATGGGTGATACCAAACATGGGGATCCTCTAAACACGGCCTGATCACGGCCCGTTGCATAGAGGATTCTAACGCGCCACAGGCTCGCGGCGGGGCTCCTGAACATCGGCCGAACGGACGATGTTCAAGGTAGGTTCAACTCGGTTATTTTGCTTCGGGAAGCTGAAAACGCTGACCGGCCGCCAATGCCGCACCGGCCAGGAATTCGCGCACCGGCAAGCGCTTGCCACCGGGTTTTTGCAGTTGCGTGAGACGCAGTGCGCCCTCGCCGCAGGCAACCACGACGCCTTCGGCAGAGACGTCCACGATCACACCGGGCGCGCTGCCGCCTTGCGCCTCGGCCGGAACCGCCGCCCATATCTTGATCGACGTACCGTCTTCCAGCGTACCCACGCCACCGGGGAACGGATCGAACGCGCGCACCTGGCGAGCGAGAACCGCAGCCGGCTTGCGCCAGTCGAGCGCAGCCTCGTGCTTGCCGATCTTTTCCGCGTAGGTGACGCCGTCCGCCGGTTGCGGCGTGGCCGCCAGCTTGCCGCTGCGCTCCAGTTCGGTTAGCGCGTCGACGATCAGCCTGGCGCCCGCTTGCGCGAGGCGGTCATGCAGGACGGCCGTGGTGTCGTTGTCTGTAATCGGCGTGCGCGCTTCGGAGATCATCGGCCCGGTATCGAGGCCGGCGTCCATCTGCATCAATGTGATGCCGGTTTCGGCGTCGCCCGCTTCGATCGCGCGATGGATCGGCGCGGCGCCGCGCCAGCGCGGCAACAACGATGCGTGAATGTTGATGCAGCCTAGCGGCGGAATATCGAGCACTTCTTGCGGCAGGATCAGACCATAGGCGGCCACTACCATCACGTCGTGAGGCGTGGCGCGCAGTTGATCGATCGCAGCGGTGGCTTCAGCCGGATATTTGCCGGCGCGGCGCAGCGAAGGCGGCTGCGCGACGGCAATGCCATGCTCCTGCGCATAGCGTTTGACCGGGCTCGCCTGTAGTTTCATCCCGCGTCCTGCAGGCTGATCCTGCCGGGTCAGCACGAGCGGCACCGGAAAACCAGCGCCGTGGATCGCGGCCAGCGCGGCCGCGGCGAACTCGGGCGTACCGGCAAAGATGACGCGCAACGAATGACTCATGAACGGGTGCGGTAGGCGAGGTGGACGCGCATTACATCGCGTGGGCGAGCTTCTTCATCTTGCTCTTGATGCGCGTCTGCTTCAGCGACGACAGGTACTCGACGAACACACGGCCCATCAGGTGATCCATTTCGTGCTGGATGCACACGGCCAGCAAGCCTTCGCAATCGATCTCGAAAGTCTCGCCCTTCTCGTTCAGCGCCCGCACGCGCACTTTCTCGGCGCGCTCGACGTTGTCATAAATGCCCGGCACCGAGAGACAGCCCTCTTCCGAGAGCTTCTTTTCGTTGCTCGACCAGATGATTTCCGGGTTGATGAAGGCGAGCAGTTCGTCGTGCGTTTCCGACACGTCGATCACGACCACGCGTTCATGCACGTCCACCTGGGTCGCCGCGAGGCCGACGCCCGGCGCGGCGTACATCGTTTCGGCCATGTCGGCGACGAGCCGGCGGATGCGGTCGTTGACCACTTCGACCGGCTTCGCAATCTTGTGCAGCCGCTTGTCCGGGTAATTGAGGATGTTGAGTAAAGCCATGATCTTGAGTGTGTTTTATAGGCGCCGCTGCCCGGTGGAAGGCTAGCGTTGGCCATTCGGCCAGGTTGTGGACGCATCGCGTTACGCAGACGATAGATGGTGTCGAACCGGTTCGATTCAACGCGCCACGTGCGCTAAACGACGGGCCCGCGCGGGTGGGCGCGGCGCTGCAGTTATTTCGGATGATGAAAATTTTAGCATGGCGCCCGCCTGCCCGCTGGCGCTATAAGAGGATCGACTCTCAATGCGTACCTTGCCCGCAACCCATATTGAACTCGCCGCCTGGCTGCGGCTTTCCCTTGCGCCAGGGCTGAAACCCGCCGCGCTGCGTCTACTGCTGAGCGCTTTTGGACTGCCGGAAGCGATTTTTAATCAACCGTTCGAGGTCCTTGCCGGGGTTGCAGGCGAAGCTGCGGCGCGTGCTGTACTGACACCGCCCAGCCTGGAGTTCGACGCGCAACTCGATGCGGTAATCGCGTGGCGCGAGCTGTCCGGCAACCATGTGGTGACCCTCGATGATCCTGCCTACCCGCCCGCGTTACTCACCATGCCTGATCCGCCACCGCTACTATATATAAAGGGCCGGTTGAATCTGCTGCACGCCAGAGCGGTCGCGCTGGTGGGCAGCCGCAGCGCAACCCCACAGGGCGCCGAAGACGCCGAGCGCTTCGCGCGTGAGCTTTCACAAGCGGGCGTCACTATCGTGTCGGGGCTGGCGCTGGGTATCGACGGCGCCGCACACCGGGGCGGCCTCGAAGGTGTCGGCAGCACGGTGGCGGTGATCGGCACCGGCGCGGATCTCGTGTATCCGGCCGCGCATCATGCGCTGGCGCGGCAGATCGCGGCGCAAGGCGCGATCCTTTCGGAGTGGCCGCTCGGCACGCCCGCGCGCGCCGCCAATTTCCCGCAACGCAACCGCCTGATCGCGGGCCTCGTCAGCGGGGTTGTAATCGTCGAGGCCGCAATGCGCTCCGGTTCGCTGATCACAGCCCGTCTCGCCAATGAAATGGGGCGCGATATCTTCGCGTTGCCGGGCTCGATCCATGCGCCGTTGTCGCGCGGTTGTCATCGGATTATCAAGCAGGGCGCAAAGCTGGTGGAGACGCCGGACGAGGTGCTGGAGGAGTTGGGTTTCGGCAAGCCTGTGGCAGCGAAGGGCGCCGGCCAGCAGGTGGCTCTCTGGAACGGTACGGACGCGCCTGAATCGCGCAAAACGCCTACGTCGGAAGGTATTCAGCGAGATTTGCCAGCGGCGCACTCGATGGCGATCCAGCAGGGGTCAGCTACGGCGCCCGCATCGTCAGTAGAAACACAGCCAGTCATGAGCACCGAGGCGCTGCAACTCCTCGACGCACTCGGTCACGCCCCCGCCACGCTTGAAATTCTTGCCACCCGCACCGAGATGGGAGACGCAGCATTACAAAACACGCTGCTGCAACTCGAACTCGCCGGCCACGTGACCGCGCTGCCCGGCGGCCGCTTTACACGGGCGACCCTCGGCTGACCCCGCATTGACCAGGGTTGACCGCGATTTGGAATCGGCCATGCTACATTCGCGCCAAAGCACCTGATAAAAGTACGCAAGGAACCACCATGCCCGCGCTGAATCTCGACACCGACCAAGACCGGATTGCCGAGCGCGTCAACGAACCCGACACGCTGTTCGTCGCCTGCCTGTGCGCGGAATGGTGCGGCACCTGCCGCGACTATCGGGACGCCTTCAACCGCCTGGCGGATAAACATCCGGATATCTGTTTCGCATGGATCGACATCGAAACCCATGCGGACCGCTTCGACGATCTGGACGTCGAGAATTTCCCGACCATCCTGATCGAAGACTCAGTAACGACACGTTTTTTTGGCACGGTTTTGCCGCAGGCGGCTATTGTGGAGCGGATGTTGTCCGACCTGACGGCTGTGCCGGGCATCAGCGGCGCGCCCAAACTGCGGCCCGCGCTGACCGTCGCGTGAATGTGGCCACCGCCCGCTGAACCTTGCGGCATGGGCGTTGCGAGCGGTACACGGCGCGTTTTCCGCAGCTTGCACGGTTGCTGAGCGCGCAATTATCATGGCGCGCTTTTTATGGCACTTGACACGCCGCTCTCGCGCCGTGTGCTATAAAGCGGTCGTTATTGGGTCGCAAAGGTCGCAAACGAGGGTCGCGCTGGCAAAAGCGCACTCAAGGCCATCAACCCGGATCTACCAACCTCACATCGAGTCATGTCCAAAGCACTGATCATCGCCGAAAAGCCTTCCGTCGCGAACGACATCGCGCGCGCTTTGGGCGGTTTTACCAAGCATGACGAATACTACGAAAGCGACGAGTACGTCCTTTCCTCGGCAGTCGGCCACTTGCTGGAAATCGCCGCGCCCGAAGACTATGAAGTCAAACGCGGCAAGTGGAGTTTCGCCAATCTGCCCGTCATTCCGCCGCATTTCGATCTGAATCCGATCGCCAAGAGCGAGTCGCGCCTGAAGGTGCTGACCAAGCTGCTCAAGCGTAAAGATATCGATCGCCTGATCAACGCATGTGACGCGGGGCGCGAGGGCGAGCTGATTTTCCGCCTGATCGCGCAGCACGCGAAAGCCAAGCAGCCGGTGCAGCGCCTCTGGCTGCAATCCATGACGGCGGGCGCGATCCGCGACGGCTTTGCCCGTCTGCGCAGCGACGAAGAAATGCAGCCGCTCGCCGATGCGGCGCGCTGCCGCTCCGAAGCGGACTGGCTGGTCGGGATCAACGGCACGCGGGCCATGACCGCGTTCAACAGCAAGGGCGGTGGCTTCTTCCTGACCACGGTCGGGCGGGTGCAAACGCCGACGCTGTCGATCGTGGTCGAGCGCGAAGAAAAGATTCGCCGCTTCGTGCCGCGCGATTATTGGGAAGTGAAAGCGGAGTTCGTCTGCGCGGCCGGCTTCTACGAGGGGCGCTGGTTCGATCCGAAATTCAAGCGCGACGAGTTCGATCCGGAAAAGCGCGATTCGCGCCTGTGGGCGCTGCCCGCCGCCGAAACGATCGTCGCGGCCTGCCGCGGCCAGATCGGCACGGTGACGGAAGAATCGAAGCCGTCCACGCAACTGTCGCCGGCGCTCTTCGACCTGACCAGCTTGCAGCGGGAGGCCAACGGCCGCTTCGGCTTCTCTGCCAAGAACACGCTCGGTCTTGCCCAGGCGCTGTACGAAAAGCACAAGGTGCTGACCTATCCCCGGACCGACGCGCGCGCGTTGCCGGAAGACTATATGGATACGGTCAAGCAGACGCTCGGCATGCTCAAGGAGAGCAACAACTATCTGCCGTTTGCCAAGCAGGTGCTGGACAAGGGCTGGGTGAAGCCGAACAAGCGCATCTTCGACAACTCGAAGATCAGCGACCACTTCGCAATCATCCCCACGCTGCAGGCGCCGAAGAATCTGTCCGAACCGGAACAGAAGCTCTACGACCTGGTGGTGAAGCGCTTCCTGTCGGTATTCTTCCCGGCTGCCGAATTCCGTGTGACGACCCGGATCACGGAAGTGGTCGGCCATCACTTCAAGACTGAAGGCAAGGTGCTGGTTGAGCCGGGCTGGTTGCAGATCTACGGTCGCGAAATCGGCGGTGAAGACGCAAACCTGGTCCCGGTGCAGAAAGACGAGAAGGTCAAGACGGACAAGATCGCCGCCCAGCAACTGGTGACGAAACCACCCGCACGCTATAACGAAGCAACGCTGCTGTCGGCTATGGAAGGCGCGGGCAAGCTCGTTGAAGACGACGAATTGCGCGAAGCCATGGCGGCCAAGGGGCTCGGTACGCCGGCCACGCGCGCCGCCATTATCGAAGGGCTGCTCGGCGAAAAGTATCTGGTCCGCGAAGGCCGCGATCTGATCCCGACCGCCAAGGCTTTCCAGCTAATGACCCTGCTGCGCGGTCTCGGTGTGAAAGAACTGACCGCGCCGGAATTGACCGGCGAGTGGGAATACAAACTCTCGCAAATGGAGCGGGGCAACCTGCCGCGCGACGCGTTCATGCAGGAAATCGCCCGCATGACGCAGACCATCGTCAAGCGCGCGAAGGAATACGATTCGGACACGATCCCAGGCGATTATGCGACGTTGCAGACGCCGTGTCCGAATTGCGGCGGCCAGGTGAAGGAAAACTACCGGCGCTTCGCGTGCTCGAAATGCGAGTTCTCAATCTCGAAGATTCCGGGCGGACGTCAGTTCGAAATTCCGGAAGTTGAAGAGCTTTTGCAGAACAAGACAATCGGACCGCTGTCGGGCTTCCGCAGCAAGATGGGCCGTCCGTTCTCCGCGATCCTGAAGCTCTCGCTCGACGACGAGATCAAGAACTACAAGCTCGAATTCGACTTCGGTCAGGATTCGGGTGGTGAGGACGGTGAACCGCCTGACTTCTCCGATCAACAGCCGGTCGGCGCATGTCCGAAGTGCCAAGGTCGCGTGTTCGAACACGGCATGAGCTATGTCTGCGAGAACTCGGTCGCCAATCCGAAGACTTGTGACTTCCGCTCGGGCAAGGTCATTCTTCAGCAGGAAATCGCCCGCGAGCAGATGGCTAAATTGCTCGAAGAAGGACGCACTGATCTGCTGACGAACTTCAAGTCGTCGCGTACCGGCCGTAACTTCAAGGCGTTTCTCGTCAAGCAGAACGACGGCAAGATCGGCTTCGAGTTCGAGAAGAAAGAGCCTTCGGCCAAAACGGCTGCGAAGACCGCAGCGGCCAAGGCAGCAGCGAAGGCGGCGCCCGAGTCGGACGACGAAGATGCATCGGTCGCAGTGAAGGCTGTGCCTGCCACCAAGAAGGTTGCGGCGAAGAAGGCGCCCGCCACCAAGGCCGCCGCTACGAAGACCGCAGCGGCCAAAAAAGCACCCGCGAAGAAAACGGCAGCGCGCAAAACCGGGTCGTAATTCTCAGGAGTGCGTGACCGGAAACACGCTCAGCTTCCGGTCAGCTCCCGAAATTGCCAGTAAAAAAGGCGCAGTCACTTCCGTGACTGCGCCTTTTTATTTGTCGGCCAAATAAGTTACAGCGGCGATATGGCGGTAGGCCGCGGTCGATTCGTCGTCTTTGCCAACGTCTTCGGCATAGGCGACAGTTCGCTGTCCAGCAGCCGCGACAGCGGCTCAGCGCCATCGAACGCTTCCGGTGGCATGTGATCCGCGGCATCGAGCGCGGTGGACGTGGCAGGCCTCTCAAGGCCGTCCTTGATCCACTGCTCGCCGAGCAGACTGTTCGGCGTCTGGCTGAAATGCTCGACCAGATGATCGATGAACGTACGCACCTTGGCCGGCAAGTGACGGCGGCTCGGATACGCGATGTTGATCTCGACCTGCGGCAAACGGTAATCGCCAAGCAAACGCACCAACCTGCCGCGCGTCATGTCGCGGCCGATCAGATAGCTCGGCAAAATCGCGATGCCCATACCGAGCAACGCAAACTGCCGCAGCATTTCCGTGTTGTTCGCCACGATCACGTTAGACGGACGCACACGCACTTCGCCTTCCGAACCCGTGAACACACGTTCGTCGCCCCAATACTCGGAGGGCAAGCTCAAACACGGATGCTCGAGCAGATGCTCAGGACGCGTCGGCGTGCCGTGCTTCTCCAGATAGGCGGGCGTTGCACACACCGTCATGCAACCCGTGGTCAAACGCCGCGTGACAATGCTTGCGCTGCGCATCTGCCGGGTGACCACCACGCCCACGTCGAAACCTTCTTCGACCAGATCGACCTGACGGTCGACCAGCGTGACATCGGGGATGACTTTCGGGTAGCGCTCCGCGTATGTCTGCAGCACGGGCGCAAGGTTATGTAACCCGAACACCACCGGCGCGACGATTCGCAACGTGCCGACGGGTTCGTGATTGCGCGCGACCACCATCTGCTCGACGTCTTCCAGTTCGTCGAGAATCTGACGGGCACGCTCGAGATAAACCTGGCCGGATTCGGTCAGGGACAAGCTGCGGGTTGTGCGATTAAGCAGCCGTGTACCAAGACGGCCTTCGAGATCGGCAACGTGACGGGTGGCAACTGCGTTGGAAATATCCATCGCGCTCGCAGCGCGGGCAAAACTGCCGAGATCCGCCACTTTGACGAAAACTCGCATCGACTGCAAATGATCCATGGGACAACTCCTGCCGTGTTACAGCTTCCTGACAATTAGTGAAAACCAGTGAAGCGAACTTGGAATTCTCCTACGACTCGCGAAATCGTGCAGAAGTTGCCCGTGAAAGGCGAAATATTGTCGATATTTGTGCCACTGTGCTCCCCAGCGTGGGGCAGGAGTCGCGATTGTTCCGATAATGGAAACAATCTGCTGCGCCGCAGCTTGCACTGTCTTTTTTGTTCGAACAGATGCAAAGGTTGGCCCGGCATTGCGAAATCAGAAGAAATGGGGATTCCGGCGCGCTATGGCAAAGAAAAACCGCCCGAAGGCGGTTGATATGCGAAGTGAAGACTCACATAGTCACGCAGCGAGTTTTTCTTCAAACGCGCGTTTTGCCTCGGTCAAAGCAGGAGGCAGACCTTGCTGCAACGTATCAAAGAGTTCGGCATGCAGTTCGAGTTCATCGCGCCAGGCCGCGTCGTCGACCGAGATCACCTGCTGGAATTGCTCGCGGCTGAACTCGAGGCCGCTCCAGTCGATGTCCTCATAATGCGGCGACACGCCGAACGCATGCTCCTGGCCCTGCGCCTTACCCTCGATGCGCCCCACCATCCAGCTCAACACACGCATGTTCTCCCCAAAGCCCGGCCAGACGAACTTGCCGTCCGGACCCTTGCGGAACCAGTTGACGCAGAAGATCTTCGGCAGTTTGGCGTTAAGTTGCTCAAGACGCTCACCGGTTTTCAGCCAGTGTCCGAAGTAGTCGCTCATGTTGTAGCCGCAGAACGGCAGCATCGCGAACGGATCGCGGCGCACCACGCCTTGCTGCCCCGCCGCCGCCGCGGTGGTTTCCGAGCCCATGGTCGCCGCCATGTAGACGCCTTCAACCCAGTTGCGGGCTTCAGTGACGAGCGGCACGGTCGTCGAACGGCGGCCGCCAAAGATGAACGCGTCGATCGCAACGCCCGCCGGGTTCTCCCAGTCGGCATCGATCGACGGGCACTGCGAGGCCGGCGCCGTGAAGCGTGCGTTCGGGTGGGCGGCCTTGCGTCCACTTTCTTTCGCGCTCGCCGGCGTCCAGTCCTTGCCCTGCCAGTCGATCAGATGCGGGGGCGGCTCGTCGGTCATGCCTTCCCACCAGACGTCGCCGTCGTCCGTCAGCGCGACGTTCGTGAAGATGACGTTTTCCTTCAGCGTCGCCATCGCGTTGAAGTTGGTTTTCTCGCTCGTGCCCGGCGCGACGCCGAAATAGCCGGCCTCAGGATTGATCGCATACAGGCGGCCGTCCTTACCCGGCTTGATCCACGCAATGTCGTCGCCGATCGTGGAGATTTTCCAGCCGTTCAGGCCTTCCGGCGGGATCAGCATCGCGAAGTTGGTTTTGCCGCACGCCGACGGAAACGCCGCCGCGACGTGATGCTTGCGCCCTTCCGGCGACGTCACGCCGAGAATCAGCATGTGTTCGGCGAGCCAGCCTTCGGCGCGGCCCATGGTGGACGCGATGCGCAGCGCGAAGCACTTCTTGCCGAGCAGCGCGTTGCCGCCGTAGCCCGAGCCATAGCTCCAGATTTCGCGCGACTCGGGGAAATGAACGATGTATTTGGTCTTGTTGCACGGCCACGGCACGTCTTTCTCGCCCGCCGCGAGCGGCGCGCCGACGGAATGCACGCACGGCACGAACTCGCCGTCTTCGCCCAGCACGTCGTACACTTTGCGGCCCATACGCGTCATGATGCGCATGTTGGTCACCACGTACGGATTGTCGCTCAACTCGACACCAATGTGCGCGATCGGCGAACCGAGCGGGCCCATCGAAAACGGCACAACGTACATGGTGCGCCCGCGCATGGCGCCGTCGAACAGGCCGTCGAGCGTCGCGCGCATTTCGGCGGGTTCCATCCAGTTATTGGTGGGGCCGGCATCTTCACGACGCTGCGCGCAAATGAAGGTGCGGTCTTCGACACGCGCCACGTCCGACGGATCGGACCATGCGAGATAAGAATTGGGACGTTTGGCGGGATTGAGCTTCTTGAGGGTGCCGGCCTCGACCATCTGGGCGCAGAGGCGGTCGTATTCCTCCTGTGAACCGTCGCACCATACGATCTTATCGGGCCTAGTCATGGCGGCAACGCGCTGGACCCAGTCGATCAATTTTCGGTGCTTGACCCACGAGGGCGCCGCTGCGGACACCTCGACGTTGGGCTGTCCTTCGAATGAGGGATGATTCATCGACTTGTCTCCGTTTTGAAAGCAATAGAAAAACGGTACAAGCCCAGAGACGCTGCATGCGAGAGGCGTTCAATTCGTCGCGACGGCATTTCTACAAGCCGACGCGGTATTGTGCAGGTCATCGTGGGCCACACAGCCCGTTGCGCGGAGGCGCCGATACACCGTTTTGCCGACGGCTTGTCTGCAACCGTCTGTAAAGCGGCTTGCCTCAACACGCAACAAACTGTTAAAAACGATGTCAATCGGCCTTACCGTGGCGCTTCCGTTCTTCGCGGCAGCTTCTACAGTAAGGCATTCAGCCAGACCGGCATGTGACCTGGGTCACATGGTGGGACAGTCAGCATAACACTCCGCTCCGCACCGCTATGGTGCGTCGCAAGACACATACCATGAAGATTGCCATCCTCGACGATTACCAGGACGCCGTCCGCAAGCTCGATTGCTTTCAACTGCTGGCCGACCACGAGGTCAAAGTTTTCAACAACACGGTACGCGGTCTCGGTCAACTGGCGAGCCGTCTTTCCGAAGTCGACGCCCTCGTCCTGATTCGCGAACGCACCCGCATCAGCTCGCAATTACTCGACAAGTTGCCGCGTTTGCGCATGATCAGTCAGACTGGCAAAGTCTCCAGCCATATCGATCTCGCGGCCTGTACCGAGCGCGGCATCGCCGTGCTGGAAGGCAGCGGCTCGCCGATCGCGCCGGCCGAGTTGACCTGGGCACTCATCATGGCGGCTCAGCGACGGATTCCGCAATACGTAGCAAACCTTAAGCAAGGGGCCTGGCAGCAGTCCGGTTTGAAGACGTCGGCGCTGCCGCCGAACTTCGGGTTGGGCCAGGTGTTGCGCGGCCAAACGCTGGGAATTTGGGGTTACGGCAAGATCGGCCGCCTGCTTGCCGGCTACGGCAAGGCGTTCGGTATGAACGTGCTGATCTGGGGGCGCGAGCATTCGCGCGAAGCAGCGCTCGCTGACGGATATAGCGTGGCCGAGAGCCGCGAGGCGCTATTCGAGCAGAGCGACGTGTTGTCGTTGCATCTGCGTCTGCACGACGACACCCGCGGCATCGTCAAGCAGGAAGATCTGATGCGGATGAAGCCGACCGCATTGCTTGTGAACACGAGCCGCGCTGAATTGCTCGACGAAAACGCGCTGGTGAACGCGCTGTCGCACAACCGTCCGGGGATGGTCGCGATCGATGTCTACGAAAGCGAGCCGATTCTGCAGGGCTACAGCCTGCTGCGCATGGAAAATGTGATTTGCACGCCGCACATTGGCTACGTGGAACGCGAGAGCTACGAGTTGTATTTCACCGCGGCGTTCCAGAACATTCTGGCTTTCGACGCCGGCGATACGTCCAGCGTCGCGAATCCGGAAGCTTTGCAGGGCGGGCGGCGGCGGTAACCTTCGGCGCCGCGGCGCCGTTGCTCCTCCAGGCTCAGCGCGCTTCGTGCGCGCCGGCTTCCAGCAGATCGGGCATACGCTCGAGAAAGGTCTCACCATCGGTTCGGCCGAGGTTGTACGCGTGCACCATCTGCGACGGGCTCGTGTAATCCCAACTCGAAATCGGCACCTTGCGCGACGGTTGCACATACAGCCGTTGCTGCACACCGTGCGGCACGACGAACATCTGCGGCCGCGGGTAAAGACGCGTGACCATGACCAGCACGTTGCCGGGCGCTTCTGCGTCGAGCGCACCGACCGGCACGTTGTCAACCATTCCGCCATCCAGCACCGGCCGGCCATTGCGTCGCAAAACCGGCGTGAAGGGTGGCGTACTCGAGGATTGCAGAATCAGATCGGCGAGATCCTCGACTGTCGCGCAATCCTGCGCGCGCACGAATTCCGGATGAAAACCGAGCGTCTGACCTAGCGTCGGATGCAGCGTTTTCCGCACGTATTTCTCAATGTTGTACGCAATCAGGCCGGCGGCGACCGCGCTTCGCGCGCCGAGCCAGCGCGGCAGGTGCGATACGCCGATGCGGATTTCGGGCGCGTCGGCAAGCGTGGAGAATTTGTCGCTGTAGATGTCCAGTAGTGCCTGCCGGTAGATCCGGTAATGCGGAAAAACCGATTCGCCGCGCAGCAGATTGCCCCAGTACGCGTTGCGCGTATTGTTGCGCAGCGCGCCTTCGTAATAGCGCATGACCCAGTCTGAATCGCGCGTGTAAAGCATGCACGCAGTAGCGGCGCCGGCCGAGATGCCGGTGATGACGCGCGGGCGGATAGCCAGTTCCGGCTGCACCACGTCCCAGAACCCCGCCTGCCACCAGCAGCGATTGCCGCCGCCGGCGAATACGACCTGATCGAACATCTTGGCTTTTTCCTCTAATACAGCTTGCAAACCCGTTTCGGGCCTCAGTCGAGCAGCGCGTAAGTGGTGGTGGCGTGGACGGCCATGTTGCCGGCTTCGTCGAATAACTCGACTTCGCCGAACACAAGATTGCGGCCCATGCGCAGTACGCGGGCGGTGATCAGAACGTCACCGTTGCGGACCGCACGCATGAAACTGATGTTGAGCGACACCGTGCTCATCGGCTTGAAGCCGCCGAGCGCGGCCGAGATGGCGACGATCATCGCCGTGTCGGCGGCCGCCATGAATACTTGCCCGCAGATCACACCGCCCGAGTGGCGCAGGCCGCCGGAAAACGGCAGGCGCAAGGTCGCGCTTTCTTCGTCGACCTTGACCGGGGTCAGCGTAAGCGCACGGACCCAGGGCGCAAGGATGCGGTCCAGCAACTCGTTAATCTCTTTGTCATCCATGGCGGTCCCCCGGTCGAACGCCGCGCGAGGCTTCGAGCGGCAGGTGTCCGCGACATGATACCGGGACGGTGATCCCTATGCCTTCAAGGCGCCCGACGACGGCGAGCTGCGAACACGAGGCCCTCTGCTCCGGAATTTTTAAGAAATCTGCTAAAGGGGCTTGGCAATCTCGGAAAGTTTCGGCATAATTTCGCTTCTGTTGGGGGCGTTAGCTCAGTTGGTAGAGCAGCGGACTCTTAATCCGTAGGTCGAGTGTTCGAGTCACTCACGCCCCACCAAAGAATTTAGCAGTAGGAAATCAAGCACTGGCGAGAGATCGCGGTGCTTTTTTTTCGTCTGTAGCCCGCACGTGCAGGCGCCAAAAACTAGCCTTCGCCGGAAATTCCGCCGGAATCCGAGAATCCGGACCAAGCATCTCATCAATGTTTTCTGAAGCTCGAAGGTGGCGTACATCAGCGAGCGCGGCCCTTATCGGGCGCGCCGAAATCCGTCGGCGCAGGTACCGTAAAATAAGCTCACCTGCAAACCCGCGCGGTATCAAAATGCCGCCTCCCCCATTCCCCGCCATGCCATGCCATCGGGACCCACGATTCGTAGTTGCGGAGCCTCATCGCTATGTCCAAGTCCAAGCTAAAGCCGGGCGATCTCGGTGTCCCGCTTTCCGAAAAAGAATTCGACGAACTCGATGAATTTCTGGTCTCCGATCTGACGTCGGAGGAAACGTTAACGATCGAAGGGCTCGACGGATACCTGACCGCACTCGCCATCGGGCCGACTACCGTACCGCCCAGTTACTGGCTGCCGGGAGTCTGGGGGCCGAGCGAGGATGACGCACCTGCATTCGAAACAATGGATCAGGCGCAGCACATTCTCGGTTTGATCTTGCGGAATATGAACGGCATCGTCATCAGTCTGGAGGATGACCCCGACGAGTTCGAGCCGGTGTTCGGCTTCAGCCGCGTTGACGACAGCGAGCGCGAATACATCGACGGCGAAGCGTGGGCTTTCGGCTTCATGCAGGGCCTCGCGCTGGTTCGGGCAGACTGGCAAGTGCTGTTCGATAGCGAGCAGGGCCAGGCATGGCTAAATCCGCTGCATTTGATGGGTTCAGACGGACTGACGCCTGAAGAATTGGCGTTGATCGCCACACCCGAACAGCGCGAAGCCCTCACCAAACAGATTCCCGCCAGCATCGCCGCGATCTATCGGTTCTGGCTCCCCTACCGTCAAGCCGTCCACGAACAGAAACTCACCGCCACGATCCAGCGTACCGAACCCAAGGTCGGCCGCAACGACCCATGTCCTTGCGGCAGCGGCAAGAAATTCAAGAAATGCTGCGGCGCTGCGGCGGAACTCCACTAAAAGCAATTTCCTTCAATACACCCCTCCCAACTGCCCGATACCGTTGAGCGTCGCAAATCCTGCGCACTCACGTATCGAGGCATCAGATGACCGTCTTACTCTCCATGGCCGCGTTCGCGCTGGCCTCGTCGATTTCCCCCGGTCCGGTCAATGTCGTCGCGCTCAGCGCCGGCGCGCAACATGGCTTCAATGCAAGCATGCGGCATGTCACCGGCGCCACCGTCGGGTTCACGTTGCTGCTATTGCTCATCGGCCTGGGGCTGCATGAGTTGCTCGCGTATTTCCCCAATCTGATCGACATCGTCAAATGGGCGGGCATTGGCTTTCTGCTTTACATGGTCTACAAACTTGCCGTCGATGACGGCAAGCTCGGCGCGGACAAGCCCACTCGCGGACCATCCTTCGCCTACGGCGCCGCAATGCAGTGGCTCAACCCGAAAGCCTGGCTCGCGTCTCTAGCCGGTATGGGCGCCTACGCGGCAGATGGCGACGGCCGGCTCGTCTGGCAATTCACTGTCGTGTATTTCGTGGTGTGCTATCTGTCGATTGCGAGTTGGGCGTATGCCGGCACCTTTCTGCGTCGGTACCTGCAGGAGCCGACGCGCGTGAGGTTGTTCAATCGCGCGATGGCGACGCTGCTCGCGGCTAGCGCGCTGTATCTGCTGATCGCGTGACACGAACCGCACAACCTCCCTTCAACTGCGATACTGCCCCGGCGTCGCAGCAACCAGCCGCTTGAAGGTCCGTTGCAGATGCGCCTGATCGGCAAAGCCCGCATCGAGCGCCACGTCCGCAATCGGATAACCGCGCCGCAGTTGCGCCCGGCTGTACTGGATGCGCCGGTTGATCAGATATGCATGCGGTGTCATGCCATAGCGCTGCTTGAACGCGCGGATCAGGTGCGAGGCGGAAAGCCCGGCCGCGTTGCAGACATCCTCCAGCTTCAGCGCACGCGTGCAGTTTTCGGCGATGAATTCCGCAGCTCGCGCGAGTTGACCGCTCGCGTCGTCGTCCGGCAAGGGAGCCGGATTCAACTTCTGTTGCACTTCGGAGAAGAAGGTAACGGCGGCGCTTTCCTTGCGCATGAGTTCGCTATCGTCCTCCACGAGGATCGCGTGTAGACGGTTCAAACCATCGAACAATGCCGGGTCCGTCGTCATGGTCTGCGAGAAAGCGCGAAACGCGTGGTTGTCGCTGAAACCCAGATCGTGCTGCAACCCCGTGAGCCAATTGACTTCGACGTGCAGCATCCGATACGACCAGCGCTCGTCGGCAACCGGGTTACACGCGTGCACGTCGTCCGGATTCATCATCACTACCGCGCCGGCGCCGATCCATTCGCTCGCGTGGCGATTCACATACACGCTATGGCCGCCGGTCACCGCGCCGATCGAGAACGTCTCGTGCGAGTGTTTGGCGTAGCAGACTTCGCGGCCGTCTTCGATGGAACGCGCCTCGATGAACGGCAACGCGTCATCGCGCCAGAACTTCGGCGCCGCAGCCGCCGCCGCTGACTCAATCCGGTCGTTCGTCCCGCTCATTGCCTGCTCCTCGATCATGCACTTTGTTCCATCACGGTCTTCGCGCCCGTGCCTAAGCACATTCGCGCGAACCACATCGTAACGGCGCAGTCCGCTACGGGCACAGAGATTTCGGCATCCCAGGCTTGCCAATCCCAATAATATAGTTATATTATGACTAGACACACAAAGACTAGTTTATGCCGACTCCGCCCATGGTCCGTCACTCTCCGCTTGCCCTCGCCGTCCTCGCCATGCTGACTGAAGCGCCGATGCATCCATACCGGATGCAGCAGCTCATCAAGGCACGCGGCAAGGACGAGGTCATCAACGTCGGTCAGCGCAACAGCCTGTATCAAACGATCGATCGTCTGTTGCGCGGCGATCTGATCGCCATCCGCGAGACGGAACGCGACGGCGCGTTCCCGGAGCGCACGATCTATGAAATTACGGAAGCCGGCCGCGACACCGGCCGTTTGTGGCTGCGCGAACAGCTCGCCCAACCGGCCCGCGATTTCCCGGCCTTTCCGGCCGCGCTCTCCTTCCTGCCGCTGCTCTCGCCCGATGACGTGTGCCGTCAACTCGTTACCCGCATCGGCGCGCTCGAACGGGAATTGATCCGCTTCGACGAGAACACCCGCCAGGCCACCGAGATACACGTACCGCGGCTTTTCCTGCTCGAAGGCGAACTGATGCGCGCACAACTGGTGGTCGAACTGGACTGGGTTCGCAGCGTAGTGGCCGATCTGAAGGCCGGCACCTTGACCTGGAGCCAGGAATGGCTTGACGAGATCGCGCAACGTTTCATCCTGCCGGCCGGCGAAACCAGGTACCGGCCGAGCCAACCTGCCGCAAAGAAGGGGACGAAGTCATGAGTCGCGAACCCATGGAAGTGATCGTGATCGGCGCCGGCACGGGCGGTCTCTGTCTGGCCCACGGATTGAAGCGCGCCGGTATCAATGTGAATGTCTACGAACGCGATCGCACGCGCGCGGACGGTTTGCAGGGCTATCGCGTCGGCATCAATCCGCACGGGCTGGCGTCGCTGGAAGCCTGCCTGCCGCCGGCGCTTTACGCGACGTTCCTCGCGACTTGCGCGCGCACACCCGGCCACTTCAACATCCTGACCGAGCGAATGACTGAATTGCTCACGGTGCCGCTCGAAGACGAGTCGATGAGCGGCGGCAAATCGGTCAGCCGGATGACCCTCCGGCAAGTGCTGCTCACGGGCCTCGAAGCGCACGTGCATTTCGACAAGACTTTCACGTCGTACGAACAGCATGCCGACGGCAGCGTGACCGCGCATTTCGCGGACGGCACCCACGTCACGGCGGATCTGCTGGTTGGCGCGGACGGCGCGCGCTCGAAGGTGCGCCGCCAGTTGCTGCCGCACGCGCGACTGGAAAACACCGGCATCGTCAGCGTCGGCGCCAAGGTGCCGATGGACGAAGCGTCACGCGCGCTGCTGCCGCCCAAGGTGCTCGACGGCATCACGCTGATCAACGCGCCGAAGGGTTACGGCGGCATTGTGCACGTGATGGAATTTCCGTGGCGCGCGGACGGCAGCGGCATGAAGGAAGGCATCGGCAGCAACGACGCCGAACTGCTTTCGCGTTGGCCCGGATTGCTCTACGACAACACGCGCGACTATCTGATGTGGGGAGTCTGGGGCGCATTGCACAACTTGCCGGCCGACCCCAAATCACTCGGACAAGCCGCGCTACTCGCGCTCGCGACGCAGATCACCGACGGCTGGCATCCGAATCTGCGCGCGCTGATTCGCGCGTCGGATCCGTCCACCGCGTTCAGTGTCGATGTGCGCACGTCGGTTCCCGTCGACGCATGGCCGACCACCAATGTCACCGTGTTGGGCGACGCGGTCCATCTGATGACGCCAGGCCGCGGCGTGGGCGCGAACACCGCGCTGCGCGATGCCGCGCTGCTCGCCTCACGTCTGGCCGATGCGCAACAGGGCAAGCTGTCGGGACGCGCCGCGGTCGCGGGTTACGAGGAGGAGATGCGCCGCTACGGCTTCCACGCGGTCGCGGAATCGCGCAAGCAGTTCGACGCAAGCGGCGCACTGCATCGGCCGGTGGTCGGACGCATGGCGCTGAGTGCGATGCGCACCACCTTGCGCGTGGTGAACAATGTGCCGATGCTCAAGCGTCGCATGATCGACGCCGAGAATGAATTTCGCGGCGTCGATCGTCATAACCGCGGCGCGGCGGCAGCCGCGGCCGGTCAATAACGCGATCGAGCGGTTACTTCGCGCTCACGTCGATATTGCCGAGGTATTTCGCTGCCAGCGTCTTCACCGTACCGTCGGCCTGGACCTTCGCAATCGCCGCGTTCAACTGGTCGCGCAGCGCGGTGTCGCCCTTGCGAATCCCGTAGGCAATACCGCTGCCGAGAATCTTGTCGTCGCGTACCGGTTGACCGACGAACGCGTAGTCCTTGCCGTCAGGTTTCGACAGAAAGCCTGTCTGTCCAGCCGGCGCGAGAACGAGCGTCGCATCGAGCCGGCCCGCCATGAGATCCGCGTACACCTGGTTCTGATCCTGGTACGGCACGACGATGACGCCGGCCGGCTCCCAATGCGTCTTCGCAAAGGTTTCCTGGATCGACGCCTGCAACACGCCGACGCGTTTGCCCTTCAACGACGCCGGCGTCGGCAGCAAACCGCTATCGCGTTTCGCGATCAGTTGCGTCGGCACGCGATACACGACGGTGGTGAAATCGATCGCCTGGCGGCGCTGCTCGGTCGCGTTCATCGCCGAATTGATCGCGTCGAACTTGCGTCCCTGCAGCGCGGGAATCAGACCGTCGAATGAGGTTTCGACCCATTTGCACGTCATATGCGCCGCGGCGCAAACAGCATTGCCGACGTCGATGTCGAGACCCTGCAGTTCACCGTTCGGCCCTTTCGATTCGAACGGCGGATATTGCGCCTCGAGTCCGAAACGCAGCGTCGAGGTGTCCGCGGCAAGAGCAGCCGGCGATGCGGCGATCGCAGTCAATACGCAGGCCAGCGCCAATAGAGGCTTAAGCACATTCATAGCAGGTCCCTTTTCTTTCGATAAATCAGATTTCACACAAGCGCCGGGCGCCTTCGATCAAGGTTGCATCATCTTTCGAGAAACTCAGCCGAATCAGGCCGGAATCCGTGCCGTCGGTATAAAACGCCGACAGCGGAATCGTCGCGACCCGCGCATCGCGAATCAGGCGCAGCACGAAATCGCTATCGCTTTCGTCGGAGAAGCCGCGAAAACGCGCCAGCATGAAGAAGCTGCCTTCGCTCGGCAACAACTCGAAGCGCGATTCACGCAGCGCATGGGCGAGCAGATCGCGCTTCTTCTGATAAAACGCGGACAGACCCAGGTAGCTATCGCGATTGGCCAGCGCATCGACGAACGCGTACTGCATCGGTGTATCGGCAGAAAACACCATGAACTGATGGACTTTGCGAATTTCGTCCATGAGTGCCGCCGGGGCAAGACAATAGCCGACACGCCAGCCCGTCACGTGATATGACTTGCCGAAAGACGACACGATCACGCTGCGTTCCGCGAGTTCGGCATCGCATGCCATGCTTTGATGTTTGGCGCCGTCGAACACCACGTGTTCGTAAACCTCGTCGGCCAGAATCACGATATCGGTATTGCGCGTCACCGCCTTCAGGCGCGCGATGTCGGCTTCGCTGAACACCGTCGCGGTGGGGTTGTGCGGGGTGTTGATGATAATCATGCGCGTTTTCGGCGTGATCGCGGCGGCCACCTCGTCCCAGTTCACCCGAAAATCGGTGAGCGACAGTTTGATCGCAATCGGCGTCGCGCCTTGCAGGCGAACGATCGGACCGTAGCTGTCGAATGAGGGTTCGAAGTAAATCACTTCGTCGCCGGGATGCACCAATGCGCTGATCGTGGAATACAGACCCTCGCTGGCGCTGGCGATCACGGTGACTTCGCTCGACGGGTCGTAGCGCACGCCATACAGCGTCTCGACTTTGTCAGCGAGCGCTTCGCGCAACGCGGCGATGCCGGCCATCGGCGCGTACTGGTTATGACCGGCGCGCATGGCTTGCGCGACACCATCGACCAATTTTGCGTCGGGCGCGAAATTCGGCGCGCCTTGCGACAGGTTCAGCGCATCGTGCTGTGCGGCCAGTTGGCCGATCACGGTAAAAATCGTCGTGCCTACGTCAGGCAGTTTCGAGCGGGCTTGCATGGCGCTCTGCATAAGGCGTTCTCCCTTTCTCCATCCGGTTTGATGGATTAGGCATCAGCCAAAGAACCGTCACAATCGAAACTTTGTCATGCGCGGCATGCGTTTACGTCATGGCTCGCGCAATACGGCGCTGGGGCGGCCTATGGCAATGAATTCGGGGGTTTAGCGGAAGAAAATGCAGCGCGCAGCAAGCGCGCAAAACAGCCGAGGTATGACGTAATGTGATGCGAGAGTAACGGCTGCGACCGGGCGGTCGCAGCCGGCTAGCTGACTAACCGACGCTCAGGCGTCGTCCATCATGCGGACTTTGACTTTCTTGCCCTTCACCTTGCCGGCGCTGAGCTTACGCAGCGCGTCGCGCGCGATGCTGCGCTCCACGGCCACATAGGTCGACATTTCGGTCACGTTGATCTTGCCGATCTGCGAACCGGCAAAGCCGGCTTCGCCGGTCAGCGCGCCGAGCACGTCGCCGGGACGGATCTTTTCCTTGCGGCCGCCGAGAATCTGCAGGGTTTCCATCGGCGGCAGCAGGCGTTCATTGCTCGCGGGCTTGAGGTCGGCTAGCTTGTGCCACTCGACTTCCCGCTTTTGCGCCTGTTCGAGACTGCCCACGCGGCCCATCTCGTTCATGCTGGCGAGGCTGAGCGCCCAACCTTCCTGATCGGCGCGCCCCGTGCGGCCAATGCGGTGCACATGGACTTCCGGGTCCGGCGTCACGTCGACGTTGATCACCGCTTCGAGCTCCGCGATGTCGAGGCCGCGCGAGGCGACGTCGGTGGCGACCAGCACGGAGCAACTGCGGTTTGCGAACTGGATCAGCACCTGATCGCGTTCACGCTGATCGAGTTCGCCGTGCAGCGCGAGCGCATGAAAACCCTGCGCGCGCAGCACGTCGAGCAGATCGCGGCATTGCTGCTTGGTGTTGCAGAACGCCAGCGTGCTCACCGGACGATAGTGGTTCAGCAACAGCCCCACCGCATGCAGACGCTGATCCTCAGTCACTTCGTAGAAGCGCTGACGAATCTTGGTATTGTCGTGCCGCTCGGCGAGTTTCATTTCCTTCGGATTACGCAGGAATTGCTGGCTCAGCTTGACGATGCCGTCGGGGTATGTAGCGGAAAACAGCAGCGTTTGCCGCTCTTTCGGGCATTGCTTCACGACGGTCGCGATGTCGTCGAAGAAACCCATGTCGAGCATGCGGTCCGCTTCGTCGAGCACCAGCGTATTGAGCGATTGCAACGGCAGGCTGCCACGCTCCAGGTGATCCATGATCCGGCCCGGCGTGCCGACCACGATGTGCGCGCCGTGTTCGAGGCTGGCGGTTTGCGGACGCATCGGCGTACCGCCGCACAGCGTCAGCACCTTGATGTTTTCCTCGGCGCGCGCCAGACGGCGGATTTCCTGCGTGACCTGATCGGCGAGTTCGCGTGTCGGGCACAGCACCATCGCCTGCACGGCGAAATTGCGCACGTCGAGGCGGTTGAGCAGCGCCAGCGAAAACGCCGCGGTCTTGCCGCTGCCGGTTTTCGCCTGGGCGATCAGATCGTTGCCGGCGAGCGCGATCGGCAGGCTTGCGGCCTGAATCGGCGTCATCTCGACGTAGCCGAGCTGCGTCAGATTGGCGAGCGTCGCGGGCGGTAGCGGTAGCTGGCTAAACGGCGCGCCGGCTTGAGTGGGAGTGTTCATAGGGTGAGGGCTCGCTATCGACTGAAGAGGCTGATGGGACCGAAGGGACCGAAGGGACCGAAGGGACCGAAGGGACCGAAGGCCAGGGACTATTCGGCCATTGGGCCGGTGGCGGGCCGGCCTTCGATCTGCTCGTACAGCACCGAGCCATCTTCGCCGTCGAAACGTTCGACGTAATTGCGCGCGCCGCACATCGGGCAACGGAACAGAAGTCCCTGCCCTTCATTCTTGATGACGACGTCCGACATTTCCCACTGCTCGCCGCAGGGCTGGTTTCTACAGGTAAACACGTTGATTCTCCAACAGGATTCGATTGTTTATTGGGCGAGCCGGATCAATGGCCCAGCCGTGAATGCCGTCACTGCCATGGTCGGCGCCGCCGTCAGCACAGGCCGAGCGCTTCAACCCAGATGCGTATGCCGCACCCGCGTCGCGCTCACGTCCATCTCGTTGAGACCCTGGACGATGCCGCAGTCTTCAACGGCCTGTTCGCCGTGGCATTGCTCGCGCAGCGTGGTCAGTTGCACTTTCAGTTGCTTCAGTTCTTCGATACGCGTGTCGACGTGCGCAATGTGCTCGTCGATCAGGGCATTGATGCTGCCGCAGCCATCCGCCGGTGCGTCCGTCAGACGCAGCAATGCACGGATTTCGTCATGGGTCATGTCGAGCGCGCGGCAATTGCGGATGAAGCGCAGGCGTTCGACGTGCTTCGCCGTATAGCTGCGGTAATTGGCCTCGGTGCGCTCCGCTTCGGGCAACAGGCCCTCTTTTTCGTAGAAACGGATGGTTTCGGTCGTGCAATGGGCGATTTTCGCCAGTTCGCCTATTTTCATGGACCCTCCCGATTGCGGCCTTGACCTTGTAGTGGCTTCAAGGTGTTTACTAGACCACAAATCGAACCAGGAAGCCAGCCATGCCACACGCCGACCTCGCCGAAGCAGATCGCCCGGAACAAGCCAAAGCCTGTGCCCACGGGCACGAAGGGCATGCTCACGAGCATTTGGAGGACGACGCTCACGACCAGGAAGCGCATCGCCATGGTCATGCGCATGCTCATCAAGCCCACCGGCACGCCGAAGCAGGCTGCTGCGGCACGGCGCACGCGGCCGCCGCACCGGTCAAGCTCCCGCAATCGGAAGCCGTCGGTAACGACCGGCGCACCGCAATCCGCATCATGCAGATGGATTGTCCGACTGAAGAAGCGCTGATCCGCAAGAAGTTCAGCCGGATGCCGCAAGTGCGTAGCATGGACTTCAACCTGATGCAGCGGGTGCTCACCGTCGTGCACGCGCCGGAGGCACTGGAAACGATCCTCGCCGCAATCCGTTCGCTCGACTTCACGCCTGAACTGGCGGACGCAAACCCGGCCGCGGCAGCCGCCGTCCCTCAAGCGCCGTCCAAACCGTGGTGGCCGCTGGCGCTCGCCGGTGTCGCCGCGGTGGGCTCAGAGGCGGCCAGTTGGCTTGGCGCCTCCACCTGGCTGGCTGCGGGTCTGGCGATCCTCGCGATCGCCGCCTGCGGCCTCACGACGTACAGAAAGGGCTGGGTGGCGATCCGCAACGGCAACCTGAACATCAATGCGTTGATGAGCATTGCGGTGACCGGCGCGCTGGTCCTCCAGCAATGGCCGGAAGCCGCAATGGTGATGGTGCTCTTCACGATCGCCGAACTGATCGAGGCGAAATCGCTGGACCGCGCCCGCAACGCCATCAAAGGGCTGATGCAACTCACGCCCGAACAGGCCAGCGTGCAACAGGCCGACGGCAACTGGCAGCTCACGGACCTCAAGTCGATCGCGCCCGGCGCAGTGGTACGCGTGAAGCCGGGTGAGCGGATTGCGCTCGACGGTGAAATCGTCGCGGGCCGTTCGAGCGTCGATCAGGCGCCGATCACCGGCGAAAGCCTGCCGGTCGACAAGACCGTGGGCGACGCCGTGTTCGCCGGCACGATCAACCAGGCCGGCTCGTTCGACTACCGCGTCACGGCCGCCGCCAGCAACACGACGCTCGCACGCATCATTCACGCGGTCGAGGAAGCGCAAGGCACCAAGGCGCCGACCCAGCGTTTCGTCGACCAGTTCGCCCGCGTCTATACGCCGATCGTATTCGCGACCGCACTCGCGGTAGCGGTGTTGCCACCGCTGCTGCTCGGCGGACAGTGGCACGAATGGGTCTACAAGGCACTCGTGATGCTGGTGATCGCCTGTCCGTGCGCGCTGGTGATCTCGACACCGGTCACGATCGTCAGCGGCCTCGCGGCTGCCGCGCGCAAGGGCATCCTGATCAAAGGCGGCGCCTACCTCGAGCAGGGCCGCAAGCTGAGCCGGCTCGCGCTCGACAAAACCGGCACGCTCACGCACGGCAAACCCGTGCAAACCGAGTTTGAGATCCTGGCCGACGTCGAGGTCGTGCGTTGCCGGACACTCGCCGCCAGCCTGGCGGGTCGTTCGGATCATCCGGTGTCGATGGCAATCGCCGCAGCGGCAAAAAACGACAGCGTCACCCGTGCCACGGTCGATGCCTTCGAGGCACTCGCAGGCCGTGGCGTGCGTGGCGAAATCGACGGCTTGCCGTACTGGCTCGGCAATCATCGGCTGGTCGAAGAGCTCGGGCGCTGTTCGGCGTCGCTCGAAGCGCGGCTGGACACGCTCGAAGCACAAGGCAAAACCGTCGTGATGCTGGTGGACGCTGAACGCGTGCTCGCGCTGTTTGCCGTCGCCGACACGGTGAAGGACACAAGCCGCGCCGCCATTGCCGAATTGCAGCGCCTCGGTGTGCATGCCACCATGCTCACCGGCGACAACCCGCACACGGCTGCCGCGATCGCGCAGCAAGTCGGCATCGAGGAAGCCCGCGGCAATCAGTTGCCCGAGGACAAGCTGAACGCCGTGGACGGCTGGTCGAAAGACGGCGCGACGGTCGGCATGGTTGGCGACGGCATCAACGACGCCCCCGCTCTCGCGCGTGCCGATATCGGTTTCGCAATGGGCGCAATGGGCACCGACACCGCGATCGAAACCGCCGACGTCGCCTTGATGGACGACGATCTGCGCAAGATTCCGCAGTTCATCCGTCTGTCGAAGGCGACACATTCGGTGCTGGTGCAGAACATCACACTGGCGCTGGGCATCAAGAGTGTGTTCCTCGTGCTGACGGTGATGGGTCTGGGCACGATGTGGATGGCCGTGTTCGCGGATGTGGGCGCGAGTCTGCTGGTGGTGGCGAACGGTTTGCGGCTGCTGCGCAAATAGCGCGAGGTTCGCCTCAGTGCGCAGACGAGCGGTCACCCGTGAGCGGGTGCGCGCCAGGCGCGGCCTTCAACGTCTCGGAAGGCCGCATGCCGAACAGCTTCCGGTAATCGGTCGCGAACTGACTCAGATGCCAGAAACCCCACGCCGCGGCGACATCCTGCACCGAACGTGATGCAAGCGACGCATTACACAAATCGCGCCGCGCGCCGTTCAGGCGAATCGTCCGCAAATAGGTGGCGGGCGCCATTCCAAGCACATCCTGAAAGCAGTATTGCAACGTGCGACGACTCACATGCAAACGCTCGCACAACTCCGGCACGTTGATCGCGCGGTCGCGATGAGCCAGCACATACTCGCGCGCCTCCGACACGATCGACTGACGGCGCCCACGCGTGGGCATTTCAATCAGTTCATCGGAAGGTAACGCGCCGACGTCGAACAACGAAGCCAGCACCGACGCCTGCAAATTATTGCGCGCGAACGCGGACAGTGGCGCACCGCTCGCCGCGCCGTCATCGAGAAGCTGCCGCAGCGAGGCGCACAGACGCGCCTTACGAGCCGTGCCGATCGACACGATTTCCATGTCCGGCAAACGATCGGCCAAACCGACGCGTTCGACTTCGGCCGCATATCGGCGCAGCACCTCACCCTTCACCACCACGCCGAAAATCTCGTAACCCGCCGAGGTCAGTAATTCGAATTCGATACCGCCCGGACGAACGGCGAGCGCATCGTCCGCGATAACCTGCCCGTCGATCCGACCGGAACCCTCGCGGCACATTGGAATGCCGAACCAGTAGGCGCCCTTCTGCACCTCGCAGGTTTGCCGCAGCGTATGGCTCGTGGTTTCGACGAACACCTGCATGTGATCGACACACAGCTCCGTCAAACCGCCGACGAAGCGGCCCGCCGTCAGTTGGTCGTAGGTCTGGTTCCAGCCGTGGAGATTGCGAGCCTGTTCGTCGGCGTCATAAGCGACGCGGGTCTGCACGCAAAAACTCGGCTGTTGCGCATGTGTCGATGCTGTCTGGCTGTCGTTGCGGAATTCAATCGTCATACCGGATCTGCGAAAACGAAGTATCGAGGCGAGAAGGAAGGCAATTCCCATGCCGAACGGCATTGCCGCTTTGGTTCCTTCTCACTTTGCCATGATCTCGCAAACTGCTGCTCACAACATGTTCAATTTCTGAACAGCGCTGCGCACACTGGTCAGAAACGAAACGTTCATTCCTCCGCACCCTGATCCGCGCTGCGAGCCGCAGCCTCGCAGACGTGCCTGCTGCGCGTGCACCACTCACCAGCGCGGTGCATTGGCACAGTTCTGGCTCTAGCCTCTCGCGGCCAAGCGAAATATCGCGCCGAATATAGCCCATTCAATCATGTGAGGAGCACACAGATGAATCACGCAGAGATGCAGTTTCTGACTACCGAATTCCCGTACAAAAAGCAGTATGCGAATTTTATCGGCGGCGAATGGGTGAAGCCCGTGGGCGGCGAGTACTTCGACAACATATCGCCGATCACCGGTGAGCCGTTCACGTCGATCCCGCGTTCACGCGAAGCCGACATCGAACTCGCCCTCGACGCCGCGCATCGCGCGAAAACAGCGTGGGGTAAAACGTCGACCACCGAACGCGCGAACATCCTGAACCGTATCGCCGACCGGATGGAAGCGAATCTCCAACGCATCGCCGTGGCCGAGACGATCGACAACGGCAAGCCGCTGCGCGAAACGATGGCTGCGGATATCCCGCTCGCCATCGATCATTTCCGCTATTTCGCCGGCGCCGTGCGTGCGCAGGAAGGCGGCATCTCCGAGATCGACCACGACACCGTCGCGTATCACTTTCACGAACCGCTCGGTGTGGTCGGCCAGATCATTCCGTGGAATTTCCCGATCCTGATGGCAGTGTGGAAGCTCGCACCCGCATTGGCTGCCGGCAACTGCGTCGTGCTGAAGCCGGCCGAGCAAACACCGGCCTCGATTCTCGTGCTGCTCGAACTGATCCACGATCTGCTGCCGCCGGGCGTGCTGAACGTGGTGAACGGCTTCGGCCTCGAAGCCGGCAAACCACTCGCGTCGAACAAGCGCATCGCGAAGATCGCTTTCACGGGTGAGACGACCACGGGTCGCCTGATCATGCAGTACGCAAGCCAGAACATCATTCCGGTGACGCTGGAACTCGGCGGCAAGAGCCCGAACATTTTCTTCGCCGACGTGATGAACGAAGACGACAGCTATTTCGACAAGGCGCTCGAAGGCTTCACGATGTTCGCGCTGAATCAGGGCGAAGTGTGCACGTGCCCGTCACGGGTGTTGATCGACGAAAAGATTTACGACCGCTTCATGGAACGCGCATTGAAGCGCGTGGCGGCGATCACGCAAGGCCACCCGCTCGACACGAAAACGATGATCGGTGCGCAGGCCTCGCAGGAACAGCTGGAAAAAATCCTCTCGTACGTGGATCTCGGCAAGCAGGAAGGCGCTGAATGTCTCATCGGCGGCGAGCGCAATACGCTCGGCGGCGAACTGAGCAAGGGATACTACGTGAAGCCGACCGTGTTCCGCGGCCACAACAAGATGCGCATCTTCCAGGAAGAAATCTTCGGACCGGTCGTTTCCGTGACGACCTTCAAGAACGAAGACGAAGCGCTCGAGATCGCCAACGATACGCTCTATGGCCTGGGCGCCGGCGTATGGACGCGTGACGGCACGCGTGCCTATCGTTTCGGCCGGCAAATCCAGGCGGGCCGCGTGTGGACCAACTGTTATCACGCGTATCCGGCGCATGCCGCGTTCGGTGGCTACAAGCAATCGGGCATTGGCCGCGAAAATCACAAGATGATGCTCGACCACTATCAGCAGACCAAGAACCTGCTGGTCAGCTATAGCGACAAGCCGCTTGGTTTCTTCTAAGCGGTAACGACTCTGTCCGGGCGGGCCGCATTGCGCGGCTCGCTATTTTTCAGCGAGGGCATGTGATGGCTGATGTGAAGGAAGTGGCTCGCGTGATCGCCACGCCTGCCGCGATCGAATTGATCGGGAAGCTACGCGCTGAACATGGGGCGGTGCTATTTCACCAATCCGGCGGATGCTGCGACGGCAGCGCACCGATGATGTTCCCTCAGGGTGAGTTCATGGTCGGTTCGTCCGATGTGAAACTCGGCGCGATTGCCGGTGTGCCGTTCTACATGAGCGAGTCGCAGTTCGAATATTGGCAGCACACACAATTGATCATCGACGCCGTGCCCGGCAATGGCGGGATGTTCTCTTTGGAACGGCCGAGTGGCTTGCGATTTTTGACGCGCTCGCGGCTCTTCGAGGACGCTGAGAATGCGTGGCTCGAAGCGCATCCGGTGGAGCGGGTGGGTGCCTAGCGTTTTTATGTGACGCCTTCGTTCGGATTACTGCTGACTGCGGGCGTTACCGGCGCGCTCGCAAGCAGTGCATCGCTGTCGTCTTTCAAGCCGACGCCGGTCAATCCCAGGCGTCGGGCATGCGTCAGCAGATAGTGCAACTTGTGTGCGGCCGACTCGTAGTTAAGACCTTCAGGCCGCACGTTCGAAATGCAGTTGCGTTGCGCATCGCTGCAACCCACTTTCGGCGCGTACGTCAGGTAGATGCCAAGACTATCCGGCGAACTCAATCCCGGACGCTCGCCAATCAGCATCACAACCAGTCTGGTATTGAGCAGTTCGCCAATTTCATCACCAAGCGCGACGCGAGCCTGACGCGCGACCACGACGGGGCCGACCTTCCAGTCAGCCAGCTTTGCGCGGACGGCCTGCAGCAGCGGAATCGACTGTTTCGACGCGGCGAATGCCGAGAGGCCGTCGGCGATCACGAAGACCACGTCGGAGGATTCAGCCTTGAGTTGCACAAGCGCTGTGCGACTCTCATCGCTTAAACGCCTGCCGAGATCGGGCCGTCGCAAATAATGCTCGCGATCAGGCGCGGCGCTGTGCACATCCAGCGTGCTGAAGTTTTGCGCGCGCAGTTGTTCGTGCAGCACGTCTGTATCAAGCGGATGATGCACGGCGTCGCGCGCTTGCGCGTGTGACAGGTTAAACGCCAGTAGTGGCGCCGTCGGCAAACTGTTGCCCGCGCGGCCCAACGCGATGCGTGCGTTGGTGAACTGCCGCAGCGCATTCCATGGATTCTTTTCGAGGAACTCGCTCATACGATGCCCATCCAGTCATTCGCGCCTTCGAGCAACGGTTGCTGCGGCGAGGCACTCAGCAACGCGCCACGTGCGTCGGTAATCTGCATCGACTCCAGCCATTCTTCGAATTCCGGTGCACGGCGCAGGCCGAGCACATCGCGCACGTAAAGAGCGTCGTGAAAGGATGTGCTTTGATAGTTGAGCATCACATCGTCCGCACCCGGAATGCCCATGATGAAGTTGATACCCGCTACGCCGAGTAGCGTGAGCAGGTTATCCATGTCGTCCTGATCGGCTTCGGCGTGATTTGTGTAGCAGATGTCACAACCCATCGGCACGCCAAGCAGTTTGCCGCAGAAATGATCTTCAAGACCCGCACGCGTAATCTGCTTGCCGTCGTATAGGTATTCAGGTCCGATGAAACCGACCACCGTGTTCACCAGGAACGGATTGAACTTGCGCGCCACGGCATAGGCGCGCACCTCACACGTCTGTTGATCGACGCCGAAATGCGCGTCTGCCGATAACGCGCTGCCTTGCCCGGTTTCGAAATACATCAGGTTATTGCCAACAGTGCCGCGCTTCAGCGATAAACCAGCCTCATATGCTTCCTGCAACAGCGCGAGCGAAATGCCGAAACCCGCATTCGCTTTCTCCGTTCCCGCGATCGACTGAAACACGAGATCGACCGGCGCGCCCTTCTCGATCGCAGCGATCGTGTTGGTGACGTGAGTCAGCACGCAAGACTGCGTGGGCACCTGATAGCGCAGGCGAAAGTCGTCGATCATCAGCAGCAGCCTGGTGATCGCGGCGAGATTGTCGCTAGCCGGATTGATGCCGATCATCGCGTCGCCGCAGCCGTACATCAGACCGTCGAGCATTGAGGCGGCGATACCTTTGACATCGTCGGTTGGATGATTCGGTTGCAGACGCACCGACATGTGGCCCGGCAAGCCGACCGTATTGCGAAAGCGCGTAATCACCGGACGCTTACGCGCCGCAGCGATCAGATCCTGATTGCGCATCAGCTTCGAGACCGCTGCCACCATCTCCGGCGTGAGGCCGGCGGCGATACGCGTCAGCGCGTCGGCATCCGTCGTGCTGCTCAACAGCCAATTACGAAAATCGCCGACCGTGAGATGCGAGATCTCGGCGAACGCCTGCGGCGAGTGATCGTCGATCACGAGGCGCGTGACCTCGTCACTTTCGTACGGGATCAACGCTTCGTTGAGAAACGTGCGCAGCGGCACCTGCGCCAGCGCCATCCTGGCCGCGACGCGCTCTTCCTCGCTCGCGGCCGCGACGCCCGCGAGCTGGTCCCCCGAACGCTGTGGACTGGCTTTTGCCAGCAGCGTTTTCAGGTCGGCGAAACGATATGTGCGGCTGCCGATTGTCTCGGTGTAGCTCATCTTTACGACTCCATCGCCGCTGCTTGCACAGCGGCTCGATCCGTCACTCTTCGAGCAAGGCGTCCGACGGTGCTGCTTCGCGTTGATGGCGCGTCAACAGGAAGTAGACGTAGCCCAGCGCGAGGAAGATCGCGAACACGATGGCCACCAGAAAATTGAAGTAAACCATCGTAGCCAGACAAATCACCGCGGCCACCAGCGCGAACGCCGGAAAGAACGGAAACAGCGGCGCCCGGAATGGCCGCTCCATGTTCGGGTCCGAGCGGCGCAGCTTGAACAGCGACAACATACTGATGATATACATCACGATAGCGCCAAATACGGACATCGTCACGATGTTCGCCGTCAGCGTCTGGCCGCCGAACTGGATCAATTCATCGCTGTAGATCGCGGCGATGCCGACCACGCCCCCCGCGATGATCGCGCGATGCGGCGTCTTGAAGCGCGGATGCACTTTGGAGAGCCACTCCGGCAGATAACCGGCGCGGGCCAGCGCGAAGATCTGGCGCGAGTATCCAAGAATGATGCCGTGAAACGACGCGACGAGCCCGAACAGCCCAAGCCACACCAGCATATGCATCCAGCCGCTATGTTCACCGACGATGAATTTCATGGCTTGCGGCAGCGGATCGTTGATGTTCGCCAGCTTGGTCCAGTCGCCGGCGGCGCCTGCGAACACCATCACGCCGATCGCGAGCACAACTAAGGTCAGAATACCGGCGACGTAAGCAATCGGAATCGAACGCTTGGGATTCTTGGCTTCTTCAGCAGCCATCGCCACGCCTTCAATCGCGAGGAAAAACCAGATCGCGAACGGAATCGCTGCAAACATGCCGTGAAACGAACCCATGCTGAAGGTGTCCGCGCCGGACCAACCGCCTTTCGTGAAGTTCGACCACTGAAAACCGGGTGACACCACGCCCATGAACACCAGCAATTCGAAGATCGCTAGCAGCGTCACGCACAACTCGAAGGCCGCGGCGATCTGCACGCCGACGATATTCAGCGCCATGAACACCAGATACGCGCCCATGGCCGCGTGTTTCGGTTCGAGTCCCGGAAACTGCACGTGCAGGTAAGCACCGATCGCGAGCGCAATCGCCGGTGGTGCGAACACGAATTCGACTAACGTCGCCGCGCCCGCAAGATAACCACCGGTCGGGCCAAAAGCGTGACGCGCGTAGGCGAACGGGCCGCCAGCATGCGGAATCGATGTGGTGAGTTCGGTGAAACTGAAAATGAAGGTGGTGTACATCGCCGCGATAAAAATCGCCGTGATGACGAAGCCCAGCGTGCCGGCGCTCGCCCAGCCGTAGCTCCAGCCAAAATACTCGCCGGAGATGACCAGTCCGACCGCGATCCCCCACAGTTGCCACGTGCCGAGCGTCTGCTTCAACTCGTGGTGCGTGACTTTACCGACGTGCTGACTTTTGGATTCTGACTTCATCGGACCCTCCTGATGTTGCCGCTTGCTCGACGCCGCAAGGCTTTGCGGTGCACGGGCGGACAGGCTTCAGCCGATGGTAGTGAGCCATTATTCGAGGTGTTATCGAAATTCGGCAAAGTTTGGGGGCGATTGTGTGAGCGGATGCTTAATTCCGCTCACCCGTGCTTTGGCGATGTTCGCAGGATTTGGTAAATGGGGACGTGGTACTTTGGTTCGCATCCCTTCGGCAATCTTCTCTTCATTGGCCACTTAGTCATGAACCCGTCGGACAATCGGGCGCGCTACGAAACGCGGTTGAGCCGCGTGCTCGACCATATTTACGATCATCTCGACGAACCGCTGGATATCGAACGGTTGGCGGAGCTTGCCTGCATGTCGCCGTATCACTGGCATCGCATCTATCAGGCGATGTATGGCGAAACGGTCGCGACAACCGTGCGGCGCTTGCGACTGCATCGCGCGGCGGGATATCTGGCGAATGGCTCGATGCCGATCGCGGAAATCGCCGAGCGTTCGGGCTATAGCAGTTTGCAGTCTTTCTCCCGCACATTTCGCACGGTTTTTGGCATCCCGCCGGCGCAGTATCGCAAGCAGGGTACGCATAGCCGGTTTCGTCCGGCACTTTCAGGAGACGATCAAATGATGATGCGTGAAGTGGTGATTCACCACGTTGAGCCGATGGAGGTTTTGTCGGTAATTCACGTGGGGTCGTATATGCAGATCGGAAAGGCGTTCGATGGCTTGTTCGGCTGGTTGGCGAAACATAATTTGCTGGCAGGGCAGATGCGCATGATCGGGATTTACTACGATGATCCCGGAGTTGTTGCTGAGGACGAGTTGCGCTCGAAGGCTGGCGTGTTGTTGCCGCATCCGGTGCAAGCTTCGGTGACGGTGAGTCCGCCAGTTTCGGTGGCGCATGTGAAAGGTGGGGAGTACGCGGTGTTGCGGCATAAGGGACCGTATAGCGATATGCGGGCGGCTTATGAGTGGTTGTATGGGACGTGGCTCGTGCAGTCGGGGCGTGAGGCTGCGGATGCGCCGGTGTTTGAGGAGTATCTGAATAGTCCGAAGGAGACTGCGCCTGCTGACTTGCTGACGGAGATTTGTTTGCCGCTGGTTTGAGGGCTTTGGCCTGGTTCTGTTTGTTCTGTCCGCTTTATGCATGTTTACGCAGCGTGCTTTCCGGATGCCTCTCTGGTTTTTATAGTCTTTGTATATGTATACGTAGTAATAGTTAACAAGCACCCTGCTTTTCTGTGGATAACCTGGATCTTCACTTACGGATCAAGGGGATGCGAAATCGATAACCCTGCGGAGGGCGGGCGCACAGCGAGGCGGAGCCTGGGAAAACTTTTGATTCGCCGCGCGAGGTCGCGGATTTATCAAGGTTTCGCCCACAACGTGTCAGGTGGCTTGTACAAAAGTTGTCCAGAGGGGGGTGTGGATAAGTGGGTGGCTCCTTGCCGGCGGCCTGGGTCGCTTGTTACGACCGGGTGACAAGCGGAGGGGATGTTTGCGCACGTGTCGTTCAATCGACACTTGTGTGAAACTTTGTCGCGAAAGATTGTTTCGTAGTGCCAATGCGTTGACAGCGCCTGGCCGCGTCGCTTATCTTCGACTCGCGGGTCGGCTGGTCAAGCTTGCCAGGGTACAGGCAGTATTCGTTCCGGGCACTACGGGGCTACCCCGTGGATCAGAAAGACCTCCGCAGTTCGTCGCATGAGCGTGACTTGCGCATTGCGCAAACGAGCTCACGCAGCACAAGACGCGTTGACTGGCTGGCCCGCCCCTACCTCTGCTCTATGCCGCAATCCTCCCTGCAATTTGTCACCTATGCGATCGCCGATGCCATGCTGGCCGGGCCTCCCGAGGCCGCCGCGATGGTCGAGCGGATGACGCTTGTATTGGGCGAACGCGCGGATTGGATGAATGGATTGGCGCGCGGGATTGCGAAGCGATTTGGCGCGCGGTGGGACAGTGTCGACGGTAAAGAATTGTCGAAGGTTGTTGCTGAGAACACGGGGTTTGTCGCGGCCTGGAGGGGTGAGAGCCGGCCGCGGGTTGTGCGCGTATTACCTCGCCCGCCTGTTCAGCGGCCGCCTCCGCCCTGGTTGCACGGCGTGGCGTTGCCGCAGTTGCCGACGCTTGGCGATCTGGCTATGTGGCTGGAAGTTGAGCCGGACGAACTGGACTGGTTTGCCGATCGCTGGCGTGTGCCGGCGCAGAGTGCGGCGACACCGCTTCATCATTATTCTTACAAGGCGATCGAAAAGCGCGACGGTCGGTGTCGGATTATCGAAGTGCCTAAATCGCGTTTGCGGGCCTTGCAGAGGAAAGTGCTTCACGGTTTGCTCGATCGGGTTCCTGCTCACGATGCGGTGCATGGTTTTCGACGTGGGCGGAATACGGTGACGTTCGCGGCGCCTCATGCGGGTAAAGCGGTTGTGATTCGCTTTGATTTGATGGATTTCTTTGCGTCTGTGCATGCGGGGCGCGTTTACTCCGTGATACGTGCTTTGGGTTATCCGTTGAATGTTGCGCGGGCGTTGACTGGGCTGTGTACCAATCGTGTGCCGAGTGGTTGGCTGGTGGCGCCGGATGTGCGCGACAGGATCGATTGGCAGGAACGGCAGCGGTATCAGAATCGGCATTTGCCGCAGGGGGCGCCGACTTCGCCAGCGTTGGCGAATCTGTGTGCGTTTCGGCTGGATCTGAGACTCGCTGGGTTGGCGCGGTCTTTAGGGGCGACCTATACGCGGTATGCCGATGATCTGGCGTTTTCTGGTGGGGAGGATCTCGCGCGGATGGCGCGGCGGCTTGAGATTCGTGTGGCGGCGATTGCTATTGAAGAAGGGTTTGCGGTTAATTTAAGGAAGACGCGGGTGATGCGGCGGGGGACGAGGCAGCATCTGGCTGGGGTTGTGGTGAACATTCACCCGAATCTCGCGCGGACGGAGTTTGATGTTCTGAAAGCGGTGCTGACGAACTGCGTGAGGCATGGGCCGGGTTCACAGAATCGCAAGGGGCATGAGGATTTTCGGGCGCATCTGGCGGGGAGGGTTGCGCATGCTGGGATGTTGAATGCGGCAAGGGGGGCGAAGTTGAAAGGGATCTTCGATCGGATCGCTTGGTGGCAGGTTCGTCCGGTCGATGCAGAATCCAGCAGGTAAATGCAGGCGGAGCCAGTATTCCCGGAAATGCGTGCATGCGGCTGTCGCCATGCGCGCCTGCACGTCTAGACGGGCGACGCGTCCCACTTGCTTCGGGAACCGCGCTGGTCCCAACCTCCAGCGGTCAGGTCTGACTGCCCCCTATGTTGAAGCCAGCGCCAATGCATTCTCAACCTCAATTCACAGGTGAAAAAAGGAATGCGCCCTGTAGCGCTTTACTCAATACCTCGCGACGCACTTTTGCGGCGACTCATCCAGACCTTTGCAAAACATTGGGTACGCATCCAGCAATAATAATGCGCTTTGCATTACCCCTTTTAGAAAACATCTCATTCTGATAAGTGCGAGATCACTATCTCCCGATCGGTAAATATTTTCCCGGGCGGGGTGTCGACGCAAGAGACGGATGCCGTTTTTACCGAAAATTCTGTTGCTCAGCCGTTGAATAGGTAATCGGTCGAATTTAACATTTGTTTTTCATTATACGATTGCGTCAACCGTCTGATCTTTTGTATTATCGCGCGATAGCGCGGGGGCGCAAATCGTATAATCAAGAGGCGGTATGGGAGCACGGGACATAATAGCGGCGATAAAGGGTGGCGTGTTACAAAGCGATCGCCTGCTGAAACTTGACACTCCGCTGGGCGCCAATGTCCTCTTGCCGCAAAGGCTGGCGGGTCATTCCCGCCTGGGTCGAGCTTACGAGTTCACGCTCGACGCCGTTTCGACCAACGCGAACATCGAGCTCAAAACGCTGATTGCCCAGCCCGTCACGCTCTGGATCCAGCAAATCGACCAGTCGTACGCCCCGCATCACGGTTATGTCCATACCGCCCGTCGTTTGGGCTCCGATAGCGCCATTACCAGTTATCAGATCGGCTTTGTCTCGTGGATGCATTTTCTGCGTTTCAGAAAAGATGCACGAATCTGGCAGGATAAACCGGTCGATGAAATTCTCACCGATGTCTTCAATATGCATCCGCAGGCGCAAGGTGCATTCCGTTTTGTATTGCGCAATCCATTGCCGCAGCGTTCGTTCTGTGTGCAATACGAAGACGACTGGAATTTCTGTCACCGGTTGATGGAAACAGAGGGACTGTTCGGCTATTTCGAGCAGGCCGCTGACGGCAAATCGCACACGCTGGTGGTCACGGACGACATCGGCACCCTGCGACCGCTATCGCCGCAAACCATCGACTTCTATCGCTCGGGTACCAACAGCGAGACCGATGCGTTTGTTCAGTGGAGCGGCACACGCACGCTGCAGAGCACTACGCTCACCACGCGGACGTTCGACTACAAGGCGCCGTCATCGTCCGCGAATCCCAAGGGAACGTCGATCCCCACACTGACCACGCAGGGCGACCTGCCACAGCAGGCGGAGGTGTACGAGTACACCGGTGCCTATACATACGGACAGCAGAACCGCGGCGATCATCTGTCGAAAATGCGGATGGAAGAGTGGGAATCGCGGGCGAAGCGTTTCCACGGTGTGGGCGCGGTACGTCGCATTGATGCCGGCCGCTGGTTCGAACTGGACAATCATCCCGACCACAACGCAGGCAGCCAGCAGGAGCGGCAGTTCGCGGTGATCGGCGTTGAGTGGGTGATCGAGAATAACCTGCCGGTTTCGAGCGGTACGACAGACTTCCCGCACAGCCTGAACGGAGCCGTCGCCGCCGCCCGCGCCGCTCATAACACGGACGCGTCCCTAACGATCAGAGCCAGCGACGGCAGCGAAGGCTTCTTTATGGCTACCGTCGAAGCGCAGCGCAAAACTATTCCGTTCCGCAGCCCGTTTGAACATCACAAGCCGGAGATGCATATGCAAACGGCGACCGTGGTCGGGCCCGCGAATGAAGAAGTCTTTACAGACTCATTGAACCGCATCAAAGTCCAGATGCATTGGGACCGCCTGAATTCCGGAGACGAAAACGCTTCATGCTGGGTGCGTGTCGCGCAGTCGCATGCTGGCGGTGGCCACGGCGCGGTGCACGTGCCGCGCATCGGCGAGGAAGTGATCGTTTCATTCCTCGACGGAGATTGCGACAAACCCATCGTCACCGCGCGTGTCTACAACGGAGCGAAGACGCCTGACTGGCATTCGAACGGCATCCTGTCCGGATACAAATCGAAGGAGTATCAGGGTAGCGGGTACAACCAGTTCGTGATGGATGACGCGACCGGACAGAACCGTGTGCAGATGTACAGCAGCAGTGCAAACTCGCAATTGCACCTCGGCTATCTGATTGCGCAGACAGGAAACTCGCGAGGCGCGTATCTTGGCAGTGGTTTCGATCTGAAATCGGATGCATACGGCGCGGTGAGGGCAGGCAAAGGCTTGTACGTTTCGACACATCCGACGACAGGCGCATCCGGTCAGCCGCTCGACGTCCGCGCAGCAAGCAGCCAGTTGAACAATTCTGAAAGCACGATCGAAGCGCTTTCGCAGGCGAGCGAGACGCATCAGGCGGAAAATTTGAGAGACGGTCACGATTCGCTGAAAAAATTCATCGATGCGACGCAGAACAGTGTGTCAGGTGCGGCAAATAACGGCGGTAACACAGCAGGCGGCGGCACGGGGAGCGCGAACGCATTCAAACAGCCGATTATGCTGTTTGCAACGCCATCCGGCATCGCGATAGCGACACAGAAGTCGACGCACATCTCGGCGACCGAGCACATCAATCTGGTGAGCGCTCAAAGCACGAACATCGCGACGGGTAAATCCTTACTAGCGAGCGTCAGCGAGAAAATCAGTCTGTTCGCGCAGAGCGCCGGCATGAAACTCTTTGCCGGAAAAGGTAAGGTTGAGATTCGAGCGCACTCCGATAACGTCGAGGTAACCGCGCAGAAAACCCTCAAACTGCTCTCCGCAACAGAGAAGATCGAAGCGGCCGCGCAGCAGGAGATTCTGTTGACGTCAGGCGGGGCTTACATACGCATCAAAGACGGCAATATCGATATTCACGCACCGGGCAAGATAGACATCAAGGGAAATCAGCACTCATTTGCGGGTCCGGCCCAGATGTCCTATCCGTTGCCATTGTTACCTGTATCGGCTACACCCGAGATGTTCAGCCAGCGCTTCGACGCCAAGCCGCTGCTGGGTAGTGAATTCTCGATCCCCTACACCAACGTCCCTTACACAGTCAAGGATGCTGCTGGAAATACGGTGGCGGCGGGCACGCTCGATGAGAATGGCTTCACTCAGCGCGTTTTCACCCAGGACCAAACGAAGCTGAAGGTATACGTTGGCGACGATCCATGGCGGGTGTTCCTTGATTCGAAACACAAAGCAGAACACGACAATGATCTGCAAGCCTAAGGAAAAACACTCATGGCACTCGACGCAGACACTTCTTTGACGCAGCCACCTGTCTTGCCTGCACAGGACGATGAAAATGCCGGCGTGCAGACGTACGCGCTGGGCGACGCCGCCGCGCCGCAGACGACGCAACTGCAAGCCGACACCGCCAGTGCGCCAAGCGCGGTCCAGGGAAACATGAACGGCCCGGCGGACTCGTCAGTTGCTGCCAACATGCCAGCATCGCAGGAGCAACCTGTCGCCGCTCAGCGCTCGCCTGACACTGCAACTGACTCGTCTCCGGCAACCGCGGCGACGCCCACAACAGAGTGCCGTTTCGTCGGCCTCGACGGCAGCCCCATCAGCGGACTGCAGTACCGGCTGGAGGCCGACGGCAACGTCGAAATCGGAACCACGGACGACATGGGGTCTGCTTCTCCAGTGACGACCTTCGCAGCGGGTTCGAATTGCGCGGTGTATGTCAAACGGAACGATGGCACGTTCAAACAGATCACGGCATTTTCGATCCCCGAAGCGGACACCACAGTTACGTTGATGAGTCCGAGCATGCTTCTCGAAGGGGAGACGCAGCAGCATGGCGGTTCACCCGACGAAACCTACAAGGAGCCGCCAGCACCCGAGAATCAGGGTAGCGATTCCGAGGTGCATCCAGCTTACTCGGCGGAGCATGAGGCGTCGTCGGATGGCGCCGCGCCCAGCGCTTCTCAGGACGCGACAACGACAGCGAAAACACCAGCGGTAGACACGACGACTACGCCCGCGCAATCCGCGCCAACAGCGAACACGCCGCCGCCCGCAGCCAGTGCACCGCAGCCAAAACCAGCGCCCCCTGCTCCCGCTCCAGCCAAGAAAGCGGCTCCGCCGGCGGCAATTAAAGGCAGCACAGGTAAGGCACCTACCCTGACAACCGTCGCGACCAAACGCGACGCGGTTGGACATCCTCAGGCACAGCCTGAAGAAAGCTTCACCGACTGGGCTGGTCGGAAGGTGAATGGCGCCTGGCATTTCATTGAAGACTGGCTCGGCGTGACAACGAACCCGGTTGCAGGGAAAACTGTCCCGGGCGTGAAGCCGCCAGCGGGCGCCGCTGCGCTCTCGCCGGCGGTTCTCAGCCCCGCCGATGCGGCGAAGAAGCTTGCCACCATCGCAGAGGAGCAAACCGCATATTCGATGCCGTCGTCATCGACCGTCGTCAATCTGAAACAGATCTCCGACGGGACAATCAAGTACGGCACCAAAAAGACCAAGCAATCAAAAGGTCAGTGCTACATGTACGTCAAGATCGCTTTGTGGAAAGCGAATGCGATCAAGTTCGTGAAAGGCAAGGACGGCAAGTTCGCTGGCGGCGGTGGTAGTTACGCCAAGGTTGCCGGCGCCTTTCTGAAATCGCAGGGCTACGAAGACGTGACAGCGGAGCTTCCCGATGCGCGTTGGGCGTGGCCAGGTGACGTCATCGTCTATCACGTCAAAGGCGATACCGAGACCGCAGACGGCCACGGCCAGCCCGGACATATCGACATTCGCACTTACCACTACTACGTCAGCGATTTCAAACGAAACTACCTGTGTATGAGTGGTCCGAATGCCGACGGCACGCGCCACTTCTACGAGGTGAGTGGCATCTATAGGAAGCACGGCCTCAGCGATCCATTGCCTATTGCCCGGATGCGAGCATTCCTTAAGATTCTTCGCTCTCGCGAAGCCAAGACTTTCTTCCTGCTGGGCGACGACAAGACCTATCACGCTTCGCAAGGGGTTTACACGCTCCAGGGCGGAATTAAAAATTTCTCGACCTACCCGCCAGGCGCTTCGCACCAAGGTGCGTACCAGATGACCAAGTCCGTCTGGACCGCTGGGCAGCTTCTGGAACAGGGAGCGTTGCCAAACGATTTCTCGCCCCGTACTCAGGACAGGTTTGCCATTTTCTTGATGGAAGGTCGACCGGGACGCCTGGACCCGAAAACAGGGGAGCCCAGACTGTCAGCACTGGGCTATGTGCGCCTGGGCGACATTGATAATGCGGTGGCCCAACTGCGCGCCGAATGGGCTTGCCTGCCGGGCACTTCGCAGGATCAGGGCTACACGATGGCCCAGTTGAAAGCCGACTTTGATAAGTACGTTAAGGAATACAACAAATGAAATTAGGTGCACTCCTCATCGGAGTCTTGTTGGTACCGCTATGCTCCGCTATTGCATCTGCGCAGCAGACGACTGTGTCGTCAGCCGATGAGGCTCAAATCGATGCCACGGCAAAACAGTTCTATGCGCTGTCGCATCCGGATGCATCTTGTATATTCAGCAAGGTGGATGACTCGGGCAACCCAACGGATCCGCGGGTTCGCAGCAAGTCATTTCGCGACCAGTCATATACGCGGATCTTCAAGCCTCTCTTTTCCCAAAGCCTGTTCGCATACATGAAGCAATCCTGCGTTCTGACAGAGAACTCGAGCGGCATGCTTGATATTCGTGTCTGGGATTCCGAGATCGATACGGATCCATCTGGCTATGGCAACAACGTCCGCCTCAAAATAACGCGTCCACTGAAGATTCTTCAGGCAACGCCGAACGAGGTACGGGCGCGAGTCGATTGGGCCGAATTTATCGGCAGCTCGAAGAAGGCCTATACGGTCGGCCGAACCGATCTCGTGTTTGTGAAAGAAGGTGGCCGTTGGCTGATTGACGATGCATTCACGTTGGGGGCGGCCAGCGCAACGCCGGGTCAATTCGACATGCCCGTCAAGGATTTCGATAACGCCGTGGGCGTCATTCATTTGCGCGACGGAAAGTCTTGATCGGCGGCGCATGGCGCCGTGACATCCGATAGCCCTGCGGTTCAGCAATGGTCGGGAGCTTTTTTTGATTCGATACAACATTGTTCATGGCGACAAGACGACCGCTGGCGGCACGGCGATCGCCTCCTCCAACAGTTGCCTAAACATGGAAAAAGCACTGGTCATGCTCGGCGATTACGCTGACTGTCCAAAGTGCAATTCGAAGGGACGTATCGTCGGCGACGGGCCAAGAAGGCCGACCAAGATTATGGGCAGACAACCGGCGCTCAGTGATGATCTATGCATGTGCCGCTGCGAAGACAAGCCCCGGTTGGTCCACTCGCTTTCAGACATGTGGGAGACCGTTGACTCTGATGACGCGGGAAAGGGTTCTGGCCAGTCATCTGGCGCCAAAGACTGTGCAACCAGCGGAGCCGCCGAGTCTGCGGTTGGGCGGCGTTTTCAGTTCGTCCACAGCGAGACGCAGGAGCCTTTGGCAAACCGCAAATACATCGCCACGGTCGACGGGCAAACAAGGGAAGGTGTCACTGACGGGAATGGCTTTGCCGATATCGATGCTAGGCCTGGCAGCGATATCCAGGCTCATTTAGTGTTCCGGGCGCCAACTGGCGACTTGAAACCACAGCAAGGCTAATCATGTCGGACTATCACTACACGCCTGAACATTGGTCTACCGGCGACGCCGTTTCCAACTATAAAAGCGAACAGGTCGTGCCTGTTACCGTGAATGATCGAGCTGCAACACGGCAGGCCATCATCACTGCTCTGAAAAAATCCGGCTACTCGTTGGTTGAACGGTCCTCGTGGGAGGCCAAGCCGCCGAAGAACGCTCTGAAATCATCAAATTGGGATTACAGCGACGTAGTGATTCACCATGCCGGGCACAGCTATGCATGTGCCGTCAATGAGCAGGGCGCTATTGAGCAGATGAAGAAAGCTCAGGAATACGACCTGAAGAGTTTCGACGACATTGGTTATCACTATGCCGTCTCGTGCAACGGCGAAATTTTTGAAGCTAGAGATGTGCGGTTCGTCGGATCGCACGTTGCGGGAGACAACACGGGCAGGCTCGGCATCGTGCTACTCGAAAATCTTGCTGAAGCAGGAGAGGCCTGGGAGCAGGAATACAGCCGGAAATCATTTTGGCAAAAGGTCAAAGGGTCGCTGGACGTCGGTCGCGATGCGATAGCCTTTGATCACGCGATGCCGACCAAAGCACAGATCGACGCCCTGGTCGCTTTAATTTCGGCCCTCAAGGAGTTCTTCAATCTCAAAGCCCTAGGCGGGCACCGCGAGTATCAGTTGCTTGCGCCGGGTAACGAGGGGCGCGCCTGCCCTGGCAAATACGGCATGCAGGTTGTCACACAGATGAGAGGGAAGTTTGGCCTCCCCGCACCGTCAAAATGACAAGTTGATGCCAAGTGGCTGGTTGATAATGAAGGTGTGGCGCTCAAGTTGTTGCTGAATGAGTTCGCACCTCTTGGCGTCAGGAAGATCGGCGTGGACGGGCAACTTTGCCTTTTCCTCTACTGAATTCAACCACTCGCCACTGCCCAGGTCAGGCCCATGCCCGTGTCCATCCGAAATGTCGAAATAGCGTTCGGCTACGTCGTTGAACCATGCCTCGCTGCAGGGCTTGGATTTTGGTGCGCTGGGGATGCCTGTAGTTATTGCAAGCCAGCCGACAACCAGTAGAACAACAAGGCCAGCAACCACACCCATGATTTTCTTCATATTACGCTCATGTTTATTTCGATACTGAAGTGGATTGCAGGACTGTGGCTGCTCATGTCGCTTGTCGTCGTTTCCGTAGGATTACTTTCGAAACCCCAAGAAGCCGATATTGCTATCGTTTACGGCAATGAAGTTCATGCGGATGGTAGCCCATCAGGAAGGTTATCGGCAAGGCTCGATGAAGCGCTTCATTGTTATGTAAGCGGGATATGTCCTGAGATTATGGTAAGCGGTGGCGTCGAAAAACAAGGCGCCGATGAAGCTCTGGCAATGAAGAATTATCTTGTTGCCAAAGGTGTTCCCCGAGACCGGATAGTCATGGATAACCTGGGCCTTAACACATGGGACACCGCGAGAAATGCCAGCGCCTATATGAATGCGCACAATCTGCATAGGGCTCTTGTTATCTCACAGTACTTCCACATACCGCGCGCGACGATCGCACTGAAAAGATTCGGCGTCGAGCATGTAAGCAGTATGTATCCAGAGTTTTTTGAAATTCGCGATTTCTACTCTGTGATCAGGGAGGCTCCGGCCATCTTGTGGTATTGCGTGAGGAGGGACGCTTAGCGTCATGTGAATTTTTACACAGTTTGAAGACGCTGGTCACGGCCATAGGATATCGTGGTCCCAATGGCCGTGGTAGTTGCTTCAACGCCTCATCGCCATCGAAATAGGCCCGTATTTCAACCGGTGCCATCAAGGCCACCTGTCGCGCCGGGTCGAAACACGCGATCGCGTCCTCCACGATGCGCGAATCGTACGGCCCCAGCATCAACGCGGTTCTGCCGAACTCCGCGTAGGTCAATGCCGCAAGATGCGTTGCAAGGCCATCTCTGGAAAGGGGGGCCAAAACCAGCTAGCAAGGCTGCTCCGATATTAAGATCAGTTCACGGCTAGCGGACCATCAGATGGCCAAGGGATGTGGCTGCATCGTTGGCTATCGCTGATTTATACGACTCGAGACGCGCTCTGGAATGCGAGCAGATTTCCCCTGCTCTCCCATTTGCTTTGCATATTGCTGATACATTTCTTTTGCCTGGGGAATCAGTTTGTCCTGCCAATACGCGTCAGCAAGATTAAGCTTCGCAACTACCCGGTCAGGATATTTTTCAACAATATGCTGCAAAAGCGGCGCCGAATCGTCAGAACGGCCATTCTCAATCAAATAAAAAGCAATATCATTTGCGTCCTGAACGCTGACTGCATCCAGGTTGTCGGCGAGTTCAAGCGGAACGTAAAATGGCATATTCACTATGTACTGCTTCAGGGTTGATTTGTCACGTTGCGCATTCTTAAACATTTGAATTTCATCCGCGACGTCCTTTTTTAGCCCAGATTTTTCTTCATACTGATACGGTCCGTCATTTCCGATTCGCGGGCATCCCACCACTCTTGCAACCTGGCGAGAGCCGAACAAGTCACCCGAGGGAATATCCGGTTTTTCCCCAGTAATCTCCCGGATAAGGCACCAGTCTCCAATTTTTTTATTCCATTCATAAATATGGGTGAAAACCTGGCCTCCACGACTCGAACACGAGCCGTCAATTGCAATTTGCCCCTTTGCGGATAGCGGATACAGAGCCATCGAACTGCATTCGTCAAATTTGGCTTGATGATATTTGCGTTCCATATTGGACGCGGAATCATGATAAACAATATCCATTCCCGCTGAATCGACTGAATAGGAAAAGCGACCAGCAGTCTCTTTTCCAGCGTCACTTGATGCAACGACAACTTCTATCGAAGATGCAAATGCGGGTTCTGTCAAAAAAACACACGCCCCGAGGATCAAAGTATTAATTAACCTGAAATTCATAGATGAAACTAGCTCCCTGAACTACTTAACTGTTGAAGTCGCTGTTGGGCATAGTTAAACACGCAGACGTTCTGGCCGATTCCATACCACTTCTTGTCTTTCGGTTGCCCGTGAGAATCCAGGGGATGTCCGTCTTGCGCATCTAACTCGAGATAGCGAGTGTAGCCTGCTTGCGCCTCAGCACGATTTTTCGTTTTCCCGGGCTTGTGTAGCCCGGGATCATTCCACAAACCCCAAGCAAACGACGCACGTTTTTCGTTGTATGCCCTGCTTTCTTTAAATTTATACTCCCCCGATCGATTCAATTTCATGCAAGATTGAATTCCCAAGGCCTCGATTGCTCGGTTTAAATAAGCTAACCGCTCGTCATAGTGCGTATAGCCACCGTTGATCGTGCGGGTGATCCAGATGAAATCGTCTTCGTCGCTCGGGCCAAGAAGATTCGAATGTATTGCGTAAAACCACGCAGCAGAACGAAGGGCATGAGGCGACTGCTCGAGTTTTCTCATAGCAGCCGGTCCGGAAGTCACGTCTTCTCCGGAATAATCTTGGTAGGCCTGGTAATTGGGTTGAAAAGTTATCTGGATCAAGCCGCGCCCACGCCAAGGGTCGTAGTCGAAGTGTTGACCCTGTTCCAGGGTGAACGCAAACTCACCGCTTTCTTGAAGCATTTGAGCGATAAAGTGTGCCTTCGCTGCACAGGATTTAATATTGAAGTCTTTAAACGCCTGATTCAATGGTTCAATATAAGAATTGAGATTCTGGTTTGTCGCGTGAGTTGCGATGCGCTTCAGCTGCGCGACGGTCAAATCGTCATGGCATGCACAAGTCGCTTGAGTGAAATTGCCGATAATTCCGAATGGATGCAAGTGAAATACCGTTGCGTCAGGAGGAAAGTGATCGACCGCTCCCGCTACACCATTCCAAATGCGCAAGTGTTCAATCCGTTTCATCTCCGCCTGCCAAACTGGCAAACCCGCGTGCATCTGCGGATTTAGTGCTTCCCACTTACTCATCTGGCCACCCCATTCGCTTTCATAGCGCACGATCAGGTGGTCGATACGATCGGATAGCCATGGCTTGCGCAGCGCAAGCTGCAATTCATGAGCCGTTATTTTTCCGTCGCGCTGTTCCTGACCGTCGATCGCGTCTTCAAGCTTCTTAAGGACGGCATCCGACCTCGCGCTATCGAATGAGGTTTGGAAGGTAGCAATCTCATCGGGCGTGCCCTCATTAGCGATGAAGAGCGCACGTTGGAACATCTCCGATACAGACGCGGTGTGATCGAGCACGTCGAAACCCGGCCAGTCCCACATGCTTTTCAACTCAACGAGCGTGTGGCCATGATCGCAGGCCCAGCCGTCAGCTGCGGCATCGTTCTCATCGGCAACTTGCGCTGCATACCACGTATTTCCAGCCCCGTCAGAGCAACGCTGCTTGCTGGCGATCGATACCACGCGCTGATAGGCCGCCGTTGGACCGGTCGGTGATTGCAGACTAAGTGGGAAGCTTGTCCAGGCCGAACGCGCACCTGTCGCAGCAAGATCGCTGCGTTTGATCCATAGCGGCGCGCTTGGCGGATGGGGATGTGCCGCCGAACTCACTTGCTGCACCTTGCACCAAACACCCTCAGACGGCGAATCAACAGTCGGCTTGATATTAACGCCGGCATCAATGGAACTGTCCTCTGCACGAGGCAACGCGAGTTTCGCCCCTTTTGAAATCAGCAGCAGGGTGCGATCCTTCGCTGGCAGGTGCTGTGCACGTTCACGACTGCGAGAGATGAAGGCGTTAATGTCCTCGCCTGTGAACACTTCCAAATGTAACAACGGCCGTTCACCCGCGACAGGTTTCAACTGACCATGTGCCCGAGCCTCGGCTAGGCGCTGATACTCGCCAAGATAAGCAACCAACTCCCCAGCCGCTATCTTATGGGGCTTCGGCAAGACATATATCTGATCCAACGCACTTGGCTTGGACTCGCTGTCCATTTCAGGCAGGTAAACCCAGCCCACTGAGGCGCCCGCGCTCGGTGACTGCCCTGCGTGGTAGCTCTGCACTGCCCCTTCCACGACACTCGAAATTTTGCCCCATTTGCCATGCGTGCTCGCTATTTCAACCTTGGTCCCGCGCGGAAGCCAGCCTAGGATCTCGCCGTTTGCCGAATGGGTTGATCGGATCCGCAAGCCTAGTTGGGCAGATGCGTCATGACCCGGCGACGATAGCTGCGGGTCGGTTGATTTCGTGCCGACCGCATACTGCTTTGTCGCACCGTAATACGCAGGCAGAGCTTTTCCGGCGGTATGTTGCTGCGGATCAGCCTTGTAGCCGGCCCAAGCCAGCGTGTGCATGTACAGGCTGAAAAACGTCAATACATCTTGAGGGTTGCCTGCGGCAGTTGTCGCCGGCGGTGGTGCCGTATTTCCGGGGGGCGTCGATATCGGCACTGGCGGCAGCGCCAGCCGGTGGCGAATCAACGTGAAGCCGCTCGAATAGCCGGCCTTGCCCGCATCCGGATAAGTTAGCTCCTGGAGTTGCGAATCCAGGCGATACGCGACCACTTCGCCGTCTGCGATGCAGCGGACGCCGCCGTCCTGCTCGAACTTGTCGCTCGTCGATTGACTGAAATGAATTCCGCCATGCCATAGGCCATTGGCTCCGAGCGGATAGAAGCCGTCGTCTGCGGAAGCCAACGCGATCAGGTAATCTTCCGGCGCAGCTTGCGTCTGCGCATTTTTCAGCGGAAACGGATACGCCCAACTTTGGACTTTTGACGGTTGATCTTGCTGCTCTGCCACACTGTGATCCTTTTCAAGTACCGAGTAGCGTGTCGGCGAACGGTTGAGAGCCCCACTCAGCAAAACGACCGCACTTACGAAATCGTCTTTGGGAAATCAACCAGAAAAATCCGGCGACCGACTTGGATTGATATCGCTGCTTTTCCAAGAGGGAAATTTGGGGTCTAGGCGAGTAGGCCCACTGAAGCTATGCTGCGCGCCCTTTATGTCGATCTTTCCCGGGGCATGTATCTCGATATTGCCGCCCTTCATTCGGATGTATGCACCGCTGGACGTTAGAAGGATTTCCTGCTTGGCTGTGGCTTCAATCCGATCTGTCGCAGAGATAAGCTTGACCGTTTTCTGTGCCGTCAGCTCGACGTTGTCGGCGTGCGCTTGAATCTCCACCTTGCCCTTGGCGGCAAACAACTTCATCCCTGCGTTCTGCACGAATAGGCTGATCTTTTCGCCGACGCTCGCTATTAACGATTTGCCGGTGGCGATGTGGGTGCTTTGCCCGCTAACAAGATTGACGTGCTCGGTTGCCGAGATGTGCGTTGACTTCTGCGTCGACATTGCGATACCGGCCGGCGTCGCGAACAACATGATCGGTTCCTTGAACCCGTTTGCGTTTCCGGTGCCTCCGCCCGCAGTGTTGCCGCCGTTACTTGCCGCGCCTGAGATACTGTTTTGCGTGGCGTCGGTGAAAGACTTCAGCGAGTCATAGCCGTCTTTCAGGCTTTCGGCCTGATGCGTTTCGCTTGCCTGTGACAGCGCTTCGATCACATTTTCCGAGTTCACCAACTGGCTATTGGCCTCGCGGACCTCGAGCGGCTGGCTCGATGGACCCGTTGCCGGATGCGTCGATACGTACATACCTTGCGCAGCCCGGACTGCGCCATATGCATCCGACTTCAGATCAAACCCACTCCCAAGATACGCGCCTCGGGAGTTACCCGTCTGCGCAATCAGATATCCCAGATGCAGCTGCGCATTCGTGCTTGTGCTGTAGAGCTGCACGCGGTTCTGCCCCGTCGCATCGTCCATCACCATCTGGTTGTAACCGCTGCCCTGATACTCCTTCGACCTGTATCCCGACAGGATCCCATTCGAATGCCAGTCCGGCGTCTTCGTTCCGTTATAGACGCGTCCGGTGACGATAGGTTTATCGCAGTCGCCATCGAGGAAAGATACGATGACCTCTTCGCCGACACGAGGCACATGCACCGCGCCATAGCTGCCGCCGGTATCTGACTGGGCCACGCGCATCCAGCACGACGCGTTCTCGTCTCCATCGTTGAGACGATCCCAGTGCATGCGGACCTTGATACGGTTCAGTTCGTCCGTAAAGACTTCTTCATTCGCCGGGCCGACCACGATGGCCGTCTGCATGTGCATCTTCGGCTTGCTGTGTTCGGACGGCCTGCGGAACGGGACGGTTCTGCGCTGGGCTTCGACGGCAGCCATGAAGAAGCCTTCGCTGCCATCGCTGGCCTTGATCAACAGCGACGCGTCCGTGCCATGCGCGGCGCGGGCGGCGGCTATGGTCCCGTTCAGGCTGTGCGGGAAGTCTGTCGTGCCACTGGACACCGGCAGGTTGTTTTCGATGACCCACTCGACAGCGATAACAGCGAACTGCCGTTCCTGCTGACTGCCGTTGTCGTGCTCCGGGTGGTTCTGCAGTTCGAACCAGCGGCCTGCATCAATGCGGCGGACCGCGCCCACACCGTGGAAACGCTTCGCACGGGACTCCCACTCTTCCATGCGGATCTTCGACAGCTGATCGCCGCGGTCCTGCTGGCCGTACGTGTAGGCGCCCGTGTACTCGTACACCTCCGCCTGCTGCGGCAGGTTGCCCTGTGTAGTCAGCGTGGGGACCGTCGTGCCCTTCGGATTCGCCCCCGTCGACGGCGACTTGTAGTCGAACGTCCGCGTGGTGAGGGTGGTGCTCTGCAGCGTGCGCGTGCCGCTCCACTGCACGAAGGCATCGGTTTCGCTGTTCGTACCCGAGCGGTAGAAGTTCACCGTTTGGGGAGATAGCGGCTGCAGGCTGGCGATATCGTCGGTAATGATCAGCGTATGAGATTTACCATCGGTGGCCTGCTCGAAATAACCAAACAGGCCTTCCGTTTCCATAAGCCGCTGACAGAAATTCCAGTCGTCTTCGTATTGCACGCAGAACGAGCGCTGCGGCAAAGGATTGCGCAAGGTAAAACGGAATGCACCCTGTGCCTGCGGATGCATATTGAAGACATCGGTGAGAATTTCATCGACCGGTTTATCCTGCCAGATTCGTGCATCTTTTCTGAAACGCAGAAAATGCATCCACGAAACAAAACCGATCTGGTAGCTGGTTATTGCGCTGTCCGAGCCTAAACGGCGGGCGGTGTGGACATAACCGTGATGCGGAGCGTACGACTGGTCGGTTTGCTGGATCCAGAGCGTGACCGGCTGGGCGATCAGCGTTTTTAGCTCGATATTGTCATTGGTTGAAACGGCGTCCAGCGTGAATTCATAGTCGCGACCGAGGCGTGATCGGCCCACCAGCCTTTGTGGCAACAGGACATTGGCACCCAATGGCGTATCGAGCTTCAGCAGGCGATCGCTTTGCAACACGCCACCTTTTATCGCCGCGATTATGTCCTGAGCACCCATACCGCCTCTTATTTATGCAATTTGCGCCCCCGCGCCATCGCGCGATATTACAAAAGATCAGACGTTTACCGCAATCTATTAAGAGGAAACAAATGTTAAATCAGCAATTTTTTCTTGCGGGAAGAATGCCTTTTGAATAACGGTAAAAATAACTTCGGTTTCCACACTTGTTAACTGCGGAGTTCTCCCGCCCGCTAAAATCGGTCGCCGTCGTTCGCGGCACGTCCGCGTCGCCTATCGGCCCTCTGCGACCTGCATTACGACGCCGTCCGGGCCGCGCGTCCACACGATCAAATAATTAACGCACGCATCAACCCACCGGTCTTATATCATCCCCTCCTATTGAGATAAGGACGACGCGGCCCACTCGTGTAGGCACGCCTCCTCTGATCTATTTCACCCCGCAAGACCGATCCAACTAGTCATCCACAGTCGCTTGGGGGAACCATCATCCGAAGAGACTTTGAAATGCAAAGTGACCTTGCTAGCTTGCGCGACCTCGTTCGTCAGTTCGCGGATGAACGCGACTGGGACAAATTTCACACGCCAAAGAACCTCGCGACAGCTCTAAGCGTCGAGGCGAGTTAGCTACTGGAGCCGTTTCAGTGGCTGACCACCGGACACAAAAGCGAACTGGACGACGGCAAGCAAACCGCCATTCGTCACGAAATGGCGGACGTATTGCTATACCTCGTCCGCCTTGCAGACAAGCTTGATGTCGACCTCTATCAGGCCTGTCTGGAAAAAATGGATATCAATGGAGTGAAGTATCCCGCCGAAAAAGTCCGAGGAGATTCGCGTAAGTACTCCGATTACCAAGACTAAGAATCAAGCTTTCGCGCGCCAGGTTAGCCAACCGGGACGTCGTGCTCGAATTTCAACTGCCGACGAACTCGAAGCGTATCGACTGCTTGCTATGTGGCTTCGCCAAAGATGGAACGCCGACGGCAGTCGCGATCGAACTGAAGCAATGGCAGACATGCAAGGAGTCGGCGGGGGACAATGAAGTCTCGACGTTCATCAATGGTTGCGCGCGCCTAAATTCTCGACGTCGCTGGCGATGACAAGGACGTTCACCGTCGCGCTCTTATAGTCCCAGCTCGCGCGCTGCACGCTGCCCGGCACGAGCTGACGCGAGGCCGACCACAGCGTGATCGAGTCGCGCGCTTCGGTGGCCGCGTCGCGGTGATAGCGCACCGTGCCGGCCGACGACTTCGGCAGTTTCATCGGGCGGTCCAAGCACCAGCGTGTGCACCGGCGACTCACCGGCGCCGTCGGCCGATGGGGCCGCTCCCCGCTTGCCCGCCGCCGTGAACCACGCGATGCCCTCGCGACGGCACAGCCGCCGGATGAAATCCGCGTCCGACTCGTGAAACTGCAACAGCGTCTCGCGCACCGGATACTTCGCGCGATCCAGCGACGACAGGTCGAAATCGAACGCGCGCGCGAGCGCCGGACTCTTTTTCTGCCATTCGCCCAGCAGCTTCTCAATCACATCGGGCACACTCAGCGTGCGGAAGATGCGCGTATTGGTTCGCCCCTCCAGCACCGATAACGCATCGCGCATGGTCAACTGGTAGGTCGCCAGCGCCCCGTCCGACTGGCCCGCGCGCGCGTCGGTGACGATCGCGCAGATCGGGTGCAAGGCGCCACGGTCGGTGACCATCTGCACCGACAGCGGCAAGCCGATGAACGCATTGAGCGGCAAGTCCGCGCGCGTCGACAGACACGTCACGTGACCCACAATGCCTGAGCACAGGCCCTCGCTGATGTCGATGCGATGCGCGATCAGCACTTGCTCAAGGCTCGACTGGGCTGAGCCCCAGTGCAGGCGGAAGGCGCGATTGGCTTGCGTCAGGGACGGGGAGGCAAAGGCGCGGAGCAGGTCGGCGGAATTCACGGTGGTCTCTTTGGGTGGCTGTCGCGGGTCGTTATGGGTTGCTTGGCTCTCGGGTTCTGGCGGGTTTTTGTTTTGAGTTTTTCTCTTATCGCCGGATTTGTTGCTCGGATTTAAACGGCTGATTTATTTGGTTGATGCGTTTGTTGTGAGGCGCTAGGCTTGGGCCGCCGTTGACGCTACCGATTATGTGTTGTGCTCCCATACCGCCTCTTTTAGTTTGCTTTGCTTTTCACGCGCCCCGCTAATCGCGCGATTTTACAAAACATTTACGGGATGGCGCAAATCGAATTATTGAAGAATGTTAATTATCTCTTATAGAGGCGCTCTAATATGCATTGGGCATTATTGGTGAGTTTTTGCAGCTTTGCTGGGTCGGACTTCGACAAGATCGATCTCATGCGACGTCTGCGGGCAAATAAGTGGGACGCGTAGCCTCGATGCAAATAGGCTGCCAACTCTGACTTGGCCACTACAACGGCGATAGAGCAACTTCGCTATTAGGCAAAATTGCTAGTTTCTTAGGCGGAAGGTTGTTTCCCTAGCCCGTTTGGGCGCGTTAGACGCACTGAGGCCTCCGGCGCCACCGCGCAACAACAACCGGCCCAAATCCTTGGGCCAATGCAGCTTGCTCGCGCTTTGCGTCACTGCGACGCGAAGACTCGCACCCGCGTAGCTAGCTAAATAACGCACGCATCAAACCCTCGGCTCTTATATCATCACCTCTTATTGAGATAAGGCCGACGCGGCCCAGCCGAGCAGGAACGCCTCCAGCGCCCTATTTCACTCCGCAAGACCGATCTGATTAGTCATCCCCAGCCGTCCGGGGGAGCCAACGCCCGAAGAGATTTTGAGATGCAAAGTGACCTTGCTAGCTTGCGTGACCTCGTTCGTCAGTTTGCGGATGAGCGCGACTGGGGCAAATTCCACACGCCAAAGAATCTGGCGACAGCCCTAAGTGTCGAGGCGAGTGAGCTACTGGAGCCGTTCCAATGGCTTACCACCGGCGACAAGAGCGAACTGGACGAGAGCAAGCAAACCGCCATTCGTCACGAAATGGCGGACGTATTGCTCTACCTAGTCCGCCTAGCAGACAAGCTTGATGTCGACCTCTATCAAGCCTGTCTAGAAAAAATCGAAGTCAATCGGACGAAATATCCCGCCGAAAAAGTCCGGGGAGATTCGCGCAAGTACTCCGATTACCAAGACTAAGAATCAAACCAAAACTAAAACGAAAATCAAAGACCAATGCGACTATACGCAAACCATTGCAAGACATTTATCGAGGACTGCGAGCGCAACCAGATCGCCGAGAAGTTGCGTACCAGCTTCCAGCTATACGCCAAGAATCCGTCGCCGAGTGAATTCCAATCCTGGCAAAACTCCCTGCGCGCGCTCGCGCTCATTTTTTCGCGCGCCGGGTTGACCAACCAGGGCGTCATGCTCGAGTTTCAACTACCGACGAACTCGAAGCGTATCGACTGCTTGCTATGTGGCTTCGCGAAAGATGGAACGCCGACGGCCGTCGCGATCGAGCTGAAGCAATGGCAGACATGCGAGGAATCGGCGGGGGACAACGAAGTCTCGACGTTCATCAATGGCAGCGTGCGCGATGTACTGCATCCCTCAGCTCAGGTAGCACGATACGCGTCCTATCTCCGTGACAATCATGAGGCCTGCTACGCGGACGAGACTCCGATTGAAGTCGCTGCTTGCGCCTATTTACACAACTACCATTCGCATCCAGCTGATCCGCTCCGCGCGCCTAAGTTCTCGGCATTGCTGGAGGAGGCACCGACCTTCACCGCCGACGACATAGACGAGTTCGTCCAGTTTCTGGTGGATCGGGTTGGAGGTGGCGACGGTCTGGAGGTGCTGCGGCGCATGGAAGAAAATCGCTATCGCCCTAGCAAAAAGCTGATGGACTATGTGGCGTCCGTGATCAAGAACAACCCGGAGTACACGCTGCTTGACGAGCAGCAGGTGGCATTCGACGCCGTGATGACCGCTGCGCGTCGCGGGGTGCATGACCGTCAGAAGCAGATCATCATCATCAAGGGTGGCCCAGGCACCGGCAAGTCTGTGCTGGCGATCAACCTCGTCGCGAGTTTGTTATCAAGTCACTACTCGACGCACTACGTGACCGGCTCCAAAGCGTTCACTGAAACGCTGCGGAAGATCATTGGTCCACGAGGTCAGGAGCTGTTTACGTACACGAACGGCTACGTAGACGCGCAGGCCGATTCGGTGGACGTGCTGGTCACTGACGAAGCACATCGTATCCGGGACGTGAGCAGCAATCGCTTCACGCCGGCGAACAAGAAATCCGGCCTGAAGCAACTGGAGGAATTGATCGCGGCCGCACGTGTTTCGGTATTTTTCATTGACGATCATCAGGTCGTACGCCCGGGGGAAATCGGCTCCGTCGCCTACATTCGGGAGTACGCGGAGAAGCACAAGTGTGCGGTGTACGAATCTGAACTCGAGACACAGTTCCGCTGCAACGGCTCAGATGCGTTTGTTCGCTGGATAAACACGATGTTGGGCATCGATGACCGTCCGCGCTTCGAATGGAACGATCACGACGCTTTCGATTTCCGGATTTTTCAGTCTCCGGAAGCGTTGGAAAACGCGATCAAGGATAAGGTGCAAGCGGGCGCGACTGGCCGGCTGGCGGCCGGCTTCTGTTGGCCTTGGTCCGATCCCAACAAGGACGGGACGCTTCAGGCCGACGTCGTGCTCGGGAACTTCAGCCGTCCGTGGAACGCAAGGCCCGATTCGGGGCGGCTTGCTGCAGGCATTCCGAAATCGTCGCTTTGGGCGTATCACGCGAACGAGATTATTCAGGTCGGGTGCGGTTCGTCTCCCCAGCGCCGATAGCGTGTCGCGCATTCTTACCTGGTAGTTCGCAGGCGTCCCTCCCGACCGGATCGCGCGAGCGTCGGTCCGGCTTCGAAATGCTCGATCTCATGCGACGTCTGTCGGGGCGAGTCTGTCTCAAATCTAGCGATGAAATGCGTGCCCTGGTTTGTTGTTCGTCGAGCGTTCGACGCTGTTGCACAATCCCCGACAATACGGGAAAATACATCGGATGCCTAACAACATGGCCGACGGTCACGACGCGTTACATTTATAACGCATCACTGAACGATTGGCCCGCAGGAGGGTAGAAGAGGACGCGAAAGCGCCGAGCCGAGCATCAAGGAGAACGAGGAAGGAGATGAAGCGCGGGACGCATGGGCTGCCACCCACACGACCCGCTGACCACAACCAGCTCACACGAGGAGTTGATCATGGCTGACGCCAATCATAAAGCAGTTGCGCCTGTTACCCAACGCGTCTTGACCATTTCGTCACAAAGACGCCCGCGGCCGATGAAAACGTTCGCGCCGGATCATGTCAAATTTTTCCCAGATTTGCCACCCGCGCCGTGGATACGCCTTTCGGGGCGGTGGTTAGAGGCGGCAGGGTTCGGAATTAGTGGAAGAATTCGTGTAGAAGTAGGGACGAAAAGAATCGTCATTACGCCGGTTTAGATATCGGAAGCTGCGACAGGCCCTTTTCATTGGGCCTGTCGTATAAAACAGTGCGTACAGAGAACCGGTTAGAGAGATAGTTTTTGGGGTGACACGAAAGTTTCACTTACGCCGGCAATGGGGGCTATAAATTGAATTCCGATTTGTCGTTTAGAAAGACTGGATAGCGAGTCCACATTGAGGTCGGTGGTGAGATCATGGCTGATTCCTCCCATCGGAAATGGGGCGTGTCGCGTGCGGTCAATTCGACGATCGCCGCAGCAGTCAAGCTTCTGATCAGGACGACATCATTCGAAGAGATGGTCTCTTTCCATGCGGCTTGGGCACTTAAGACGATCTGTACCAGCTTCCATTCTTCACCGTACAGTCGGGCCTTCTCTCGTTCATTTCGCGTAATATGAAAAGTTTCGTTTGTGTGCGTTAGCGCCGTCTTGACTTCAATTCGCTCAAGGATATTTGGTGAACTTGGATAGCATTCCAAATCGTAGCCGAACGAATCCGATATTTCAGCCACGTGAATTACCCTCTCACCTTGCCGCCTTTTACACTCAGCGAGTATGCGTTCACCGAGTCTTCCGAGTTTTTGGCGAAACTCTTCATCACGTGAAAGAACCCTTTTGGTTGCAACATCGGTTAATAGGTCAAGTAGGTCCTCACCAATCCACTCCAACGCGTCAGAATCTACCGCTGGGATGTATTCCCACGCAACACCATCTTTTGAAACTACGTTACCAATCCAAGAGGGAGGGAAGGTCTCGAGAAGGACGCGAGCAATATGCAGAAGCGTTCGGCGGTCGGCCCGCCAAGCCAAGCCTCTCATCTGCTTTTGCACAGAAATGCATCCGTCGACACTGACCAGGTCGCCATCGGCCAGCGTTGCAGCAACCCTTTCTAAGTCGAGCGCTCCGGCCATGAACGTAGATTGGACTCGCGCCGCGTCAACCCATTGACGAACGGACTGAAATTCGCGAAGGCGCGACGCGCGTAGTAGTAGGAATACGGCGTGACAATTTCCGCGGCTAGGAAGCATCGATGACGTGCGCAAGAACAGATTGAAGGTCGTCTTCTGCGGGCGGTTCGCTGCCGACTGCCATTGCATCATCCGGATCTGGCAACGCTAGACGTACTAACGCCGGGTCTCCCATAAGCTCCGACAGCGCCCTGACCTTGTCCGCTAGTCTACCGTCAACGTTTTCGTCGATTGTCCCTTCGCTAATTAAGAGGGTAAATTTCGTCAAAGTACCCTTCTCAAGCCCGAGTCTATGGATACGATCTTGGCTTTGCAGAAACTGGCCTGCGTTGAATGTACGATCGAGGTAGATCGCATGATGACACCAATGGTGCAAGCTCACTCCCTCACCGCACGCAGCGGGATTCGCAAGCAGGACGGTACAGTTTGAATCATGGCGAAATCGATTTAGTTCGCGCTCACGGCTGAGCGTTCCTTCGGGAGCAGGCTCCTCCACCGAGGGGACACCGCCGTGGACGATCGCGGGATTGAAGTCTGCGAGATACCGCGCCAACGCTTTCAGGTTCCGGACGAAACTGGACCAGATAAGAATCTTTTGTCGATTTTTGGCAGCCTCGACTACTGTCGCCCGTACAAGCTCGTATTTCCAAGGAGTTTCGTGGCGATTGTAAGACGCGATCAGGTCCAATAGTCGCTCATTACCATCCAACTCTATGGGAGGATGAGTGAATGCAGGATCATCCCCATTGTCGGAACCCGCTGTAAGTAGCATCGGATTCGTTGCGGCCTCCAGCAGATACATCATGATGCGGCCTAGCCGATCTAATTCCCGCCGCCCTGAGGTTTCGAGCTTGAAAGAAGCTTTATACTGTCCAATAAGAGCTGAGTAGATTGCTTTTTGCAAATCCCCCATTGGGCGGCGTTCGATTAAAAACTTTGTTTCGGGAAGCTCTAGTTCTGACTTTGTTGTCCGAACAAAATATTTCTTGATCGCCGCACTTGTCTCGGACAACACGTCATGATCTCGACCGATCCGCTCATCGTATGCGCGTTCTGGCAAAATGTGCCGGTCCTGTCCCGGGTAAAGGAAACAAATCAACGCAATCAAATCGTGAGCGCTTTGCGGCGCTGGCGTGCCGGTTAAAACATCCCGTCGCTTGGCGGCATAGGCTAAATCTAATACAGCTCTCCCGTGTACCCCTGAAGAACCTCGCTTGACGCGGTGAGCCTCATCCAATATCACATGAGTTGCGGTATCGGATACATATTTTCTTATCTGATCGTAGTCGGCAACGACTCTGTTGTAGTTTGTTAGGAGAATATCTGTATTTGCAGGGATAACTGTTCCGACGCCACGGTGGACGATCACACGGGGACTGGGCGCGATACTATTGCGCGAATCCTCTTGCCATGCTTCAAACGCAGAAACCGGAGCAACAACAAGCGCCCGCTTCACTATCCCCCGAAGTCGCATTACGGAAAAATTGGCTAACGCGACCGTTGTCTTTCCGGCACCGGGGACGGAAAAATCCGCGCCATGCGGCAATTGCGATATGCGCGCAAGATTTCTCACCTGAAACGATTTGAGCTCTCGAAAAAAACCAGCGGAGTTTAGTTCGTGCTGTAAATGCTCCACTTCTACAACAGTTCCCGATAGAACCGACTCGCGCGCTTTTCTATCGGCAACTAAAGAGCGTAACTGAGCGCTCAGGTTCTCACCCAGCTCCACATTTTCGCCAAAAACGTTCCGTGCCTCTCGGACCGTGTCCAATTCAGCCAAGAATACGTCAACTCTAATTTCAATTCGGTTTTGGTCCCCTCCAACGACACCCCGTCCCATCGCCTCTTGGATGCGCGCCCAAGCCCCTAGATTTGTCTCATAATTGCGCTCGAGATGGACTACGGGCCTGTCTAGTTGATGGAGTTCGGCAAAGATCACTGTTGCTGCTCCAGCAGCTGTAAAGCTGATTTTAGCTCGTCCAATTTTTTAGAAAACGCGCTTTCATTCCAATCTGACAGCACTCGGGCCCGGGGAAGCGCCTGAACGGCGCGGCCGATTTCGAGAATTGCCCCTTCAAGCCTAGCCACCGGTGCCTCAAGTGCATTTTGATCTCTTTGTTCCTCACGCGCCTCACGCGCGGCAGCTTCGATCTTGCCTTTCAAAGAGCGAAATAGATCAGCAACCGGCACGTCCCCACCCGTAGGTAGTGAAACCAATTCCGATGATCTCTTTTCCGCCAATAGTGACAAGATACTAGACAGAGGATCCTTTGCCCCGGCACCTAGCACGTCATCGATGAGCGATTCGCCACCCCCGTCCGATGTGTTGCCCATATCAAGCAACGGGGCTGTACTCGGGTCACGAATGATTTCGCGTACTACCAATTCCGAGGCCTCTGGCAATCTGAGATTGCGCAGGTCGCGATAGGTCACGCCCGATAGCGTGCCGAGGAAATACGCCGCTCTAACGCTCTCCGCCTCTTTCCGCGGCTTATTTTTTATGTGCTTTGTCAACTCGTCAAAAGCTGACTCGTGCTCTTCAAAATCAATGTGGAAACGAGTTCCTTGGGACAGTTCTACGAGCTGATTTACTTGCTGTATCTTTTCATACATACCGCGGACGTCAACGGGACTACGATGCATTTTTTTTGCCAACCTATCGAAGTCACGGTTCTCTAGTGCATATAGCTCTTCGATAAGCAGTGCCTCGTTAATCCAAGAATATTCTTCCTTGAAATCTCTGGCTATTTGGAGCTCTGTTTCAAGATCAAGTATTTCACCGATGCTCGCGTCGTCGGGTAAAACCAAACATCGTACATATCGCGCGTCTAGGTGGGCGTCTTCTTTGAAAAGGCTGCGCAGTGCTGCGGTCCGACGGTTCCCGTTGATGAGAACGCCTTCCGCCGTCACCACTGCGGGCTCCTGCTGTCGTCGTTTTTTGAGATCCGCTTTGAGATCATCGAAGCCGGATTGTGAGCACAAGATCTTGTATTGCGCATCTTGGGCACGTTTGCCCAGCGGATCGCTACTAAAAAGACCGGGGGCATTTTGTTGCTGGATTTCCCGCTTTTGTTCTGCCTTGGTTCTGTGGTTAAGCGTAGAAAACCGCACCCATTCCACCTCGAGTTCAACAGAAGGCAATCGCTTGTCGGCACGTGGCCATGCGGCTAGATCGCCGAAAGTCTTTGACGATGCAATTCGCGCCTTCAGATATTCAGCCCGCTCGATATCTAACACTGGATTGGTCATTTAAGTTCTCAATGTTGTGGACTTTCCAAGGCCATATTGGCTTGAAATATTTGTTCGGATTTCAGAACCCTTTTTTTGAAATCCTATCTGACCACCATAATACGGAAGCTCGGCCTGAGAAATGCCGAAAAGTGCAAAAAGAGTTCGGGGGAACGCAAGCTCTCTTGACGCGGCCCAATTCCACTCTTTCGCATCAGCATCTGCTTTCGGGAATGCGTATAGACAGGGTGGAGGCACATCCAATCCGCCAATCGATACGCTACGATCCTTCTTCGGGCATAGACGGTTAGACGTTCCACACATCTCGTTATGAAAGATGACGCCGTCGACGAATCGCTCCGAAGCGCTTTCGTTTAGCGAGCGCATGAATTTTTGCTTTAGACGACCGACACCTTTCGCAATATGCGCGCCCGGTTCATGCGCCATGCTCGGGCACAGCCACCACAGATAGCTCTCGACTGCCCATTCAGGAACCGACCAAGTAGTGCTGCTATGCGCGCCGTCCGGGCAGCCTTTTTGAATGATCGCAATATCACCAACGTCCTTAATTGAAAGCCTGTACACCGTGTCGGAGCCATAGTCCGGCTCCGCGAAATTTTGGATGAGGCTCCGGTCCAACATTGAATTGAACATGTTGATCAAGAACTGCCGGCGATCGGCATTCTGAGCGGAACTGCTGCCTCGCATACGCTCGATCGCGGCGGGTAGGGCGCTGGTATATTCAGCCACCGAAAGCCCATTCGATCCGAGGTACTTCGGATCCGCTGCGAGCTGAGAAATTACCTTAATGACTTGATTGATAATTTGATCTGGAGCAACGCCGGCGTGACGGCACGGGGCAGCAGTTTCAAGGTTCACTGTGCGCCCCTTTTATCGATGATCATGCGACTAAGCTCCCGATGCGCATTTGATTAAATGATGTTGTACTTAATTCGCGTAAAGCGGCGATCAAGCCGCGGCCGCGGGCACCGCAGCTATGACTTGCAAAATAGGAGATAGGATGTGATGCTCTAAGTAGGCTATGACCGGTACTACCAATCCATCACCCATCAGGTGATACGCATCGTTATACTTTTCCGGAAGCACATAGTCGTCGGGCAGGCCCATCAACCGTGCTGCCTCCCGGGGAGAAAGCAGCCGTGACTTTACCGTCCCCTGCTCCACGACGAGTATGCTTTGCCGACTGGATCCGCCGCCGGGCGTCCTGAGGCAACCCGCCACGTCATCAAAACGCACTTCCGCTCGCTGAATCCCCTCGCGCGTACGTCTGTAGAGCGCACCAACGCGGCGCGTCCCTGCAGTCCTCGCGGCAGATACCTTAGCCTTGTTGACTAAGCTCATCATGTTGATTAGCGCCTGTGTGTCTGCGTCGCTGTTCCACTGAACACCCGTGGGTGTTTCTTCGATGAGATCCGAGAACACTTGATCTCGCGTCGGCGGTGCCGGAATATTCCACCACAGCCATTGGTCTTGAACAAACTTGGGAAGTTTGAATTTCGCCTCAACAAGTGCGCGAGGATGCCAAAATCCACTTGGATCGCTACGCGTTATTGCCGCAGGTATTTCAATTCCGGGCGCAACAGCTATAACGAATAATCGCTGTCTCGACTGTGGCACAAAATGCACCGCATCTATGACCATTGCTCCTAGGCGATAGCCAAGCGCCGCAATGGCCTTGCCTAGCTCGCAGAAATCGTCACCGCCCGCAGACGTTATCAGTCCAGGAACGTTTTCGAGCACGATCATGCGAGGTGCTCGGCCTTCTTCAGCGAGGCCTTGCATTAACCGCCAAAACGGCCAGAAAGTACCTGACCGTTCACCTTGCAGTCCTGCACGGGAACCTGCCAAAGAAAGGTCCTGGCAAGGAAAGGAGGCCCATGCAAGATCAACGTGTCCTGTGAGGTGCTCAATAGATACTTTGGCGACGTCGTCTACAAGCAGGTGATCCTTTCCCCAGTTGGCCTTATAGCTTGCAGCCTTCTTTGTATCGTGGTCGTTCGCGAAGCGACAGGTCCAATGAGGGCCGAGGCCGGCACGGGCCATACCACCACCCGCAAAAAACTCGTAAAACTCAGCCATTTAGAAACTCCCTGATTCTAGCTTGCAGAGCAGTTGCGTCGCGCAACTCACACTCCCAAACTATTAATATTTGCCAGCCCGCTGCGGAAAGCGCGGCGTGTTGCGAGGCATCGCGCTCAACATTCCGTTGAATTTTGTTAGCCCAGTAGTCTCGATTGGCAGTCGGAATTCGGGCTCGGTTGCATGCGTTGTGACTGTGCCAAAAGCAACCGTGCACAAACAGGATCTTTTTCCTGCCCGCGAAGACAAGATCGGGCTTGCCCGGCAGGTCTTTGCGATGCAAGCGATAACGATAGCCCATCCCGTAGACGATCCGACGAACAGACATTTCGGAGCTAGTATTCTTCGACCGCACCCGCCGCATGATAGCGGAACGGCGCGCCGATGTGACGGTGTCCATTATCCGATTGTTCTCCCGATCATTCTGTAGGTAGCTCCGGCGCGGTACCCTCGCTGCGCCACTGCAGACGTGCAGTTTGCGACCGGCCGCTGGACTAACTCGCCAAGGAAGCGCCTGTTCAGGAATGCGCCAAAGCCACGATAACGGGAGCCAATGCTTCGCAGTCTGCGGCAGGTTTGTCGAGTCCTCGGACAGCGCTTGCACAACTTTACATCAGAGTGACGAGTGATGTTTCGCGAGGGGCGCGCCAGCGTTCACGGGCGCAACCACAGGGGCGCTCGAGCAGCACTACGATTAGCGCGCGCCAGGCACGCAAGTCGGTGACGATTGAACCAATGCAGCCATTGTCGCGGGCCGTAGTAGCAATACTTAGCCACAGCATCACGCACCAGCATGTGGCGGCCGAACTTAGGTTGATCGTCTTCGCTGTAGGATAGACATTGGAGTAAGAGGCACCGCGCAACTGATCAAATTGCGTGTCCAATCCTCGCGAACGCCACAACTTTATATTTCGTCTATTTTATAGAATACACACATGATTTTTCAACGCGAATGACTAATCGATTAGGGGATTAAAAGACAATGCCGTCTATTGTTGAAATCCAAAAAATCGGAGCCGAAATCTCGAATAAACGTCAACAGTCGTGGCCCCAAACAGATTAGGCTCGGTTAATACTTTTTGCAGCAACGCGGCAGTTTGTATTCGTTGCCTTAATGTTCTGCTCAGTTTTGTTTTTATCAAGAGTCGCCTGCGCCCGTCAGTATCTTCTTAATCATTTGATACTCTAGGCCCTGCGCCTTCATATAAATATGAACTGCCCTATGGCAATTTGGACAAAGAAGTGCGAGGTCTGATGTTGTCACGTTGTATGTTGATGCATACGTGGCGAGTGGAACTTTGTGATGTGCTTCGATGTAATTTACGTTGTACTTATAATGGAAATCTTCTTCACATATGTCGCATACCCAATCCTTATTTTTCTTCAAAACATCAACAACCGCACGACTCCTTTCCGCCATAAGATGAGTAACATACTTTCTCCCTCCTTCTTTGAATAGGTTTTCATCCTGCGCCGTCACCAAAGGTGCTGAACGAAAGCTATTTCGACTCAAAACAACAAATTTATTCTCAATATCGGTTACTGAAAAATCCCCTTCGAAGCGCCAACCATTTCGGCTCTCCGTAAACAAAAATATTGGATAGAAATACTCTGGTTGATTTATTAACGCTCTATTCGCCTTTTCTGTATAAATAATCTCCCCCTTCTTCGCCTTGAATGAATATTTATATTTATTTTTTGACATATCTGACCAGCCATCCTCCTCATACGAGCCAAGTCGAGCCTTGATTATTAATGCGCGAATTGCCGGCAATTCACCAACCCAATTAATTCCTTGCTGAGGGGTATTTCCAATTGAGTTTTCTTGACCCGACCAATAATTCGAATTTTTAACTTTTGAGAATTGTATTAATTCAAATAAATTCCTTTTTGAAACCGTGTCGCCAGCGGAAAGAGAAAAAATATCCTGCACCTTAGCTAATATCATTTTTATCCTAACTCTATGTTTTTGCGTAACGTCGCCGGGCCATCCAAATGAGATCATCGCGCATTCGCGAACGTCGAATCCGCGGTGGGGATGGGACGAAAATAACCGTACATCAAGTCCTTAAAACGGCAAAGGGCCCGCGATAGTTAAACGCGGGCCCTTTTAGGACTTAGCTTTTCAGTCTCAGATTTTCATGCATTCTGCTGAGCGTTAGCTTCAAACATCAATATTCCCCGCCCGCAAAGCATTCGACTCAATGAAAGCCCGACGCGGCTCCACATCATCCCCCATGAGCGTCGTAAAGATGCCATCAGCCGCGATAGCATCCTCAATCTGCACACGAAGAAGACGACGCACGGTCGGATCCATCGTCGTCTCCCAAAGCTGCCCGGGGTTCATCTCACCGAGACCCTTATAGCGTTGCTTCGAGATATTGCGTTCAGCATCAGCCAGCAACCACTTCATAGCGCTCTTGAAGTCGGTAACAGCCATACTCCGCTCGCCACGCTTAATGACAGCGCCGGGCCCAATCAACCCCTTAAACGTATTAGCGGTATTGACCAGCTGCTGGTAATCAGCAGTGAGTTGGAAATCCTGATCCAGCACAGAAATCTTCTGATTACCGTGATGCGTCCGAGCAACCTTCAGTGAGCGCAACTCTCTCACCGGGTCATACATCGTCGTAACGGTAACCTCAGGCTTCAACGCATCATCCCGCAGCTTCGCCTCAAGAGCCGCCGCCGAAGCCTCAGCCGCTTCCTCACTGGAGAGGTCGATAACAACCCCATCCATCACAGCCTCAAGCGCCCCAGCGTCATACAACCGGCTCAGTCGGTTCACCACAGCTTGAGCCAACAAATAAGCCCGAGCCAACTCACCCAACGCATCCCCGGTAATCGGCGTAGCACCTTCCGAAGCCAACAACTCCGACCCCTGCAACGCCAGCTTCAGGATGTGAGCATTAACCTCAGCCTCATCCTTCAGATACCGCTCATCCTTACCCGCCTTGATCTTGAACAGCGGCGGTTGCGCGATATAGATATACCCACGCTCGATCATGTCCGGCATCTGACGATAGAAGAACGTCAGCAGCAGCGTGCGGATGTGCGCACCGTCTACGTCAGCATCGGTCATGATGATGATGCGGTGATAACGCAGCTTGTCGAGGTTGTAGTCTTCCTTGCCGATCCCGCAACCCAGCGCCGTAATCAAAGTCACAATCTGCTCCGAAGAAAGCAGCTTGTCATAGCGCGCCTTCTCCACGTTGAGCACCTTGCCGCGCAGCGGCAAGATCGCCTGAAACTTCCGGTCACGCCCCTGCTTCGCCGAGCCGCCTGCCGAGTCGCCCTCGACGATATAAATTTCCGACTTCGCCGGGTCCTTCTCCTGGCAATCCGCCAGCTTCCCAGGCAGACCAACGCCATCCAGCACGCCCTTACGACGCGTCATTTCACGCGCCTTGCGAGCCGCATCGCGCGCCCGCGCCGCATCGACAATCTTGCTGCAAATGATCTTCGCGTCGTTCGGCGTTTCCAGCAGGAATTCCTCGAGCGCCTTCGCGACCACATCCTCCACCGGCGCGCGCACTTCCGACGACACCAGCTTGTCCTTGGTCTGCGCGCTGAACTTCGGCTCCGGCACCTTCACCGACAGCACGCACGAGAGCCCTTCGCGCATGTCGTCGCCGGACGTCTCGACCTTCGCTTTCTTCGCGACTTCGTGATCGTTGATGTACTTGTTCAACACGCGCGTCATCGCCGCACGCAACCCGGTCAGGTGGGTGCCGCCGTCGCGCTGCGGAATGTTGTTCGTGAAGCACAGCACGTTTTCGTTGTAGCTGTCGTTCCACTGCATCGCCACTTCCACGCCCACGCCGTCTTTCTCGCCGCTGATGTGGAAAATGTTCGGGTGCAGCACGGCCTTGTTCTTGTTGATGTACTCAACAAAACCCTTCACGCCGCCCACGAACGCGAAATCTTCTTCCTTGCCCGTGCGCTGGTCGGTCAGCTTGATGCGCACGCCGTTATTCAGGAACGACAGTTCGCGAATCCGCTTTGCCAGAATGTCGTAGTGATATTCGACATTGCCGAAAATCGTCTCGTCCGCCAGGAAGTGAACTTCGGTGCCGCGGTTTTCGGTTTCGCCGATCAACTGAATCGGCGAGACAGCCACGCCGTCGATCTCTTCGATCACGCGGTTCTGCGGCACGCCACGGTGGAATTCCATGAAGTGCTTCTTGCCGTCGCGGCGAATCGTCAGGCGCAGCCACGCCGAGAGCGCGTTCACGCACGAGACGCCCACGCCGTGCAGGCCGCCGGACACCTTGTAGCTGTTCTGGTCGAACTTGCCGCCGGCGTGCAACTCGGTCATCACGATTTCAGCGGCGCTGCGCTTCGGATCGTGCTTGTCGTCCATCTTCAGGCCGGTCGGCACACCGCGGCCGTTGTCGGTGATCGAGATCGAGTTGTCCGCGTGAATGATCACCTGGATATCGTTGCAATGCCCCGCCAACGCTTCGTCGATGGAGTTGTCCAGCACTTCGAATACGAGGTGATGCAAACCGGTCCCGTCTGACGTATCCCCGATGTACATTCCCGGCCGCTTGCGCACCGCCTCCAGACCTTCGAGGATCTGAATCGAGGAGGCGCCGTAGCTGTTATCGGGTTGCGAATTGTTCGTTTCAGTCATGGATTTTTTCCGGTTCTGCGTTGCTGCTTGGTTGCTGCTCGGGACTTTTCAAAACACCATAAAAACGCCAAAGGGGCGCTGCGCCCCTTGGTGTGTTCTTGGTTTTTGGACGCGTTAGATGCGCATCGGCATCACGACGTATTTGAATTCGTCGTTCTCGGGAATCGTGATCAACGCGCTGGAGCTGGCGTCGCCAAGGCTCACTTGCAACATGTCGACCTTCAGGTTCGCGAGCACGTCGAGCAGATACGTGACGTTGAACCCAATATCGACGCTGTCGCCGTCGTACGCGATTTCCAGTTCTTCCTGCGCCTCTTCCTGATCGGCGTTGGTCGACATGATCTTCAACTGGCCCGGCTCGATAATGCAGCGCACGCCCTTGAATTTGTCCGACGTCAGAATCGCGGCGCGTTGCAGCGAGCGCTGCAGTTCTTCACGGCCGATCACGAACTGATTCTTGTGCGACTTCGGAATCACGCGCTGGAAGTCGGGGAATTTGCCTTCCACCAGCTTCGACACCAGTTCGACCTGGCCGAAGGTGAACTTCACCTGCGTCGGCGCGATGTCGATCTTCAGCGTGTCGTCGATGTCTTCCAGCAGACGCTGCAGTTCGAGAATCGTCTTGCGCGGAATGATCACTTCCTGACGCGCGAACGAGCCTTCGATCTTCATCGACGAGAACGCCAGGCGGTGGCCGTCGGTTGCGACTGCCATCAGTTGGTCGCCATCTACCACCAGCAGCATGCCGTTCAGGTAGTAGCGAATGTCCTGCTGGGCCATCGAAAAATGGACCATGCCGAGCAACTGGCGGAACGTTTTCTGGGGAACCACCAGGTTCGCGCCGTAGTCTTTAGCCTGAGCGACGGTCGGGAACTCGTCGGCCGCGAGAGTTTGCAGCGCAAAGCGGCTCTTGCCGGATTGCACGGTCAAACGCTTGTCGTTCAAGGTCAGCGTAACTTGCCCGTCGGGCATCGCGCGCAGAATGTCGAGGAGCTTTCTTGCTGCGACCGTGGTCGCGACCGAATCGCCGCCCACGCCAAAATCGGCACGCGTGGTGATCTGCAACTCGAGGTCGGTCGACAGGAACGACACGTCAGGGCCGTTCTTGGTAATCAGCAAATTGGCGAGGATCGGCAACGTATGGCGGCGTTCGACGATGCCGCTCACGGTTTGCAGCGGCCTGAGGAGGTTATCGCGTTCGGTCTTGACCAGTTGCATAGAGTTCCTTCGTTGATATGACGGCCTGCGCGCCTGACTTGCCAGCCTTACAGCGCGCAGCCGCGGCTCCCCGCCGGCGCCACGCAGCGCCTGTCACGGCGTGAATTCCGCCCGCGGCCGCCGGGCGGTTAAACCTGTATTGTGCCTGAAAACGGAACCGCTCCACTAAAATGGGGGCGAGTTCCGAAATAAACAGGTCGAATTTCCCATCCAACCTGCTTAACCTTTCAGCGTTTGCTCCAGAACGTGCAGTTCGTGGTTCAGCTGCGCGTCCGTGCCGCGCTCGGCGGCAATCTTGCGCACCGCGTGCAGCACGGTGGTGTGGTCGCGCCCGCCAAACAGCTCGCCGATTTCCGGCAAACTTTTCTGGGTCAGCTCCTTCGCCAGATACATCGCGATCTGCCGCGGCCGCGCAATGTTCGCCGGACGCTTCTTCGAATACATATCCGCGACCTTGATGCTGTAGAAGTCAGCCGTGGTCTTCTGGATGTTTTCCACCGAAATCTGCCGGTTTTGCACCGTCAACAGGTCTTTCAGCGCTTCTTTCGTCACTTCGATCGTGATTTCGCGGCCGTGGAACTTCGAATAAGCGAGGATCTTGCGCAGCGCGCCTTCCAGTTCACGCACGTTCGAGCGCAGATGCTTGGCGACGAAAAACGCGACGTCTTCATTCAGGCTCACGAACTCGGATTGCGCCTTGCGCATCAGAATCGCGACGCGCATTTCCAGCTCGGGCGGCTCGATTGCCACCGTGAGGCCAGAGTCGAAGCGCGAGATCAGGCGGTCGTCGATACCGGAGATTTCCTTCGGATACGTGTCGCTGGTGATGATCACCTGCGCCTTGTTCGCGACCAGCGCCTCGAACGCATAGAAGAATTCCTCTTGTGTGCGCGACTTGCCTGAGAAAAATTGAATATCGTCGATCAGCAGCAGGTCGAGCGAGTGGTAGTAGCGCTTGAAGTCGTCGAACGCCTTGCGCTGGTAGGCCTTCACCACGTCTGACACATACTGTTCCGCGTGGATGTAGCGAATCCGCGCGCCGGCCTTGTCCATCAGAAGCTGGTTGCCGATCGCGTGGATCAGGTGGGTCTTGCCCAGACCCACGCCACCGTAGAGAAACAGCGGGTTGTACGAGATGCCCGGGTTGTCCGCGACCTGAATCGCCGCGGCGCGCGCCAACTGGTTGGCCTTACCGGTCACGAAGTTGTCGAAGGTCAGCACGGGGTTGAGCTTCGAGCGCTCGTACATCGAGTCGTTCTCGCCGTTGCCGTTCGAACTGGCGCTCTGGCCCGGACGCCATGTGCGGCGTGCGGCCGCGGCTTCGTTCGCGTCGAGGCTGGGCAGATCGAGGTCGGCGGCATCTTCGGCGGCCGCGCGGGCGTTCGCGTTCTGGTCCGCCGCTGCGCGAGCGTTCGCGTTGAGGTTCGCCATGGCGCTGTTCGCGCTGTTGGCGCGCGCGGCCTGCGACGCCTGCACGGCGCCGACGGCTGCGTCCACGGCGGCCCCGCCACCGTTCGAACCAGACGAATGCCCAGCGCCCAACGAACCGGACGCGGAAGCCGGACGCGCCGGCGCCGACGACGCTGCCGCAGGGGCGCGCATGCCGGCTTTCGGGTCCAGCACGAATTGCACGTCGACCGGGGTATGCCAGAAATCGCGGGCCAGATCGGCGATGCGGCCGGAGAACTGGCTCTTGACCCAGTCGAGCTTGAAGCGATTCGGCGCAGCGATGCTAAGCGTGTTCGCATCGGCGTCGAAGGCGACCGGGGCCAACGGTTTGATCCACGTCACGTACTGCTGGGGCGTGAGCTCACGCTCCAGCAGTGCGGAACAGTGTTGCCAGAAATCGTTCATCAAGTTGCTGTCGTTATGTATGCACGGCGGTTCGCCGCTGCCCCTGTCGCGCGTACGCAACAAGGCCCTGAGCAGCTAGGCCAAACCAGGCGCGATGGCTCCAGGCGCTTGTGCCACAAGGGTTTGCGGGACAAGCGAGCCGGAGCGGCGTGCAGGATTTTTGGGAAGTAAGGCGAGATTCTACCGCCAAAACGTCGGCGAAAGGGAGTTATCCACAGGGACGGATCGTCCTGTGGACGCGTCTCGCGGACAGGCCGAACCAGGCTAAACTATTGACGGTCAACGAAAAACCGGTTTAAATAGCGGGTTCCGCGAAAACCAATTCAGTAAACCTCCGGCCATTGCGCTTTCAGCGATGATCGCGCGGTTATTTTTCGATCAAGTGAGAGCAACATGAAACGTACTTACCAGCCTTCCGTTACCCGTCGCAAGCGCACCCACGGCTTCCGCGTTCGCATGAAGACCGCAGGTGGCCGCAAGGTCATCAACGCACGCCGCGCGAAGGGCCGCAAGCGCCTCGCCATCTAAGGCAGGCGAGCGGATTGCGCGCTCCGTCTGTGCCAGGCGAGAACCGCGGTGATGCGGTAGCGGCAGGGGCGCCGCAACAGGGCTCGGTTCCGTTGCGAGCGCAAGCCGCCTTCCCCAAAGCCGCAAGGCTACTGAAAACGGATGAATTTTCATCCGTTTTTCGTTTGCGCCCATGGCGCCGCACCGCACACTTCGTGGTGTACGGCCGGCCCACCGGCAACGACGCTCGCTTAGGCCTCGTGATCGGCAAGAAGTATGCGCCGCGCGCGGCCACGCGTAATCTGGTACGTCGACTCGCGCGTGAAGCCTTCCGGTTGCGTCGCGCGGAATTCGGCGGTTGGGATGTGCTGCTGCGTTTGCACACGCGCTTCGACAAGAAGGCTTTGCCGAGCGCTTCGTCGCCGCCGTTAAGGGCGCTGTGCCGCAGCGAGATAGAGGCGCTGCTCGACAAGGCAGCGCGCGAGATTGTCCGTCGCGAGGCGCCGCCCGCGGAAGCGCCCAAGACGGAATGACGCTCAAGTGACCGCCCGCAGTGCAGCCCTGCTGCGCGGGCGTCGCCCGGTACTCCACGTTGCGCGGCGCCGTCCGGCCGCACCAGCCATGCAAACGGTACTCATCGCTTTACTGCGTTTTTATAAGGTTGCTGTGAGCCCCATGCTCGGCAACCGGTGCCGTTTTTACCCTTCCTGTTCTGATTACGCGCGCGAAGCAATCCAGTATCATGGCGCCGCGCGCGGGACTTATCTCGCCGCCAGGCGTATTTGCCGCTGCCACCCGTTTTCCGCGGGCGGCATCGATCTCGTCCCGCCTCCCACTTCTGAAAAGCGCTGACGCGCCGTTCCATCGACACTGAGACAACGCATGGATATCAAACGCACCGTCCTATGGGTCATCTTTTTCATGTCAGCGGTCATGCTGTTCGACAACTGGCAACGTGACCACGGACGCCCGTCGATGTTCTTCCCGAGCGCCAACCCGACCAAGACCGTCGAAGGCGCCGCTCCGGGAACCACGACGCCGGGAACCCAACCCGCCGATCTGCCGGCCACCAACGCAGCAGCACCGGGCAACGCGCCGGCTGCGGCTCAAGGCCAACTGATCAAGTTCAGCACCGACGTCTATAACGGCGAGATCGACACCCGCGGCGGCACGCTGTCGAAGTTGTCGCTCGTCAAGCAAGGCGACGGCAAGCAGCCCGATCTGGTGATCACGCTGTTCGACCGCACCGCGAACCATACGTATCTGGCGCGCACCGGTCTGCTCGGCGGCGATTTCCCGAACCACAACGACATCTTCACCCCGCTGCCGAACCAGCCGCACGATCTGACGGGCGACGCCAAGTCGTTCCAGCTCAGCTTCGAGTCGCCGGTGAAAGGTGGCGTGAAGGTCATCAAGACCTATACGTTCACGCGCGGCAGCTATGTGATCGGCGTCGACACCAAGATCGAAAACGTCGGCACCGCACCGGTTACGCCGTCGGTCTATATGGAATTGGTGCGCGACGATACGCCGGTGGAAACGCCGCGCTTCTCGCACACGTTCATCGGGCCGGCTGTCTACACCGACCAGCACCACTTCCAGAAGATGACGTTCAGCGACATCGACAAGAACAAGGAAGACTTCGCCAAATCGGCCGACAACGGCTGGATTGCGATGGTGCAGCATTACTTCGCGTCGGCATGGATTCCGCAGCAGGGCGTGAAGCGCGACATCTATGTCGAGAAGATCGATCCGGCGCTCTATCGCGTCGGCGTGAAGGAGCCGGTGGCGACCATCGCGCCGGGGCAATCGGCTGACGTGTCCGCGCGCCTGTTCGCCGGTCCGGAAGAAGAGCGCATGCTCGAAGGCATCGCCCCGGGTCTGGAGCTGGTGAAGGACTACGGCTGGGTCACGATCATCGCCAAGCCGCTGTTCTGGCTGCTCGAGAAGATCCACAGCTATGTCGGCAACTGGGGCTGGTCTATCGTGCTGCTCACGCTGCTGATCAAGGCCGTGTTCTTCCCGCTGTCGGCCGCGAGCTACAAGTCGATGGCGCGCATGAAGGCGATCACGCCGCGCATGCAAGCGCTGCGCGAACGCTTCAAGGGCGATCCGCAGAAGATGAACGCCGCGCTGATGGAGCTGTACAAGACCGAGAAGGTCAATCCGTTCGGCGGCTGTCTGCCGGTTGTGATTCAGATTCCGGTGTTCATCTCGCTGTACTGGGTGCTGCTGTCGTCGGTCGAAATGCGCGGCGCGCCGTGGATTCTCTGGATTCACGATTTGTCGCAGCAGGATCCGTTCTTCATCCTGCCGGTGCTGATGGCCGTCTCGATGTTCCTGCAGACCAAGCTGAACCCGACGCCGCCGGACCCGGTTCAGGCCAAGATGATGATGTTCATGCCGATCGCGTTCTCGGTCATGTTCTTCTTCTTCCCGGCCGGTCTGGTGCTGTACTACGTGGTGAACAACGTGCTGTCGATCGCCCAGCAGTACTACATCACGCGGATGATGGGTAAGCCGAAGACGAAAGCAGCCTGATCGATGGCTTCCCTGCAGCGCGGGCGCCGGCAGCGCCCGCTGGCTGACAGGCGAAAACAGGCAAAGACAGACAGAAGCAGGTTGTAAAAAGCCGCCCGGTTTGCGCCGGGCGGCTTTTTTTTCACTCGCTCTTTGGTGGGTTCTTGTCTCTCGATGCGTCTTCAGGCTCGGGCGTAGCGTCGGTTGCCGGCTGTGTGCCGCCGTCGAACTCCGTGATCAGCTCTTCCACCAGATTGCGCTGTTTCGGCGACAAGCCCGCGAACCGGTTCGCCATCTGCGTCACCAGCTCGATCGTTTCCGGCGTCATTGGATATTTTTCACCACGGGCGAGCGGTTTGGTCTTGCTGGTTGGCACGGGACCGTAGTGCAGCCAGTGGACATCTTTTTGCAGCCATGTCGCCAACACCTGCAACTTATCAGGCTTTGGAATCGTCGTACCCGAGAGCCATTTGTGCGCGGTTTGCGGTGAAACCGCAGGACCGTTTCGATAGAGCAGGCTAAATGCCTTGGCCAGAGCGGTCCCGCCCTGGAGCTCGCTGGGGAGTGAGTCTTTCAGCCGTTTGGCGAAAGCAGCTTTTTCTTTGGAGGTCGGCATGGGCCAGATTGTGCAATTCGGCGCATACTCAGTGGACAACCAAACACGCTACTTTATAGCCTAAATAGGCTATTTTTAGCCTGAAATCGCCACCGAATACCGCATTCGACGATTTCGCCGAATCTCATCTTTTCCTTGTGCAGCCTGCGTTCTGGACAGTTTGTCGCGCCTATTTGTCGCAAAAGTGTCTCAAGCTATCTTAGCTTGTGTGAGATAAATCTTCATGAGTCTCATGGCGCGCGCGACGTCGTAGGAATCGGCCCGCGTCCGGAGAGCAGCGGATGCCCGCGTTACAATGCCCGGCGCTCACTCATGCGCGTTTCATCCCGCATTCATCCCTTCTGATAGCCTCGTTCCATGCTCGCCACCGATTCCGACCCGATCGTCGCCATTGCCACCGCACCCGGCCGGGGCGGGATCGGGGTCGTGCGAATTTCGTTCGGCCGCGCCGGGGAAGCCGCCGCACAGCCGCTGATGCAAGCGCTCACCGGCCAGGTGCTCGCGCCACGGCACGCGAGCTACGTGCCCTTTCTCGACGACACCGGCAACGCGCTCGACCGCGGTATCGCGCTGTACTTTCCCGCGCCGCACTCGTACACCGGCGAGCATGTGCTCGAACTGCAAGGTCACGGCGGGCCGGTGGTACTGCAACTGGTGCTACAGCGTTGTATCGACGCCGGTCGCGCGTTCGGCCTGCGTCTGGCCGAGCCGGGCGAATTCACGCGGCGTGCGTTTCTCAACGACAAGCTGGATCTCGCGCAAGCGGAAGCCGTCGCCGATCTGATCGAGGCCAGCACCGAGGCCGCCGCGCGTTCGGCAGGCCGCTCGCTCGACGGCGCGTTTTCGCGCGACATCCACGCTTTGGTCGAAGACGTCATCACGCTTCGGATGCTGGTCGAAGCGACGCTCGACTTCCCGGAAGAAGAAATCGACTTTCTCGAAGCCGCCGACGCCCGCGGCAAGCTCGCGCGAATCCGCGAGCGTCTCGCGCACGTGCTGAGCGAAGCGCGTCAGGGCGCGCTGCTGCGCGAGGGTTTGTCGGTGGTGTTGGCGGGACAGCCGAACGTCGGCAAGTCGTCGCTGCTGAATGCGCTTGCCGGCGCGGAACTGGCCATCGTCACGCCGATTGCCGGCACGACGCGCGATAAGGTCGCGCAGACCATCCAGATCGAAGGTATTCCGCTGCACGTGATCGATACGGCCGGCCTGCGCGATACCGAAGACGAGGTGGAGAAGATCGGCATTGCGCGCACGTGGAGCGAGATCGAACGCGCGGACGTCGTGCTGCATCTGCTCGATTCGCGCACCGGCATGACCGCCGAAGATGAAACGATCGCGGCCCGTTTCCCGAGTGGCGTGCCGGTGGTGCGCGTGCTGAACAAGACGGACCTGACCGGGCTCGCGCCGACCGTGACGCCGCTGGACCCGCATCTCGATCTCAGCGAAGTGCGGTTGTCAGCGAAACAGGGCGATGGGGTTGCGTTGCTGCGCGAAGAGTTGCTGCGCATCGCCGGCTGGCAGGCAGGCGCGGAAAGCGTCTACCTGGCGCGCGAGCGGCACCTGATTGCGCTGCGCGCGGCCGAGGAGCACCTGGCGACGGCTGCAGCACACGCCGATCAGAACGCTCAAGCGCTGGATCTGTTCGCGGAAGAATTGCGCCTCGCGCAGGATCAACTGAACTCGATCACCGGGGAGTTCAGTTCGGATGACCTGCTCGGTGTGATTTTCAGTCGGTTTTGTATTGGCAAGTAGTGAATGGCGGGAGAACTTCGGTGAGCGGCTTATCCAGCATGCCTTACAGGACCATTTTGTGCAGCACCACGCACCCGCACATGCTAAGTCTGTTGACCCAAAATCGCTGATTTTGTTGGTACACAAAGCGTAAGCCGGTTTAGAATTCCCGGCTATCCCGGTACCCAACGAATCACCATGCCAAAACTAGCCGCTCCGCTCACCGAGGCGCAAATCCGCGCACTCGAACCGCGCGCCACCCGGTATTGCGTCGCTGACGGCAACGGTCTCGTTATCGAAATCATGACGACGGGCACCAAGGTCTGGCGCTTCCGCTATTCGTTGAACGGCAAGCGTCAGCCGCTCGTCACGATCGGCGACTATCGGATGATTTCGCTGCGTGTTGCGCGCGCCAAGGCGCAGAAATACGCCGAGATGGTTGCAAATGGCGTGTCGCCAGTAGCGACAGCGCGCCGTGACCGCGGAGCCGAGAGCAAGGTCGAGGTGTTGCGCGAGGGCGCGGAGCTTTATCTCGCCACGGAGATGGCCGGCAAGTCGGCGGAATATCAACGCACCACGCGGCGCGCGCTCGAAAAAGACGTGCTTCCCGCGCTTGGCGCCAAGTCGATCAAAGCCGTCACGGCTGACGACATCCGCGCGATATGCGACCAGATCAAAGGTCGCGGCGCGCCCAAGATGGCGCTGCATACGCGCAACGCGGTCAAACGGCTTTATGAGTACCTGATCGCCCGGCAAATCGCCACGACCAATCCGGCCGAGCTTATCCCGGCACGCTTCATCGCGACGCCGGACAGCCGCACCCGCGTGCTCGCCGCAGACGAAATAGGCACCATGTTGCGGGCGATTTACGCATCGAACATCCGACGTCCGCTGAAATTGGCTTTGCACCTACTGGTGCTGACGATGGTACGGAAATCGGACATCGTCGAGGCGGCCTGGTCGGAGTTCAGCCTCAACGCAGCGCGCTGGACGATCCCCGCCGCGCGGATGAACAGGGGCCGCGACCATGTGGTGTATCTCCCGCATCAGGCGGTCGCTCTGCTTCGCGAGCTTCAGGAGACCAAGGCCAGTCGCAATTTCGTCTTCCCGAGTGTCAGGGGCGACGATCGACCGATCGCCAAAAGCACGCTCAATCAGGCCGTCAAATCGCTCGGACTCGACGTCGAGCATTTCGTCCTGCATGACTTTCGACGCACCGCCGCGACCCACCTGCGTGAAATGGGGCAGCCTTCGGATGCGATTGAAAAAGCACTCGCGCATACCGTCAAAGACACCCCGGGCGGAGCCGGCCATGCTGAGCACACGGCGGAACAGCGCCAGATCTTGCAACTGTGGGCGGATTTCGTCGACATGCAAATCGAGAGCGGCCGACCACGCGTGGCCGGCTGAGCGCGGCAGCGGCAGGTATGCCAAACACGGCTAGCGGCTATCGCCGGACCGGTTGCCGTGGTTTGTCTGATCATTGGCCAGCGACATGCTTGATGGTACACAGCCAAACAAAGATCAAGCCAAACTGGCCACCCATGAAGAGAACCTTCACTTTCGCTAGGTTCTCAATCACCCTGCCACAAGCCCTCTCAGCCCATTCACGTCAATACCGCCGCGATGCCAGCCAATCCATCACAGTGTTCTTTTTTCCCGCCATTCATCGCCTAAACTGAAGCATGGATGCAAGCCGGGACGGAGGCCCCCATGTCAGAATCGTTGATGGCTTATTTGCTGGGACCGTTGGTCATGCTGGTGGTCGGCGTGGTGATCTGGGCCGCCTCCCACTATCGCGACAAATCAAAGCCCGAGCGCCTCGAGCGCTGGCTCGATACGCATTATGCGGAGTGGCTGCACCACAAGCACTGAGTAGAGACACCCAACAAGACAAGGCCGTCGCGTGTTGCGACGGCCTTTTTCTCTGTGGTGCGCGAGCATCGGGACTGCACACGCCCGCGCAGGTCATTCATTACCAGCCTGGCTGGGGCTGCTGCGGATACCCATATTGTTCCGGCGGCGGCGCACCGCAGCCGACGTACGCGCGCTGGTACTGGTCATAGCAGTATCCCGGCGGCGGCCCGGCGTAGACGGGCGCCGGCTGATACACCGGCTGTGCGTAGACCGGTTGCTGGTAAGCGACCACAGGCGCCGGATTCAGCGCGGAGGTCACCACGGCACCCAACAGGGCCCCGCCGATCAGCGCACCGACCACATCGCCACCATTGCCATGAGCCGACGCCGGACCCGCCACGCTCAGGCTGCCCACCACCAACAACGCCACCGCAATCTTTTTCATGTTTCGCTCCCGCCGTTCAGGCATGGAGCGGATTGTGTACGGTGCGCGCGGAAATAGATGCTGCAGTTGGTAACTGGGCATTACGGGTGTAACCCCTTAGGCGCAATACGCCACGCCGACCGCCATCCGCTCTTATGATCAATGTAAAATTCGCGGCAGACCCGTCGGCAAATCCGCCGACCCGTAAAGCTTTCCGATCCTTCGACCCCGAGACCTGCAAGTCGACGTCGGCGTTGAAAACCAAGCAAAAAGTTAAGGGGCGTGCGCGTGAAACAATGGACCATCCGCCAACGGATTCTGTGCAGTTTCGGAATTGTGCTGATCGTGATGCTGGCAATGGCAATTGTCACTTTCGAGCAACTCGGCGGCATCGACCGCGACGCAAAGAGCCAGCAGGAAGACTCGATGCCGGGGCTCTACTACGCGACCGCCATGCGCGCGGCCTGGTTTGAGAACTACTCCGTGACGCAGCGCCTCATCTACGTCGATACGGACCCCGAATCCATCAAGCGCGACAACACCCGTTTGCAAGAGACCGAGCAAACCCTCCAGAAGCTCCTCGGCGACTACGGCGCGACCATCTTCCGCGACAACGACCGTGAGTTCTTCAACGCCTTCCGCCAGCAACACGCGCAGTACCTGCCGATCCAGACGTCGCTGCTGAATGCTTTGCCGGCTTCGAAGGAGAACGCCGCGCGCATCTTCAACACCGAGCTCACGCCGATCTGGGAGGCGGGCCGGGTGTCGGCACGCAATCTGGTCGAGAACAACAAGGCCGACGCCGATAAGGCCGCGGAAAGCATCCGCCGTTCGGTCGAGGCTACCCGTATCGTGCTGCTCGTGATGCTGCTGCTCGCCGCCATTGCGGCCATCCTGGCCGGTTACTGGCTGCTGCGCGCGGTCACCACGCCGATGGCGAAGGTGCTGCAAGTCGTCGACGTCATGCGCACGGGCGACCTCACGCAACGTCTGCAATTGAATCGCGCGGATGAAATCGGCGCGCTCGAAGCCGGCTTTAACCGCATGACCGACGAGCTCACCGCGCTGGTCGGCCAGGCGCAGAAGTCGGCGGTTCAGGTCACCACGTCGGTGACGGAAATCGCCGCGACCTCGCGCGAACAGCAAGCCACCGCGAATGAAACCGCAGCGACCACCACCGAGATCGGCGCCACGTCGCGAGAAATCTTCGCGACCTCGCGCGATCTGCTGCGCACCATGAACGAAGTGTCCGAAGTGGCCGGCCAGTCGGCGGCGCTCGCCGGCACCGGCCATGCCGGTCTCGCTCGCATGGAAGAAACCATGCGCCTCGTGATGGAAGCAGCCGGCTCGGTCAACGCGAAACTCGCGATCCTCAACGAAAAAGCCAGCAATATCAACCAGGTCGTCGCCACCATCACCAAGGTCGCGGATCAGACCAACCTGCTCTCGCTGAACGCGGCGATCGAAGCAGAAAAGGCCGGCGAATACGGTCGCGGGTTCGCCGTCGTGGCCACCGAGATTCGCCGTCTCGCGGATCAGACCGCCGTGGCGACGTACGACATTGAACAAATGGTCAAGGAGATCCAGTCGGCGGTAGCGGCGGGCGTGATGGGCATGGACAAGTTTTCCGAGGAGGTCCGGCGCGGCATGCTCGACGTGCAGAACGTGGGCGGCCATCTCACGCAGATCATCCAGCAGGTGCAGCAGCTCGCACCGCGCTTCTCGATGGTCAACGAAGGCATGCAGACACAAGCCACGGGCGCCGAGCAGATTACCCAGGCGCTGACGCAGCTCTCGGAGGCCGCGCAGCAGACAGCGGAATCGCTGCGCCAGTCGACCCAGGCGATCGACGATCTGACGCACGTCGCCAATAGTCTGCGCACCGGGGTGTCGCGCTTCAAGGTGGTGGCCTGACGCGCCACCACTGGCTCATTCAGACACGCACGCTGAAGCCGACTATTCGCACGCCACCTCACTCAACCCACGCCGATGCTCTTCATCCTCTTCACGCTCGATAGCGAACGCTACGTGATCGACGCGGCGCAGGTGGAGCGTCTGATGCCGCTCACGCCGCAGTCGCCGCCGAAGGCGATTCCCGGTGCGCCCTCGTGGGTCGCGGGCGTGCTCGATCACGAAGGCGCAGCGCTGCCGGTGATCGATCTGCCGGCGCTCGCGCTCGGCCGTCCCGCCGCGCAGTTGATGTCGACCCGCGTCGTGCTGGTGCGCTATCCGCATGCCGGCACGGTACGCCTGCTCGCGCTCCTGCTCGAAGGCGCCACGCGCACGATTCGCCTCGCCGCCGAAGCGTTTCACGATGCCGGCATCGACATGCCGCACGCCCGCTATCTGGGCCCGGTCGCGAGCGAAGCAGGCAGTCTGGTGCAATGGATTCGCGTCGAGCATCTGCTGCCCGACGATGTCAAAGCCCTGCTGTTTCCTGGGGCGCACGCATGAACGCGCATCACGACAACGCGCCGCTCTATCGACGCTTCACCGATCTTCTGCATCGGACCATCGGGCTCGATGCGGCATCGCTCGGTCATAGCGCGATCGAACGCGCGGTCGATCAGCGCGCGGCCGCCTGGTGCGCGGACGGTCACACCGATGCCACGCTTGCCGATTACTGGGAGGCTGCGCAAGCATCGCCTGCCATGGTGCAGGCGCTGGTCGAAACCGTGGTGGTGCCGGAGACCTGGTTCTATCGCGACGCCGATGCGTTCAAAGCGCTCGCACGTCTCGCGTCCGAGCGCCTTGACGAACGCGGCACCGCGCTGCCGTTGCGGATTCTGAGCCTGCCCTGCTCGACCGGCGAAGAACCGTACACGATCGCGATGACGCTGCTCGACGCCGGCATCGACGCCGCGCACATGCGCATCGACGCGATGGATATCAGCGAACGCTCGCTGGCTGTCGCACAAAAGGCGATATACACCCGCAATTCGTTTCGCGGCAATGCGTTGGCGTTTCGGGACGTCCACTTCGCGCGCACCGGAGACGGCTGGCGTCTCGCACCGCGCATCGTTGATGCGGTCCGGTTCTCGCGTGCCAACCTGATGCAACTCGATGCCACGACGCTTGGTATCTACGATTTCGTGTTCTGCCGCAACGTGCTGATTTACTTCGACCGCGATGCACAACAAACGGCCTTGCATGCCCTAAACAGCGTGCTGGCCGAAAACGGCACGCTGTTCGTCGGCCCCGCGGAAACCGGACTGCTGATGCGTTATGGCATGCAGTCGGCGAAGATTCCGTTGGCGTTCGCATTCCGCCGCGCCACGTCGACGGAAACGCAATTCAACGGCTGGCACACCGCGCCGCTCGCCACCGCGGCGGCACTGGCGATGACGCACTCGCCCGTGCCCGCGCTCGCGCCGCCGCAAGTGTTTTCGGCAGAACCCTTCGCGTGGCCTGATCCGGTGGCGCGCACGCCGTTCAATGCCGGCTCTTCACAGGCGTTTCGAGAAACTCCGCAAGTGCGCTCGACATTGAACGACGATATGCCGAAGTACGCGTCGCAAGCGCCGGCCAACGGCGTATGGAACAGCGCGGCCGTTCCTTTGAAACCCGCCGCGCAACCGTACGATCGCACGCTGCCGCACAGCGCGCCGCCCATCAGCGCCGCGCGCGACACGCTGCAATCCGCGCACGCGCTGGCCGATGCGGGCCGTCTGACGGACGCCGCGAACGCAATCAACGCTTATCTGGAACAGCATGCGCCGCATGCCGATGCGTTCTACCTGCTCGGCGTGCTGGCCGACGCCAGCGGCGATACAAACCTCGCCCGCGGCCAGTATCGCAAGGCGCTCTATCTCGACCCGCAGCACGCCGAAGCGCTCGCGCATCTGGCCACGCTGCTCGAACTCGAAGGCGATCGTAACGGTGCGCGTCTGTTGAAGGAACGCGCGTCGCGCGCACAGGGAGCGCAACGTGGTTGAGGAGCGCACCGTGACCTTCGACGATTGCTGGAATCGCATTGGCGTGCGCGGCGATTCGTCGTGCGAGCGGCTGACCGAGTACGTGCGTTGTCTAAATTGCCCCGTGTTCGAAGCGGCCGCGGCCAAATTGCTGGAGCGTCCGATTCCCCTTGTGGATCTCTCGCTACATGACGCGCAGACCTCACCGCATCAGCAACGGCAGCAACACAACCCGCAGGGCGCGACTGAGTCGTTCCTCATCTTCCGGATCGGCCGCGAATGGCTCGCGCTGCCTACGCCGATCTTCAAGCGTATCGTGCAGACGCGGCCGATTCATACCTTGCCGCACCGGCAGCATCGCGCAGTGCTAGGTGTGGTGAATGTTCAGGGCGACTTGCTGGTGTGTCTGTCGCTCGCGCATCTGCTCGGTTTCGAAACCGACACCACAGCAGGCGACGATCAGGCGCGCCACGGTCTGCCGCGTTTGCTGGTGGTCTCGCGCGCCGAAGAGCATGCGGTATTTCCCGTCGACCAGGTCGACGGCGTGCATCGGATCGCGGTTGCCACCTTTTGCCCGCCGCCCGCGACGCTCTCGCAAGCGGCCGCCGCGCATACGCGCGCCGTGGCCCCGTGGCGCGGCATGACGGTCGGCCTGCTCGACGCCGATGCGTTGTTCGATACCTTGAACCGGAGTCTCGGATGACGGACGACCCGCGCCGCCCGTCGCTGATCGATCTCTTCCGCGAGGAAGCGCGGACCCAGGCGCGCGTGCTCAACGACGGCCTGCTCGCCCTCGAACGCGCGCCGCGCGATGCCGCCGCGCTCGAGGCCTGCATGCGCGCGGCGCATTCGCTGAAGGGCGCGGCGCGTATCGTCGGCGTGCAGGTGGGCGTCGAACTTGCGCACGCGATGGAGGATTGCTTCGTCGCGGCGCAGGAAGGGCGCGCGTTACTCGATGCCGCATGGATTGATGAGTTACTGCGCGGTGTCGATATCGTTGCGCGCATCGGCAATGACGAGGATGAGTCGGCGCGTGACGCGGTGAGTGCGTGCGTCGCGTCGTTGCAAGCGCGTATGGCCGGTATCGTGCCGCACGGCGCGGCGATGCGGCGGGAAGGTTTGCCGCAGGCTGCTGCTGCGCCGGCCGCGAATCCTGCTCGCGTCGCCGGATCTATGTCCGGCGCGGCCACGGAACCGCAAGCCGCATCTACCGACGCGGCCCATGACGCAGACGCCGCGTTCAATCTGCTCGCCAACGCTCTGCGCGCCGAAGCCACACCGGCACCGGCCAAGTCAGCCGGCACGACAGGCAATCCGTGGGCGGCCGATTCCACCAGCGCGCCCGCCTCAAGCGCCTCCAGTCCAGCCGGAACAAGCCGCCTGACGACCGACCCCGGCCGCATGCTGCGCGTACGCGCCGACAACCTCGACCGGCTCCTCTCGCTATCCGGCGAATCGCTGGTCGAATCGCGCTGGCTCAAACCCTTCGCGCAATCGATGCTGCGCGTCAAGCGTGTCCAACGTGACGGCTCGCGTGCGCTGGATCAGTTGCACGAAGCACTTGCCGATCTGAAGCTCGATCCGCGCACGCACGCCGCGCTCGAAGAATTGCGCCGCCTCACTGCCGAATCGCAGCATCTGCTCGCCGAGCGTCTGGCCGATCTGGAGAGCTTCGACCGCCGCTCGACGCACCTGTCGCAACAGCTTTACGACGCCGCGCTGCAATGCCGGATGCGCCCTTTCGGCGACGGCACCGGCGGTCTTGCGCGCATGGTGCGCGACGTCGCGCGTTCGCTCGGCAAGAAGGTGCGCTGGCAACTGGTGGGCGAATCGACTCAGGTGGATCGCGACATCCTCGATCTCCTCGAAGCGCCGCTCGGCCACCTGCTGCGCAACGCGATCGACCACGGTATCGAAACACCGGCAATTCGTCTCGCGCGCGGCAAGTCCGAAGAAGGCACGCTCACGCTCGACGCGCGCCATACCGCCGGCTCGCTGCTCATCACCGTCACCGACGACGGTGCGGGCATCGACCTCGAGGCCTTGCGAGCCTCGATCGTGCGCAAAAAACTGGCGAGCGCCGACACCGCCGCGCGCCTGTCCGAGGCCGAACTACTCGAATTCCTCTTCCTGCCCGGCTTTTCGTTGCGCGACCAGGTCACCGAGGTCTCGGGCCGTGGCGTCGGACTCGATGCGGTGTACGACGTCGTCAAGCGCGTGCGCGGCACGGTGCGCATCACGCACGAACCCGGCCTCGGCACGCGCGTGCAGTTGCAGTTGCCGCTGACGCTTTCGGTGATCCGCAGCCTGCTCGTCGAAGTCGCGGGCGAGCCGTACGCCGTGCCGCTCGCGCATGTCAACCGCACGCTGCACGTGAGCCGCACGGAGATCGAACTGCTCGAAGGCCATCAGCACATTGCCTTCGACGGCCGCCGCATCGGCGTCGTCACCGCGCATCAGATTCTCGATACGGCGCCACCCGCCAACGAAGCCGAACCCGTCAGCCTGATCGTGATCGGCGACGGCGAAAAAACCTACGGCGTGGTGGTCGACCGTTTTCTCGGCGAACGGATGCTGGTCGTGCAGCCGCTCGATCCGCGTCTCGGCAAGATCAGGAACATCACCGCCGGCGCGTTGATGGAGAACGGCGACCCGGTGCTGATCGCGGATGTCGACGACTGGCTGCGCTCGGTCGAGAAGCTCGTGGCGGGCGGCGATCTGAAACACACGCAGCACGGCGCCGCCCTCGCCGCCCGGCGCGTCACGCGGCGCGTGCTGGTGGTCGACGATTCGCTCACCGTGCGCGAACTCGAACGCAAACTGCTCGCCACACGCGGCTACGACGTGACGATCGCCGTCGACGGCATGGACGGCTGGAACGCGGTGCGCAGCGAGCGCTTCGACCTCGTGATCACCGATATCGACATGCCGAGAATGGACGGCATCGAACTCGTCACGCTCATCAAGCGCGACCCGCACCTGCAGGCCCTGCCGGTGATGATCGTGTCGTACAAGGATCGTGAAGAGGACCGCCGCGCCGGCCTGAACGCGGGCGCGGATTACTATCTGGCGAAAGGCAGTTTCCACGACGAAGCATTGCTCGACGCAGTGCGCGATCTGATCGGCGAAGCTTACGGTTAAACCCACGGGTAAAACGGATGAAAATCGGAATCGTCAATGACCTGCCCCTTGCCGTCGAAGCGCTGCGCCGCGCACTGGCCGCACGCCACGACTACGAGGTGCTGTGGGTCGCGCAGGACGGCCAGCAGGCCGTCGATTTCTGCGCCGCGCAGCGGCCCGACATCGTGTTGATGGATCTCGTGATGCCGAACGTCGACGGGATCGAAGCCACGCGCCGGATTATGGCGAAGGCGCCGTGCGCGATCCTGATCGTAACCGTCGACGTAGGCGCGAACGCGTGGCGGGTCTATGAAGCAATGGGCGCGGGCGCGCTCGACGCCGTGGATACGCCCTCGCTGAGCGGCCCGGACGCGCACAGGAGCATCGCCACCCTGATCGCGAAGATCGACCGCATCGCCGCGCTGGTCGCGGAACGCAACGCGCCTGGCACTGCCGCTGCGGTGGATACGAAAAGCGTGACCAATCGCGACACGCCGCTGGTCGCAATCGGCGCCTCGGCGGGCGGCCCGGCGGCGCTCGCCACCCTGCTCGGCGGTTTGCCGAAGGATTTCCCGGCGGCCATCGTGATCGTCCAGCACGTCGACGCGGCGTTCGCCGCCGGTATGGCCGACTGGCTGAACCAGCAGTCGGCCCTGCCGGTGCGGATCGCGAACGAAGGCGACCGGCCGCAAGCCGGTGTCGCGCTGCTCGCCGCCACCGACGATCATCTGCACCTGAAATTGCCCAGCGTGCTCGGCTATACGAACGTGCCGGCCGAAACGCCCTATCGGCCTTCCGTCGACGTGTTCTTTCATAGCGTGGTGGCCCGCTGGCCGGCGCGCGCGATTGGCGTCCTGCTGACCGGCATGGGCCGCGACGGCGCGATCGGGCTCAAGGCGATGCGCACCAAGGGCTACCACACGATTGCGCAGGACGAGGCGACCTGCGCCGTCTACGGCATGCCAAAGGCGGCCGCGGCACTCGATGCCGCCGCCGCGATCCTGCCCCTGCCCCGTATCGCCGCGGCGCTAGCCGCCGCCATCGGCGCGGGCTAAGGCAGGGCAAGCACGCACTAGCCGCACATTAACTCGCTAAGACTCACTGACAATCATTCTGGCTGACCAACATGGACACTTCCAAACCGTATCAGAACGCTACCGCGCCGGACGCCGCAGAACACGACGCGAACGCGCAGGCGTACGCGATGGACGCGCCCAACAGCGCCATCGACGACGCGTTAGCCCGCATCCTCGATAGCCCGTCTGCCGCCGAATGCCCGATCATGGTGCTGCTGGTCGACGATCAGGCGATCATCGCCGAGGCGGTCCGCCAGGCGCTAGCTGACGAAGGAAGCGTCGATTTTCACTACTGCGCGTCACCTGAAGATGCGTTGCGCTGCGCGGAGGAAACCCGCGCGACGGTGATCCTGCAAGACCTCGTCATGCCCGGCACCGACGGCCTCACGCTCGTGCGGCAGTACCGGCAAAATCCGGCGACGCGCGATATTCCGATCATCGTGCTGTCGACCAAAGAGGAGCCGCTGGTGAAAAGCGCCGCCTTCGCCGCGGGCGCCAACGACTATCTGGTGAAGTTGCCGGATCGCATCGAGCTGATCGCGCGGATTCGCTATCACTCGCGCTCGTATCTGAACCTGCTGCAGCGCGACGAAGCCTATCGGGCGCTGCGCCAGTCGCAACAGCAGTTGCTCGCGACCAATCTGGAACTGCAGCGGCTCACACATTCGGACGGCTTGACGGGTTTGTCGAATCGCCGTTACCTCGATGAGTACCTGACCGCCGAGTGGCGTCGCGGCACGCGCGACAAAACCGGCCTCGGTTTCCTGATGATCGATGTGGATAACTTCAAGGCCTACAACGACACCTATGGGCACGTCGCCGGCGACGAAGTGCTCAAACGCGTCGCGCAAACCATCGAGTCATGCCTTGGACGCGCGCCCGATCTCGCGGCGCGCTTCGGCGGTGAAGAGTTTGCGGTGGTGTTGCCGGGCGCGTCGTCGGGTGGCTTGCGGCTGCTCGCCGAGAAAATCCGCCTGGCCATCGAAGGACTCGGCATTGCGCATGCCGGGTCCGCGAGCGGCGTCGTGACGATCAGCGTCGGCGCGGCGGCCATCGTGCCGTCCGCCGCCGAACCGGTGACGACGCTGATCGAAGCCGCCGACGTCGGGCTGTACAGGGCGAAGCGGGACGGGAAGAATCAGGTGGCGGTGACTCGCTGATTGCCGGCTGGCGCCAGCGGCCCAAGAACGGGGACAGAGACGGATACGGCGTGCTGTAACAGAGGTAGTGGACAATATCGTCGACTGCATCCCATGCTTGAACCCTACGGCAACCAAAAGGACGCGTGATGAGCTACGACGACAGCAACCCCTTCGCGAAGATTCTGCGCGGCGAACTACCCTGCATCAAGGTGGCGGAAAGCGACGCCGCGCTGGCGTTCATGGACTTGATGCCGCAAGCCGACGGCCACATGCTGGTCGTGCCGAAGGAAGCGGCGGTTGAGATTTTCGACTTGTCGGACGCCTCGACGGTAGCCTGTATGCGCATGGCGCAGAAGCTCGCCATCGCGGTGCGCGCGGCCTTGCGCCCTGACGGCGTATTCATCGGACAGTTCAACGGCGCCGCAGCAGGACAAACGGTGCCGCACGTTCATTTTCACGTGATCCCGCGTTGGGAAGGACAGCCGCTGCGCATGCATGCGCGCGAAGTTGCCGACGCGGCCACGCTCGAAGCCCTGGCCATGCGCATTCGCAACCATTGGCGCGCACCAGCCGACGCCACCGGCGGCCCGGACGACCGAACTGGTCATGCCCCGTAATATGTGTAATGGCTCGTGAAACCAGCCGCACGCACGGTACGGCTAGACTGGAGTCTGCCTTGTACCCACAGGGCAATTGAGTGTGGATCTCTTTTCAGCCTGCCCGAAACGGCAGGCTTTTTTATTTGCGGGTCCAATCGCTCAAAGCCGATGCCGTGCGCGCCGCAGCGGATGCCGCCAGTCGATACGCCGCGGTTTCGCGGGCATGGGCTGCATATCGTGCAAATGCCGATGCTCCTGCCACAATTCGTCGGAGAAAAGAAACGCGACGATAAGTAGCGGGATGACCAGAAAGGCGCCTAATATCAAGTGCTCGATCACGGTAGCCTCCATCGCAAGAGCCTGATTTCATTGTAGAGCACCGCATGTGCCCATACGGTGCCAGGCCCCTCACAAATTTGCGATAACGCGCGAAAAAGTGGCCTGCGACAACGCGCCGCCCCACCCTCGCCGAACCCGCGCGGCACCTCGCGCCTTACGAGAACGGCTTGCGCCAGCGTCAGGCCTTGTAAGAACTCCCCGCATCGAGCCCTGACTAACAGGAAACGCGAGCCCGGCTCTCACTCAGGACTTGCGCGCACAAGCCAATAATCCACCAATAATTCTCAAGGGGAATCCAATGACTATCGAACGCAGCAGCGAACTCACCCTGCGGCCGCTCGAGCGCACCGATCTGCGCTTCGTTCACGAAGTGAACAACAACGCAAAAATCATGCGTTACTGGTTCGAAGAGCCCTATGAAACGTTCTCTGAGCTGACCCAGTTGTACGACCAGCACGTGCACGATCTGCGCGAGCGCCGCTTCGTGGCCATCGACAATGAGGGCCAAACCGTCGGTGTCGTCGAATTGATCGAGCTCGACTACATCCACCGGCGCGGAGAATTTCAGATCATCATCGCACCGCATGCGCAGGGCCGCGGCTATGCCACTGTCGCCACCCAGCTCGCGATCGACTACGCGTTTTCGGTGCTGAACCTGCGCAAGGTCTACCTGATCGTCGACAAATCGAATACCGCCGCCATCCACGTTTATGAAAAGTGCGGTTTCAGGCACGAGGCCGAGTTAATCGAGGAATTTTTCGGTAACGGCCGCTATCACAATGCGTTACGCATGTGCATGTTCCAGTCTGAGTTCTTCAAGACCGGTCAGCACGACGAGTAAGCTCCCCATGCAGCCACGTGCGTCATGCGGCAACGCATAACGCACCTGGCACCGTTTATCTTCTGTACGTACACCGTTATTTCGTATTTTTTGATTAGTCGGGTGAATGACTTTGTGTGCAATGCACCAAGTGCGCCCTCTAATTGTATTAATTCACTTAATTGGCGCCTCTCGTTTACGCCAATACGTACCGCAAAGCTTTACTGGCTAAAGCGCTGCGCCCCACCCGTCTTTTAGTTATCCGTTTCAATCCGGCCGATTAAAGTGCCTGCCCAAGGTTTGAGCAGGTGCGACAGGTGGTGCGACAATTCGCCGCTGTTGCGACCGCACACAAGATGTGCTTGTCGTTCTCTCGCGTTCTCCTAAAGTGCAAGGTGCGGGTTCGACGTTAAAGTTAAATACATAGCTAACCTGAGTATTCAACCCGCACCGGAGGAAAATATGAAAACGCGAATCGCCCTTGTTTTCGCCATTGCGGGATTGGCTGCCGCTTCTGTTCAGGCGCAAGACGTAATGGTTAAGCCACAGCAAACCATCCAGTTCAAGGCCAACGCGTACGGCTGTCTGTCGAAGGATAAGCTCGACGCCGCCGATGTCCACGCGCAAGCCGGTGAACAACAAAAGATGCAGGAATTCTTCTCCGGATATCAGTGCGTTTCCACGCCAGAAAACTCGAATTTCCGAGTGGTTCGCGTGGTCGGCCATGATGTCGAATTCGTCAATGCCGCCAATAGCGATACCCAGGGCCTCTGGGCAAACGATAGATTCATTAAACAATAAGCTAAACGCCAACGCTGCGTCGAAACCCCAAAGCTTGAAGGGGTTTCAACTAACGCCAACCCTCCGGCTTTAAAAACCGGGGCTGGTGAACCTGCGAGTTAAAAAACGGCTGGGCGTGATGCCCGGCTGTTTTTTATTGCCGCTCGCCTTTGCGCTCTTTGCGCTTTGCTTTTATGTGACGCCGAAAAAAAACCGATGCGGGCTTTCGATCCGCATCGGTAATACGCCTTCTCGCAAAGCGCAGGGAGAAACGCTCAGCCGTTCAAACGGCGCTCAATGCGAATCGCGCGGCACCGGCGCGCCGCTCGACCCGACCAGAAAGTCGAGATCCGCCCCCTGATCCGCTTGCAGCACGTGTTCGACATAGAGCTTATAGTAGCCGCGCGTGGGCGGCGCGGGCGGCTGCCACGCGGCGCGGCGGCGCGCGAGTTCTTCGTCGGTAATGTCCAGATGAAGCCGGCGGGCCTGCACGTCGAGTTCGATCATGTCACCGGTTTGCACGAACGCGAGCGGACCGCCCGCGGCCGCTTCAGGCGACACGTGCAGCACCACCGAGCCATATGCCGTGCCGCTCATGCGGCCGTCGGAAATGCGCACCATGTCCGTGATGCCTTTTTGCAGCACCTTCTTCGGCAGCGGCATGTTGCCGACTTCCGCGAATCCCGGATAACCCTTTGGCCCCGCCCCCTTGAGCACCATCACGCAATGCTCGTCGATGTCGAGCGAATCGTCGTCGATCTTCGCGTGCAATTCCTCGATGTTCTCGAACACCACCGCGCGGCCACGATGTTTCAGCAGATGCGGCGTCGCGGCCGAGGGCTTGATTACCGCGCCGTTCGGCGCGAGGTTGCCCTTGAGCACCGCAATGCCGGCCTTCGGCTTGAACGGCTCGGCGAAGGTCGTGATGACCTTCTCGTCGTAGTTCGCCGCGCTGCGCACGTTGTCCCAGATCGTCTTGCCGTTCACCGTCAGCGCTTCGCGGTGCAGCAGGCCTTGCTCGCCGAGTTGCTTGAGCACGGCCGGCAAACCGCCCGCATAGTAAAAGTCTTCCATCAGGTATTCGCCCGACGGTTGCAGATTCACCAGGCACGGCACGTCCGAGCCCAGCTCCCAGTCCTCCAGCGACAACTCGACGCCAATGCGCTTGGCCAGCGCGATCAGATGCACCACCGCGTTGGTTGAGCCGCCGATCGCGGCATTGGTGCGGATCGCGTTTTCGAACGCCTGGCGCGTGAGAATCTTGTCCATCGTCAGATCCTCGCGAACCATATCGACGATGCGCCGGCCCGCCAGATGCGCGAGCACCTGCCGGCGCGCATCGACCGCGGGAATCGCCGCGTTGTGCGGCAAGCCCATGCCGAGCGACTCGACCATCGAGGCCATCGTCGACGCCGTGCCCATCGTCATGCAGTGGCCGCGCGAGCGGTTCATGCACGACTCGGCTTCGGTGAATTCTTCCTGCGTCATCGTGCCGGCGCGCACTTCCTCGGACATCTGCCAGACGCCCGTTCCGGAGCCGATGTTCTTGCCGCGGAACCGTCCGTTGAGCATCGGGCCGCCCGACACCGCGAGCGCCGGCAGATTGCACGACGCCGCACCCATCAACAGAGCCGGCGTGGTCTTATCGCAGCCGACCAGCAGAATCACGCCGTCCATCGGATTGCCGCGAATCGACTCCTCGACATCCATTGAAGCGAGATTGCGAAACAGCATCGCGGTAGGCCGCAAATTAGTTTCGCCAAGCGACATCACCGGAAACTCGAGCGGCAAACCGCCGGCTTCGTGCACGCCTTTTTTCACGTACTCGGCGAGCTCGCGAAAATGCGCGTTGCACGGCGTCAGTTCGGACCACGTATTGCAGATGCCGATCACCGGGCGTCCGTCGAATTCGTCGTGTGGAATGCCCTGATTTTTCATCCACGAACGATGCAAAAAACCATCGCGGTCCTTGAGGCCGAACCACGCCTGGCTGCGCAGCGGCTTTTTAGTCTGGTTGGAATCAGCCATGAAATCTCCTGTTGGCAAGCATGTAGGGCGGGGCGCGCGTCAGTGCACGCGCTTGCTGCGGCGGTACTGATCGAACAGCACCGCGAGCAGCAGAATCCCGCCGCGAATCAGATATTGATAGAAGGTCGGCACGTTCATCAGGCTCATGGCGTCCTGCACGGAGCCCATGATCAGCACGCCGACCAGCACACCGGAAATCGTCGCGACGCCGCCCGTTAGCGAAACGCCACCGAGCACGCACGCGGAGATCACGCCAAGTTCGAGACCGACCGACGTTTTCGGGTCGCCGAGACTCATGCGCGATGCCAGCATCACGCCTGCAAAACCCGTTACGAGGCCCTGCAATACGAATACTGTGATCTTGATTCGGGTGACCGGCAAGCCCGCGAGCAGGGCCGCCTCGCTATTGCCGCCGACGGCCAGCACGTTCTTGCCGAACACGGTTTTCTTCAGCAGAAAACCGAACAGCACGAAGCCGACGATGTTGCTCCAGATCGGATAAGAAATGCCGAGGAACGCGCCGCCGCCGAGGTCGAAGAAACGCTCCTCGGAGATCATCACCGCGTCGCCGTTCGACGTGATGTAGGCGAGGCCGCGCACGACCTCCATCATCGCGAGCGTGACGATCAGCGAGTTGATCTTGTAGCGCGCGACCAGCACGCCGTTGACCAATCCGACCGCGCCCCCCGCGAGCACACCGGCGGCGATACCGAGCGTCACGCTATGGGTCGCGGTGATCAAGGTGGACGCCACCACGCCGGCAAACGCAACGATCGACGCCACCGACAGATCCACTTCGCCGAGCGCGAGCACGAACATCATCGTCACGGAGATCGAGCCGATCAGCGTGACGGAAAGCAGCAGCCCCTGGATGTTTCGCGAGCTTAAAAAGTCGGGCACGGTGAACGACAACACCGCGAACAGGATGACGAACACCATCACGATGCCGGACTTGTTGAGCAGGTCCCAGGTGCGTGCGGCGCGCGCGCTCAAGGCCGACGAAGCGACGGCTGGAGTAGGGGAGTCGGTTGAGGGTGTGTGCATAGTGTCTATTCCGTTTTCAATGGCGCAATCCGGTTCGGTTGCCTTGGGTTGCCATCCGTTGCCCGATACGTGTGGCGTTCCTAACGAGGCAGCGCAAGCTTGATCAGCGCATCAGGCGTGGCCTGCGCTTTCGGCAGGTTGCCGACGATGCAGCCTTCCTTCATCACGATCACGCGATCCGCCACGCCGATCACCTCGGCCAGATCGCTCGACACAACGATGACCGTGCGGCCGGCTTCAGCGAGTCCGTACAAAAGTCCATAGATTTCGCTGCGCGCGCCGACGTCGATGCCGCGCGTGGGTTCATCCATCAGGAATACGTCGATCTCTTCGGCGAGCCAACGCGACAGAATCACCTTCTGCTGATTGCCGCCGGACAGGGTGCCGATCGGTGTTTCGCCGTTACGCGTTTTGATCGACAGCTTGCCGATGAACTCTTTCGCGGTCTGCGCTTCCTTGCGGCCGTTGAGCACGTTGAAGCGGCTGAAATGGCGGCGGCAACTGATATTGAGGTTGTCCGATACCGAGGCAATCGAAACGATGCCTTCCTGCTTGCGATCTTCCGGACACAGCGCGACACCCGCACGCACCGCATCGCGCGGCGTGGCGAAGCGCACGCGCCGGCCTTTGAGCGCAATCTCGCCGGCCTCCGGTTTCACGGCCCCGTAGATAAGCTTCATCAACTCGGAACGTCCCGCACCGACCAGCCCGAAGAACCCGAGGATTTCGCCTTTACGTGCGCTAAACGAAGCCGGTTCGCGCAGGCCACGTCCCATCAATTCCCTGACCTCGAGTTGCACACCGCCGAGTTCGCGTGAGCGATAGCCGTACACGTCGGAGATCGAACGACCCACCATGCAACTGATCAGGCGATCGCGATCGAGCCCTGCGCCGGCTTCGAACGTATCGATGCGGCGGCCATCGCGAAACACCGTCACGCGGTCGCACAGTTCGTAGACCTCGTCCATCCGATGCGTGACGTAGATAATCGCGCGGCCCTCAGCCTTCAATGCGCGAATAATCCGGAACAGCTGCATGGTTTCGCGCGACGATAACGAACTCGTCGGTTCGTCGAACGCGATCACGCGCGCATCGCGCATCAGCGCTTTACCGATCTCGATCATCTGGCGCTGACCGATCGAGAGATTTTTCACCTGCTGCGCAGGGTCGATCTTTTCGCCGAGTCTTTCCAGTTCGCGCACTGCGCGTGCCAGCAGCGCTTTTTCATCAAGTACACCGAAGCGGTTGGGCAACGCACCAAGCATCAGGTTTTCCGCCACCGTCAACTCCGGAACCAGATGCAGTTCCTGGTAGATGATCGCAACGCCCGCCGCGATAGCCGCTTTCGTGGTGACGAACTGCTGCTCGACGCCATCGAGCGACAAGCTGCCCGCCGCCGGCTGATTCACGCCGGACAGCACTTTGAGCAGCGTCGATTTGCCGGCGCCGTTTTCGCCCATCAAGCCGTGTACTTCGCCGCGCCGTACGTCGAGCGACACCTGGTCGAGCGCGAGCACGCCGGGAAAGCGCACGGTGATGCCGTCGAGCCGCAGATACGGGTCAGCCGACGTAAGCGCAGGTGAGTGCGCCTCTGCGGGCAGCGCCGTTTCGCCAATATGAGAAACCGTCATCAAAAAGCCTCTAGCGGGGTGGACCAGCTATGCGGGCCGCTGTCGCGTCAGTGTTCGCGTCGACGTGAAAGAAGCCCGCTTCGCGCAAACTCGACTACCGCTTAAATGCCGAGTTCTTTACGCACGTCCTGCCAGTTGCTGCGCACCATCAGCTTGCCGGTGGTTTGCGTATCGGCCGGCGGCTGCTTGCCGTCCTTGATCCATTCGACGAGGTTTTCCGTGCTCTCCCTGCCGTGCATCGTCGAGCTCACGGCGATCGTGCCGTAGAAGCCCGTCGGCTCCTTCTTCTGGAACTCGGCGAATGCTTCGCCCGCACCGTTGATGCCAACGCCGATCACATCGGCCGCCGGAATGTGCAGTTGTTCGGTCGCGCGAACGCCGCCCAGCACGCTTTCCTCATTGAGCGCGAAGATCACCCACTTCTTGATGTTCGGATGCTGCGCGAGCACCGGCGACGAAGCGTTGAAACCGCCTTCGTCGTCGGTGGTCTTCTGCGGTGCATCGAAGATGTTTTCCTTCTTGAAGCCGCCGGCCAACAACGTTTCCGTTGCGCCGTCCGTGCGCAGTTTGGCAGTGGGCAGTTCGTAGTTCGTGATGCGCAGCGCGCCGACTTCTTCAGGCTTCCAGCCGCGGCGTTTCATTTCTTCCGAGATCGCCGTGCCGACCTGATTGCCGATCTTGAACGCCGACATGCCCAGGTGCGGCACGTTCGGCAGCGGCTTGCCGGTGGAGTCGACCAGTTGATCGTCGACGGTGACGAACTTCATGTTGTAGCGCTTCGCACGCGCCTGAATCGCCGGTCCGAGCCGCACGTCGGGCGCGCAGATCACGAAACCTTTGGCGCCTTGTGCGCCGAGATTGTCGATCGCAGCCAGCACTTTCTCGCCGTCCGGCGTGCCGATGTTGACCACCGAGAAGCCGTCCTTCTGACCGAGCGCGGTGGCAGCCTTCTGTTCGTTGATGAACCAGGCCTGCTCCGGCATCTTCACGAGGAAGCCGACTTTGAGCGGCTGATCGGCGTGCGCGGAGAATTGTGCGGCAAAGGGTGCGGCGAGGGCCGCGGCGGCGATCGCGGATAGCGTCAAACGGCGAAGCTTGCTGGTCATACCTGTCTCCTGAGGTTGAAAAGCTGCATTGATTTCGTTTATTTGCAGCGAGGGTGCACGGCGGCGTCAGCCGGAACGTGGATAAGGGTTCGGGTGAAGCGCGCAATGCGTGGCCGTGGCCGCCGTACGGCAAGTCGTGCATCGAGAGATGGATTGACCCGTGGTCCGAGTTGCTCTCATGGCCATCAACTCGCAACGTAGGCCGTTTTCACGGCCGTCCAGAACGCTGCATCGGTTGCGCCGTAGGCCGACGCCTTGCGACCCCCACCAGGCGCGTGATGCTCAACGACGGTGGTCGGCAGATTGATCGTGACGAGGCCGCACTGCACGTGACGGCGGAAATGCCGCGCGCGGCTCAGCGAGCGCGTGCAGACGCCGGCGCATAACCCGTAGGCGGTGTCGTTCGCGAGATGCAGGGCGTGGTCGTAATCGTCGGCGTTCAGCACCACGGCAAGCGGGCCGAAAAGCTCTTCTCGCGCGATGCGGTGTTCCGGTTCGCCGACGAACAGCGCCGGTTCGAAAAAGTAACCCCGTGTCGTGCGTTCAGCGCGTTCGAGTTGACGGCCGCCGCACAGCAATTCCGCGCCTTCCTGCTGACCGATGCGCACGTAGTCGAGATTGCGCTCCAACTGCGCGGCGTTGGCGAGGGGACCAATATCCGTGCCGTGCTTCAGTGCGTGATCGACGCTGAGTTTTGCGAGCCTCGTCTGCAACGCGTCGACGAACGGCTCGAACACCGCGCGTTCGACGATCAGCCGTGACGCGGCTGTGCTGCGTTGGCCGGCGCAGCCGTAGGCGCCGCTGAGTGCTGCGTCGACAGCGCCGTCGAGATCGGCATCGGCGAGCACCACGAACGGATTCTTGCCGCCCATTTCCAGTTGCACGCGCGCCTGTCTCGCCGCTGCAACCTGTAGGACACGCGTGCCGGTTTCCGCCGAACCGGTAAAGCTGATCGCCGCCACCAGCGGATGCGCGGCGATCCGCGCGCCGACCTGCCGCCCGCTGCCCATCACCAGGTTGAATACCCCGGCCGGCAAGCCGACGCGGCTCACGATCGACGCCAGCGCCGCCGCGCAAGCCGGCACGGATTCGGCCGGTTTGAAGACCACGCAATTGCCATAGGCGAGGGCGGCGCCGATCTTCGCAGCGGCAATCGCCAGCGGCGCGCTCCACGGCGCGATGATGCCGACCACGCCAAGCGGTTCACGCGTCACGTCGATTTCGACACCGGTGCGTGCCGATACCCCTGATTCAGCGGACACGCGAAGGGCTTCGGCGGCGAAGAACCTGAAGATCTGGCCGGCTCGCGTGGCTTCGGCCAGCGCTTCCGGCAGCGTCTGGCCGACTTCGCGCGCGAGCAGCCGGCCCAGTTCGTCACGGCGCGCCAGCACCTCGCTGCCGATCGCATCGAGCGCGTCCGCGCGGCGCTGTGCCGAACCCAGCGACCATTCGCGGAACGCCGCGCTGGCTGCTTCGATCGCGGTATCGGTCTGCCTCGCGTCGGCCCGCACGTACTCACCGACCGGCTCGTCCAGATCCGACGGATTGAGCGACACGCCCGTGGTCGCGCCCGTCTCCCAGCCGCCATTGATGTAATGGCGGAACGGACTGGCAACAAGCGGGATGAGCGGATCGCGATTCATCGACGGGAAGGCATTACCTAAGGAAAACTTGTGCGGACGCTCACAAAGTCCACGAATGGTATGAGCCGTCCCAATAACTTTCCAATCCCTTTTTCGGCTATCCCGATATCAATTTCGATATGGCATCATGGAGGCTTCACGACGGCAAATCGTCCAACAGACGGCCTCAGGCCGCATAGGGAGACAGGCCATGACGACTCGTAGCTACTCGAACTGGTTCGTGCGGGCGCGCCTCAAGACACGGCAGTTGCTGCTGCTCGCGGCAATGGAAGAGGAGGGCAACGTCCGGCGCGCCGCCGACGTGCTCGGCATGACCCAGCCCGCCGCGTCGCGGCTCCTGAAAGAGCTCGAGGACATGCTGGAGGTAAGTCTGTTCGACCGTACGCCGCACGGCATGCACGCCACGCTGTACGGCGAGGTGATGATCCGTCACGCGCGCATGGTGCTCTCGAATCTCAGCCACGCGCATGACGAAATCTCCGCACTACGCGCCGGTCTGGCCGGCCAGGTGCGGATCGGCGTGATCGCCGCGGCCGCCGCGACGATGGTGCCGCGCGCCATCGCGAGCGTGAAAGAACGTTATCCCCAGTTGCAGATCTGGGCGGAAGTGGAAACCTCGGACGTGATGCTGCCGAGACTTGCCGAGGGCGAACTGGACATCATGATCGGCCGGGTATTGGAGCGGCAAAACCAGCTCAAGGCGGAAATCCGCTACGAACCGCTCGCCGACGAGCCGCTATGTGTGGTGGCGCGTCCCGGCCATCCTCTCGAAAATGAAACAGGTTTGACACTGCGCGGAATCGTCAACGCGAGCTGGGTTTTGCACCCGCCGGGCAGTGTGTTGCGCCATCGCTTTGATCTGATGTTTTCGCAGATTGGACTGAATCCGCCCCAAAACGTAGTCAATACCAACAATTTTCTGGCAATTTCGAGCTTATTGCTTCAAAGCGACATGTTGGCGGTTTTGCCCGACGAAGTGGCGCGCCAGTACCAACAGTACGGTGTTCTCAAGCGTATACCGCTCGATTTACCGTGCAGAATGGATACATTCGGTATCATCACGCGCCAGTCGCACCTGCTTTCGCCGGCGGCCTCCATCGTGCTCGAAGCCTTGCGGGAAGCCGCAGGCGAGGTCTACGGCAGCAGCTTCGAACCGGCAGTGGCGCGATAAATGCTTCTCCCGTTGCAATAGTCGCAAATGCAGCCGGCTTTCGGCTCGGGAGGAACACGCGATGTACACCAAACACCGAACACGGCAACGCGCCGTCGACGATTCTTTTTCTGTTCGCTCCGGCTCCGGTGGGGCGAGCGCCTGGTTTAGCAACGGCATGGCTCTCAAATCGACGATTTACAAAGCAGAACTCCAGATCGCCAACATGGACCGGCACTACTACGCCGACCATTCGCTGACGATCGCCCGTCATCCCTCCGAAACCGACGAACGGATGATGGTGCGCGTCGCCGCATTTGCGCTGTTCGCGCAGGAACGGCTCGAATTCTGTAAAGGTTTGTCGGATGTCGACGAACCGGACCTCTGGCAAAAAGACCTGACGGGCGCGATCGAAACCTGGATCGAAGTCGGGCAGCCGGACGAACGGCGCATTGCCAAGGCAAGCGGCCGCTCGAACGAAGTGATCGTGATCGCTTATGGCGGCCGCACCTCGGACATCTGGTGGCAAGGAGTGCGCAGCAAGGTCGAACGCATGCGCAATGTGACGGTCTGGACGCTTGGCGAAGACGTTGCCGCCGCGTTGGGCTCGCTCGCCGAACGGACCATGCGTCTGCAATGTACGGTGCAGGATGGCGAAGCGTGGCTCGGCAGCGCCGACGCCGATGCGGTGAAGATCGAATGGACGGTGTTGAAGGCGCCTGCCAACGTCTGATGACGCGGGTAAGCGCTAGCTACCGCCGACCGCGCATGCCGCACTAACTTCGTCTACGGCTGCGCACGCCTGAATCGTTTGACAGCCGTCGGTCGCACTGGCCGGAACGTGGCCGCTACGCCCGTCATAGAGACGTCGCACGTGCTGCTTCGGGCGGCCCTTTGAGTTCGACCATATTGCCTTCCGGGTCGAATAGATACAGCGACTGCCCAAACCCATCCGCGCCGTAGCGCAAAGCCGCCTCGCCTGGCCGCGCGCCATGTTCGGCCAGATGCACCTTGAGCGCCTCAGCGTCGAACGGCTCGACACGCAAACACACGTGGTCCATATTCCGCCCCGCGCCCGGCACCCCATTCTCGGGATGATCGAGCTTCGCGCCAACCTTTAACAGATCGATCAGCGAACGGCCCGCACGTAATTGCGTCAGGCCCAGATCGGGCTGCTCCTTCTCGATGCTGCAACCGAGCACTTCGCAATAAAAACGCGTCATCTCCGGAACATTCGATGCCCGTATGACGATGTGATCGATCTCGCGAATATGGATTTTCATGTCGAACGCCCCTTGGCCGGTACGCAGAACGGATGAACAGCCACCAGTGTAGGAGATAGCCGAGGCAGCGAGAATGGGCGATGAGCCGTGCGCGAGGGTCAGATCAGAAAACATCAGACGAAAAAAAGCCCGCTCTATGTGGAGCGGGCTGAATCCATATCAGGAGGAGACATGGAGGAGACAGGTACTAATATACACATGGGGTTGGTGCGACGCAATAACTTTTTAAGGGAAAACCCGATATCGTGCCAAATTGTCGCAGTTTGGGGCGAAACGAGCGCCTGGCGGGCGCCCGGAGCCTACGAGGAAGCGCAATGACAGAGCAAGAACCGGAGCGTAGTGTGTTGGCATGCGGCCTACATTGGTGAGCATCGACAGCGCTTTTTCGGGACCATCATGAACCGCACCGACCGTACTTTCCATACCGAAACCGGCAGCGAAACCGCCATTCGCGACACCCACTGGACCACCGACGCCGAGCGTTGGGACGCCGTCACCCGCCGCGAGCCGCAGGCCGACGGCGCGTTCTTCTACGCCGTCAAAACGACGGGCGTGTTCTGCCGCCCGTCATGCGCATCGCGCCAGCCACGCCGCGAAAATGTCGCATTCTTCACCGACGTCGACACCGCGCGCGCCGCGGGCTATCGCGATTGCAAGCGCTGCCAGCCCGGCGGCCTGCCGCGCGAGCTGGAGATCGTCAATCGCGCGTGCGCCGCGCTGGACGCCGATCCGCAACAGCGCCTCACGCTCGCGCAATTGAGCGACGCCGTGCATGTCAGCCCATTTCACTTGCAGCGCCTGTTCAAGCGCGTGGTGGGCGTGTCGCCGCGTCAGTACCAGGCCGCGCAGCGCGGCGCCGCGTTGCGCGATGCGCTGCAGAGCGGCTCGGACGTGACCCGCGCCACGCTCGACGCCGGCTTCGGCTCGCCGTCGCGCATGTACGACAGCGCGTCGGCGGAATTGGGCATGGCGCCGTCCGCGTTCCGCCGCAAGGGTGCGGGGCTTACCGTGCGTTACGCCAGCGCACCGACCTCGCTCGGCTTCGTGCTGGTCGCCGCCACCGACAAAGGTATTTGCAAGATCGGGTTTGGCGACGATGCCGCGATGCTCGCCGACGATTTACGCGGCGAATTCGCCAACGCCGAGCTGGTTGAAGATGCGACGCGGCTGGCGCCGTTCATCGCGCAGATCGACGCCTATCTGCGCGGCACGCGGCAGGACTTCGACCTGCCTCTTGATATTGCCGCCACCGCCTTCCGGCAGCGTGTGTGGGACGCATTACGCCGCATTCCCTACGGCGAGACGCGCAGCTATTCGCAGATCGCAGAAGCCGTCGGTTCACCTCGCGCCGTGCGCGCGGTGGCGAGCGCCTGTGCGACGAATCCGGTCGCGTTGGCGATTCCGTGTCATCGCGTCGTGCAAAAGGGTGGAGCGCTCGCGGGGTATCGGTGGGGGCTGCCGCGCAAGGCCGCGCTGCTCGACAACGAGGCCCGGCACGCCGGCGACGTTTCGCCCGACAAACCTGAGCGCCGCGAACCTGCGGCCGTTACCGCCATCACTAAACTGGACCACGCCGCGTGAGCACGCTTGACGACGTTGCAACACTCGAATTGCCCTTCAAACCACCCTTCGACTGGCCGCGTCTGCTGCGCTTTTTCGGTGGACGCGCGACGCCCGGCGTCGAAGCGGTCGAAGACGGCGCCTATCGCCGCGCGATCGATTGGGCCGGCGACAGCGGCACGCTGACCGTACGCCTGCATCCGCGCAAGCGCTGCCTCGTCGCGAGCATCGAAGGCCCGGCGAGCCGTCACGCCGACGCGCTCGCCACGCCGATCGCGAGAATGTTCGACCTGCACGCCGATCCCAGGAAAATCGGCCGTGAACTGGCCGCCGACCCGTGGCTCGCGCCGTTGATCGAAGCCGTGCCAGGTTTGCGCGTGCCGGGCGCGTGGTCGGGCTTCGAACTGGTGGTGCGCGCGATCGTCGGCCAGCAGGTGAGCGTGAAAGCGGCCACTACGATCATCGGACGATTGGTGCAGCGTGCCGGCGAGCGCATCGAAGGTCATCCGCATGAGCACACAGCGTGGCGCTTTCCGACACCCGCCGCGCTCGCCGCAGTGGATCTGGAAAAGATCGGCATGCCGGGTAAACGCGTAGCAGCCTTGCAGGGCTTCGCGCACGCCGTGGCGACGGGCGACGTGCCGCTCGACAGCAAGGCCGCGGACGCCGACAGCCTGCGCGCGGCGCTACTCGCACTCCCTGGCATCGGCCCATGGACGGTGGAGTACGTGGCGATGCGCGCATGGCGTGATGCCGACGCGTGGCCCGCGTGGGACCTGGTGCTGATGCAATCGATCTGCGCCCGCGACCCATCGCTCGTGAGACCCACGCAGCAGCGCGCGCGCACGGATGCATGGCGGCCGTGGCGCGCGTATGCGGCGATGCATCTATGGAACGAGGTGGCGGACCGGGCAGGGGCCGCGCGCGGCGGCTGACGTCGTGCGGCCATTGGCGCATGAGGGGAGTGGGTTGCGGGGCAAGCCATTTGTCCTGAAATTAGGCCGGGCGGTGTCGCCTGAAGGCCTGCCGAAGCGGCCTCAAGCAGCCGTTCTGGCGAGATGTTAAAGTGCCCGCTACCCGAAAATTCCGCCGAACGTTGTCAACCGCGCAGTGCTGCACCTGAGCAGTGAAGCGGTACATGGCGGCCGACAACGTCCGACACGCATCAATGCCAAACACGACACCTTCCCGCACGAACGACGCGCTGTTGCACCGCCTCTCGGTGCTGAGCTCAGGCCCACAGCGCGACGCGCTGATACGCGGCCTGCGCGGCATCGAAAAGGAAAGCCTGCGCGTAACGCACGAAGGCCGGCTCGCCCAGACGCCGCATCCGCTCACGCTTGGTTCGGCGCTCACGCATCCGTCGCTGACCACCGACTATTCCGAGGCGTTGCTCGAACTGATTACGCCGGCCGAGCACGACGTCGCGCTCACGCTCGAGAAGCTCGATACGCTGCATCGTTTCGTCTACGCCGAACTGGGCGACGAGATCTTGTGGAACAACTCGATGCCTGGCCTGTTGCCCGATACGGACGAGGGCATTCCGATCGCGCATTACGGCACGTCGAATATCGGCAAACTGAAGTACGTGTACCGCATAGGCCTCGCGCTCCGTTACGGCCGCACGATGCAGTGCATTGCGGGCATCCACTACAACTATTCGCTGAACGAAGAAGTGTGGCGGGCGTGGCATGCGGACCAGCAATCCACCGCCAATGCCGTCGATTTCCAGTCCGACCGCTACCTCGCGCTGATCCGAAATTTCCGCCGCACCAACTGGCTGCTGATGTACCTGTTCGGCGCGTCGCCGGCACTGGATCGCCGCTTCCTGCGCGATCGCAAGCACACGCTCGAGACCTTCGACGCCGACACGCTGTATCGTCCGTACGCGACCAGTTTGCGCATGAGCGATCTCGGCTACTCGAACACCACGGCACAGGCCGCGCTGCACGCCGACTACGACACGCTGCCGGGATACCTCGACGCGCTCGCGAAGGCCGTGAGCCAGCCGTACCCCGCGTACGAGGCAATCGGCACGCAACGCGACGGCGAGTGGGTGCAGATCAACACGAACGTATTGCAGATCGAAAACGAGTTCTACTCGACGATCCGTCCAAAGCGCGTCACGTACCCGGGCGAGCGTCCGCTGCATGCACTGGCTGCACGCGGCGTGCAGTATGTCGAAGTGCGCTGCATGGACATCGACCCATTCGAGCCGACCGGCATTTCGCTGGAGACGTCACGCTTCCTCGATGCTTACCTGCTGGTCTGCGCGCTTGACGACAGCGCGCCACTGCCGCCGGACGCCTATGCCGAGGCGAACCAGAACTTCGGCCGCGTGACGATGGAGGGCCGCAAACCGGGCCTCGAACTGACGCGCGACGGCAAGCCGATTGCGATGACGGATTGGGCGAACGAACTGTTCATCCAGATCGACGCGGCCGCCGCGAAGCTCGATGCATTGCACGGCGGCGACGCCCACGCCCGTGCCGTGGCGGTGCAACGCGCGAAGCTCGCGGATGCGTCGCTGACACCGTCCGCACGCGTGTTGCAGACGATGCGCGACAAACAGCAGAGCTTCCTCGAATTTGGCCTTGAGCAAAGCGAAGCGCACGCCGCTTATTTCCGCTCGCGTCCGCTGGATGCCGCGCAGACCAAAGAATTCACCGACCTTGCTGCGAAATCGCTGGCCGAGCAGGCAAAACTTGAGCGGGAAGAAGTTGGTTCGTTCGACGCATTTGTCGCGGCTTACCGGGCGTTCACACTGAATCGGTTCAGCGTGTAAACAACGCATCAGACGAACCCGGAAAAACGCCTTCAGAGCAAATGCCGTTCAGTGAATACTGAACGGCATTTTCATTTGCCGAACCGCAAGCGGTTTGATGGCGGCTTTTCCATTGCGCACAGGTAACGTCTACGCAAAGCGACCATCGATATTTGAGCATACCGGCAAAATCTCCCCGCGCCTCGGCTATTCGTAAGCGCGCATGAAACACCTTGTCGGGGATGCGGTCCAACGTGTATGACACGTTCCGGAGCGGGAGGCTTTAACGCGATGAAAAAAGGTCTGTTGGCCGTACTGTGCCTGGCGGCGGCGGGGTGTTCGACACAGGGGCAGGTCGATCCGGGCGTGATGCAGATCGCGACCACGCCGTTGACGTGTTCGACGAAGGCTGAGTGTGACGTTTGGTGGCAGCGTGCGCAGACGTGGGTAGCGGGGCATTCGAAGTACAAGATCGAGTCTTCGACGGACACGTTGATCCAGACGGCGGGTCCGGACGGCGGCAAGCGTGCGCTCGCGTACCAGATAACGCGCACAGCGAATCCGGACGGCACGGCGACGATTGGTTTCGCTGCGCATTGCGACGGAGCGCTAGGTTGCAAACCGAACCCATGGGAAGCGGGCGCCGACTTCAAGGAATACGTACGAAGTGGCACGCCAACGGGCGCGCCGCAGAGCGGCGAGAAGCCATCGCAAGGTGCACCCACGGCGATGCACCCGGACGCATCGGGCCAATCGATCCCGGGCGAACCAGTAGCGCAGTGAGAGAAGGGAAAGCTCCCGCGGAAACAGCGAGCAGACGCAAAAAAACTCGCCGCATAAAATCCAGCGGCCGGTTTTATGAACTAGGTATCGGCGCGCGCAGCGCCGCCGGAGGTATGACTGCCTTGTCACTGAGGCGAAGTGTGCGGGAACACAGATTCCAGATGCACCACTACCGTGGCTGTGCGGGGGACCCGCTTAAGAGCTGGCGGTGTAAAGCCGCTTTCTTTTGCCTACTTTTCTTTGCGGCATGCAAAGAAAAGTAGGTGCCGCCCCGCACAGGGGCAACACTAATAGACCACTACCAAAGCAAGGAAAGGCCAACACCATAAGCAAACAGCCAAGGCGCCGCACAAGCACAAGAAACAGTCAATGCCCCATAGAAGGCCCAACCCCCTTACGGGGTTTAGTAACCCAAACAAGCACAGCCAACACCAAAAACGCCGCACAAGAAATGCGAAAAAAGTCATTAGTGGCCATCATATAAGCCTGCGCCGTAACAACCTGATTCAACTGAGCGGTGAGACCATCCCCAGAAAGCCCGATCCCGGCCAGCGCATTGGTATAAGCATTGGTATTAGCCGAATAAACATTAACCGAATCGGTCAGCATCGCATGATGATAGATCGTGTCATTTTCCCAGTAAGTCGTACTAACAGCCGTCCCAATCGCCCCCGACAGTGTCCGAAAAAAGTTAGACAAACCGGAAGCACTAGCAAGCCGCTCATCCGACACGCTGGAGAGCGTAATAGTAGTCATCGGCACAAAGAAGCAGGCAACGCCGATACCTTGCACCAACCTCGGCCAGATCACATGATTGAATGGCACATCGAGCGTAAAAGTCGAGTTCCAGAACGACACCAGCGCAAACACGATAAACGCAAAACTCGCCACCACACGCAGATTCAACCGATGCATATTCTTGCCGATCATCGGCGACAGAAACAGCGCAAGAATGCCGACTGGCGCCGTCGCCAGACCGGCGATCCCGGCGGTATATCCCATCACCGTCTGCAGCCACAGCGGGAAAATCACCACAGACCCGAAGAACGCCATAAACCCGAACGAAATAATCACCACCCCGAGCGCGAAGTTGCGATCCTTGAATAGCGAAAGATCGACAACGGGTTCCTTATCCGTCATCTCCCAAACCAGCAGGAACGCAATCGACACCACCGCGATAATCGCCAGCGTGACGATAAAGGTCGAGTTGAACCAGTCGCGATCCTTGCCCAGATCGAGCACCATCTGCAGACAAGACACGCCGATCACGAGCAACGCGAGACCGACCGCATCGATACGCTGTTTGGTGACCTTGGTCTCACGGCCGCGCAACAGCAGGAACGCGCACACCGCCGAGAACAAGCCGATCGGCACGTTGATATAGAAAATCCACGGCCACGTGTAGTTGTCGGTGATATAGCCGCCCATCACGGGCCCGAAAATCGGCGCGCAGATCACCGTCATCGCCCAGAGCCCAAGCGCGAGTCCGCGTTTTTCCGGTGGATACGAGCGCATCAGAATCGTCTGCGAGAGCGGGACCATCGGCCCGGAAACAAGCCCCTGAAGAAGCCGGAACGCAATCAGCGACTCGAAATTGTGCGCGAAGCCGCACAGCGCCGAGGCGATCGTAAAAAGCAGAACAGACAGCGTGAACAGCCGCACCTCGCCGACACGCCGCGCGAGCCAGCCGGTCAGCGGGACCGCGATCGCTGATGCGACGGAATAGGACGAGATGACCCAGGTGCCCTGACTGGTCGCCACGCCGAGGCTGCCGGAAATGGTCGGCACGGCGACGTTCGCGATCGACGTATCGAGCACTTCCATGAACGTGCCCAGCGCGAGGCCGACGGTCAGCAACGCCAGCGCCCCGCCTTTCAGCGGCGCGGGTTCGGCGGCGGGTAGGGCATCGGCGGAAGCCGTAGCAGCCATGTGTGATTCTCCTCAACTGGGAAAGCTTGTCGCGGCAGCTTTATCGCACCCGTCTAACGGTGTGCTTACATGCCGGATCACCCTCTGCCCAGACAGACATTTTCAAACAACGGCGCGTTCAAAAGCGCCTCCTGGTTACCGCTCGCCGTGCTTTGCCGACGGCTCTTCGGGTGAGTCTTCCAGCGCTTCCTGCGTTGATTCCAGTCCACAGCAGCCGCCCGCGCCCTCACCGATGCCGTTCGCAATGAAACGGCCGAGCAGGTCGAGCAGGGTGGCATGCTCCGCGGCGGAAAACCCGCGCAGCTGCTCGTTCAGCACGGCGGCGCCCAGACTGGGCAATTGCCGCGCGGCTTCATGGCCTTGCGGCGTCAGCTGCAGCTTGACCATCCGGCGGTCGGCGTCGCTGCGCGTGCGCACGATAAAGCCTTTCTTTTCAAGGCGATCGAGCAAACGCGTCATCGATCCGCTGTCGTATGACATGACACGCGACAACTCAAACGGCGTGTTCGCGCGCTGCGCGGACAACATCAGAATCACACCGATCTGCTGAGCGGTCAGTCCTAACGGTTTGACTGCGCGGTCGGTTCGTTCGACGAGCACGTTTCGCGCTTTCGTCAGGTAATAGCCAAGACTCGATTCGAGTCGAATCTCATCCGCTTTGTAGGGGCCGTCAGTCATCGTGTATCCGGGAACATCGCCAAGCAGAACGAATTCTAGCTGCCTAAGCAGACAAGTCAAATTGGATTTCGCACGACGCGAGCAGCACAAAAAACAACACCACTCTTGCGACCGAGCAAAGTATCTTGAAATTTAATTGCATAGTCAATATTATGATAGGCAACGAGTTACGCGCAACCTGCGCCACCCGAGACCATGTTCTGACCGATTGTCTGCACGCCGCACCGGCGCCGTGCGTAAAGGATTTCCCCCATGCTGTACCTCAAAAACACCCTCGGCGGCCTGAGCCGCTCCCTGACCGATTCCGCAATGAGCAGCTTTCAAGGGCCGCATCGCTGGTGGAAACTGGCGTTGCTCGCTGTGCTGTTTGTGCTGCCCGGTGGATCGGTAGGCGTCGCGGTGCTTGCGTGGTTCGAGCATCGGCGGGTACAGAGGGGGGTTCAGACCGCCGCCGCAGCGAAACCAGCGGAATTGCCGGCTGTGAGCGTTGCCGTCGTCGGAGCGGTCAATGGCGTTCCGGCCATCTCAGTGAGTCCTGCTGGCGCCTGCCAGGCGAGAGGTGATGCACCGTGCCGGGCTGCGGCGGGCAAGCTGGCCCGGCAGACGACGTCGTCGGATTCGCGGGTTTAAAGCGTCGCGGCTTAATTCTCTTCTACGCGCAAGGCCGGCGCCGGTTCCACGTGCAGCGCTTCGCGTCGCCAAAGGCAACCAGGCCGGTAACAGCACGTAACCATCCCGATACCGTAAGTAACACACCTTCGCCTTCCCTCGCATTACCCTTTCAGTTTGCCGCGCTCATGCGGCCCCATACGCTAACATTCCGGCAGAGCCATGATCTCGCCCGGCTGGCAGTGCCGCCATTGGCCGCACTGCGGCGTCCTGAAGGAATCCATTGCATGCAGTCTGATCGAATCTCGCGCGCGCGGACGCTTGCGCCCCGAGCCCTGAATATCGCGGTAGCCGCAGGCCTCGCCGCCTCGCTGGCCGGTTGTGCAGTCGGCCCCGACTACAAGCGGCCCGCGGCCGAGATCCCCGCTTCCTACAAAGAAGCCGCACCCGGCTGGAAGGTCGCCCAGCCTGCCGATCGGCAGGACCGCGGCGACTGGTGGACCATTTACGAAGACCCGCAACTCAACGCGCTCGAAGACAAGCTGAACACGTCGAATCAGACGATTGCCCAATATGCCGCCGCCTACCGGCAGGCACGTGCGCTGGTTGGCGAGGCACGCGCGGCGTATTTTCCGACCGTCGGCGCATCGGCGGGCGCGACGCGCTCCGGCTACGGTTCGTCGTCCAGCGGCGGCGCGACGACCTCGAGCCGCTCCGGCATCAACAACAGCTACAACGTACAACTCGACGCGAGTTGGGAACCGGACCTGTGGGGTTCGGTCACGCGCTCGGTGAATTCGCAGAAGGCCGGCCAGCAGGGCGCCGCCGCCAATCTGGCGAATGCGCGGCTGTCCGCGCAGGCCACACTCGCGCAGACCTATTTCTCCCTGCGCGCGCTCGACTCCACCCAGAAGCTGCTCGACGACACCGTAGCGGCCTATCAGCGCTCGCTGCAGCTCACGCAGAACCAGTACGCGGCAGGCGTGGCCGCCCGCTCGGACGTCATTCAGGCGCAAACGCAGCTGCAGTCGGCGCAGGCGGCCGCGATCGACAACGGCGTGGCGCGCGCACAAGACGAGCACGCGATCGCCGTTCTGGTCGGCGAGCCGGCCTCGACCTTCTCGATTCCGCCCATGCCGCTCACCGCTACGCCGCCTGCCGTGCCCGCGCAGATGCCATCCGCGCTGCTCGAGCGGCGTCCGGATATCGCGGCGGCCGAGCGCACGGCGGCGGCGGCGAACGAACAGATCGGTGTCGAGATCGCCGCGTTCTTCCCGTCGCTCACGCTGTCGGCTACCGGCGGTTTCCAGAGTTCGGCGTTCTCGCAGTTGTTGACCTTGCCCTCGCGCTTCTGGACGCTTGGTCCGCAGCTCGCCGCCACGATCTTCGACGCGGGCCTGCGCCAGGCAAAGACCGAGGCCGCTCGCGCGGTCTACGATCAGGACGTCGCCACCTATCGTCAAACGATTCTGGCGGCGTTCCAGGATGTCGAAGACAACCTCGCCTCGCAGCGCATCCTCGAGCAGGAAATCGTCGTGCAGCGGCAGGCCGTGGATTCCGCGCGTCAGGCGCTCGCCATTGTCACGAACGAGTACAAGGCGGGGACGGTCGGCTATGTCAACGTGCTGACCGCGCAGACCACCGCCTTCACGGCGGAGCAGAAGCTGGAGAGCCTCGCCGGGCAGCGCATGGTGTCGTCGGTGGGGCTCGTGAAAGCGCTCGGCGGTGGCTGGGATGTGTCGCAAATGAACCGCGAAACGGGCGATGTGGCGGCACCCGCGCCGTTGCCGGCAGCGTCGGCCACGCCTGTGGCGCAAAGCGGCGCTACCACGCCGGCAGCGCGAAGCGACTAGGCGCGCGGCGCAAAGGAAATGCAAAAGAGGCAGGGCCGCGATAGGCGGCCCTGCCTCTTTTTTTGTACCCGGCGCGTCAGTGCACGAACGTCAGGGCGACGCTATCCGGCCCGTTCGGCCGTCCCAGCAGATTCAGCAGTCCGGCAAGATTGTCGCGAGCTTCCGGCGCGGAGCTGGCCGTTCCCTGAAACGACGTCGAGGCTGCCGACACAGTGCCATTGCCGGTCAGCATCAGCGGCCCCTTGAGGGTCGTCAGATCCAGCGTGGACGAGGCGCCTTGCGCCTGGAACAGCAGCCGGTAAGAGCCCAGCGGCTTGACCAGCGAGACGCGCGAACTGACGTCGTTCAGCGTCACCGTCAATTGGCCGAACGCTTCCTGATTGAAGCTGCGCCAATCTGACCAGGCGAGGCGCACGTCGCCTTGCAGATCGAGCGTATTGAACGGCGCGCCGAGCCCACTCAGCAGCGAAGCCGGCACAGCCATCGCGCCGGGCGTGACGGTGGCAGTGCGCGGCGTGATGTCGACGGAGATGGGGTCGGGCATCGCCTCGCTGTGCCGCATGGTCATGCGCACGTGGCCGGTGAAGAGCGGCCAGAAGGCAGTGCGCCATTCGATCCGCCCCGGCAGCAGGGTCGCGGCGCTCATGTCGGAACCGGCAGCCAGCATGAGCGTCGCCGAACCGTGCCACAGCGAGCCGGCGGGATCGACGAGATTGACGTGACCGCGGGTTTGCCTCGCAAACTGCGGCGTGATCCAGGCGGCCGGCAACAACGTCAGCATCACGGCCGCGCTGGCCAGCACCGCAACCGCCAGCCAGGGTAGCGCGGCGCGCAGGCGCCGCATCCAGTAAGTCATGCGAGATCCTGTAACAGCGCGGTCATTTGGCGGTAGACGGCTGCAACGATGCCGTCAGATCCACCTGGCCGTCTTCCTTGAGAGCGGTCACGTGCGCTTCGGCGACCTGCACCTTGAACTGCTTGCGCGCGTCGTCGACCCAGCTCGTCCACGCCGGGAACGACACGTTCTTCATCTGGATCTGCACCGCATTGCCGATCACCTGCACCTGGGTCGCGGCCAGCCCGTGATCGCCGAGCGAGGCGGTGAGCGCATCCTTCAGTGCCGCGCCGGTCGGCGCGACGCCTTGCGCCGCTGCGGAGAGCTGGCGCGCTTCATTCGCTTGCGCGGTCATCTGCGCCAACTGACGCTGCAGCGCAGGCAGCGATTCACGCAAGTGAGCGCGGCCTTCCTGCGCGGGCGCCCACAGCACCGACCATGCGATCACCACGGCGAGCACCCCGCCGCCCCACGCCAGCAGCGTTTTTTCCCGCTCGGTGCGTTGGTCCCAGAATCCAGCCCAGCTTTGGGCGAGTTCAGCTTTCATTGTCCGTTCCTGATAGTCCACTTGCCGGTGTTGCTGTCGATCGCACCGGTCAGGCCGTTGCGCGACAGACGCTTGGCGAAATCGGCATCGAGTTTCACTTCGGGCTTGAAAGTCACGTCGAGCCGCCGGTCGTGATAGTCGAGCGCGGCGATACCGTTGACCGGCACTGGCGCCAACGAACGCGCAAGGCCATCGGCGAGCGACAGAAAATCGTCCGGCGACAGCTCACCCGCCGCCACCCGCAACTGCTGCAACTGGCGCGACATCTGATCGGGCGCGTCGAGCACGACCGTCGTCTTGGGGAAGGTGTTCAGAAGCAGCTCGGTCATCTGCGTGTTGATCGCGTCGCGCTGACGCGCGAGCATCATCCACTGCACGTTCGCGCCGATAATCGCGATCAGCAGCGAGCCGACCGCCAGCAGGACCGGCAGGCGCAGGCGCCGCAGCGTCGCGCGATCGAGCCGCCACGGTTGCGAGGCAAACTCGAACTGGCACAGATCGAAACGGCACGCCAGCGCGCGGCGCGCGAGCTGCTCGAACGGCAGCGGGCTGGCCCCGTGCACATAGGCGGCAAGCCTGGCCGGACTGGTTGCAGCGAGACTCGGCTCAGTGCCGGGCACTTCCGTCAGCATATACAGCGAGACCGGCGCCGCGCCGGCGAGCGCGCTGAGCGTCGCGTTCACCGCGCTGGCCGGCACCGCCAGTCCTTCGCCTTGCACGCCGCGCGCGATAGCCAGTTCGACACGCGGTGCGCCGTTGTCCACCGCACGTTCGACCGCGCCTTCGAGCAGCAAGGCGGGCGCGGTCTGAACGACGGCGCCGAGCACGGCCGCCACCATCGGCGTGACCGACGCGACTTCTGGCGCCACGACCGGCGCGACACCCGGCAGCGATGTCGCCACGCTGGCCGTGCCTGCCAGCACCGGCTCGCCGGCGTTGACCATTTCCGCGACTTCGGCGGGGGTGTCGAGCGCGACGGCTTGCGGCAGACAGCGCGTAACCGGCACTGCGCGCACACTGCGGTGGCCCGCTGCGGCAAAGCCCTCGCAGATGAAGCGGAACCAGCCGCGGTCGATGATCGCGAGCAACTGCCGGCCGCCTGCGAGCGGTTGCGGATCGACGGCGATGTGGCACGTTTGCGGGTCCTGGATCAGTTGATCCTCGACGATATTCGGCAATGCCTGGCGCAGCCGCGGACCGCGTAACGGCGGCAGCTTGGCGGGCATCATCAGCAGGTCGCGGGCGGCGACCATCAGCACCGTCGACGAGGCGCGCGGCAGCAGCGCGAGCGCCGAGCGGCCCGCGCGTTGGGTGCGGCCCGATTTGTCGAGCAGCACGAACGGCAGGTCCGGCAGTTGCCATTCCTGCGACGGCACCGCCGGGTCACGCGGCGGCAATAGAACGATCAGCGTGCTCAAAGGCCACTCTCTCTGGGAAAGGCGTTATTCATAATTGGTCTTGTACCCGCACGATACGCGTAGTGTGAGTCAAAGCATCGCGATAGACGAGGGTGGTGCGATCGACTTCCGCGCGTTCGTGCTGTACGCGGCCGTGGATCAGGAAGTAGCTCGTGTTGACGTCCATCTCATTCGGATCGATCGAGACCGACTGTACGCCGGCGCCGCGCAAGGCCAGTTGCACGTCGGCGACGTTATGGAAGAACACGGTCTGCCGGCGCGCGACGAAGGCTTGTGCGGCGGACAGGTTCATTCCCGGCACGATTGCGGCGACGACTTCGGCGGAGGCCGTATTCATGTTGACCGCCGATACGGTCGGCAGCACGGTGACGAAAGGCCGCAAACGCGCGACCATTTCCGGCGTATAGCCGGGGATATCGAGCAGCGAATCGACGCTGGTCATTTGCAGCGGCGCGACCGCGGCGTTGTCGTCGCCGTCCTCGATACCGGGCTTATCGGTGAAGCTGCCGCCTATGGCGCCGCCGCCCGCGGTGAGCGGGGTCGACGTCGTGCCTGCGGGGGACGTGACCGTCTGGAAACGTGTCGCCGATTGCGCGAGACTCGAGCGCACCTGCAAGGCGGTGGCTTTCGCCAGTTGGCTGTTCACACCGAGAGACACGAGCAGGCGCTGATAGGCGCCGACCTGTTCCATGTTCACTTGCATGACGCCGGGCGCCGGGCTCGAGACCAGATTGCGGAGGTTGAATTTCGCCTGGGCGTCTTCGATGGAACCTGACAGGTAGGTTGCCTGGCCTTGCTCGGCTCTGACTTCGCCGATTTGTCCAAGGAAATCCGACAGACGGGTTTTGGCGATGGGGACGCCCCATAGGCCGCCCAGATAGGTGATGCCAGCCGAGGTGTCGCCCTCCGAGCGGAGAATCAGGCGCGTCCAGTCAAGCGCGCCGCGGGCGACCCATTGTGCCTGGGATAGGAGACGCTGGTTTTCTATCCTGCGGATCTGGACTTGCTGGCGCCAGAGCATGCCCGATACCAATATCGCTGAGAGCGCGACTACCAGTAGGGCGCTGATGATGGCTGCGCCGCGTTGGGCTTTGGGCTGTGTGCTTGCTTTGTTCGCCTTTTGCGGCGGGCTTGTTTGCGTTCTTCCCGTTTTGGCCTTTCCTTGTTTTGCTATCGGTCTATTAGCGTTCCCCCTGTGCGGGGGGGCACCTACTTTTCTTTGCCTG
>ERZ1023155.21-NODE-21-length-139452-cov-8.521310_pt1 | contig 139452 bp, 110 predicted proteins | sample MGYA00521096_ERZ1023155 | MGnify/ENA primary metagenome ERZ1023155 (study PRJEB32759, sample SAMN07749902) | skin metagenome | biome: transportation; feature: city; material: polyester macromolecule | host: Homo sapiens | place: Hong Kong:TW line | collected...
AAAGAAAAGTAGGTGCCGCCCCGCACAGGGGCAACGCTAATAGACCACTAACAATGCAAGGAAAGGCCAAAAGACCAACACCAGCACAGGGGCAACACTAATAGACCGATAAGAAAGCAAGGAAAGGCCAAAAGACCAACACCAGCACAGGGGCAACACTAATAGACCGATAAGAAAGCAAGGAAAGGCCAAAAGACCAACACCAGAGCAGACAACGAGCACCGCAAGGAAATCCAAAAATCCAGATCAACCAAAAGGCCAACGGCACAAAACCAACAATCGTCGCGAAGACCTCCCCTGCCGGGCAGGCAAAAAAACTCCCTTAACTTCTACTCCTGCGCCAGGTCTCCCTCGGCAACTCCCCAAACTGCCCTCGATACTCATTGGAAAAATTCCCAAAATGCCAAAACCCCCACCGCGTAGCGACCTCGGTAACCGACCCGGCACTCCGCAATTCCCGCCGCACATGATCGAGCCGAACAGCTCGTATATAAGCCGAAGGACTCACCCCAACCGTATCCTCAAACGCATACTGCAAAGTCCGCCGGCTCGCGCGAAACCGCGCGCATAGCTCAGCGACCGACAGCGGACAATCCGGCGACTCCTCCACCATCTCGCGTACACCGCGCACAAGCTGCCAGTTCCGCGCGGTCCGCGCCTCGAGTTGCCCGTGCGGATCGGCATCCCGCATCCCCTGCAATACCTCGGCAAGACCAAAGATCACCGACTTCTCGAACGAAGCCGCCACGCCCGCGTTATCGAGCAACGTCGGCGTAGCCGCCACCGCGTCGAGCAAGTGCTTAAGCACCTCGCGAAAGCCCTGCAACCTCGCCGGGTCGACATTCAGTACGCCAGGCCTCGCGCCCAGTAACGGCGCGATGTCCTCGAGCTGCACGCGCACCAGTTCATTGGCAATCGCGCCAGGCTCAATCTCCAGGTTCACCACCACGTGCTTGTCGGGCGATAAAAACTCAAACCCGCCATCGCCGGAAAAAACATGCAGGCCGTCACGATGACTCGTCTGCCCGCACAGCAGCGCATGTCCTTCGAGCTGAAATGGAACGCCCACGGCCAGCCTGGAGAGCGCGACCTGCCCGCGTTGATAAACCGTGCGGTTCAGGCGCTCCACCAGCACCCGTACCCCGCCCGCGGAGAACGAACTCACCGAACCGTCGAAGGCGCCGCGCGAAATCTGGCAATAGCTCTGATTCCACGCGTCGAGCAACATCGCCTGTTCGTCGATGTTCCGGCAACAGTGGATCTCGACGGCGCTGCTTGTCTGATTGACCGGCTGCATAGCTTCTCCCGATTCTGTTGGCGCTCCCCAAACGCATGGTGCCGACCAGTGTATGCGAAAAAAAAACCGCGTCGCGCTTCTGGAGCAGGCCGTCCGCACAGGCAGCAGGGCGCACGAATGTCAGCGTGTAATGCATTTGTCAGCAAGCCGAATTTTTACGGGATTTTTACTTTTTTGCCAATTTTGGATAGTCGCCGCTTTTTGCCGCCCCTACTTTGTGCACAACACGTCACGCAATGCAACGCATCAGGCACTGGAAGAGGAGTCACGCATGAGCAGATCGGCAGGCAGGCTGGAAGGCAAGATCGCAATCGTGTCGGGCGGCGCGACGGGCGCGGGCGGCGCGGCGTCGCTGCTGTTCGCGCAGGAAGGCGCGCAGGTCGCGGTGGTCGATATCAATACCGATGCGGGCGAGGAAGTCGTGACGCGCATTCGCGCGGCAGGCGGAACAGCCGAACTGTTTGCCGCCGATGTATCGAAGCGCGCAGCGGTCGATGCCGCCGTGGCGAACGTCATGGCGCGTTTCGGGCGTATCGACGTGCTGTTCAACCACGCGGGCAGCATCGTCGTGAAGCCCTTCGTGGATACCACCGACGAAGACTACGACTGGCTCATGAACGTCAACGTGAAAAGCATGTTCATGATGACGCGCGCAGTGCTGCCGCACATGCTCGCCGCGGGCGGCGGCTCGATTGTGTGTACGGCGTCGATCTCATCAGTGGCGGCCACGCCGCTCGAAGTGCTGTACTGCACGACCAAAGGCGCGTGCGCGATGTTCGCGCGTTCGATTGCGGTCGAGTATCGCGACCGCGGCATTCGCTGCAATGCGGTGTGCCCAGGCTTCATCGACACGCCGCACGGACGGCGCGAAATCAGCGCGCTCGCCAAATATGGTTTCGACGCGAGCGAAGCGGCGCTATCGGTGCAGCAGGGCCGTCTGTGCGCGCCGGAAGAAGTCGCACGCGCCGCGCTCTTTCTCGCCAGCGACGACGCCAGTTTCGTCAACGGCGCCCACCTGTATGTGGATAACTGCTTTACGGCTGCGTGAGCCGGTCTTGCGTCGCGCGCTCACGCTGGTCTATTGCTTAGCCGCTTCGCCACAACCCTGTTCAAAGGATCGCGTCATGGACATCAACACGGCCGTGCCGTCGGCGGAACCCGTCGACAACGACGTCAAGCTGTTGCACAAGATGGGCTACGCGCAGGAACTGTCACGGCGCATGGGGGCGTTCTCGAACTTCGCGGTGTCGTTCTCGCTGATCTGCATTCTGTCGGGCGGCATCACGTCGTTCCAGATGGGGCTGTCGGCGGCGGGCGGGGCGTCGATCGGACTCGGCTGGCCGCTCGGCTCGCTGTTCGCGTTGATCGTGGCGGCCGCGATGGCGCAGATTGCGTCGTCCTATCCGACCGCCGGCGGTCTCTATCACTGGAGTTCCATCCTGGGCGGCAAGATGTGGGGCTGGCTCACCGCGTGGCTGAATCTGCTCGGTCTCGTGTTTGTTGTCGCCGCGATCAATTACGGCACCTATGATCCGTTCTTTCGCACGCTGATCGCGCCGATGTTCGGCGTCAGTCCCGATTCGCTCGGCTGGTGGCAGCAGACGCTCTTCCTGACGGCGATTACCGCTTCGCAAGCATTCCTGAATCATCGCGGCATTCGCATCACCAGCAAGATCACGGACCTGTCGGGTTATCTGATCTTCGTGGTGACGATCATGCTGGTGGTGTCTCTGCTGGTCTATTCGCCAGTCAAGATCGATCTGTCACGGCTCTATACCTTCACCAACTTCACCGGTGTCGATGGCGGCGCGTGGCCCAAGCAGACTATCGCCATGGCATTTCTGTCGGGCCTGCTCTTGACCGCCTACACGATCACGGGCTTCGACGCTTCCGCGCATACCTCGGAGGAAACCCATCAGGCGGCGCGCAATGTGCCGCGCGGCATTGTCGGTTCGGTGTTCTGGTCGACCACGTTCGGCTACGTGATGGTGTGCGCCTTCGTGCTGGTCATGCCGGATATCGGTGCTGCGGTAAAGCAGGGCACGGGATTCTTCGAAGCGATTCTCGCGCCGATTCCGGGACCGCTGCGCATTCTGATCGAACTGCTGATGTTCTTCATCAATTACGTATGCGGTCTCGCCGCCGTCACATCGACCTCGCGCATGATGTTCGCATTCGCTCGCGATGGCGGTTTGCCGGGTTCGAAGTGGCTGCGCAAAGTAAATGCCGCGCACCGTACGCCGGGTGCCGCGATCTGGACCTCGGCGGTGCTGGCAATCGTCGTGACCTTATACGGCGATGCGTTCACGGTGCTGAGCGCGGGTAGCGCCGTATTCCTGTTCATCTCCTACGCGATGCCGATTGCGTCCGGTATTTTTGCCGAAGGCCGCACTTGGAAAGAAAAGGGACCGTTCCAGTTAGGCATGCTGTCGAAGCCGTTCGCAGTGGCCGCGGTGTTCGGTGCACTCGTGCTCGCCTACGTCGGCATGCAGCCGCCGAACCAGAAAGTGGTGTACGTGATTGTCGGATTGCTCGCGGTACTGCTGGCGATCTGGTACGGCGCCGGTGTGCGCAAGAGCTTTGCAGGGCCGCCGGTCGGCAAAGTGTCGAAGGAACGCGAGCAGGAGTTGAGCGGCCTGGAGGGACGGCTGGGGGAAAGCTGAAAGCAGACCGAAACTCTGCGAACGCGCGGCCCGCGGCCGCCCTTCATGTCTGAAAGAACAAACGTCAGCCGGCCCTGGAGCCGGCTGACGTCTTTACATCTGCCGCATGGTGTGACGGATGAGGCTCAGATCCCGGCGTATCCCACCGGAACCGTCGTGTTGGCTTTGGCGACCGACGCGTTGTTCGACACCACATACACCGGCGATTCGGTCAGGTTGAGCGTCAGCGTACCGTTGCTGTAGTTCGCGCTCGACGCATTGCCCATCGTGTCGATAACCTTGACGGTGCCGCTCGTGCCCGGGGCATCCACCGTGAGGCTATATGGCACGCTGTAGCTCGAACTGAAGCCGACGCTCGCGTCCCACACGCTGTTGTTGTGCGTCCACAGCGCCGTGATTACCGCGCCGTTGCCCACCTGCTGGAACGCGTACGCGTAGATGCCGGTCGGCGTGCCGTTTACCGGTCCGAGCGTATGCGTGCCGTCGAGCGTATGCGTCATCGCGCTGATTGCCATCGCGACCGGCTTCGGGCTGATGTTCGTCGCACCGAATGCGCCCTGCGCGTCGTTCAGATCGAAGAAGGTGCCATAGCCGACTTCGCCCGGATAGTCCGCGCCGTAGAACACGTAGGTCTGATCCGCGCCTTCGCCGAGCGTAATGATGTGCATGCGCGCCGCGACCGCCGCTTGCGCGTACAGCACGTTGGCAGTCGGATAGTTCGGGCCGTACGCGGTGCCGAGGTCGTAGCTGATGCCGGCTTCCGTCGAGAACAGCTTCATGCCCGGACGGTAATCGGCGGCCATTTCCGCGCGTAGATCACGCATCTGGCCGCGCAGCGAACCTTCGGCGGTAGACGGGTCGGCATCGTAGCGCTCCGGCGGATGCGACGGCGAGGTTCCCGCGTCGTAGTAGCCGTGGGTGGCAACCGCGTCGATGTATTGGCCGAAGCCGAGCGGCGCGAGGCGCTTCAGACGGGTCGTCGTCAGGCTCGGGAACGCATCGGCGGGACCCATCACCACCGCGTTCGGATCGGTCGAGTGGAGGCCTTGATAGACGGACTGATACAGCGCGATGAAGTTGGCGTCGGTATCGGTCCAGAACTGGTTGGGTTCCCACGTCACCTGATAGTAGTTCGCCGACTGGGTCGGGAAATACGCCGCACGAATCGCGTTCGATTCGGTGCCGACGCGGCTCATATAGCTCTGGTAGTACGACAGATTGGTCGGCACGCTCGTATCGTCCTGGAACGCGCCGTTGCCGCTCGCCCATGCGGGAATGCCGTCCAGGCGGATCAGGCGCATCACCTTGCCGCTCGTGTAGAACGGATCGAGACTGTTGGCTGACGGATTAAATGTGTTCGGTCCGTTCGGTTCCATGGTCGAGAGCTGGCGATCGTCGATCGTCGACGAAATACCGAGGGCGGCGAGTAGCGGGCCGTTGTCGTTCGCGCCCTGCATGCCGAAGCGATGCTGCTCCTGGTGCGCGTAGGTGACGGCCGGCACGACACCGGCCAGGTTCGGCAGCACGCCGAAGCTCGCAATGCCGACCGGACGGGTGCCCGCTTGCGGCAACTGCCCGCCGTTCTGCGCAAGCGTGCCGGTCGCCGCGAAATAGCCGGCGAGCGTCGAGGTGCAGTTGAACGTGATGGTTTTCGAACCGCTCGGCACGGCGGTGCTGCCGCTCGCCGCCACCCGCCCGAGGGTGTCCGTGACGGCCCACTTCAGCGTGTCGGCATTCGGTACGTTGGTGGTGAAGGCGAGCTGAAATGTGCTGCCGGCGGCGAAGATACGCGTGCCGTCCGTGCTCGGCGTATCGGCTGAAATGGTGGCGCTGCCCGAGCCGGCCGAGACGGCCGGCGCTGCGCAACTGAGTGCCGCGGCCGTGGTGCCCGCGCCATTCACCGTGGCGGTGCCGCCGGTGCTGCTGTTTCCTGCCGCGCTCAGGTTGGCGGCGCTGGATGGAGCGGCGCTGCCGTTGGCCTGGGTCGCCGCGCTGGTGCCGGCGCTACCACCGCCGCCGCCGCCGCAGCCGGCTAGTGCGAGGGAAAGTGTCGAGAGTAGGAGGAGTTGCGATTTCATCAATCTCTAACCAATGCGTGAACTGAACATTTGCGTCTCTTCGCGCAACGCGCGGCGGGAGACGAAGTGAACAGAAATTAACGTCGTACGAATTCGCGCCGCTCGTCATGGCGGATCTGGCGGAATCGGACGGCCCGGGAAGGTGCGACGAAAACGACCAATGTCGTGAGCCACAGCGCAATTCATATCGCAGTGCCTGAGTCCATGGCGCCGCTCGATGAACTTTTTACTGTTCTGTAAGAAGGAAAGCCGCTGATGGGGAGAATCGACCGCAACGATACGCAGGAGTGTGTTTAAAAGAAGTAACGAGTCGTTACGTATGAACAATAATGCAGTACTAATTGCATTGATCACACCAGAATAATCATCTGGAGAGACTAGTCTTTATCCGCCATTTAGAAGTGGGGTCGAAAGATTTATGGTGGATGCCTAACTGGTCGAATCGGCGTGAACCACCGGGAAGTGGGCGGTAGCGCTCATTCCATAGCCGATTGCGCCTTGGGGATGGCGTAAAAGTGCTGGGCCTTCGGTGTAACGTTTCCTCGCGACAGTGACTTCGCGGCGGAACTGTCGCTGTTTTTTCGAAAGACCCGGCGACGTTCCGCAAAAGGGTGCGCCAGATAAACATGATGGGATGCCGAAGTTTTTTTAGGGCCGGTACTTGCTAGCAGGCATCCCCATCCGCTGCGTAAAAAGGGCGGTTATCCAGAGAGATAAATCGTGAGAATTCTTCAGTTGGTTCACGCACCGCGACTTTCCGGGGCAGAGGTGCTGGTAAAGGGGCTTGCGATTCATCATCAGCGTGGCGGCCATGAGGTCTGCATCGCGTCGCTGCTTCCCCAGCAGGACGATTTCGTCGACATTCGCGCGGAGCTCGAGGCCGCGGGCGTCACCTGCCTGTTTCCAGGTGTCCAATACGGCAGGGTGGGCAAGCTGTTGCACCTGTATCGCGTCGTGCGTCAGTTTCGCCCCGACTTCATCGTGGCTCATGCCACGCTCGCCGCACTCTATGTGCGTCTTCTGCCCGTGCATACGCCGATCGCGTGGGTCATGCACTCCGGCGTCAATGACTTCGAGAACAGCGCGCTCAAGCAGGCCGAGCGGCTGCTGTCGCGGCGGGCCAGAGCGGTGATCGGCGTGTCGCAGAAAAATATCGACGAGTATCTAAGAGAAATCGGCAAACACCCGGCGCTGGTCGTGATCCCGAACGGGGTCGATGCATCGCTGTTCGCGCAGGACAACGGCGCACCGGTACTGGATAGCGCCGCGCCCGCGAAGCAGATCGTTCAGCTAGGCCGTTACATAGAAGGCAAGAGTCAGTTGCACACGATCCGCGCGTTCGAGCGTGTCGTGCAGAGCGAGCCCGACGCGCGCCTGCTCCTGTGTGGTGTGGTCGAAGACGTCGCTTATCACGAGGCGGTAGTGTCGCTCGTTAATCAGCTCGGTCTGGACAGCCGCGTGACTGTGTGCGGGCCGCGCTCCGATGTCGCCGCGATCCTGCGTTCGTCGCGTGTCTTTGCGATGCCGTCGCAATTCGAGGCGCAAAGCATTGGTTTTCTGGAGGCGCTTGCTTCGGGTATTCCTGTCGTGGCGAGCCGGATTCCATCGTTCCTGTTTGCCAGCGGATTTGCCGGCGTCAATCTCGTCGATACGGCCGATCCCGAAGCTTATGGCCGCGCGTTGCTCAAGGCGCTCGACACGCCGCGTGCCAGCCGGCAACTGGCGGGATACACGCTGCATGACACCGCGGATCGCTACATGAAGATCGCGCGGCAGTTCGTCCAGCCGCTGCAGATGTCGGCCTGAAGCACGCTGGATCGATCGGTCGGCGCGCGTTACCACGCCCGTTAATGCGCTAGTTACTGCGCTGTTTTACTGCGCTGTTTTACTGCGCTAACCGGTCGATCCGCACCGTCTCCGAAAACAGTCCCGGCAACTCGCCGAGGTCCTGGGCCGGCCCCAGCGCGAAGCCGTTGCCGACCGGGTAGCGCGTCAGCGCCGGTGCGCCGCCGGTGAAATAGAAATTGCCCAGCGTCGCATCGGTTCTCCGGAACAACACGAGCGCCGCATTGCGTTTGTCGCGCACGAAAAACGGAAACACGTCCGACCACGACATGCCGCGCAATGTCGCCGCCTGCACAGGTACGCTGCTCGCATCCGCTGTATCGAGCGTGGCGATATCGATGACCGCGTCATCGGTTGTGCCGTCGAAATGCGGTGTCGAAAGAATCAGCGTATTGCTCGCTTTGCCATGTAAGGCGCCGAGCGTCACCTTGACGAAATCGGGCTGGAAATTCACCGGCAATAGCCGGCGTTCGCCGACACTCATGCGAGTGCCGTCGTTGGCGATCTGCGTGAGCGCGAGCCGCCCGTTCGCAGCCCCCACCGCAACTAATGACGCGCGTGACCCCGGCACCTGAACCGGGAGAAGATTGACGTCTTGCGGCAGGGCTCTGGCCTGGGCCACGAGCGTGGGCGCCGCGCCCGCGGAGTTCGTGGAAGACGCCAGCCACAGGTCGAGTCCGCTGTCGGTTCGCTTCTGCGCGATCAGCACGCCGGCACGTCCGCTGCCGTTGAAATCCGCTGCCACATACTGCTGCGTCAACTCAGGCCTGAACGCATTGCTGGTCTGGAGCCAGAGACGTGGCGCCTCGAAGCGCTCGCCGGTACTGCGCAGCAGCCAGAACGCAGTGCCGCCCTGGCGTGCGGTGATGACCATCAAATCAGCCTTGCCGTTACCGTCGAAATCGCCGAGCAGAAAACGTGCGCTGTCGAAGCACAGCGCGTCATTCGTGCAGCTCGGCGCGGTGGCGCGAGGATCGAATGGGACCGTGCTCGCGTACCAGAGCGCGGGGGGCGAGGCTTTCACGAGCGACGCCGCATAGACGTTGAATCCGGGCCCGTCGTGCTGTCGCTGCACGTACACGGCGGAAGCTTCACCGGTGCCGCCGACGTCGCCGATCATGGCAGTGGCGAGCCGCAAATCGGTTGCCTGGGTGTGTTGCGTGGTTGCCCAACGGTAGCGTGTGGTAAGGGCCGTGCAGCCGCGCACGGTCAGCTTGCCGTCGTTCTCGCCGAGGCAGTGCCGCTGCGGCGTATAGACGAGGCCGAAGTCCCACGGTGTCCAGCGCTGCGCCATGTCCCATTGATCGCAGGCCTCGGAGATCAGATAGCCGTCGCGTTCGGCGATGCATTGCGAAGTCGCGACGCTGACGAGCGCGGCGTTCTGCGTATTGCCAGGATAGACAGTGAGCGGATCCCAGCGCCATTGTTGTGCGGCAGAGCCCGTGCACTCGGCGAGTGTCGGCGCATGGCTGCTGCCCGTGGAAGTCAGGCAGCGGTTTGCCGCCGCATTGAAGAGCTGTATGGGACGCGACTGAAAATCCGCGATGCGGTGGTCGCTGCGATCGGCAAACGCATAGCGGCGCGCGACCCAGTTGCCGTCCCACTGGAACTCGCCGAATACGTGCGAGGACTCGTTGCCGTCGATAGAAAAATAGCTGGCGACGATATCGCGCTTGCGCTGCACTTCAGCCGCCGGCACATTGCCGGGCCAGTCGCCGGTCGGATAGGTGACGTGATAGACGATCGGCACGCTTTTATTCAGCGTCTGGGCGACGTGGCGTGTAATACGTGCGGCGTAGATATGATCGGGATGCTCGAGAAACGGCACCGTGTCGGGGTTGAGCGTGTAGATCTGCGAAGCCTCGGCGAGTATCGCTTTCAGTGTGGCCGACAGCGAGGCCCGATCGTATTGCACGCGCACGGATCCGTCGGCGTTCATCGGATAGGTGGAGAGCGTGGCGTGCTGCTCCCACAGGAGGCCGAGCGGTACGCGCCCGCCGCGCACGGCGCCGCCGGGCAGCCGGAATTCGAGCAGGCGCACCTGCGGCTTCGCTTTCAGCACCATCTGATGCACGAGCTTGCCGGCAATGGGAAGGTTTGTTTCGATCCATTCGTCGGGCACGCCCGCCATCCGCGCGTAGGCGAGCCGGGAAGCCCGCTCGCGAGTCTGTACGTAAGCGAAGTTCGCCCCATTGGCGCCGCCGATCAGATGCACGACGGTGATGCACCAGCCGGCATCGAGCCGTTCGCTGATAGCGGGGTCCACGAAGAGCAGATCGTCATCGAGGTGAGCGACAACCGTGACCAGCGTACCGGCGCTGCAATCGGCCGCGCGCGCCGAGGCGGGAATGAGAGCGAAGAAGAGTAGCGCTAGAAAAGCAAGGGATGAATCGCGAACGAGCCTGGCTGCCGATGATCGCATATTGATTCGAGCTCTGATGGTGAGCTCGATCATACTGTATCGGCGTGAGTCGCCACGTTGGCGAACTCACAGTGGGTATTAATTTCGCCCGCGGGCAACGGCAGGCGCCGGCAACAGGGCGACTGGTGTTGGCAGTAAGCTTGCCGTCAGCGGAAGTAAGCCTTGGTGTTCTCGTGAACGTCGGGGCGCGCGAGCAGCGCCGCAGGCGAAAGCCAGAGATATTCGCTGTGCTGGTCGAGCCGGCCCACCGGAACGGAGCTGGTGAGTTGCAGCGCATAGGCGAGCACGATGTAGTGTGTCGACACGCCGGGCTCGGCGGCGAAGTTGTCCTCGTAGTGGTGCTCGAAAACGCCTTCGAAGCGTGCCGTCGAGCGCGCCAGTCTGGCGATGCCCAGTTCGGCGTCGGCAATGCGTGCGAATGCGGCGTCGAGTGTTTCGTCTTTATGAATGCGTCCGCCGGGAACGAACCAGGTGTCGCGCGCGGGGCGGTTGCGCCGATGGCCGATCAACACGCGAGCCTCGGCATCGCGCACGATCAGATCGATCGCGACCAGTGGCGTCAGACGCACCACGTCGAGGAAGTCGATCTCAGTCAGCATGGTTTCTCCTGAAAGGGGCGCTAGTAATCGCGACGATGCTCATCGTCCTCGGTGAGACGGCTGGAGACACTGGCCAGCAGCAATGCGAGCAGAACCGCGCCGATCGTGGCGAAGAGGAACGCCCCGACCATCGCGGCCAGTACCAGCATTGTCCATGCGAGCCCGCTCATCTCCTGGCTCCAGCGCGTTGATAGGCGTACGAACCAACAATCGCCTGGATTCTACGTGGGTCGACAGGCGGCTGCACTGTCACAACACGCCGAAGTATCGGTGCATGGCGACAGCGAACCGAGTTGATCGAAGCGCGCGCGGGGGTGCTCACGCCGTGCCGGCAGCGTGTGACATGCACGCGTTGTAAGGTACGGCTAGCGGGCAACATAACCCTCCGGCGTGCTGACCGCGTCCTTGAACACGGCGGCATTGGCGGAGACGACGTAGATGGGTGCCGGCGACAGCTTGAGGTTCGCGAAGCCGTCGCGATACGGCAGGCCCGATGCGTTGCCCATCATGTCGAGTACGGTCACTTCGCCCGAGCTGCCGGGCGCGTCGACCCGCAAACGATAATCCGCACTCTGACTCGCGCTGAAACCAGTTTTAGCGTTCCATGTGTCGTTGTCGTGCGTCCATAGTGCGGTCACGATCTTGCCGCCGCCGAGCCGGCGGAATGCGTAGGCATAAACCCCTTTCGGCAATCCTTTGAGCGGCCCGAGCGTATCCGTGCCGTCGATAATTCGCGTCATTGCCGCTACCGCGAGCGCAGCGGGTTTGGGGCTGATGTGACTGGGACCGTAGGCGCCGGTCGGATGATCGAGCTCGAAGAAAATCCCGTAGCCAGGCGCTGCATCCGGCATGTCGGCGAGATAGAACACATAGGTCATATCCGCGCCTTCACCCAGCAGAATGAGATGCGTGCGCGCCACCACCGAGGCTTGCGCGTAGAGCACGTTCGCATCCGGATAGTTCTTGCCGTACGCCTCGCCGATGTCATAACTGATGCCGGTCTCGGTAACGAACAGCGGCGCGCCGGGCTTCAGGTACTGATGCATCTCGTGACGCAGCGCCCGCATCGCGGCGGGCAGCGCGCCCTGCACGGTGCCGAGATTGCCTGGATCGGCTACACGCTCGGGAGGATGCGACGGTGTCGTGCCGATGTCGTAATACCCGTGAATGGTCATGCCGTCCATATAGCGGCCGATTCCGAGCGGACCGAGACGGCGCATCCACTCGACGTTCGCCTGCACCGACGCATACGTCAGACCCATCACCACGGCGTGAGGGTCGGTCTGATGAATGCCCTCCCACACGGCCTTATACATCGCGACGAAATTCGCGTCGGTGTCGCGCCATGGCAGACCGCCATCGGCATCCGGCTCCCATGTCACCTGATAGTAGTTGTCGCGTTGCTGGGGGAAGTAGGTGAGCCGCGTGCGATTGGATTCGGCGCCGACTTTTGCCATGTAGTCCTTCATTTGTACGAGCGAAGTCGGCGCGTAGCTGTGGGTCTCTTTACCGGTCGGACTGGCCCACTGAGGAATGCCGTCAAGCTGGATCAGGCGCATGATGTCGCCGCGCCGGAAATAGGGGAGCAACTGTTTGTTCGCGGGATCGAACGTACCGGCGCTTTTCGGCTCCTCCGTATACCAGTTGCGGTTGTCGTTTGCCCACGAAAGGCCAAGCGCCGTATAGACCGGCCGGTAGCCGTCGCCGTCGCAGCAGTGCTGGCCGGGCGCAAGGTAGGCCGAGCCCTGTCCGCCGAATCGATGCAGGTCCTCGTAGGGAAAGCGCACTGCGGGCAATGCAGCGGCGGTGTCGGGCAGCACGCCGAAAGTGGCGATGCCCGCGGGACGTGTGCCGCGCGATTCGAGCCGGCCGTGTGCGCGTTCCAGCGAAGCCGAGACGGCGAAATAGCCGGCGATGCTCGACGCGCAACTGAGGGTCGATAGCGTGGCGCCCGCTGCAACAGGAAAGCGGCCGCTGGCGCGCACGGTATTCCAGCTGTCACGGATTTGCCAGTTGAGCGTGTCGCTTTGCGTCGGACGTGTTGTGAAGACGAGTGCGAAGGGTTTGTCGGTTGAAAACAAGCGGGTGCCGTCGCTCGGCGTGTCCGCTTCCAGCAGATCGCCGTTTGCCGCCGCGCGCGCTTGAGAGGAGGGCGCGGCGCAGCGCAGGCCCGGTCCTGGTGGCGCCTTCAATGCGGCAGGCAGCGCGCCCCCCGTGTCCGGCACGGCGTTCTGGTTTGCCGGGGTTGCAGCAACTGCCTTCGCCGCCGTGAGCGCGACCGCGCAGCGCTTCTCCACTCCGGGTGCCGGATCGCCGAACACACCGTTATTGCAATCGGCGCTGTTCGAGAACGTCTTGATGACATGGTGTTCGACGGTGCCATACAGCACGTCGCGCGTGCCGCTGAATCGGCAAGTACCGTATTCCGCCGCGCAGGGTGCCCACTTTCTGCCTTCGACATCAAGTTCGGCATTGCTCGCGCTGTCAGGCCCGGCTGAAGCCCCCGCCGCATGACACGCAGAGGCGACGCCGCCCAGCAGGATAAACACCGCCGCAGAGGCAGCGATGTAGAGCGCCAACCCGTGGGCGACACGGGCCTTGGTGAGTGGTCGCAGCGCTTGGTATTCGCATACATTCGACATGTGTTCCCCGTGTGATTCGACGTACCTGTTCCGGCGAGTTCCTATGATGGAACGTCGTCGGATGGCTAGTTCACCAGGCCAGACCCGCCTAAGGCTACTGCGTGCTGCGATCTGTTGCGCAAACCGCATAGAGCATTTCCGCAATTCGATGGCGGAAATGTACCGCCTCCGATCCGACAGAATCCGCCATTGGCCCGTCTATTGCCGGGCGGTCTAAAGTTGTCTTATTTCTGTGTTTCACGTTTGAAACATTAATCGTTCCGTTTATATTATCCGGATCCAATAACAACCAATTAAATAATTTTGTCTCTGGAAAATTGCTTATATTGGACACTGTTTTACACGTCTCTGCCAGGCAAAAATATCGTCAGAAGAAAGCCCTGTGGGCATCTGGTAAGAGCAATGACAGGTGTGTGCAGGGCGGCTACGCTCATTCTCGCGGCGTGAGGGAAAGAAGTCACTTCAAATCTGCGGAATGGCGGGCGGATCAAATTGCAACTCGACCATTTCGAGTAGCGATGATGTGTGTGACAACGCACAAAAACTCGCGCCAATTAGCATTATGATTCGCAGGTCGTAAATGCATTCATATGCAGAAACGGTATTTAATTCTTTGCCAAACAGGTGGTGGCGGGATTGTTCCGAAAATCACTGGGCGGCCACCATATCTAAACGCCAACATGTCTGCGGTTTCGGTCATGGCGGCTAAATGCTTGATTGCGGATGACTATGATGCACTGCACAGAGCATCGTTCTGCGGAGTGCGTTCAAGGTTGAAAAGTAGATCCAGTAGATCCGTTTTCTGGTGAGAGGATGACTATGACCTGCGCGAGTCTCGAGTCAGCAATGCTGCGCTGGGTGCACGCACCCAACAAGGGTACGCGTCGCATCGCAATACTGATGTTCAACGACTGCTCGCTGCAGGGCGCGGGCGTGGTTGCCGAGGTGTTCCAGGCTGCGAACGAACTGGCATCGTCCGGTTCGGGCGGCGGCTTGTATGACGTTTCCTTCCTGTCGGCCGACGGCGGCATGGTGACCTCGTCATCGGCCCTGCGGGTCTGGACCGACGGACTTGACGCGCGGCATTACGGCGGCTTCGACGCGCTATATGTCGCCGGCGGTAAAGGTGCATTCGCCGCAGCCGGCGACGAGCGCCTGATCGCGTGGTTGCGGCGCGTTCGCCGCAACACCGGCATGATCCGGCCGATCGCGGAAGGGCGTGCGTTGCTGGAAGCGGCCTACGTGCCGGACAGCCGGGAAGCGGGAGATTTTCATCAGCCGCAGTCGATGCCGCGCCAGGCCGAGCAGAACGGCGATGCGGGCGACCGCCTCGAATCGATGAGAAGCGCGCTCGCGATGATCAAGCGCGATCTCGGCGGCGCGACCGCCCGCACCGTGGCCGAGCGCCTGCTCGCGGATTCGTGTTCGAACCTGGCGCCGCTGCTTGGCGAAGACGGCGGTTTGAGCCCCGGCGACAAAGTGCGCGCGGCGGCCCGCTGGCTGCAAGAAAATTGCCAGCAGTCGATTTCGATTGCCGATGCGGCCCAGTTTGCCGCGATGAGCGAGCGTAACTTCCTGCGCCGCTTCAAGATGGAAATGGGTATCACGCCCTCCAGTTTTCTGTTGCATGAACGCCTCGCGGTGACCTGCAGTCTGCTGACCGAGTCGGAGCTGCCGGTGGACAAGATCGCCCGGCGCACCGGCATGGGCAATGGTGACCGGCTCGCGAAAGTTTTCCGCAAGCGGATGCGAATTTCCCCAACGGAATTCCGGATTCAAAGCCGCCGCATGGTGGGCGGATAGCGCACACGACGCAAACTGGCCCGGCGCGGCTGAGCGTCTGGCCAGGCGCGCCCGTCAGGCAGCGTCTCGGTAAGTGTTTCGTCTGCTTTACAGAATTATAAGGAATGCGAATATGTTGATTAAGGGAGCTGAAAGCGCTGCGTCGGCGAATCCGGACAGCGCCCATGCCGGGGCTGCCGGTGCGCATTGCGTGCGCATCGTCCCGGTGATTCTTGCCGGGGGCTCGGGCACGCGGCTGTGGCCGGTGTCGCGCGAAAACTTTCCGAAGCAACTGATCGACGTGGTCGGCTCCGACTCGCTGCTGCAGGCGACCGCGCGTCGTATGAACGGCTTTCCCGCCGGCTGGAAGGTCGACGCGTCGCCGATCGTCGTGTGCGGTGAAGAACATCGCTTTGTGATCGCCGAACAGCTCCTTGAAAACGGCATGGCAGCGCGTCTGATCGTCGAGCCCGCGCGGCGCGATACGGCGCCGGCGTTGACGCTCGCGGCCTCGCTCGCATGCGCGGACGGCGACGACGCGATTCTGATTGTCATGCCGGCCGACCATTCGATTGCGGACGTGCCCGCGCTGCAAGGCGCGCTGGAATGTGCGGCGCGTTACGCGGAACGGGGCTCGATCGCCACGCTGGGCGTGCCGCCCACGCGTCCCGATACCGGTTTTGGTTATATCCGCATTGGCGCGCAATTGTCTGACGGTGGCTATGCGATCGACGGCTTTGTCGAAAAGCCGGCTGAGGAAATCGCCGCGCAATACGTTGCCGCGGGCACGTACTGGTGGAACGCCGGGATCTTTGTGGTGCGGGCAAGTGTGTGGCTCGACACGCTGAAGCGCCTGCAGCCCGACATGCATGCGGCCTGCGAGCAGGCCTTCGTGAACGGCCGTACAGAAGGCGCGCATTTCCGTCCGCTGACGGACGCGTTCCTGAGTTCGCCCGCCGACTCGATCGATTACGCGGTGATGGAGCGTCTTACTGACGTAGGTATCGCGGAGGAGGCGGCCGGTTCCCATCGCACGGACATGCAAGCGTCCGGTACGAATCTTTCCGGCGTGGTGGTGCGTCTCGATGCGGGCTGGTCCGATCTAGGTTCATGGGACGCCGTCTGGGCCGCCATGGAGAAGGACGCCAACGGCAATGCCGGGCGCGGCCGCGTGACGTTCGAAGGCGCGGTATCGAGCTATGCGCATTCCGAGGGCCGGCTGGTTGCGTGCGTCGGCACGACCAATGTAGTGGTGGTCGAAACGGCCGACGCGGTGCTGGTGGTCGATCGTTCGCACGTGCAGGACGTCAAGGGCCTGGTGTCGCGCATCAAGGCGCAGCACGCCCCCGAGGCCGATGTGCACCGCAAGGTGCGGCGCCCCTGGGGTTTCTACGACTCCATCGACCACGGCGAACGCTTCCAGGTGAAGCGCATCGTCGTCACGCCGGGCGCGAAGCTTTCGCTGCAACTGCATCACCACCGCGCCGAACACTGGGTCGTGGTGCGCGGTACGGCGCTCGTCACGCGCGGCGAAGAGCAGTTCCTGCTGAGCGAAAACGAGTCGACCTACATTCCGATCGGCACCCGTCACCGGCTCGAAAACCCCGGCAAGGTACCGCTCGAAATTATTGAAATCCAGTCAGGCACCTATCTCGGTGAAGACGACATTGTGAGGTTCAACGACACCTACGGCCGCTGCTCGTAACAGCGCGCCACGGATTATCTGCGGAAAAGAACGAACGGCCAGAGCCAGAACGAGGTAAGCAAAATGCGCAAGTTTCAGGATTTGCTCGCGCGAGTGTTCGATGTGGGATTAGTAATCGCGGGGGCGGCGGTGGCGTCGCGGATCCGCTTCGAGTACCTCAACCAATCGGGGTTTTACTGGGCGCTCGTGATGTTCTCTGCTGCCTTCGCGCTGGCCATTTTTCCGGCTTTCGGCGTCTATGAATCGTGGCGCGGCCGCTCCAAGCTCTCATTGGCCGGGCAGGCGTCGCTCGCATGGCTGATGGTGCAAGGCAGTGCGCTTGTGCTGATGTACTCGCTGCACCGTACCGACTTCGTCTCGCGTCTGTGGTTCTCTTACTGGACGGCGGTGACGGGTGGCCTGCTGATCTCCTCGCGGCTGATCGCGCACGCGGTGCTGGCGCGTGCGCGCGGCGCCGGTCTGAATCTGCATCAGGTCGCGATTGTCGGAAGCGGCTCGCAGTGCGACGCGATCATCCGCCGGATCGAGTCGGCGCCGACCACCGGGTTTCGCGCGGCAGCCGTCTATAACACGCGTCCTGACGTGTCGTCCGTTACCAGTGCACGCGTGCCGGTCTTCGACACCGTGGATGCGCTTGCCGGCTATATCCGCACCAACGACGTGCACGAACTCTGGCTGATGCTCTCGCTCGCCGAGGAGCCGCTGATCTGTTCGCTGATTGGCGAATTCCGCGACGATCTGGTGAATATCCGCTTCATGCCGGACGTGCGCAGCCTCGCGCTCTTCGAAGGCAGCGGCGTGATCGATCTGCTCGGCGTGCCGGCGATCAACCTGGTCGCCTCGCCGCTGTCCGCGAGTTCGATGCTGAAGAAGGAAATCTTCGACCGCCTGTTCGCCGCGACGGCGCTGATTGGACTCGCACCGATCATGCTCGCCATTGCGATCGCGGTGAAGCTCTCGTCGCGCGGCCCGGTTTTCTTCAGGCAGAAGCGTAAAGGTGCGGACGGCCGCGTCTTCACGATCTACAAATTCCGCTCGATGCGACTGCATACCGAGGAGAAAGGCACGCTTAGTCAGGCCACGCGCAACGACGCGCGCGTCACGAAAGTCGGCGCATTTCTGCGCCGCACGAGCCTCGACGAACTGCCGCAATTTTTCAACGTTTTGCGTGGCGACATGTCGGTGGTTGGACCGCGTCCCCACGCACTCGAGCACGACGACCTCTATCAGAAAGTGGTCGCGGGCTATATCAATCGCTATCGGATCAAGCCGGGCATTACGGGTTGGGCGCAGATCAACGGCTTTCGTGGCGAAACCGACCGCATCGAGAAGATGGAGCGTCGCGTCGAACATGACCTGTATTACCTGGGGCATTGGTCGTTCGCGCTCGATATGCGGATTATCGGCGCGACGATTGTCGCCGGACTGGTGCATCGAAACGCTTACTAAGTAGTTAACAAGCACGCTGGGCGCTGCCTCCCCCGAGGACAAGGCCCTGGCGCAAGGAGGAAACACCATGAGCTCGCTTGGTATACGCACGGGAAGTCTCGTGATTTTCACAGCTGTGACAGCACTGCTTTCCGGATGCGGGTCCGTCCCGGGGCAACGGATGATCACGCCAGCCGCAATTCAGGACACGGGTGGGGATTACAGCACGGAACCGTCGCAGCAACAGCAGATTCCGATTACCGATATCAACCTCGCGCTGCTGCGCCAGATGCGTACGGCGCAGACGTCGGCCGCATTGCCGCCGCAGACGCTCGGCCTGTTCGGCAAACCGACGGCATACAAGGTCGGCCCGGGCGACGTGCTGCAAATCGTCGTATGGGACCACCCGGAACTGGCCGCCGCGCTTGGCCAGCCGGCGCAGAACACGAAACCGACGGATGCCGCTCCCGGTTTTCTGATCGACGAAAACGGCGATATCCAGTTCCCGTATGCAGGCAATCTGCATGTGGCCGGCAAGGACGTCGCATCGATCCAGAAAGAACTGCACAAGCGCCTGAGCAACGTGTATCAGAAGCCGGAAGTGACGGTGCGGGTCGCCTCGTTCCGTAACGCCCAGGTGTATGTGGACGGCGAAGTGCGCACGCCGGGCGCCCAGTCGCTCAACGACATTCCGATGTCGCTGACGAGCGTAATCAATCAGGGCGGTGGCTTCAGCGCCAACGCGGACCGCAGCCGGGTTGAACTGATCCGCAACGGCGTGACGTATCCGCTCAACGTGGATGACCTGATCAAGCGCGGCCGCAATCCGTCGGACATCTACCTTCAGGCAGGCGACATCGTGCGAGTGGCTTCGCGCGAAGACAGCGGTGTCTACGTGATGGGCGAAGTCAACAAACCGGCAACCATCCAGCCGATGCGCAACGGTTCGCTGACGCTTGCACAGGCTATTTCCGATAGCGGCAGTTTCGATTCGAACACGTCGGCGCCGAGACAGCTGTTCGTGATCCGCAATTCGACCAGCGAGACGCCGCAGGTCTATCACCTCGATGCGACTTCGCCGGTGTCCATGGTGCTCGCCAATCAGTTCGAGCTGCAACCGAAGGACGTGGTGTATGTCGGCCAGGGTGGACTGGTGCGCTTCAACCGTGTGTTGAACCTGCTGCTGCCGGCGATCAATGCGGCTGTAACGGGGGCAGTTCTTGCGAAATAACAACCGTGCAACGTGACCTTGAACCGCCGCGTTCTGTTGGGTGACCAAAAATGGCAATCAACTTCGAAAATCGCTACATCGACGTGTCCGGACCGGACGAGCTGCATCTGTCGGACTATCTGCGCACGATCGTGAGGGGCTGGCGCACGATCCTCGTGGCGACGTTGGTCGCGCTCGCGCTGGGGTGCGCGTACGCGTTTCTTGCTCCGCCGACGTATCGCGCGGATGTGCTGTTCCACGTCGAGGACAAGACGGCCAATGCCAACGCGAACGGCAAGGATTCCTTGCCGCCGCTGACCGGCATGTTCGACACCAAGCCCTCCACGGCGGCGGAAATCGAGCTGCTGAAGTCGCGGCTCGTCACCGAGGAAACGGTCAAGAAACTGCACCTCGACATTTCGGCCGCGCCGCGCACCCTGCCGTTCATCGGCGGGATGATCGCGGGTCTGGTGAACGGGCAATGGGGTTTCAAGCTACCGTCGTTCATCAACCTGTCGGGTTACGCATGGGGTAACGAAAGCATTGCCGTGTCGCAGTTCGACACGACAAGCGAACTCTACGATACGACCTTCACGCTGATTGCCGGCGAGGGCGGTTCGTACGTGCTGCGCGACAAGAACGGTATCGCGATTCTCTCCGGCCATGTTGGCGAGACCGTGCAAACCGATACCGCCGACGGTCCGATCACGCTGCACGTCGACAAGCTGGTCGGCGCGCCCGGCTCGCGTTTCGAGTTGCAGCGCTTCTCGACGCTGGGGACGGTGGACCGCCTGCAGAAGGCGCTGGTGATCCAGGAGACCACGCTGCAGTCCGGCGTGATCCGCACGAGCCTCGAAGGCGGCGACCCCGTGTTGACCGCGGCGATCGTCAACAGTATGGCGCGCGAATTCGTGCGTCAGGATGTGGAGAGCCGTTCGACCGAAGCGGAGCACATGCTGGCCTTCCTCGATCAGCAACTGCCGGGTTTGCGCAAGGAACTCGACGACGCCGAGCAACGCTACAACAAGTTCCGCAACCAGCACGGCACGGTCGATCTCGGCGAGGAAAGCCGCTTGCTGCTGCAACAGGTGGTCGACAACAAGACCAAGCTGCTCGATCTGCAGCAGCAACGCGCGGAGATGTCACAGCGCTTCACGGCGAATCACCCGGCGGTGGCGGCGCTCGACGCACAGATCGCCGCATTGCAGAACGCGGCGGCCAGCATGAACCGCAGCGTGGCCGTGATGCCGGACACCGAGCAGACCGCGTTGCGCCTGCTGCGCGACGTGCACGTCGACACGGAGCTTTACACCAATCTGCTGAACAGCGCGCAGCAACTGCGGGTGGCGAAAGCGGGCCAGGTGGGCAACGTGCGCGTAGTGGACTTCGCCGAAACGCCTGACGAACCGGTGCGTCCGAAGCGCGTGCTGGCAATCCTGATCTCGCTCGGCGGCGGCTTGCTGATCGGCATCATGCTGACCTTCTTCAAGCGCGCGATGTACGGCGGCGTGGAACGTCCGGACGAACTCGAAGCGGTGCTCGGCGTGCCGGTGTTCGCGATCGTGCCGCGCAGTCAGACCCAGTTGCGCCTGCAGGAAAACGTCATGCTGCGCCGTCGCGGGCTTCATGTGCTTGCGCAGCAGGCGCCAGAAGACATCGCGGTGGAAGGGGTGCGCAACCTGCGGACCTCGTTGCAGTTGTCGCTCGATCACGCCGAGAACAACGTCGTGATGATCACGGGTTCGCGGCCCGACGCCGGCAAGTCGTTCCTGTCGGTGAATCTGGCGGCGCTGGTAGCGTCGGCAAACAAGCGCGTGCTGATTATCGACGGCGACATGCGGCGCGGCGACGTCCATTCGCATTTCGGCATCGGCCATCAGCCCGGGCTCTCTGACGTGTTGAGCGGCGGCGATCTCGGCGCGATGATCCAGCGCGATGTGCTGCCCGGACTCGACGTGCTCGCCAAGGGCACGCTGCCCTCGCATCCGTCGGAATTGCTGATGAGCAAACGCTTCGAAACGATGCTCGAGGAATTGAAATCGCACTACGACATCGTCATTGTCGACACGCCGCCGGTGCTGGCCGTGACGGACTCGACTTTGATCGGCAAGTACGCCGGCACGACGCTGCTGGTGGTGCGCCACGGTCGCCATCCGCTGAATGAAATTGCCGAAACCGCCAAACGGCTGTTCAACGGTGGGGTATCGCTCAAAGGGGTCTTGCTCACCGACGTGCCTCAGGAAGGGGCATTCCTGGGTTCTGGCTATCAGGGCGGCTATTACGGCTACGACAGCATCGCCGGCTGACGGCGGCAGGTCTATGCAGCAGCGGCTCGCTCACGGAGCCGCTTACTTGATCGTGCCGCGAAACCGGCATCGCAAAGTTCAACGAGGGAGAGAGTTCCATGAAACGCAAGGTCGCGCTGATCACCGGCATCACGGGACAGGACGGGTCGTATCTTGCCGAGCTTCTGCTCAGCAAGAATTACGACGTGCATGGCATCAAACGCAGGACATCGCTGTTCAATACAGACCGGATCGACCATCTCTATCGCGACCCGCACGACCCCGAGCAGCGGCTCTTTCTGCATCACGCCGACCTGACCGACTCGACCAGCATCCTGCGCGTGATTCAGCGCGTGGAGCCCGATGAGATCTACAACCTCGCAGCGCAGAGCCACGTGGCGGTCTCGTTCGAGGAGCCGGAATATACGGCCAACGCTGACGGCCTCGGTGCGTTGCGGATTCTCGAAGCGATCCGGATTCTCGATCTGCAACACAAGACGCGCTTTTACCAGGCTTCCACCTCGGAACTGTACGGCCTCGTGCAGCAGGTGCCGCAGTCCGAGACCACGCCGTTCTATCCGCGCAGCCCGTATGCGGTCGCCAAGCTGTTCGCGTACTGGACCACGGTCAATTATCGCGAGGCGTATGGACTCTATGCCTGCAATGGGATTCTGTTCAATCACGAATCGCCGGTGCGCGGCGAAACCTTCGTGACGCGCAAGATCACGCGCGCCGTGGCGCGCATCGCGGTCGGCATGCAGAAGACCTTGTATCTCGGCAATCTGTCCGCGTTGCGCGACTGGGGTCATGCGCGCGACTACGTGGAGATGCAATGGCGCATGCTGCAACAGGAGCAGCCGGAGGACTACGTCATCGCCACCGGCGTGCAGTACAGCGTGCGTGAATTCGTTCAGCACGCCGCCGCCGAGCTGGGTGTCACGGTACGCTTCGAAGGCACCGGTGTGGATGAAGTCGGCATTGTCGAGAAGGTGGAAGGGCGCGAGATCAAGATGTCGCCCGGCGATGTGATCGTGCGTGTCGATCCGCGCTACTTCCGTCCCGCCGAAGTCGAGACCCTGCTGGGCGATCCGTCGAAAGCCCATGCGAAGCTCGGCTGGCAGCCGACCACGCCGTTCAGCGCGCTCGTGAAGGAAATGGTGCGCTCGGATTATCAGATCGCAAGACGTGACGCGCTTGTCACGCTGGCCGGTTTCACGGCACTGGAACATCACGAGTAACGGCGATGAACAAACAAGCACGCATCTTCGTCGCGGGCCACCGTGGCATGGTTGGCTCGGCGCTGGTTCGGCGGCTGAATGCCGAGGGCTACCACAACGTCGTCACGCGTTCGAGGGCGGAGCTCGATCTCAAGGATCAAGCCGCCGTGAACGGCTTCTTCCAGCAGGAGAAGATCGACGTGGTGCTGCTCGCGGCCGCGCGGGTGGGCGGCATTCTTGCGAATGCGTCGCAACCGGGTGAGTTCATCTACGACAACCTGGTGATCGAAACCAACGTGATTCATTCCGCGTATCGCGCGAAGGTGGAGCGGCTGGTGTTTTTCGGCTCGTCATGCATTTATCCGAAGCAAAGTCCGCAGCCGATCCGCGAAGAGTATCTGCTGAGCTCGCCGCTCGAGCCGACCAACGACGCCTACGCGATTGCGAAAATCGCCGGTCTCAAGCTGTGCGAGGCGTACAACCGCGAATACGGCACGCAGTATGTCTCGCTGATGCCGACCAATCTGTACGGCCCTAACGACAACTACGACCTGAACAGCAGCCATGTTTTGCCCGCGCTGCTGAGGAAGGCGCACGAAGCAAAAGTGAACGGCTCCGCGACCCTGACGGTCTGGGGCTCGGGCACGCCGCGCCGCGAGTTTCTCCACGTCGACGATCTCGCCGCGGCAACGCTTTTTGTTCTCGAGCACAACGTGACAGACGGCCTGTTCAACGTCGGGGTGGGTGAGGACCTGTCGATTCGGGAGCTGGCCGAATGCATCTGCAGGGTGGCGGGCTTCGAGGGCGAACTGGTGTTCGACGCGTCCAAACCCGATGGCACGCCACGCAAGCTGCTCGACGTATCGCGGCTCGCGAACATGGGCTGGCACGCGAGCATTGGCCTCGAAGAGGGTATCGCGTCCACCTATCGGGAATTCGTGGCAACACACGCCGGCTCGACACCTGCCGCCGCCTTGCAGGCCTAGGCGCGCACTGGGCGGGAGCTGAGCGCGGCTGGCGGAACTGGGGAAACGCATGGTGTGCTTCGCACGCATTGCGTGCAACGCACACTGGGACGATATTTCGAGGAGTGGCATAAAAATGACAGCGTCAGTCACGATCTTCCACAACGTCGTGTGGTCGCGCCATAAGGGTGTCGTGTTCTCTGCTTTGCATAACATTTCGGCATCCGGCGCGATTCGCTACTCGATGGTGCAGATTGCGGATACCGAGCACGATCGTGTCGGTTTTTCGGATGTCGACTATTCATACCATCGCTATCCGATGCAGAAGCTGTTCGACGGTTGCTATGAGGATGTGCCGACGATGAAGATGATCGCGCGGCTCACCTGGGAAGTGTTGCGTGCCAAGTCGGATCTGATCGTTCTGCCGGGCTACCACCGTCCTGAGTACTGGGCGATGCTGGCAGCGTGCATCGTAACGGGCAAGCGGCGCGCGGTGTTTTGCGATTCGACCGCGCGCGACCGGCCCAAGAAGTTGCTGACATCGATTCCGAAGCGCGTGTTCTTTTCGCTATGCGACGGCTATTTCGGATTTGGCGAGCGTAGCCGCGAGTATCTGCTGTCGCTCGGCGCAAAGCGCGACAAGATTTTCGTGCCATGTCAGGCCGCGGCATTGCCCGGCTCGTTCTCGCCGGAGCGCGCGCTGGTGGAGCGGATTGCGGCACGCGCCGGCAATCCTCCAATTTTTCTGTACGTCGGCCGTCTTTCTGAAGAGAAGGGCATCGGCACACTGATCGAGGCGTTCGCCGGTTTGCGGCGCCGTATTCCGGCAGCGAAGTTGCGCATTGTCGGCACGGGGCCGATGGCCGACGCGCTGCACGCGAAGGTGGCCGAGCTCGAGCTGGGCGATGCGGTGACCTTCGCCGGCAGCTTGCAGGATGAGCCGCTTACTCAGGAATACTACGGTGCGACCTGCATGGTGTTGCCAAGCTATAGCGAGCCGTGGGGCCTCGTTGTCAACGAGGCGCTCGCGCATGGCTGTCCCGCGGTGGTCAGCGAGAGCTGCGGCTGCGTGCCGGAACTGGTGATCGACGGTGTGAGCGGTTATGCATTCACAGCGGGCGACGTGGCCGGACTGCAGCGCACCATGCTCAAGGCGATGGAGGCCTTCGCTGACGCCGGCGGTACGGCGCGCCGTTGTATGGATGTGATTCGTCGTTTCGATCCGCCCTCCGCAGCCGCCAACATCGCTCGTGGCTGCGCGCTGATGCTGAGCGACTGACGCGCGACGGGGCCCGCCGCGTATGAAAAAAAGCTCTAACACGTTCTGGCAGCCACAATGAAGATCCTGATCTACGGCCTTAACTACGCGCCTGAACTGACGGGAGTGGGCAAGTACACGGCGGAAATGGCGGCGCTCCTGGCCAGTCGGGGCCACGAGGTTCGCGTGGTGTGCGCGCCCCCGTATTATCCTGAGTGGCACGTGGCCGACAACTACACGTCATGGCAGTATCAGCGCGAGACACGCGACGGGGTGACGATCTGGCGTGCTCCGCTGTGGGTGCCCACGCACCCCAACGGCCTGAAGCGGATGCTCCACCTGATGAGCTTCGCGGCGAGTTCGTTGCCGCTGCTCGCCCGCCAGATACTATGGCGCCCCCAGGTCGCGATGCTGATCGCGCCGACCCTGATGTGCGCGCCGGCCACGCTGGCGCTCGCACGTCTTACGAGCGCAAGTGCGTGGGTACACATTCAGGACTTCGAGGTCGATGCGGCTTTCGATCTGGGTCTCCTGAAGAGCTCGCGCGTAGCCCGCGTGGCGCGCTGGATAGAAAGCACGTTGCTGCGGCACTTCGATACGGTGTCGTCGATCACGCCGCAGATGAGTTCGCGCGTGGTGCTCAAGGGTGTCGAGTCTTCACGGGTAGTGTGCCTGCCCAACTGGGTCGATGTGTCGACCATTTTTCCGCTTTCGCGCGCGAGCGACTACCGGCGCCTGTTAAGCATTCCGGATGACCACAAAGTGGTGCTGTACTCCGGCAACATGGGCGCGAAGCAGGGCATCGAAACGCTCGCCGATGCGGCCGCGTTGCTTGCACAACGTGCCGACGTCACTTTCGTTTTCTGCGGCAGTGGCGCCGCGAAAGAGAGTTTGCTCGCGCGCTGCGCGGGCTTGACGAACTGCCTTTTCATCCCGCTGCAACCCGTGGAACACCTGAACGAGTTGCTCAATCTCGCCGATATCCATGTACTGCCGCAGCGCGGCGATGCCGCGGATCTGGTGATGCCGTCGAAACTCACCGGCATGTTCGCCAGCGGACGCGCGGTGGTGGCGATGGCGCGGCAAGGCACGGGTCTTTACGAGGCGGTGTCGCCGCGTGGCGTGGTCGTGCCGCCGGACGACGTCAAGGCGTTGGCTGCGGAGATCGCCGCGCTGGCGAGCGATCCCGAACGCCGTGCGGCGCTCGGCAGCGCCGCACGCGACTACGCGGAACGCACGCTGTCGCCGGAAGCGACCATTGGGACCTTCGAGGAGCGGCTCGCGACGCTGGTTCGCGAGTCACGCGGCAAGCGCGCGAAAGTGGAGACGCCGTACTTCGGTACGCCGCGGCCTTCACCCGCCGCGGCCCGGCCGCATAAGCCGGCCACAACGGAGGAAGCCGCGCCGGATTGATCCGGTACGCGGCCAACTCATGAATGCGATATCACCACGGGGACTTGTAGACGGCGTGCTTACCCGGAGCGTACGGATCGGCGTACGTGTTTTTCGCCGCGCCTTCGGGCATCAGGCCGTCGACCGCATTGGGACCGCCAGGCTGGCCGGCCACGCGCACCTTGCCGTTGGCGCCGGCAGGCAGCTTGTTGTTGCGCTGGGCTTTGCCTACCGCCGGTTGCGCGCCTTGTCCGCCCAATACCGTCATGCGTTGTTCGTCGAGCAGCGCGGCCTGCTGGGCGGCGGCGGTGTCGCCCTGTTGCGCGTCGGGCGAGCCATAGTCGCGCGGGGCGCCGAGCAGATCCGCTTCGCTCTTGCGACGCGCCGTGCCCGGTTTGACGGGTGCTGCTGCGGCGGGGGTGCCGTAGCTGGTCGAGCCCGTAGCGGCGAGGACCGGCGCGGCGGGCGCGGGTGCCGCATTCTGGGCGAGCGCCGGTGCGCCGTAGGCGGCGAAGGTGAGAATCAGCAAGCTGCTGGTACGCCGAAACGGGATGGTCATCGTATGCCCCAGGAAGATGCAGTCGCAATAGAGCTATCGTGCGCCAAACGGCACGCGCGCAGCCGCCAAAACGCTTGCCAAGGCGGACATCGGGCCGGGTTCATTAAGGACTCGAAACATAATGGAAGAAGGCTGCATGGGTATGCCGACTCCCGTTCGTGGTTCGGAGAAAACTGATGGGTAACGTTGCCGACGATCCGCAAATCGGGCGCAAGCCGCAAGCCGAAGCTGTGCGCAAGGATGACCGCGTCATCGATCTGAGCGCGGCGGGAAAGGGAAACTATCGCGCGAAGCGCGGGGCGCTGATCGAGCTCATCTGGTTTTTTGTTGAAGCCTGCGTGATCAATAACAAGCTGCTGCCGCTCTCGTCGGTCCGGGTCGCGCTGTTGCGCCTGTTCGGCGCGAAGATCGGCACGGGCTGCCGCTTCGTACATCCGTTGCGGGTGAAGTCGCCGTGGAATCTGGAAGTGGGAGACAACTGCTGGTTCGGTGTCGACGTCTGGATCTACAACCAGGCGCTGATCCGGATCGGATCGAATGTCTGCATTTCCCAAGGTACGTTCCTGAGCGCCGGCTCTCACGACATGAGCACGACGATGGATCTGCGCGTCGCGCCGATCGTGATCGAGGACGGCGTCTGGATCACATCGAAATGTGTGGTGCAGATGGGTGTGACGATCGGCCGGTCGGCGGTGGTCACGCCGTTGTCGGTCGTGCATCGTTCGCTCGAACCGGAAGGCGTGTACGGCGGCAATCCCTGCCGCTTCATTCGCAACCGCTTCGACTCCGTGACCTGAACCACAGATAAAGAACCGCAGCATTCGTATGCTGAGGAGGCCAGTCGTTGACATACCGCACTGTCGGCGGCCGCAATGGGATGGTCGGTCGATATTTTTGATCGTTACCCGCGGCGACGCCGGTCAGGCGTTCAGTCACGACATGTGCGTGGTTTGCTTGCCAGCCCCGGTTGGATGAGTAGCCGGATTGACGCACTCAGAAATGCATGAAGAAGATGGGGAGTAGGGATGTTTATCGATACTCGTACGGTTCAAAACAACACGGCTATTGAAACAACGGTCTGCATTATCGGCGGAGGTGTCGCCGGCATTACGCTTGCACGGGAGATGTCGAGGGCCGGGGTCGACACCTGCATGCTCGAAAGCGGGGGCTTCGGGCCAGACGACGAAACCCGCGATCTGTATCGCGGCGAGAACGTCGGGCTTCCCTATACATTCGCGGACGGCTCGCGCAGCCGCTACTTCGGCGGCAGCAGCAACTGCTGGGGCGGCTGGTGCCGCCCGCTGGATCCGTGGGACTTCGAGAAGCGCGACTGGATCCCTCATAGCGGCTGGCCGTTCGGACTCGAAGAACTGGCGCCGTACTATGCACGCACGCACGAATTGCTGAAGCTGGGTCCGCAGAATTTCGATCCGGCCTACTGGGAGCGCGAGATCGGGCGTCATGATGTGCGCCGCATTCCGCTTGCGACTGGCGATATGCGCGATACCGTCGCGCAGTTCAGCCCACCGGTGCGGTTCGGCAAGGTCTATCGCGACGAGTTGCAGCGTTCGGCACGGGTGCGCGTGTTCTTGTATGCGAACGTTCTGAACATCGACGCCGATCCGCAAGGGACTTCCGTTTCGCGGCTTCAGGTGGCCACCATTAGTGGCCGCAAGATGACGGTAACCGCGAAAATCTTCGTGCTGGCCACCGGCGGCATCGAGAATGCGCGTCTGCTGCTTGCCTCGAACAACGTGCAGGCGGCGGGTCTCGGCAATGCCAACGATCTGGTGGGCCGCTACTTCATGGATCATCCGCGCATGATGTCCGGGAAAGTGCGTTTTCGCCCGGGCAACGCTCGCAACAAACTGTACGACATCAAGTATCACTATCAGAATGCCGCGGTGTCGGCGCACGGCACGAAGATATCGTCCCAGTTCGCACCGAAGCAGGAACTGATGGAGCGCGAGAAGCTGCTGAATTCGCGCGTGTGGCTCTATTCGCGCTGGTACGGTGAAGGCACGGCCGGGTCCGAGGCGCTGATCCATTGCAAGGAAGCGCTGTTGCAGAAAGACCAGCCCGGCCGCAGCCTGAAAACCGATATCGCGACGATGATCGCGCATCCGCTGCACACGGTCGGCTACGGCTTGACGCGGCTGTTGCAATGGCCGGTGCTGATCACCGACGTGACCTTGCAGGCGATTGTCGAAGCGGTGCCCGATCCCGACAGCCGGGTCACCTTGTCGGCCGATAAGCGGGACCGCTTCGGCATGCCCCGCGTGAAGGTGGAGTGGCGGCTGGGCGAACAGGTGCAGCGCACCTTCGACAAGACGTTCTCGCTGCTCGCTCAGGAATTGCAGATGGCCGGCATCGCGGACGTGGAACTCGACGCGCCGCTCGAGGGCCGGCGCTGGCCGGCCAAGCTGGAGGGCACGTGGCACCACATGGGCACCACGCGCATGCACGATTCGCCGCGTGAAGGCGTGGTCGATCGCGACTGCAAGGTGCACGGGATGAGCAATCTCTATGTGGCGGGCAGTTCCGTGTTTCCGACCGTCGGCGCCAACTTTCCGACCATCACGATCGCCGCGCTTGCGCTACGCCTCGCGGGTCATCTGGTGCGGCAGCTCGATGTTCCTGATATCGTGGGCAATACCCGCAACGACGCTGCCAACAGTTCGCTGATGTCGGTTCCGGCGCAGCAGCCGCAAGTCGACACCCTACCGATCGCAGCTTCGACCTTGACGCCGTTGATGAAGGAACAGTGAAGAGCAGCGGGTAACAGCGCGCCCTCTGGTGCGCTGTTACCCGCTAGCGTTACGGGCTCGGCTGGGTGGTGGGTTGGGTGCCCGGTTGGCTCCCGCGCAGCGCGGCGAGCGTGCTATCGCGCGTTTCAGCGGTGCTGCCGTGCGTTTCCAGCAGGGCGGTCAGTGCACTGACCATGGTTTCGATCCGGAAGCGCGCTTCGAAAGTGCGGGCCGCCTGAGCGCGCATCGCGGCGCGCGCGGTGTCGTCGAGTTCGAGCCAGCGCACGAGATTCTTTTCCGTCCCGTCGACCGTGTCGGCCGCAACCATCCCCGCGCCATCCGCTTCGATTTCGCGCCACACGTTGACCTTGTCGGAGATCAGGGCGGGCAATCCGCAGCCGAGCGCTTCGGCAACCGCCACGCCGAAATTCTCCTGATGCGAGGGCAGAACGAACACGTCGCTTGCATGAAACGCGCCCCACTTGAGCTCGCCTTGCAGCATGCCCGGCAGGCTGATGCGCTGCGCGACGCCTGCCGCCTGAGCCTGGGCGCGCAGACTGGTTGCCCAGCCCGTTTCATCGGGACCCGCGATCACGAGATGCAGCGACTGATCGCGGCTGGCCACGCGCGCGAATGCATCGATCAGCAGGTCGCAACCTTTCTTCGCATGCACGCGGCCGAGAAACAGGACGATGCGTTTGCCGCGCAAGCCGGGCACGGCTTGCAGGAAAGCTTCGCGTAAAGGCGTGGCTTCATGCGGTGGCACGGTCGTGCCAAACGGCACGATCCGCTCCTGGGCCCGGTATAGCCAGAACGACTGGCGCGCGCGAGTGCGTTCTTCCTCTGTTGTAAAGATGACGGCGCGCGCGTCGCGAAGCACCCGGTATTCGGCCCACGGCCAGTACAGCCACTTCTTCAGATGTTTGAGCGGATAAGCCTGCTTGAACCACGGGTCGAGCATGCCGTGCGTGTACACGTAATAGGGCACGCCGCTTTTGCGCACGGCCTTCCACGCCGCGAGGCCGTGGTATTGCCACAAACCGTGCACGACGACCGCGTCGAACCGCTTCGCGTTGGCGGCGAGCCACGGTGCGAGCCGCGCGCTGTAGCTGTAGCGGCTCGTGACGGGGCCGAACGCATGAACCGGAAACGGAAAGTGCGCGAGGTAGGCGTCGCCGGGCGCATCGCAGGTGGCCACTTCGATGTGGTGCCCGGCGTCCTGCATCGCCATGCCGCTGCGGCGCACGCCTTCAACGGGACCGCCGGCGCGCGGATCGACGCTGGCAAGCAGATGGAGAATTTTCATCGGACGAATTTTTGTCGATTGACGTTTCGTTGCGACGCGGCGCGCGATACGAGGGCGCCGAACTTGCTGGAACCGGGGGCGGCGCCTGCCGCGTGTGACATGCCGAGGGTCTTCGCGAGATCGGCGCGGCCCATGCCGGGCTGGATCCTGCCCGGCAAGTCGGGCACGGCGGCCGTGCGCATGCGCGGCGGCGTCCGCACGCGCCTGGCCCGCGCCGGCAGTGCGCGCTGCAAGCGGGCGTAGGTGGCGATCATCAGGCCGAGGGCGACGCCGAAAACCAGCCCGGAGAAACGCGGCCCGAGCGGATTGCCGCCGATCGAGGTGGCCGGCAGCGCGGCAAACAGCATGATGGCGCGCCCCAGCACCGGCAGCATGGGCGCGTCTGGAACCACCGAGCGCCAGTAGCGGTACGAGAAGAAGCAGAGCGCGAGGGCGGCGAGCGTCGCCAGAGGCATGGCGATGCCGAACAGCAGGCCGCCCGCGAAGAGCTGATAGACCCAGAAGTTGTGACCCGCGGCCCATTCATTGATCGCGTAAAAGTCTTTCTCGCTGATCTGGCCGGCGAGGTCCGGCAGGTAGGCAGGGGAGTAGCGATAGTAGTGGCCGTAGCCCGCGCCGAACAGCAGCGTTTCCGGCGAGGCCGTCACCTGGTCGTACTGATCGCGCATTTCGGCGAGCCGGGTAATCGTGGTCGGATCCTTGCCGGTGACGGTTTCCTCCGACGCGAAGATACGCTGTGTCCAGTGCTCGGCGACGGTCGGAAAGCTCAACGCCGCGATGCCGGCCACGCCGGCCAGCACGGCGCCGGCGATCAGGGTGCGGGCGGCCGCGCGCCACACGTACTGCAGCGACGGCGCGGACAATGCCATGGCGACCAGAAACAGCAGAATGGTGCCGACCAGCAAACTGCGCGTGACGCTCAGCAATTCGACGATCACACTGAAGGCGAACACCGCAACGGTAAAAAACGAAAAGCGTTTGGCGACGATGAATTCGTGCAGCAGCACGCCTTGCAAGCCGAGCAGCGTGACGGAGATGATGCGAAAGCGCACGTCTTCGAGGTCGCCGCCGGTCACCATGCCGTACACGAAGGTGAAGACGAGACAGATCACATTCGCGACGAACAACGCTTTCTCGAACTGTGAGATTCTGTATTCGCTCCACGGCCGGCAGGCCACGAGGTAGCCGAGCAAAAACAGCGCGAACGGCAGCAGCACGCGCAGATAATTGCCGGAGTCGTTGTCCTGGACGAACTGGGCGACGATGCTGCCGAGCACGCATAGCAGCAGGCTGAACGTGATCGTCGAGCGCAAGCGCGAGCGGTCGCGAAAGCGTGGCGCGATCAGCACAAGCGCGAGCCCCGCGGCGATGGCCGGAATGACCAGCGCGGACTGCGCAAAGTGACTTACATTGGCGTCGGTCGCTTTGTAGTCAAACGCAAGCGGTAACAGAAAAAACCATATCCAGAGCGTCGCATACTGGTGGCGCATTGCTGATTCCTCCCCGTGCAGTCGATCCGCCGTCGGTCTAAAGCAGACGGTCTCGCATCGGGTCATTGTCCGGGAAACGGGCCGCCTGAATGTTCGGTAGCCCCCCTTTCGTCGCCCTTTACCTGGGTTCTGGCGACCCCGGCAAGGGCGCGCTCTGCAAGACGCGCGCACACTTGCTCATGTTGTCGGCCAATGCCTTGATGTTGGCGCGCACGCACGCTTGCCGCCACCGAAGATGCAAAAAGGGCCATGCAGGGACATACGCCCGCGAAAGGTGACAGGGGAGAAAAACATGAAATTATTCGGCGGGGCGAGATCCGTAACGGCAGGCCGGGCCATCGAGCTGGATTTCGTGCGCGGCATTGCCATTATCATGGTGATGGGGTTTCACTTTCATGCCGTTCACACCGGTAATTTTCTGATTCAGATCATCGAGTACCCGCTGAAAAGCTTTGGGCGCGAAGGCGTCAATCTGTTCTTCACGCTGAGCGGTTTTCTGGTTGGCGGCCTGCTGCTTCGACAGTATGCCGAAACAGGCAACGTCGACGCCAAGCGCTTTATCATCCGGCGGATTTTCCGCATCTGGCCCGCGTATTACGTGCTGATCGCCTTTCACGTGCTGGCCGGGCGCCATCCGTGGAATACCTTCCTGATCCAGAACCTGACCCACCTGCAGAACTATCTGGGCACCTCGATTACCCAGACCTGGAGCCTCGCGGTCGAAGAACACTTTTATCTCGTGCTGCCGGCGCTGCTGTTGCTGTTCGCGCGCTGGCGCCTGAGCGCATGGACGATTGTCGGTGTGCTCAGCGGAATCTGCGCGGTGGTGCTCACCGCACGCTGCTTCGCGGTGGCGGACGGCAACCTTGAGGCGGCATTCGCGTACACGCAATATCGCATCGACAGCTTGCTGGTCGGGGTGATTCTGTCGGCGATCTACTGGATGAAACCAGGCGTCTATCATCAGATCGCGAAGCGCAAGTGGCTGCTGGTCGCCTGCATCGCGGTGTTGTGCGCGTGGCTCGCTTTTGCGACGCCACATCTCGCGCTCGACGAAAGCATTGGCTATACGATTCAGGCACTCGGGTTCGCCGCGCTGATCGTGTTCGTGCTGGAGTATTCGGGCTCGCTGCGTTCGTCGTGGGTGTATCGCGGAGTCGCCTGGATTGGGCTCTACTCGTACGGTATTTACCTGTGGCACTCGCTTGCGCTGGCGCCTGGCGACATTCTGATTCGCAAGTTAACGGCAATGGGTCTGGCGCCGAGCGTGATCTGGGTGGTGGCGCTTACGGCGCAGTTCGCCTTCGCGATTGCAATCGGCTATGTGACCACACGCGCGATCGAATACCCGTTCCTGTTGATGCGCAACGCGCTGTTTCCGGCAAAGCGCAACAGTTCGGTGCGTGAGGAAGTGCCGGTGGCCGGCGGGCAGTTGTCCTGACCTTCTGTGACCTTCAGTGACCCTCTGAGCCTTCCTGAGCCCTGACCAGCCCGTGCGGCCGGCTCAGGGCTCAGGCCATCTGCTGCAGCAAGGTCTGCTTGAACTGCCCCAGCGTGTGCCGCGACAGCAGGTCTTCGCCTGCTGCCGCTCCGGTGTGCGGCGCGTGCGGCCAGGAGGTCATCGTTTCGGTGATCGCGCGGCCGATCGAGGCGGAACTGAGGTCGCTCAGAATCGGCCCCAGTTCGCAGCGCCGGCTGAACCAGCCGATCAGACCGTCTTCCGTTGCAATCACCGGCTTGCCGAAGCGATAGGCCTGCACCAGCACGCCGCTCATTCCGTAGTGACCCTTGTAGCCTAGCCAGACCGCGTCGCAGGCGGAGAACAGATCGCGTTCGACGTCGTTGGCAATGAACGAATCGAGGACCAGCGGCGCGGGCTTGAGGCTGCGCACATGATTGCGCATGAAATGGCGTGTGCCCGCGTCCTGCTCACCGGCGACGATCAGCGTGGGCGCATGGTCCATGCGGCTCAATGCGTGCACCAGTTCGTAGATGCCTTTGCGTTCGGTGATCGAGCCGTACACCAGCAGATAGCGCTGCTCAGGGTCGAGCCCGAGCCGCGCACGGGCCAGTACCGGGTTTTCCGCGTGCTCGTCGGGAAACGGGTCCGCTACGTAGGCGATTGCCGCGCTGTTCTTCGCGGCGTGGTGTGCCGCCCACTCCGGCAGCGTCGGATCGATCGTCAACAGCGTGCGCAAGCCGGGACACTGGATCGCGCGCTTGAAAAGGAGTGCCTTGACCGCATTCACGAGCGGTCGGTCCGGCGACTTGATGCCGACCTTGTGATGATGGAAGGTCGAACGCATCGTGATGCCGATCCACGGTGTCTTGCGAAAAGGCGAGCCGAGAAACGGCAACCCGTAGAAGAAATAATCGGCGTAAGGCACGACCACCAGCCTGATCGGCTGCGCGTGGCTGACCACTCGATGCACACGCTTGAAATAGCGGTGAAAGCGCGAATACTGGTTCGACTGGCGCAATAACCCGCGTGGCTCCTCCTCGGGGTCGACGAAGGCGATCTGCAGATCCGCACGGTTCGCGGCGGCGATTTGCCTCGCGAGCCGATGATCCTCGTTGGCGGACTCGGTGGCGAGGATGCAGGGATAGCCGGCTTCCGTGCAGGCCTGCATGGTCCATTCGACATAGCGCCAGCGATGGCCCGTGAGGTTGGGTTCCACAATCAGGACGTAATCTTGTTCCATCGATTCAGGGATCTTCAGTGGTCGAATGCGTTGTGAAAAGCGCCTTCACGCCGGGTGCCCGGGGCGCGCCATTTGATCAACGTTAGCATCGACGACATGCGTGGCTCCGTCTATTTGACCCGTTCTGTGGGTCAACGTACCAGGGCGCAATGGCTTCGGCTGAACTGGCCTAGCAGATGGCGGTTGTCGCCGATTCTCTCGCGGTAAGGTCGTACATGGAATTCGATGAAAAACTCGCCGGCTTGCTGGCGCGACCTAACTATTTATGCGCCGGCGGCGTTTCGCAGCGATGCATTGAATCGCTGTGTGCGGCCGACTAAACGGCGCTCCGATTCGACGGAGATACAGCTTGCGGGCGATCAGGCTTCCGGCGCTCTCGATAGCGGCCAGCTTCGGCGCGAGCGCGGCAACATGGGTGTTGTTGCAGCAGTTTGCCGTGCGTGGACTCGTGGCAATCAAGTTTCTTGCAATTGGCCGGATGCTCGGGCCGGCGGCGATCGGCAGCGTGAGCGTGGCCTTGCTCGCGGTGGCGATTGCCGAGGCGCTTTCGGACACCGGTCTTGCGCAGGCGGTCATTCAAGGCGAGCATCCGCCGACGCGTTCGCAACTCGGCGCGGTGTGGACCACGCTGACCGCGCGCGGCGTGCTCATCTCGCTGCTGCTGGTGGCGCTCGCGCCCTTGCTGAGCAGCCAGTTTCATCTGAACGGTTCGCTGGTGCTGATCCAGCTGGCCGCGTTGCTGCCGCTGTTGCGCGGCCTGGCATCGCCCACGTACTACGTGGTGCAGCGCGAGCGGCGTTTCCAGCATATTGCGGGCGTCGAGATTGCGGCGTCGTTTGTCGATTGTTCGGTCGGATTGGCGCTGGCCTATTTCGGCGCCGGGGCGATTTCGGTGCTGATCGGACTGGTGGCGGGCGAAAGCCTGAAAAGCATCCTGACCTGGTCGACCATGAAACCGCGCCCGCCGATTCGCGCGGTATGGTCCGGCATCGGTCATTACGTGGGCTTCAGCCGCTGGATCTGGGCCAGCAGTGTGGTCAATCTGCTGCTGAACCAGTTCGATAAAGTGGTGGTTGGCAAACTGCTCGGCCCGGCACAACTCGGCGGCTACCAGATGTCGTCGCGGCTTGCGCAGATGCTGCTCGCCGACGCCGCGATCGCCATGTCGCAATACCTTTTCCCTACTTTTTCGGCACATCATCGCCGCAGTCCACAGTCGGCCGCCCGGCTCATCAAGATCTATCTGTTCCTGATCGCGATCGGGCTGGCGGTCTTCGTCGAGGTGCTGAGGCTGGTCGCTGAACCGCTCTTCTCGCTGATCCTCGGCGCGGCCTGGCTGCCGGCGGTGCCGCTGTTCAGAATTCTGGTGATCAATATGGCGATCGGTGCGTTGATCGCCGTGCTGGTTGCGTATCTGCGCGCGGTGGGCGACGCGAAGGCGACGGTGCATGCGTCGCTGATTCAGGTGGTCGTGCTGCTGGTCGCCGTGCCGCCGGCGGTTCATTGGTGGGGCGTGACGGGCATCGCCTGGTCCATGACCGCGGGCCTCGGCTGCGCTGCGGCATGGATGCTGTTCAGGACGCTGACTGCAAGGACGCCATGATGCGCGTGTTACATCTGGTTCTCGCGCCGCGTCTGTCCGGCGCCGAAGTTCTCGCGAAGGATCTCGCGATCGATCAGAGCGCCGAGGGTATGGCGGTCTGTATGGCTTCGCTATTGCCCGCGCATGCCGAATTCGTGCCTTTGCAGGAAGAGTTGCAGGAGCACGGCGTGCAATGCTGGTTTCCGGCGCGGCGCAATCGCATCGCCGGTAAGCTATGGACGCTGTTTCTCGCGGTGCGGCGGTTTCGCCCCGATGTGATTTTCGCGCATGCCACGATTCCGTCGTTTTATGCGCGTGCGTTACCGCTGCGCGTGCCGGTCGTCTACGTCATGCATTCGGCGACTAACGACTTCGAGCGGCCGCTGTTCCGGCGCGTCGAGCACATTCTGTCGGGACGCGCACGCGTGGTGATCGGTGTGTCCCAGCAAGGCGTGACCGACTACGTGCAGGCCATCGGGCCACATCCGTCGATGACCGTGGTGCCCAACGGCGTCGACCTCGGCCGCTTCGCGTTCACCGACGGCGCCGGGCGTAGCGGCCGGGCGCCTCAGGTCGTGCAGATCGGGCGCTATGCATCGGTGAAAAATCAACTCCTGACGGTGCGCGCGTTTGGTCAGGTGGTCGAGCGCGTGGCCGACGCGCGCCTGGTGCTGTACGGCGTCGTCGAGGATCCGGAGTATCAGCGCGCGGTTATCCAACAGGTGGAGGCGTTGGGGCTAACTGGCCGCGTCGTGGTGGCCGGCCCGCGTACCGACGTGGCGAGCGTGTTGTCGGAGTCGAACGTGTTCGTCATGCCGTCGCGTTCCGAGGGGCATAGCGTGGCGTTTCTCGAAGCGCTGGCCTCGGGGATCCCGATCGTCGCGAGCAAGATTCCGTCGTTTGCATTCGCAAGCGGATTTGCCGGTGTGCAACTGGTCGATACGGACAATGTGCCGTGCTATGCGGATGCCGTGGTCGTGGCCTTGGGGCAGGCGCGAGCGCAACGCTCGCTTACCGGTCTGACGCTCAGGGATACCGCGGCCCGCTATCGGGCGATCGCGCAGCAGGTCAGCCGGCATCATCTGGCGGTGTCGGTTCGCTAGCGGGCTCGAAAACGCTAAAGCCCGCGTCGCGCGCATGGCAGGCGATGGCCGCCGTGGCACATCACCGTCAGTGATGGCTGATGATGGGGGTGCGGTCTTCGGGCGCCGGCGTCTCCTGCGCGGGAGACGTCGGCGGCATTGCGCTCGCCAGTTCGGATTCGCGCATCGCAACCGAGGCGAGATTCTGTGCTTCCTTGCTGCTCGAATCGAGCAGCAGCGCGTTAGCGGCGTTGTGCCAGGCGCATCCCCACCGTGCGATATAGCCGCAGCCGCGCGCCAGGCTCAGCAGCGCGTCGCGTTGCTGCTCACGTTGGACGAGCGTGGTGCGAATGCTCAGCGCGTCGCGATTGTCCGGCTGTGCGGCGATGGCCGCCGCGAGCCTCGCCTTGGTCGCGGCCAGATTGTTTTGCTGCAGATTGGCGCGGGCGGCTCTGAGCTGCCTCGAGACATCCACGCGAGGCTTGTCCGGCGGGCTGCCGGGATTGTGCTTCGCAGCCGGCGATGCGACCGCCACGACACGACGTGCAGCCGGCGCTGCCGTAGCTGCAGCCGTAGCCGGTTGCGCACCAGGTGGGGAACGGACAGGCGCGGCGCGCGCAGCGAGTGCGGCCGACGCCGGCTGCTGCGCGGCGGACCGCTGGGCGAGAACAAGCGCTCCGACCGGCGGCTTGCCGTTCTGGCCGGTCACTTTGCCGGATACCGCGATTGGGGGACTGATTTCCCCGTCGTTGGTGTGAATGAAACCCAGATACACAGCGGACGTCACCACCATCAATGACGCGCCCATCACAAGAGGGCGGCGCAGTTTCTGGGCGACCGGTACGGCAACTTGCGATTCTTCGGCGACATCGTACGGATTGACCAGTGCGCGCGAGGATGGTCGCCAGATCTTGCGCACCGGCAATTGCGGCCCGAACAGCGCCTCGCTGTCAGGTAGCGGGATTTTAAGGGACGCCGGGGGCGCGGTGCGCGTGCCCAGCGAGTCGAGCGGACGCGCATTGCACGAAGGACAGGGCGTAAAGCGGTCGGCTAGCAGCGCACCGCAGTGCCTGCATTGGGGGGAATCGTGCTCATCGGAGGTAATGTCGCTAAGCATTGCCATGTCGAAAACGGGCGTCAAATGCCGGCGCCGGAATCAAAAAGTACACCGTACGGCAACGAGGCCTGCTGGCGGACTCGCGGGGTTACTGTGCGACGACATACCCTCGCGCCTGCATGCACGCGCTATACACGGCCCAATACCGGGTCATCGGCGGCTCGGGCGCGGGCAGCGGCGGCAGCTTCACGCTGGACGCCGCTGCGCTCTCCGAAGCGCCGCCGGCTACTGTTTCCGAAGCGCCGTTGCCTGCGACCGCCGCCGAAGCCGCCGCGGTGGTTGCCGCTGCCGACGCCGCAGTGGTTGCCGTTGCCGCTGCCGACGCGGCGGGTGCGCTCGCGGGCTTCATCGCTGCTGCGTTGTTTGCCGTGGTCGCCGTGGCTCCGCTTGCGGCCGGTGCGGCGGCAGCCGGCATGCTGGCGCCAAACGGGGCTGCCGAAAAGCTGCTGGGAGGAATAGGGGGCCGCGACGGCGCACCGGTCGACGAAGTCCTGGTCGCAACAGGTTGACGCGGCGGCAACTGCGATTCGTGGGCGATGTTGACCTTGGACTCTCTGTTCGCCTGGGCATAACACATCGCCGTGTCGACGCTGCGCTGGTAGGCGCTTTGGCTTCGGATTGGATAGGTGAGCGGCTGCCATGCGAAAGCAGCACTGCTAAACACCCAGATTAACAACGCTATATATGTTTTGAATTCCATCGCAGTCGCTCCCGCAGCGATGTTTCGCCGTTCGCCGGCAATGGCGCTTCGCGGTACGTTCTCGTAGGTGCTGACTCTGCCGCTGAACGGCGGCGCACTGCCGCGAAGGCTTCTTGTTTCAGCGTAACACCGCGCATTGCTTTCGGAGTGCTTCGCATAGCGCGTGAAAACGCCATCCTGCAGTCGAATCACGACATCCCGAACCAAAGCGGCGGGAAATAGTGCAGGGGGCCAGGGGAAATACCTGGTTTTCCGGTTCATAGGCTACCTAACGATTTGTGATGAAACGCCAGAGCGCTGTGCACTCGGCATCGGAGACCTGATAGTGAGGCATCGACTTGCGCAGCACGACGCCGGCCGGATCGACCCCCTCCTTGAGCGCGTGGCAGAAGCTCGCGAGGTCGTAATGGCTGGGCGGACCGCCCCGCCGGCTGGTCGCGTCAAGCAGATAATCGCGCGTCAACGGTGGCGCGAAGGCACCCGCCGGATCGGTTTGGGCATGGCAGTTGATGCATCGGGTTGTCGATGCGGGCAGCGTGCGATCGTCGCCGCGCAGTTGCGCCGCGAGCGCATGCTGCCCATTGAAGATCGCGCATCCCAGGTCGTCGGCCGCGCACGGCTCAGCGGCTTGAGCCACCTGGGTTGCGTTGACAAGCAACGCCGCCGCGGCCAGTACGAGGCCGATCGACACGCGTGCCGCCGGGCGTCGGGACGGCGACGCCATTACTGGATCTGCAGCGTGCGCGACACGCTCGGCACACCGTTCGCGTTCAACGCGAAGAGCATGTAGTACCCTGGCACCACGACACTCGGATCCGAGGGGATGGTCAACAGGTATTCGCCTCCCGTGCCGACTGTGAAACTGACCGGCACGCGGCGCTGCTCGTTGTTGATCGAATGGGTGACGGACGACAGGCGCATCAGCGCGAATGCCTTGACGCCGCTACTGGCGCTCACCGCGATCGACGTACCGAGTTGAGCCACGGTCGGCGCCGAGCTGATGGTCGGCCGGGTTGCCGCGGACCCGTTCGCGTTGAGCAGATACGGCGGGGTCAGTATTTCGACGTTGGGGTGGTTGGTCGAACAGGTGCCGCAGAGTCCGCCACCGCCGCTTAGCACACGACCATCCGGCAGCAGCAGCGCAACGCTGTGATAAACGCGCGGCACGGCCTGCGGAGCAAGCGGCGAGAAGGTTTGTTTAGTCGGGTCCCACAACTCCGGCGTCAACACCGCGGTGTCGTCCGAGAAAGGTTGCGCGAAGGTCTGGCCGCCCACCACGACGACCTGTCCATTCGGCAGCACGACACTGTTGTTGAAAGCGCGCTGATAGTTCATCGAGCGGATCGTGGTGGTGACCGCGGTGCCGCTGCTGATATTGATGAGCGTCGCGTTCGACGTGGCGGGGGAGGAGTCGTAGCTTGGCGCACCGCCGACCGCGAGGATCTTGCCGATGTCATACATGACGGCGTTGCCGTTCATCGCGTCGTTGTCGTTGCCCCGATTGCCGGCCTGGGTCACGCTGCCGGCGCCCGCCGTATCGAACCAGTGCATCGCCTTGCTCGGCCCCGCGTGGAAGACACGGCCATTGGAGACCGCGAACAACCACGCGTGGTTGTCGGCACGGAATATGCCGCCCGCGTCGTTCGTGAGGATGTAGTCGTCGAGTATCGCGCTATTGACTTGCCATCCCGAACCCGACGTCCACGTTTCGCCGGTCTTGCCGCCCAATGGGCCATTCCATGAGCCACCCACCAGGAACACGCCGCCGTTGCTCAACGTGACGCTGCCCTGGTAGGCACGCGGAATGTTCATCGGGTTGCCTGAAGTCCACGCATGGGTCGAAGGCGTGTAGAAACTGGTCAAGTCGCTGCTGGAGCCGCCTGTCACATAGATGCGGCCGTCCGGCAGATTGACGATGCCCGGGCAGAACATGTCGTGGCCGGTGTTGGTGACCACCACCTGTTTGCTGGTGTTCGTGGTGGGATTGAAAATCGCCGTGTATGTTTTGCCCGGCGTGACTTCACCCGCTGTGAAATTCAACGGACTGTCGGCGGACCAGACCAGCACGGTCCCGTCGGGCAGATTGGCGGCCGCTACGGGAATAATTGGCAGCGTGATCGGCGCGGTCCACTTGGAAATCAGTGCCGCGCGAGGCAGGCCGTTGACCTGCCAGGTTTGCAACGCACTGCCGTTGCACACCTGCTGCAGGACCTGGGCCCCCTGGTTGGTCTGGCTCGCCGCGGCGAGGCACATGCCGCTGTGCACCGCGACGATCGCGTAACCGCTGCCCTGCGCCTTCAACGTGAAACTTTGGTTCGTGCCGCCATTGCAGGTCCACTGAATGACCGGGGCGCCCGCGGCCTTGCTGGCGCCCGACACGTCCATGCACAGATTGCTGTTCTGATTAAGCAGGGTGTACTGACTTCCTGAAGCCGATGGCAGCCAGCTCTGGTTGGCGCCGCCATTGCAGGTCCAGGTAAGGACCGCGGCGCCCGGCGTTAGCGACTGCGAGTCGACGTCCGCACAAAAGCTCGAACCCGTCAGTGCGATCGAGGCTGACGTTTGCGCCTGGGCGAGTCCGGATAGTGTCGCGAAGGCCGACGCCAACGCGATCAGCAACAGGGCCTTCACGCCGCTGTTGAGCGACCGGATGATGGTTCTTGCTAAAAGAATGCGTGCCATGGCCTCGGTATCCTTGAACGTCGGACTACACTCGTCCCAGCGCGTTGAGCACATCGCAGATTTCGTCTGCACGCGGAAGGTCGGCACTACGCCAGCGCAGCTTTGCGCTCGCATCGAAGCAGTAAATCTGGGTTGCGTGATCGGCGATGTTCCCGAGTGGCAAGCGGCTGCCCGAGAGCGCCGTGCGTATCCGGTCGACATCGCCCAATGTCGGCGTTGCCGCATTCCATGCAGGGCCCGCCTGAAAACGCATCAGCCATTCATGCAGAGCGGCGGGCGAATCGGAAAGCGGATCGATTCCGATCGACAGCAATTGAACCGGATGATTTGCGCGGATATGCGGCAGCCGGTCCTGCACCGCAGTGAACAGTGCGCCTTGCAGCGGGCATACCGAACTGCAGCCGGTGTAGATCGTCTGCAGTGCGGTCACGTGCTGACTCAGCAAGTCGTTCAAACGTTGCTTCCTGCCGGTCTGGTCGATTAACCACGCATCGTCGAGTTGAACGGGCGGATTGACGACGCCCATCTGCACATGTTGCGCGTATAAGCGGGGCGACATCGTGGTCAACGCGGCCGATGCCATGCCGCGCAGCACGGCGCGTCGAGTGAGGGTTCGACCCGACGTGTGTTCGATGGAATGGGGGCGCGTGTTCATTTTATTTGTTGAATCAAGCCCTGGCTGCAGTCTCTGCGAATGTCTGACGAAGGGAGACGCTGTGCCGCTCACACGCTACCGTTGCAGGTGAGTGCAATCTCCTGGAACCCACTAAAAAAAGATAGCTGATGGCGGCCTGCGCGGGGTGGCGAATTACATATGTTTGTGCGCCCGGTCACACTTATTTTGGTGCGAGCGCCTGGGTGAAAAATGTCTCGCACAACGCGGCAACCCGCTGGCGTGCTGCGGGATTCAACACTTCGTGGTCCATGTTCGGAATCACCATCGCGCTGGCGTGCGCGAGCTTGTTGAGCCGGCGCCCGCCACGGCCGAAGTGCAGGCGTAGTTCGTCCAGGCCGTGATCCAGCGGACTGAAGAGTAGCCGCACCCGGACGCCGCGCTTGTCGAGATCCATCATGCGCCGCCGCGCGCGCGAGCCTTTGTTCACCGCGCTGCCGTTCGCGTCGCCGGTCAATGATGCGACGGCATTCACGACCGTGTCGATGGCATAGCGGGACAGCGTTCGCAGCACCGGCCGCAAGCTGACCTCGCCGCGTAGAACCTGCGACCATTTTTGCGCGCGCAGCATGGCGCGGAAATGGGCGCGCGTCGATCCCGCGCCGATCTTTGCGGCGTCGCACATTCTGAAGCCGACCGGAAATTCGAAACCCTGGAGATTGACCAGCAGGAGGGCGGCGACGGCCGGGTTTTTCGTGGCTGCGTGAAGCCCCAAATAGGCACCTGAACAGATCCCGAAGACGGCGACGCGCGGATGCCCTCGGTCGACGGCCCAGTCGACCGCCAGCGACGTATCGGCGGCGAGCTGATCGTAACTGAGCAAGGACGGGTTCGCAACTGTCCCCGCACCGCGGCTATCGCCAATGCCGTCTGCATCGAGTCGCAGCGATGCGATGCCCGCTTGTGCCAGCGAACGGGCGAGTTCAACGTTAAACCGGCCGTCGCCGACATGATGCGTTGCCGCAGTGTTGGCGATGACAACTAGCGGCGAGCGTTCCGAACGGCCGGCCGGTTCGCACAGCATGGCGAATATGCGCCCATCGGCAAGCTCGACCGGCGTCTCGACAATGCCGTCCAGACCGACCGCTCGCCGCGAAGGTTTTAGGGACGCCACTGCGTCGAATGAAGCGGGCGGAAACGGCGCGGGCAAGCGCGCTCCTTCGCGGACGAACCATGCTTCGACCGAACTCAATGTTGCGCGAGGCAGCACGGCCAGCCATGAGGGCTGCATCGCCTCAGGGTATTCGGGAAACGGCAGGGAATCGACCTTTGCGCCAAGCTTGCTGTACAGGTTCGCCAGCTCGTAACTGGGACCCTGACTGCCGGCGTGAACGATCAACAGGTTGCTCGCGGGCACTGCTGTAACCCGGCGCAAATCGTATTTGCCGACGGCTTCGATGGCGGCGCGGCTGAAGCGATGCCCCAGCACATCGAATGCGTCGGCAGGCTCGGTATAGCTGGCCACGTGGCGGGCCGTCTTGTCGAGCCACGTGCGCTGCAGCACATCCATTTCTCGCACGAACTGCCGTCCAACCACGACGGGTGCGATGAGCGCCACCGTATCGACGCGTGCCGCGCGCGCAGCCTGCGCGGCAACCATCGCGCCAAAGCGGACCCCGACCAGCGCGACGCGTTCGATGCCCGTTGTGCGTCGAAGGAAATCTACGGCTTCGATCGCTTCGTCTACCCATTTGTCCGGTTCGACGAGCTTGCCGGTATCGACGGAGTCGCCGGTGCCGGCGTAGTCGAATCTGAGTACTGCAAATCCCTGGTCCGCGAGACGGTCGGCGAGCGAGCGGATGGTTTGATGCAGCCATAAAGCTTCATGGCCGAGGGGGCCGCAGAGCACGATCCCTAATTGCCTGGTTTTGTCAGGCCGTGACACTGGCTCGTAAAGCCAACCGAAATGTCCGCCGAAATCGACAGGATGCATTTTGAAGTCCACTTTATTCGTCTCTCTGTCCTTGCGGCGACTCACAGCATTCGCTGCGGGGGCTTTTCCAATGCTTTCGCCGTGCTTTGGTTTTAAGACTTGGAATTTGCCGTTATTACGCGCTATCGGAGTGGGTGTTGTCGGTGCGTTTGCGCACGTAGCCTGCGGAGGGCGAAATGAAAGCCGTCATTAAGCCTTCGAACGGATAGCGGACCCTATGTGCGATTTTTTGTTATGCGCTGTACATCATTCGATGCGCAGAATATTTTTGGTTTGGTTGAACGGTGGCGCCGCGGATTCGCTTCGTGAACTATGTTGAAAACATTCTCTATTTCCAACACGATGAGCGGTGCGCTCCGCTGAGTTTTGCCCATTGCCGCAAGGCTCGCTGGATCATGGGCGAAAGAGAATCTCTATCTGCGTAACGGCGGTTGCTGTGCCGTTTTCCTGCGCTATTCGTTTTTCCAGCGCAGAGGCTCGTTGCATGGTCTCTGCACGCTGCGCAAAGCTGATTGCCTGCTTGAGCTTGTCGCGCTCCAGCTTGCGCGTCGATACTGAGTCGCCCGCTACGCCGAGGCGTTTCATTTGATGCGCCCAGAAGAACTGGTCCCCTGCGAAAGGCGATACGACCGATCGCCCTCCTGCGCGGCAGTGCCGTTGCCGCCATGATGGATAACGAGCTAGGTCCGCGAAAACAGCCATTGATGGGGCGTCTCTTCGATGATGAAGAAATTGTCGGGCAGCGTCATATCGTTGGGCGTGCCGGGCCACCCTGGATACAGAAGCACGCGGAGCCTTTGCGCAGCGTCTATGAAGGCATTCAGCACCGCTTTCCGGTCGAATCCGACCATGCTGCCGAATCCCGATTACGTAGGCGTGTCGCCTTCGGTGCCTTAGGTCGACGCGAGGAGTTTCATCTGGATTCCTATTTTTCTTCGTTCGGCAGGCGGGCGCTGCTTGCAGGAAGACATCGGTCGCAAAGGCGAATTCGCGGCGCAGTTCCAGGTCCGGCAGGGCCAGCCAATGCATCAGCGCGCCCGGATAGAGGTGATGAAAGAGCGCGGCAAGATGCGCAGCACCGAGGTCGGCGCGGATTTCCCCGGCTGGTTGGCTATTGCGGATCATCGAAAGCGAAATGTGATTGAAAAATATTGCCGACCAATACTAAAGAACACTGCGCTTCGGCCGTTATTCATCGTACGAATGCCGTAAACTGCACAGCCGCGTGCGCTGAGCGAATCCGCCAAACGAGCCCGCAACCTACGGTTTTGGGAAAGCGGGAGTGATCAGCAGCGCACGGGGAAGCAGCGCGGGACGCGGTAAGACGATGGGAAGATTCCGGTCGAAACACCATGTCTTCGCCGGCGTACACCATCATTTTCCTGAAGCGCCGCTCATATGAAAAAAATCTTCACGCTTTCCCTCCTGCTTGGCGCACTACCAGCATTCGCGGCAGCGCCAAAATGCCAGACACAAACTTTCGGTCAGCACACCTCGAGAATATGTATCACTGAGGTGCCGTTCCAGCACGACTACTACACGCTATCGGTCGACAACGCCGTGATTCTTTCGGCGCCCGACGACTACATCGAAAACGTCTCGCTCACTCACACCATTCCCGAGGACGCAGGCGTCGAATTCCCGCTGTCGAACCAAGGCGCCCCGACTGTGACCATTCAGGGGGGCTGTTTGCCTGTCAGTGAAAAGCAGACCGCGGGATCGAAAACAGTCAGCGTCGAGGTGGCTCGCGTCTGTTCGTTCAAGTGGGGTAATGAACAGATCGTCAAGGACCTCCGCTTCAGCTTCGAATGAAGTACGCGCGAATCCATTCGCCCAGGCGACGTCGTGAGGCGATAGTCCCCGCACTCGCGTCGATGGATGCATTCGGTGCTGCGCACGATCCAATGATCCACACCAAAGCAAAAAACTAGAAAACGCCACGCTATGAAAAAACTTCTCTTCACCGCACTGTTTTTCTCAACAACCTCTGCCTTCGCCGCCAGTCAGGTTTTACTGGAAACCCCAGTCACCTACGCACCGGACGCCAGCGTCGTCGATCAGATCAAGAATGAATGCCACATTGAAGACATGCTGACACGCCATGTTGGCGACGCACTTCGCCGTATCAACAAAACGGGCGATGGCACCATCGCGTCGCAAACCGACGCGGGCGGCGCGAAGATTCTCAGATTGCAGATCACTCACGTACTGGGCGTCGGTGGCGGCGCATGGAGCGGCCCCAAGGCTACGACGGTGAGTGCGGATCTGCTTGAGGACGGCAAGGTCATCCGTCACACGAAGATTAACCGCTGGTCGGTGGGCGGCATGTGGGGTGCGTTCAAGGGAAGCTGTTCGATTCTCGATCGCACGACCATTGTGATCAGCAAGGACCTGAGCCGTTGGGTGCGCGACCCGTCCTTTGAGATCAAGGAAGAAGCGCCGCCGAAGGATGCCTCGGCTTCCGAGCCGACGGCTCAAACCGATCCGGCGAGTGCCGCGAAGGCCGAGTAAGCGGGCGTCGGTCAGTGAGCGCAAATTGCGTCGAGCGACGTGCGTCGCGAGTGTCCTTGCAGGTGCAACAGGCGCTCGTGGGCTCACTGACCAGATAGTTTCTCTACATAAAAAAGAAAGTCATGAAGTCCAGAATAACTATCGCTTGCGCATTTGCTCTTCTCGCAGGCTGTACCACCGTTGGCCATTCGTATCCCTTTCCGAAAGACTCGGAGCCCGCCGCGGACCTCCGCATTCAGGGCGCTGGAGTCTATCTCCTGACATTGAATGAAAAGGGCTGCTACACGGGAAAAACATCTGTCGACGGCAGCCCGGGCGCAGTGCCGGTGAAAGTCGTGCCGGGCAGTCCGCTCGTGATCTCTTACGAGCAGAACGCCTGCATGATGCCCGCGACCTTTACGCCGCAGAAAGATGCGCATTATTTGCTGATCGCCGAGGAAGGGGCTAAACCGTCCGACCCGAGTAGCTCGTTCGTCGGATTGCTTGTGCATGCACCGCAGCGGCAATGCGCCGTCGGCGTCTTTGAGCTTGATGGCGAAGGGCAACCGCTCAAGCCTGTTAAGGTGACTGCGGTGAGACCCCGTCAGACAGGACTGACGTGCATTAAATTTCGGTAGGCTGGCGAGCTGCCGCCCCTGGATGGGTCCGTAGTCGAGTCTGAATGCGGGATGAATAGTCTGGAGGTGCCGAGGCGCTTTGGTTTTCCAGACACCGGTGCGCTATCCGTTCGCGGCCTGCCGCGAGGGCTGACGTCTGCAGGGCTCGGTGCAGTACTTGGAAGCCCCCCATCAGGAACCGTCCTGACAATCTCGCGGTATTCACCCGACAGCTGGTACATGCGAACCGCGCGCAGTCGGCGTCCCATCGACTCGGGGTTTTCCCTGGAGCAAAGGTAAATCGCCAGCACCTTCCCCGGCACAAGCCATCAGACAGAGCGCGCCGCTATGCTGCCCGCGCGGCCCCGCGAATCAACTCGCTTTCTGTCAACCCATTGTTTTGGCAGCAGATTCCCCCGCCGTGATGTTGATCCGGACGCAACGCGCGAGATCAAACGGCAGCGAACAAAATTCGACCTTAAACGAATCTCGACAATCGCAGCATCGATCTCCACATCCCTTCTTGAATTTGTCACCACCCGTCCATATAATTAGCACTCGCTGCACGAGAGTGCTAACAACATCGCCGGTTGGCTTAGCCAGCCGGGTTTTCTCAGCGTTCTTCAGTCTCAATCAAGAGAGGAGTATGTATGAACCTTCGTCCTTTGCATGATCGCGTGATCGTCAAACGTCTGGATCAAGAAACCAAGACTGCGTCGGGCATCGTGATCCCCGAAGCCGCAGCGGAAAAGCCGGATCAAGGCGAAATCCTGGCAGTCGGCCCGGGCAAGCGTGACGACAAGGGTGCACAAATCGCACTCGACGTGAAGGTTGGTGACCGCGTCCTGTTCGGCAAGTACGCAGGCCAGACCGTTAAGGTCGACGGCAGCGAACTGCTCGTGATGCGCGAAGAAGACATCATGGCCGTGGTGCAGAAGTAAGCGAGTAACTCGCTACTTACCCGGTTATATCCCAAGAATTCAAGGAGTTAGAAGATGGCAGCTAAAGACGTCGTATTCGGTGATTCCGCCCGTGCCAAGATGGTTGAAGGCGTGAACATCCTCGCGAACGCTGTGAAGGTCACGCTGGGCCCGAAGGGTCGCAACGTTGTCCTGGAACGCAGCTTCGGCGGCCCGACGGTCACGAAGGATGGTGTTTCGGTCGCGAAAGAAATCGAACTGAAAGACAAGCTCCAGAACATGGGCGCGCAAATGGTCAAGGAAGTTGCTTCCAAGACCAGCGACAACGCAGGTGACGGCACCACGACCGCAACGGTCCTGGCTCAGTCGATCGTCCGCGAAGGCATGAAATACGTTGCATCGGGCATGAACCCGATGGACCTGAAGCGTGGTATCGACAAGGCTGTGACGGCCGCGATCGAAGAACTGCGCAAGATCAGCAAGCCGTGCACGACCAACAAGGAAATCGCTCAAGTTGGCGCGATTTCGGCAAACAGCGACTCGTCGATCGGCGACCGTATCGCTGAAGCAATGGACAAGGTTGGCAAGGAAGGCGTCATCACGGTTGAAGACGGCAAGTCGCTGCAAGACGAGCTGGACGTTGTCGAAGGTATGCAATTCGACCGCGGCTACCTGTCGCCGTACTTCATCAACAACCCGGACAAGCAAGTTGCTGTTCTGGACAACCCGTTCGTGCTGCTGCACGACAAGAAGGTCTCGAACATTCGTGACCTCCTCCCGGTTCTGGAACAAGTCGCCAAGGCTGGCCGTCCGCTGCTGATCATCGCAGAAGACGTCGAAGGCGAAGCACTGGCAACGCTGGTGGTGAACAACATTCGCGGCATCCTGAAGACTGTTGCTGTCAAGGCTCCGGGCTTCGGCGATCGTCGTAAGGCCATGCTGGAAGACATCGCGATCCTGACGGGCGGTCAAGTTATCGCTGAAGAAACCGGCCTGACGCTCGAAAAGGCAACGCTGGCCGAACTGGGTCAAGCGAAGCGTATCGAAGTGGGCAAGGAAAACACGACGATCATCGACGGCGCTGGCGAAGCAGCAAACATCGAAGCGCGTGTGAAGCAAGTTCGCACGCAAATCGAAGAAGCTACGTCGGACTACGACCGTGAAAAGCTGCAAGAACGCGTTGCCAAGCTGGCAGGCGGCGTTGCAGTGATCAAGGTCGGCGCTGCGACCGAAGTCGAAATGAAGGAAAAGAAGGCACGTGTCGAAGACGCACTGCACGCAACGCGCGCAGCTGTGGAAGAAGGCATCGTGGCTGGCGGCGGCGTCGCACTGATCCGCGCTCGCACGGCAATCGCTGGCCTGAAGGGCGCGAATGCTGATCAAGACGCAGGTATCAAGATCGTTCTGCGCGCAATGGAAGAACCGCTGCGCCAGATCGTCACGAACGGCGGCGAAGAAGCCAGCGTCGTGGTGGCAGCAGTTGCAGCAGGCAAGGGCAACTACGGCTACAACGCAGCAACCGGCGAGTACGTCGACCTGGTTGACGCAGGTGTCGTGGACCCGACGAAGGTTACGCGTACGGCGCTGCAAAACGCAGCTTCGGTCGCTGGCCTGCTGTTGACCACCGACGCAGCTGTTTGCGAACTGCCGAAGGAAGATGCTCCGATGCCCGGCGGTATGCCCGGCGGCATGGGCGGCATGGGCATGGACATGTAATTTCGGTTGGGCCTCTCTCATGAGAGGTCCAGTTCGAAACACATGGGGAAGTGCGTCGCGAGGCGTGCTTCTCAAAAGCAAAAACCCGCAGAAATGCGGGTTTTTGCTTTTGGGGCGAACGGTGAACTGCTCTGAGGAGCGCTCAATATTCCTTGCGCGCTGCGCAGCAGGGATCCGTCAGGCAGTTGTCGTGCAAGTAGGCGAACAGTTTTCCCACGCTTTCGGCCGGCGTCAGCGTTGTGGTGTCTATCTTCAGTTCAGGATCGCTCGGGACTTCATAGGGGGCCGATACCCCGGTGAATGACGGAATCTCGCCATTCCAGGCTTTGGCATAAAGACCTTTTGGATCCCGGCGGGCGCAAGCGTCGACAGAGGCCGACAGGTAGGTTTCGATGAAATTGCCGGGCCCGATAATTTCGCGCGCCATTGCCCGGTCTTCGTGCATGGGCGAGATCAGGGCCGTTATGACGATCAGGCCAGCGTCGTTCATCAACTGGGCCACGTGTGCCACCCGGCGAATATTTTCCCGCCGGTCTTTGCTGTCGAAGCCAAGATCGCTTGCCAAGCCGTGGCGGACATTGTCGCCGTCGAGAACATAGCACGCGTGGCCTAGCGCTACGAGCTGCTGCTCGAGTTCGAAAGCGATGGTTGATTTGCCCGCCCCGGACAATCCCGTCAGCCAGATCGTAACCGGCTTGTGGCGGAACATTTGCATCCTGTCCTGGCTGGTAACCTCGCCGTGGCTGCGTTGCAGGAAGGCGCGGGAGTCGTCAGGAGCACCGGCTGGCAAGGGAATGGGTGTCGGCGACGACATAGAGCTATATGACAGAATTACGAATCGAAAGTCTAACCTGATGATAAAACGTTCGTTGTAACGTTTGATTACAAGTTTGAAAGTGGGTTTGCGCCCGAAAGGGTGGCCAGAGGATTGTTCAAAAAGAAAAAAACCCGCGGAAATGCGGGTTTTTCATGGGTGCTGCCAGGTTATGGCTGTAATGCTCGCCATGCGCTTGCCGCTCATGCCGCTGATGCCTCGCGTCGAATATTAATGACGCGCCTCACCCGGCGCCGCGTCCTTACCCGCGGCCGGCGGTGTATCGTCGTCGCTGCTGCGGGCCCAGAAGAAGCGATCCGGCATATACGCGCCCATTCCCGGCCGAAATGCGCTGCGCACTGCCTGATACAGGTACTCCTGTGCTTCGCGCACGGCTTCGGCCGGTTCCTGACCGTTGGCCAGCAGGGCAGCAATCGCGGAACCGAGCGTGTCCGTGATGCCCATGATCCTGTGACTGCCGCGGTCCCACATGTCCTGGCGCAGTTGGCCGTCTTCGCTGAACAGCGTATTGACGAGCCGGTGCGTGCCGGTTTCCGTCGACAGAATGTATTCACAACCTTGTGACAGCAAATGCGAGATCGCTGCGTCGAGGCTCGGCGCCTCGGCGTCGCCGTCCGGTTGGGCGAGCGCGAGCAGCGTGGCCGAATCGGCGACCAGCAAGGTGGTTTGCGGTGCGAGCAGGTCGGCAATCGCTTCGCGCAGTTCGTCGGCGGCGAGCACGTGTTCGTCGTCGAGCGTGAAGTCGGGGGCAAGGATCAGCGGGATGTCGTCGTAATCGGCGACCACTTCGGCAATCGCGCTCACCACTTCCGCACGCGTGCATGCGCCGACCTTGAACGCGGCGATCGGCATATCTTCGAGCAGCATCCGGGCCTGGGTCGCGACTACTTCAGGGTCGAGCCCGGTGACTTCGTCGCAGCTTGCCGAGTCGCGCACGGTATAGCCGGTGAGTACGGAGACGCCATGGCAACCCATGCTGGCAAGCGTCATCAGGTCGGCTTGCAGGCCGGAGCCGCCGGTGGGATCGGAAAGGCCGAAGGTGAGGACGATCGGAGGCGTATCGCTGGGCATGAAAATTTGCAAAAAGGGGCTGTATTTAGGCGCAGACGGTGCGCAATCGGCTCAATTATGCGGCCTAAACTGTCATGAAGGCGTTTTTTCGCATTCTTCGATGTCCTGCTGCAAGCCGGCAGCCGCTATCTGGCGAACAGACGGCAAATCCAGGCGCAGGGACGAATCGATCGTGCAGTGGCACTACGCCGCAAGCGTGCCACGTAGCGACCCGCCCGGCATCGCCGAAGGCCGTCGCACGCTGCGATTTGCGCGTTTCTGATTGCTAGGCATTGGGGCGGCAACACGGTACCATCATGGCTCCCGTTTCCACGGACTCTACGACGCGACACAAGAATGGAATATCAAAGCTGGATGTGCCTGATTTGCGGCTGGATTTACGACGAAGAAGCCGGTTTGCCGGACGAAGGCATTGCGCCGGGCACTCGTTGGGAGGACGTTCCCATCAACTGGACCTGTCCGGAATGCGGAGCGCGCAAGGAAGACTTCGAGATGGTCCAGATCTGAGATCCGAGAGGGTAAACGGCGGTGCCCGGGCATTGTCTGACTGGGCGCCAGTCGTGCGTCTGCCGCGCAGCGCTTTGCAGACGGCGCCGCCCGGATCGAACGAGATTCGTGCGTTCGGAACGCCGCCCCAACGCGTCGATGCGGAACGTCCCCGGTTGCACCGTGTCGCAGCGGTAGTCTGTCATTGTTCTGTCGCCAGTTCGCGCGTTAGCCGATCAGTCTCTCGTGCAGCGCCGGGCGGCGGCCCGTCAGCTTCCTGTCGCTAGCCCATGACTCTTCGATCCGCTGCACCTGATTCCTTCGATGCCTTGCCCAATCCGCGCGGCGGCGCTGTTCGTTCCGCAGAGCTGGCGCTGGCCGAGGCGCTGCTGGCGTTCGAGCAACACAGCGAGAGCACCTCGGCGTTATTGCGTGCGTCGCACGCGTTGCGCGAGGCAGGCTGGCTGAGCGCGCAGCGCTTCGCGGACGCGCTGGTGCGGCTTTCGCCTTTGGCCGACGAGGGGAGTCCGGCGAGCCCGGCTGACGCGGACAACGCGCGGTCCGTGTTCGGTGCGGCGTTGCGCGATTTCCGCGCGGCGCTCGAGCGTCACAATCTGCACGAACTGTCCTGTTCGCCCGCTCTGTTCAGGCACTATCGCGCGCTCTGCACCCATCTGTCGGAACACACGCCGGGTTCAACCGCCGCGTTCGAAGACCTCGCGCTGACCTCACGTCCGATACCGCCGGTGTCGCTGCACGCCCAGCCCGTGGATCAACTGGCTCATTTGCGGGCGCGCTACGAGCGCGCGCTGCTGCCCGTGTTGCGCGCGCAGCCCGACAACAGCGGCGCCGCGCTGGCGTTCACCAATGCCGCGCTCGACGAACTGGACGCAGTCCTGTCCGAACTCGCCGGCCCCGATCCCTACGATTTCTGGCGTCTCGCCAAAGCGTGCGCGAAGGCGCTGCGCGTCAGCGGCCGTGCTGCCGGAGAAGCCGACGCGCGGCGCTTCTATGCGCGCTGCAATCTCACGCTGGCCGATCACGCGCGCGGCATCGAGCGCGCGCCGCGTTCGCTGGTGCGCGCGACGCTGGCGCTGCTATGGCGCGACTACGCGCTATTCGGCGCTGCAGCGGAAGATGCCGATCAGGTCGAAGTGCTGCACGACTACGGCCTGACGGTCGATTGGCACGTCGCCGGTACGCAGGCTTCCGAAATGCTCTGGGAGGCGGGCGCCGTGCAGGCGCAGGCAATCAGCGCGACTCGCAGTTCGCTGACGCGCGAACTGGGTGTGCTGACCGTTAACGCGCACGCTTACGAAGATTTCCTGCAGACGGCGGATGCGTCGATTTCGGCGCTGACCGAACACGCCCGCGCGGCCGATCAGCCCGAGAAAGCCGATCCGAGCGAAGCGCTGCAGGCGGGCGATGCCGCCTACCGGCTCGGCGCTGCCGCATGCGCGCTGGGCTTGGGCCACGTGGCGCTGGTAGCCGACGCGCTCGGGCTGGCGTGGCGCCGCCGCGCGCATGCCGGCGTTTCCACGCCGGCGGTGCGCTCGCACGTCATCGTCGGAGCGCCTGCGGCGAGCACGCTCGAGCAGGCTGCCGAGGCGTTGCGCGCGATGTTGCACAAAGTCGCCGCCGGCGTCGCGCCGACCGGCAGCAACACCGCGCTGGCCGCATTGACGCGCGCGATCGAGCAGGGCGGCGCCTGAGCGGCCGCGCAATTGGCGCAACCGGCACAATTGGCAGCCTGTCCCGCGCGCCGGCAGACACCCTCAGCCGGCCGCCGCGAGGAGCAAGGTTCGGACCCGGCGGCGCGCGCCCAGCGTGTCGCAAAACACCTCTAACGCACCGTGGACAAGGCCTGCGTGCGTGATAGAGTGCAACTTGATTCGCCGTCGATGGCTCGCGGCGCTCTTCATCGCGCATGTTGCGCTCCAGCGCCCAAAGCCAGCCATCCTGCATCGTCTTTGCTAAAATTCGAACTATGTCCAAGAGTACCGATCGCATCAATCTGACCAACCAGTTCCTGATCGCCATGCCGAGCATGGCCGATCCCACGTTTTCAGGAACGGTGGTCTACCTTTGCGATCACAGTGAGCGCGGTGCGCTCGGCCTCGTGATCAACCGGCCGACCGATATCGATCTTGAAGCGCTCTTCAGTCGCATCGATCTCAAGCTCGAGATCGAACCCCTTCTTCATGTGCCCGTGTATTTCGGTGGCCCGGTGCAAACCGAGCGTGGCTTCGTGCTGCACGATCCGAAAGACGGCAATGCGTATACGTCATCCATGTCGGTACCGGGCGGCCTTGAAATGACCACCTCGAAAGACGTGCTCGAAGCCGTCGCGAGCGGTACCGGTCCGGAACGCTTCCTGCTCACGCTCGGTCATGCCGGCTGGGCCGCGGGTCAACTCGAGGAAGAGATTTCCAAGAACGGCTGGCTCACGGTTGAAGCCGACCCGAAAATCGTTTTCGACGTGCCTGCCGAACAACGTCTGGAAGCCGCGCTCGCGCTGCTCGGTATTTCGCTGTCGATGCTGTCGGGCGAAGCAGGTCACGCATGAAAGGTAACGTATGAGTCCGCCGGCCGGACGTGAGGCGACGCTGCTTGCGTTCGACTATGGTGAAAAGCGGATCGGCGTGGCGGTGGGCAACTCGCTCACCCGTAGCGCACGGGCGCTTGTGATCGTGCAGAACCGCAGCCGCGAATACCGTTTCGAGGCGATCGGCAAGCTGATTGCCGAGTGGAAGCCGGACGCGCTGGTGGTCGGCTTGCCGATGCACCCGGACGGCACGCCGCACGAGATGACCCAACTCGCGAAGCGCTTCGGCAATCAGCTGAATGGCCGCTTCAATCTGCCGGTAACGTGGATCGACGAGCGCTATTCGTCAGTCGAAGCGAAGGCGGAAATTCGCGCCGGCAACGGCCGCGCCGACATGCTGGACGCCGAAGCCGCCAGCATTATTCTCCAGCAATATCTAGACGGACTTTCCGACGATCATGAGTTCCATTGACGCCGAAGCGCTGTACAGCGCTTTGCTCGAGCAGATTCGTGCTGCCTATGGCGACAGGCTCGGCGCTGGCCAAGACAGTGCGGAAGGCGCCGCGCTGGCCGGTATTTACAGTGGCGGCGCGTGGCTCGCCGAGCGCCTCGCGCGCGACCTGCACGTGTCGAGCTTCGGCGTGGTGAATGTCGCGCTGCATCGTGACGATTACGCTAAAAAAGGCTTGCACTCGCAGGCGAGCCCGACCTCACTGCCGTTTTCCGTGGACAAGCGCCGCATCGTGCTGGTGGACGACGTGCTATACACCGGCCGCACGATCCGCGCGGCGCTGAACGAACTGTACGACTATGGCCGGCCGGCATCGGTCGAACTGGCGGTGCTGGCGGATCGCGGTGGACGCGAGTTGCCGGTGGCGGCCCGCTTCGTCGGCGGTGTGGTGCAAGTGCCCGCCGAGACGACGCTCGTGCTGAGCCGCGAAGAGGGCGGCGCGCACGGCAATCAGCGTTTCACCTTTCACACCGAAGCCCGCGTCGATTGAACGCGGCTTTGCGCATCGAGCCGCATTGAGCCGCATTGAGCAATAAGCAGGTACACCATGAACACCGCCACCCAGGCCTCCCAGGATTCAGCCGACGGCGCCACCGAGCGCTTCCGTTACGGCTTTCTGAAGGGCAATCCGCAGCTCACGAAAAACGGCGAGCTCAAACATCTGTTGTCGATCGAAGGCTTGCCGAAGGCGATCGTCAATCACATTCTCGATACCGCCGACCAGTTCGTCAGCGTGACCGATCGCGAAGTAAAGAAGGTACCGCTGTTGCGCGGTAAATCGGTGTTCAATCTGTTCTTCGAGAACTCGACGCGCACACGCACGACCTTCGAGATCGCCGCGACGCGTTTATCTGCGGACGTGCTGAATCTGAACATCAATGCTTCGTCGACGAGCAAAGGCGAGTCGCTGCTCGATACGATCAATAACCTCTCGGCGATGCATGCCGATATGTTCGTCGTGCGCCATGCGTCGAGCGGCGCACCGTATCTGATCGCGCAGCACTGCGCACCGCACGTGCATGTGATCAACGCCGGCGACGGCCGTCACGCACACCCGACCCAGGGTCTGCTCGACATGTACACGATCCGCCACTACAAGAAGGATTTCACGAATCTGCGCGTGGCGATTGTCGGCGACATTCTGCATTCGCGGGTCGCGCGTTCGGACATTCATGCACTGACCACGCTTGGCGTGCCGGAAGTGCGCGCAATCGGTCCGCGCACGCTGTTGCCGGGTGGCCTGGAGCAGATGGGCGTGCGCGTCTTCCATAGCCTCGACGAAGGCCTGAAAGACGTCGACGTGATCATCATGCTGCGTCTGCAAAACGAGCGAATGAGCGGCGCGCTGCTGCCGTCGGCGCAGGAGTACTTCAAGAGCTGGGGGTTGACGCCGGAGCGCCTTGCGCTCGCCAAACCCGACGCCATCGTGATGCACCCGGGTCCGATGAACCGCGGCGTCGAAATCGATTCGCAGGTGGCCGACGGCCCGCAATCGGTGATCCTGAACCAGGTGACGTTCGGTATCGCGGTGCGCATGGCGGTGATGGGCATTGTCGCCGGCAATCACGACTAAAAATTAAGGCAGCGCATGAAGATTCATATTCAGAGTGGCACGCTGATCGATCCGGCAGCGGGCACCGAACAGCAGCAGGACATTTTTATCGCGGCGGGCAAGATCGTTGCCATTGGCAACGCGCCCGCTGATTTCAGTGCCGAGAAGACGATCGATGCCAAAGGCCTCTCGGTTGCGCCGGGTCTGGTCGACCTGTCCGCGCGCTTGCGCGAACCGGGTTACGAACACAAGGCGACGCTCGAATCGGAAATGGCCGCCGCACTCGCGGGCGGTGTGACGAGCCTCGTGTGTCCGCCGGATACCGATCCGACGCTCGATGAACCGGGTCTCGTCGAGATGCTCAAGTTCCGCGCGCGCAATCTGAACCAGGCGCATGTGTATCCGCTCGGCGCGTTGACGGTCGGGCTGAAAGGCCAGGTCATCACCGAGATGGTTGAATTGACTGAAGCGGGTTGCATCGGCTTTTCGCAGGCCGACGTGCCGGTGGTCGACACGCAGGTGCTGATGCGCGCGTTGCAGTACGCGAAGACCTATGGCTTCACGGTGTGGCTGCGTCCGGTCGATGCCTATCTCGGCAAGGGCGGCGTGGCCGCGAGCGGCGCGCTGGCGTCACGGCTTGGATTGTCGGGCGTGCCGGTGTCGGCTGAGACGATCGCGCTGCATACGATCTTCGAACTGGTTCGCGTGACGGGGGCGCGGGTGCATCTGTCGCATGTGTCCTCGGCGGCGGGCATCGAATTGATGCGTGCGGCCAAGGCCGAAGGCTTGCCGGTGTCGTGCGACGTCACCGTGAACCATGTGCATCTGATCGACCTCGACATCGGCTACTTCGATGCGCAATTCCGGCTCGATCCGCCGTTGCGCCAGCAGCGCGATCGCGAAGCGATACGCGCGGGTCTCCTCGACGGCACGATCGACGCGATCTGCTCCGACCACACGCCGGTCGACGACGACGAAAAACTCCTGCCGTTCGCCGAAGCGACACCTGGCGCGACCGGCCTCGAATTGTTCCTGTCGCTGACGGTCAAGTGGGCCGACGAGGCGCGCGTGCCGTTGGCGAAGGCGCTGAACCGCATCACCACGGCGCCGGCCGACGTGCTGAAGCTCGGTGCGGCGGGCCGCGTCGCCGTGGGCTCGGTCGCCGATCTTTGTGTGTTCGACCGCCACGCATATTGGCGTGTTGAACCGCGCGCACTGAAGAGCCAGGGACACAACACGCCGTTCCTCGGCTATGAATTGCCGGCGCGCGTGCGGGCGACCATCGTGTCCGGTCACGTTGCATTCGAACAGCACTAATATCCGCGGCAATGCCCAGTTACGGAAAGCTCCGACCATGAAGCTCGCGTTACGCAAAGCCCGTCTTATCGCGCATCTGCTGCACGGCATGTGGATCGTCGCGACGCGCTTTCACAAAGTTGGCGCTGAAGGGCGGCTGACACTCAATCGCGAATGGTCGCTGAAAATGCTGCGCCTATGCGGCATGCGGCTCGTCGTGCATAACGACAGCGCACGGCTCGACCGCGGCGCGCTGGTGGTCGCCAATCACATCTCATGGATCGACATCTATGTGATCAATGCGTGGCGGCCCACGCCGTTCGTCTCGAAGGCCGAGATCCGGCAGTGGCCGGTGGTCGGCTGGCTGGCGCAGCAATTGGGCACGGTGTTCATCCAGCGCGAGAAACGCAGCGACGCGAAGCGCATCATGCACGAGCTGTCCGACCGTCTGAGCGCGGGCGAGCTGATGTGCGTGTTTCCTGAAGGGACGACGTCGAACGGGCTGGCGCTGCTGCCGTTCCACGCGAATATGTTTCAGGCCGCCGTGTCGGCCTCGGCGCCGGTGCAGCCGCTGTGCATCATGTACGAAGATGCGCAAGGCCGGCAATCCACCGCGCCTGCCTATATCGACGATCTGACGCTGGCCGACTCGCTGAATATGTTGCTGAGCGGCGGCCCGTTGACCGCGCACGTGTATGTCGGCGCACCGCTTGCGCCGGGCGCGGACAGACGGACGCTGGCAGCCGAGGCGGAAAGGGTGATCGCCGCGGCGTTGCGGGAGATGCAGGGCGGTATGACGACTTCCGGAGCCGCGATCGCGGCGTCGATCTCCTCGCCTGCCGCTGCTAACGACGCCAGTGCTTCCAACGCCCCGGCGGTGTTGATCGAGCCGGCCGATCGGCCGGGCCGCTCGGCTTGACTGGTCTCGCCGGCCGGTCAAAGACCCCGACTTTCTAAAAGCCGGCTTTTTAGTTGCCGCCGGCCGGCGCGCGGCAGGTCTCGCAGTCAACCTGGGTCAGCGTGCGCTCCGCGGGATTTTGCGCGAGGCGCACGGCGGAGAGCTTTTCGCCCCATACGCAGCCGGAATCCAGCCCGATCAGATTGTCGCGCAAGGTCAAACCGAGCGCGGCCCAATGGCCGAACACCATCGTCACGTCCGCGGTCTTGCGCGACGGCACGTCGAACCACGGCATGCTGCCCGGCGGGGCGGAATTCAGGCCGCCGCTGCTGCTGAAATCCATTACGCCTTCAGCATTGCAGAAGCGGATGCGCGTCAGTGCGCTGCACGTTAGACGCAGCCGCTCGATACCCTTGAGACCGGGTGTCCAGCGATTCGGCTCATTGCCGTAGAGTCCCGCAAGCGTTTCCTTCCAGTTCGGCGCGCGCAGCGCCCGCTGCAATTCGTCGGCCAGTTCCATGGTCAGCGCGGCGTCCCATTGCGGCAGCACGCCCGCATGGACCATCAGCATGCCGTTATCGAAATGCGCGAGCGGACGGTGGCGGACCCATTCGAGCAGATCGGCGGCATCCGGTGCGGAAAGAATGTCGTTGATCGTGTCGCCTTTCTTCGATTTGCGGATTCCCGCCGACACCGATAGCAGGTGCAAGTCGTGGTTGCCCAGCACCGGCACTGCGCGCTCTCCCAGCGCGATGATGTCGCGCAGCGTGGCGAGCGACTCGGAGCCCCGGTTGATCAGGTCGCCGGCGAACCACAGCGGCGTGTCCGCGGGCGGCGCGGCTTTGGCCAGCAACTGCTGGAACGGCGTGCGGCAGCCTTGCAGGTCGCCGAAAGCGAGCGGCAGCGGGTGCGGTTGCGGGACGGCGCTGGCAGCAGAAGCGGCGGTGGCAGAGGTGGATGCGGTGGAAGCGGGGGAGGATGTCATCGGAAGTCGGTGCAATTCGATACACGCGGTTACGAACAAGGTGTGCCGCGTTGGGCGGTGCAGCAAGTTAGCGTGACATAATAGCCCGTTTGAAGCACGGATATCGCAGTATGCGCCGCCCGGAGCCGCCAGCAACGGCGCTGCCGGGCTTGAGCTCAGACGTGCCGCTGTCGGCGCGCGCGATATTGCACCACAACAGGATGACCCTCGTGAACGGAGAAAGCATGCCGTCTACTCATGCACAGCAACCTATCCGCACGCTCGTCACCGGGGCGAGTGGCTTCACGGGCCGCTATCTGGTCGACAACCTGCTTGGCCGCGGTCATACGGTGATCGAAACCGTGGCTGGGCGCAACGAACCGGAAACGCCGACACGCGTCAGGCTCGACATTACGTCGCCCGATATGTGCCGGCGTGTGATCGAAACCGTGCGGCCCGACTACATCGTGCATCTGGCGGCGATCAGCTTCGTAGGCCATAACGATCCGCTCGATTTTTATCGCGTCAATGTGCTCGGTACGCTGAATCTGCTGGAGGCCTGCGCAGCCGTTGGCCATACGCCCCGCAAGCTGTTGATCGCGAGCAGCGCGAACGTGTACGGCAATGTCACGAGCGATGCTATCGACGAAACGTTCCCGGTCACGCCGGTGAACCACTATGCCGCCAGCAAGGCGGCGATGGAAACGATGGTGCGGACCTGGTTCGACCGGCTGCCGATTCTGATCGTGCGGCCGTTCAACTATACCGGCCGCGGGCAGGCATCCAACTTCCTCGTGCCGAAGATCGTCGAGCATTTTGCGCGGCGTGAACCGGCTATCGAACTCGGCAATATCGACGTGGCGCGCGATTTCTCGGACGTGCGTTACGTGGCGAGCGCCTATGAGGCTTTGCTCGACTCGGCGGTCGCGGCCGAAACGGTTAATGTCTGCACTGGCACGCCGTATACGCTGCGCGAGATTCTGTCGGCGGCGAGCGATCTAACCGGGCATGAGATCGAGATTCAGGTCAATCCGGCTTTCGTGCGTCAAACCGACGTGAAGATGCTGGCGGGGTCGCCGGCCAAGCTGCGTTCGCTGGTGCCGAAGGTGGAGGCCATTCCGTTTTTGGATACGCTGCGTTGGATGTTGGCGGCTTAAGTCGCGCAATCCACGGTATTTGCGCTCATTTGTCGTTATCTTGCTTTTGGTCGGCGCGTTCGGCTGGTTCCTTGCTGCGCAGTCGAAACCAAACTTGTCAAGCTGTTTCAAGTTGTTAGGGTTCTAGTTTTTGCCTCGGGCGGCTTTATAATCGGGGCTTCATAAGATTGGCGTTTGAGCGCCTGCCTGCTGTGCGAGGGGCTGCGCCGGGCGTTGACAAGAATCCGACACCACAACGCGGGGTGTGTGGATCGGCAAAGCGAATCCGATCCGCAACCAACATCTAGAAGGGAATTACATGATCCTGGTAACGGGCGGTGCCGGCTTTATCGGCGCCAATTTCGTGCTCGACTGGCTTGATACGTCGGACGAAGCGGTGCTGAATGTAGACAAACTCACTTACGCCGGCAATCTGGGTACGCTCAAGTCGCAACAGGGAAATCCCCGGCACGTGTTCGTGCGCGCCGATATCTGCGATCGCGCCGCAATGGACGCGCTTTTTGCCGAGCACAAACCGCGTGCCGTGCTGCACTTCGCCGCGGAAAGCCATGTGGACCGTTCAATCCACGGTCCGGCGGATTTTGTGCAGACCAACGTGGTCGGCACCTTTACCTTGCTTGAAGCCGCTCGCCAGTACTGGAACACGCTCGGCGAGGCCGACAAGGCCGCGTTCCGTTTTCTGCATGTTTCGACCGACGAGGTATTCGGCTCGCTCTCCGCTACCGATCCGCAGTTTTCCGAAACCACGCCGTACGCGCCGAACAGTCCCTATTCGGCCACCAAGGCGGGTTCCGATCATCTGGTGCGCGCCTACCATCACACGTATGGTTTGCCGGTGCTCACCACGAACTGCTCGAACAACTACGGTCCGTACCAGTTCCCCGAAAAGCTGATTCCGCTGATGATCGCCAACGCACTCAGCGGGAAGGCGCTGCCGGTTTATGGCGACGGTCAGAACGTGCGCGACTGGCTGTATGTCGGCGACCATTGCAGCGCGATCCGCGAAGTGCTCGAGCGCGGGACGCCGGGCGAGACGTACAACGTCGGCGGCTGGAACGAAAAGAAGAACCTCGACGTCGTGCATACGCTGTGCGACTTGCTCGACCAGTTGCGTCCGAAGGCGGGCTCCTCGTACCGCGACCAGATCACCTACGTGAAGGATCGTCCGGGCCACGACCGCCGTTATGCAATCGACGCTCGCAAGCTCGAGCGCGAACTCGGCTGGAAGCCGGCCGAGACGTTCGAAACGGGTCTTGCCAAGACAGTTCAATGGTATCTGGACAATCAGGCGTGGTCTGACGAAGTCGCTTCGGGCGAGTATCGGAAGTGGGTTGAGACCAACTACGCGCAGCGCGCGTAAGGGCACGGCAATGGCGCGCAAAGGCATTATTCTCGCGGGCGGATCGGGCACGCGCCTGTATCCGATTACGCATGTCGTCTCCAAGCAGTTGCTGCCGGTCTACGACAAACCGATGATCTACTACCCGCTGTCCACGCTGATGGTAGCGGGGATTCGCGACGTCCTGATCATTTCCACGCCGCAGGACACGCCGCGTTTCGAGGCGATGCTCGGCGACGGCAGCCAGTGGGGTATGAACATTCAGTACGCGGTTCAGCCTTCGCCGGACGGTCTCGCGCAAGCGTTCATCATCGGCCGTGATTTTGTCGGCAACGACCCGTCGGCGCTGATTCTCGGCGACAACATCTTCTATGGGCACGATCTCGCGAAGCAACTGGAACGCGCGAACGATAAAAATGAAGGCGCGACCGTCTTTGCTTATCACGTGCACGATCCGGAGCGGTATGGCGTCGTCGAATTCGACAAGCAGTTCCGTGCGTTGTCGATCGAAGAGAAGCCGGTCAAGCCGCGCTCGAACTATGCCGTTACCGGCTTGTACTTCTATGACAAGCAGGTTTGCGATATCGCGGCGGACATTAAACCGTCGCCGCGCGGCGAACTTGAAATCACCGACGTCAATTCGCGTTACCTCGCGAGCGCCGCGCTCAATGTCGAGATTATGGGGCGTGGCTATGCGTGGCTCGATACGGGCACGCACGATTCGCTGATCGAAGCTGCCACGTTCATTGCGACGCTGCAAAAGCGCCAGGGTCTGGTGGTTGCGTGTCCGGAGGAGATTGCTTACCGGCAGGCATGGATCGACGGTGAGCAACTGCTCGCACTTTCCAAGCCACTCGCGAAGAACGCCTACGGGCAGTATCTGCAAAACCTTCTTACGGACCAAGTTGCATGGCCATCCAAGTAACCGCTACGGCGCTGCCGGAAGTCAAGATCATCGAGCCGAAAGTGTTTGGTGATGCGCGAGGCTTCTTCTTCGAGAGCTTTAACGGCCGTGAGTTTGCCGAGCACGTTGAGACGGATGTGGAGTTCGTGCAGGACAACCATTCGCGTTCGGCGAAAGGCGTGCTGCGCGGCCTGCATTATCAGATTGAACACCCACAGGGCAAGCTAGTGCGCGTGGTCGAAGGCGAAGTGTTCGACGTGGCGGTGGATATCCGCAAGAGCTCACCGAATTTCGGCAAGTGGGTCGGGGTGACGCTGTCGGTGGACAATCATCGGCAACTGTGGGTGCCACCGGGCTTTGCGCATGGCTTTGTGGTGCTGTCCGAATCGGCGCAGTTTTTATACAAGACAACCGACTACTGGTTTCCTGAGCATGAACGCTCTCTGCTCTGGAATGATCCTCAAGTGGGCATCAAATGGCCGTTCGAAGGTGAACCGCTGCTCGCTGCGAAGGATGCGGCGGCGAAGACCCTGAATGAAATTGAGGTGTTCGAATGAAGGTTCTCATCTCCGGATGTGACGGTCAGGTGGGCTGGGAGTTGCAGCGTAGTATGTCCGTCCTCGGCGAAGTATTCGCGTTCAACCGCGAGCAGATGGACCTGTCTGCGCCTGGCAAAGCTGCGGCTGTGGTCGCGCGCATTGCACCGGATGTGGTCGTCAACGCGGCAGCCTACACGGCAGTAGACAAGGCAGAGAGCGAGGAAGCGCTGGCGACCCGGATTAATGGTGAGGCAGTGGAGGAGTTGGCGCGGGCGGCGCGCGACGTCAACGCGTTGCTCGTGCACTACTCCACCGACTACGTCTTTGACGGCAGCAAGGAAGGGGCTTATACGGAACTAGATGCAACCGCGCCTTTAAGCGCCTATGGCCGTGGCAAACTCGTCGGCGAGCGCGCAATTGCCGATGTCGGCGGTGACTGGCTGACGTTCAGAACAACGTGGGTGTACGGGGTACGCGGAAAGAACTTTTTGCGTACGATGTTGCGGCTTGCCGCGACGCGCGAAGAACTTAGTGTTGTCGGAGACCAATATGGCGCGCCGACTTCCGCTCGCCTGATTGCAGACGCTACCTCGCAAATCGTCGCTCAATCGATGCGGGAGCGTCAGGCTGGTAGATTCGATAGCGGTTTGTTCAATCTGACCGCGGCGGACTCGACAACATGGCATGGGTTCGCAGAGGCGATCATCGATGCCGCTCGTTCACATCAGCCATCCAGTGTGGTCACGACGCGGATCAAGTCAATCTCGACGTCAGAATACCCGACCCCGGCTCGTCGCCCCCGTAATTCATTGCTCGACAATAGCGCGCTGGTGAGCCGGTTCGGTCTTCATCGGCCGAATTGGCGTGTTGCAATGCAGTATGTTCTGGACGACTTGTTCGCAGCAACCGCGCCTTTGTAAGCCGTCCGGCTGCTGCGGCCCACAGCCAATTGAGTGTCCGACGTCGGACGTGTTGCCGTGCTGAACGGTCGTGCGTCCATTACACACCACGCTTCGGTCACATCCGCACGAACGTAGCGTATAAGGTCTGATCACTGTGCTGTAAGGGGCACTAGGCTTCGGGTTCTCTATAGCGTTATCGTGCATGCCAGGCCGTTGCCCAAGCTCAGTTACCTCGATAAAAGTTACTGAAGTTGGCAGCATCGGTAGTGCATTGAACTCGTTGTCACGTTGTAGGTACACAAAAATATGCCAAAGATCAAGCCGATTGCCTTTTATCTCCCGCAGTTCCATCCGGTTCGAGAGAACTCGGAATGGTGGGGGCCGGGGTTCACCGAATGGACCAACGTAGCTAAAGGAAAGCCGAATTTTGTCGGGCACTACCAACCGCACATTCCACGTGACCTCGGTTTTTACGATTTGCGAATCGTCGATACCATGCGGCAGCAGGCAGAGTACGCGGCGCTTTATGGCGTGCACGGGTTTTGTTTCTACTATTACTGGTTCAACGGTCGCCGCATTCTTGAACTACCGCTGAATAATTTCCTCGCTAGCGACATCGAGTTTCCGTTTTGCGTATGCTGGGCCAACGAGAACTGGACGCGCACTTGGGACGGCTTGGAGAAGAATGTTCTCTTGGAGCAGATTCACAGCGACGACGAGGACCGGCACTTCATTGAGGACCTAATTCCCACGCTGAAGGATCGCCGCGCGATTAAGGTGGACGGCAAGCCGATGCTGCTCGTTTATCGCGCCGACCTCTTTCCTGATACCAGAAAAACCGTACAACGATGGCGCGAAGTGGCCAGGAGCCACGGGATTCCGGAACTTCATCTCTGCGCTGTCCAGTTTTATGGTATCGAGGATCCGCGCGAGTGGGGATTTGACGCTGCAGTCGAGTTTCCACCCCACACGTTCATTGGCTCGGAAAATAAGCCGGATAAGGTCCCTGAAATACTGAACGATGATTTTGTCGGTGGCCTAGTGGATTATCGGAAAATCATCGCGCAGTCCTTGGAGCGCACCACTAAGGATTATCAGTGGTATCGCGGCATCATCCCCTCGTGGGATAACACGGCGCGGCGTCAGAACAACCCGCATACCGTAATTTATTCCTCGCCAGAGTTGTATCGATTCTGGCTCGATCATCTTGTGCAGTTCACGCGTGTTAGCAATGACGATGAGCATCAGTTTATCTTCATTAACGCTTGGAACGAGTGGGGGGAAGGCTGTCACCTGGAGCCAGATCTGAAGCACGGCCTTGCTTATCTCGAAGCCACTAAGGCTGCCGTGGACGGCATTGGTGACGCACGGCGGATTTTGATGTCGGATCCGCAGTTGGCGCGACTGATCGGAGAGGATGGGCTGGCTCATTTGCTCGAGCAAAAGGCCAGTCTCGAGCGAGACCTGATCCTGAGCGCGGCGGAATCCAGGAAGAAGATGAAGCGTGAGGAAACTGCGACTGCGCGACGCATTCGACACCGTGTGGCAAGCATGCTGGTGCGACATCCTCGTCTATATCGCGTGGTGCGCGGCTTGTCCAGGATCGTTAAATGACGCGGGTGAAGCGCATCGCTGTCATGGCGCATTTCGACCCGGCGGGCGATATGCCAGTACGAACGCAACGACTGATCCGTCAACTGCTAGATGTTGTAGACCGGCTCGTTATAGTTTCGACGGGCCTGCGTCCGGATGCGTTCGAGCCAAACGATTCGCGTATTACGGTGATTTTGCGCCAGAACGTGGGCTATGATTTCTACTCGTTGAAAGTAGGCATTGAATCTATTCTGGATCTCTGGGCGTACGACGAGTTAATTGTCGCAAACGATAGTATTTACATGTTCCGGGACCACGGATTCAAGGACGTCTTCGAACGTATGGCCGGCGCGAATTGTGATATGTGGGCAATGACCGTCTCGCGTCAGATCGTGCCTCATGCGCAGTCGTATTTCATCGTATTCAGGAAGTCGCTAATCTTGACGCGAGCCTTCGCCGGGTTCTGGCGTGACGTGCGCGTCCTCGACAGCAAATGGGAGATCATTCTTAACTACGAGGTTGGGATGACGCAGCGGTTTATCGCCCAAGGTGCGCGTGTCGAGTCTGCGTTCAAACCGACATTTCTCGACTACGTGACCATCGCGTGGCGTCTGGCTGGCCGTCGCAAGCAGATTCAACCCTTCCAGTTCCTGGTTGAGTTGTTGCATTGGCGTCGCGTGAAAGCGTCGAATCTCACGCACTATCTGTGGGACAAGGTGGCCTTGCAGCTTGGCTTTCTCAAATGCGAGGTGCTACGCGACAATCCCAATAAGCTCCGAATGCACGGCCTTGCCTCGGTGGTCGGAGCCGAGCACGTCGCAGAAATCGAAACCGAAATAGAGCGTATGCGCGTTGGACGGCCCGCTCCTGTTGCGCTAGGCAGCGGCGGCGCTGCGAATCCAGTTAGTATTCTGCTCCCCGAGTTTCAACTTCGGTCGATCATTCCAGCGGATCTTCGGGCGGAATGCGCGATCGTCGTCCACCTTTATCACGTCGATCTGGCAGACGAGATTGGGGGTTATCTCGATAACGTCATCGCACCGGTCGACGTCTTCGTCTCGGTAAAGAACGTCCAGGATTACTACGAGGCCAAGCGTGTCTTCGATGAGCGAGGTCGTAAGGTATTCCTATACGTTCATGAAAACATCGGTCGCGATGTTGGGCCGTTTATCAGCTTGCTCAATTCCGGGTTGTTGAGCCGCTATCTGTGTGTCTGCAAAATTCACTCGAAGAAGAGTGTGTACAGTGATAAAGGCCACTCATGGCGTGACAGTCTATTCAATAGCCTGCTGGGAAATTCGTACCGGGTGTTCAAGATCGTCGAGGCGTTTCGCCAAAATCCGGCGTGCGGCATTATCGGTCCGGACGATGCATTTATTACGCATGCGCGATTTTGGGGGGGCAACGAGGCCCGGTTACGCGCCCTCGCTGCACGCTTAGGTGTGCCGGATGAAGAAGTGTCGTTGGGGTTTTTTGCTGGGACGATGTTCTGGTTTCGTCCCGCGGCACTCGATGGGATACGTGCCCTGAACGTACAACTGTCGGACTTCGAACCGGAGGCAGGACAACGCGATGCTACTCTGGCACATGTGCTCGAGCGAGCGTTCTCTCTCGCCGCGCGCCAACTGGGCTTTTATAGTGCATCGACCGCAGCACTTGACCGGCCGCTTGACCCGGCCCAGTTTACCAATCGAGGCGTCATGGTATTGGACTCGCAATGAGCGGCTTCACCAAGACTCCGACGACGGAAGAAGCGTCGAACGCGTCAGGCAAGAAAACGGGAGGAGCGAACGTCGGCGCCGTGATTGTGACTTACCGTCCTGACATCGCGAAATTAGCGCGCGTAATCGAGTCGACTGTGCCGCAAGTAGACCGTGTGATCGTGGTCGACAACGGGTCACCTGAACCACTCACGCTGAAAATAAACGAGCTTTGCGTGAAGCACGGAGCCAGGCTCCTTGAGCAGTCTTCGAACATCGGGATCGCGGCTGCACAGAACCGAGGCATAGAGGCGTTGCTGGCCCAGCGATATGATTACGTTTTACTTCTGGATCACGATAGTGTGCCGGCCGAGGGAATGGTGGACGAGCTGGTGCGAGCGGATACCGCGCTACGTTCGCAGGGACATTCGGTAGGTGCAGTGGGGCCAGTTTGTGAAGACTTCCGAACGGGTTCGCAATGGCCGTTTATCCGTCTGGAGAACGGCGTTGTTCGACGCGTTGCGTGTTCGCAGGAGTGTCCGTTGGTCAGAACGGATTTCCTGATTGCATCAGGCTCTTTAATACACCAATCGGTATTCCGTATGGTCGGCTTGATGAACGAAGCATTCTTCATTGATCACGTCGACACCGAATGGTGTCTGCGAGCCAGCGCTGCAGGATTTTCGATATTTGGGGTTTGCGCAGCCCGCCTCGACCATGAGCTTGGCGATCGTATCGTGCGGCTCTGGTTCTTCCGTTGGCGCGAGGTGCCGGTGCATACGCCGGTCCGCATGTATTATATGTTCCGCAACACAATCCGGATGCTCGCCGGAACGCCGATGCGCTGGAGCTGGCGAGTGGTGCACACCTTTAGGCTGCTCCAGTTTGTATTCTTCTACAGTTTGCTTGTTGCACCCCGTAGGACGTATTTCAAGGCGATGTTTTTGGGTGTGTTGGATGCGGTCCAGCAGCGGATGTACGCGATCAGGAGATCGCTTTAAACGTTTGCCGGGGTGTCCGATGCGTCAAAAGTATAAAAGTCCGCGCGCGGACTTTTATGAGCATTGCTGATGATGTGGCGAAGCGAGCGCGTTTTTTAGACGGCTTGCCTTGCGCATCTAGCGTGCTTCGTAACCTGCGATCACCTCCTCGACAGGCCCGAACATCCGCACCCGACCTTTCTCCAGCCACAAGGCCTTATTGCAAGTTCTGCGAATTACATCGTTTGAGTGCATTGCCAACACAACGATTTCGGCGCGATTGTGCAGGTCATCAAGTCGCACGCTGGCTTTCTCCTGGAATGAAGCATCGCCCACACCGATAACCTCGTCGAGAAGAAGAATCTCCGCATCGACTGCCGTGGCGACTGCGAACGCCAGACGCATGCGCATTCCGCTTGAATACGTCCGAAGCGGCAGGTCCAGGTAATCGCCGAGATCGGTGAATTCCGCGATATCTTCCTGTTTCGCACGGATTTCCGAGTCGGTCATCCCAAGCAACAGACCTCGTAAGCGAATGTTCTGGCGCCCTGTAGAGTTGTCGTCCATACCCAGACTAATGTCGAGCAGTGGCACCGCTTTGCCTTCCTTGCGGATGGTGCCGGCGGTAGGGCTGTAAATGCCGGCTAGAAGTCGAAGCAGAGTCGATTTTCCGGCACCATTCGGACCGATGAGACCGACACGATCACCGGCATCTAGTCGAAGATCCACGTTATCCAACGCGCGTACGACGACGACCCCGTCAGTGCCTTCCGCAATGCGATTGCGTCTGCCCATGCGAAGCACCTGCTTTTTCAGCGAGCGCCCCTGCACGTCAAAGATCGGCAGATCCAGTCCCACATTTTCAAGCTCGATATAAGTCATTTTGCGTTGCTCAAACTTCTATTAAACCCAGTAAGGAATCCGCTTCAGGTACCGTCCAGTGACCCACAAAGCTGCGATCCATCCGACAATTCCCATGCCGCCGGTTACTAGCCAGGTCATCATTGACGGTATATCCCCGATGAGCGGACCCCGCACAAGTTCAAGCAGGTATGCGAGCGGATTGAGCGTGACAATCCACGAAAATCGGCTTAACGAATGGGGGCGATACATAATCGGCGTAATATAAAATGCAACCTGAAGCAATGCACCAATAATTTGCGGCAAATCCCGGAATCGCGCTGACAGAAGTCCCGCTATCATCGCAATCCAAGTCGCGTTTAGAATATAAAGCGCTAGTGCCGGGATAAAGAAGGCCAGGGCGAACCAGCTTTTGACTCCAAATATCGCCAGCAATAGAACGATAATGATGAGATTGTGGGCAAATATGACCAGATTGCGCCATACAATTTGCAATACAAACAAAATTTTCGGAGTGGCAGCCTGCCGGATGTAGGCGGAGCTGTTGATGTAAACGGTACTGCCTTCATTGGTGATTTGAGCAAAGAGCGTCCACATGACCAGACCGACACTTAGAAACGGCAAATACTCCTTAAGGTTCATGCCGAACAAGGTGCCGTATACCGCGCCGATGGAGCCGATCATTACCGCCATACTAATCGTCAACCAAAAGGGACCGACGGATGATCTGGCGTAGCGTTGACGGATTTCAAGCCAGCCCAGCAACATCCAGAGTCGCCATGAAAACAGACTTTCCCGAAAATCGGCTATTGCAATTGAAAACATAAATTGATGTTTAGTATGAGCGACGGAGATGCATCCAGCAGCGTAAATCCTAGCTTGCCTTCCATGGATGACGACGAGCGCGCGCCGGGCGCGCATCCGGCTAATCCGTAACTCTACCATGGCAGGGGTGCCGGGCGGCGCAACCGTTTGCAGATTTGGACTCGCGCTAGATCGAACTCGACATAACCCAAGGACGCCACGGAACGACGGCCGCAGAAACATTTGCCGACAGCCGACTTTCACAGGCCGAGTCGGGCAGTAAGCTGCGTTGTCGGGCGACGCTCCATGAGCGTTTCAGGCAGACGCTTGACTCCGATTGCCCATATCTTCTACGCCTTCAACCGCGTAAGCAATGCGCGCAATGGAGACGTCAAGCGCCAGAGCGTGGATCCTTGAATCTCGGCGATTTGCTGTTGCACCCGAGCCAGTTCCCTTGCATTCGTCCGCTCGAGGTCGGCTACATGCACGGCGTGGGCATGACGTATCGCCTGTATTTCGGATTCGTGTTGAGCGCGCAGGGTCTGTAGCGAGTCGCGCATCAGAGTAGCTGAGGCTTGGTCGTTGTCGGCCTGCACCTTTAGCTCGCTCGCCTGCATCTCCAATGCAACGATCCTAGCCTCGGCTTGTCGCAAGCTTGCGCTCACTGCATTTTCAGCGCCGCGCGCCCGTTTTAACTCTCGCAGCAAGGCCGCTCGGTCGAGCGCTTTGCTCGTCGGAAATTCAAGCTGGGGCTCTCCTACGACCTGCGGGTGCTCGGCGTGGTCAATTTCGACCCTTGTCCGGACCAGTGTAGGGTCTGCGGTTAGCCGATGGGCTGTTAATGCTCTATCGTGGTCAATCTGATCTCGCAAAACAGGCTTGATCTTCTGATAAAGATATTCAGCGTCTTCGACCAACCTCGGGAAATCGAGAAACACGATAGGCACGTCGCGTTTTACTAGCTCAAAAACGAGTTGATGAAAACCCATCGCCAAAATTCTGGCTTGGTCCACCGGGTTGAGGGAGTAGATTACGCCGCCCGGCGCGCCTGCCCACGTGCCCCACCTGGTACAGTCATCCTGCAGATTGGGGTTTCCATACCGAGCGCGCATCTCGATTGTGACGCGGCTGGATGCAGCTTCAACTATGTCGCGCATGGGCAGTATGACTGCGTCGACCGTAATGTCATCCCGACTTAAGAGTTGTTCCGCGAACTCATAGAGCCAAGGGGTCTTGATAACATACGGGAGATCATCGACGTCGATCGGCATGTCTTCCAGACCGGCGTTCGCATTCTCATCAAGTTGAGATTCTGGATGCAGCGAGATATGCGTTTCGAGCCCGCACTTATGGAAGTACTGCACCAAGAAACTTGTCCCGGCACGACCGGTGCCGGCGATCATCAAGTGGCGTTTCATGTCCTGCAATTCCTTGATCTCAGCGGATGCGTTCGCGTCGCCGACTTGCGGCGTATACGCGTCGGATGATAGCGCAGCCCGTCGACGATGGCGTCCATGACCTCCTTACGTCAATCGACAGGCCAGTCGCTGTACTGTCGACCGTCCACTCAGGGAATCGGCGGGCAAAGAGTAGTCCGGAAGCTCCACATTTTGTCGGGGAGCACTGCTTTTGGATCGGGCAAAAGGACCGCGTACCCCGCAAGCACATACTGCATACCGGCCCACTAAAGACTGGAGTCGAGACGTGCATCCAGTCCAGGAATAGTTGGAGCGCCGAATGGACTCTTGTCGAAGCCGAGACTATCAGTGGATCGACAAGAGCTCGCTAGGGTTTCGTCGCTAGGACAGCTTGCAGAACTTACCATCCCGATACACATAGGCGGAAATGGGCCCTTTGGCAACGTTTGCGAAACCCATCCATCCGGCATCACGGGGCGCGCCCTTGACTGCCTCGGCGACATCCCGACGCTCGTACCCGGTAACACCATAGCCGACCGTCTTATCCGCGGAATCGACTATAACAATCAGCAAGTCTGCTGCGCTTCCGATTGCGGCCCATCCGCTCACAGCAATGTTGCCGCTAGGGCCAGACGTCGCTTCCAAGTGACCCTCGCACGACGCTGAGTCCGTTCGATCAGGGTCGAACTTTATCATTCCAGCGTCATGGAGCCACCCTTTTCCATACGCGCCAATCTTGTGCTCGGCGGCAAAAGTCGCGTTCTCTACGTACCGGTCATGCATAGCTCGGGGGTATACGAACTGGTCGTAGTCAGGACGATCCATGCCAATTTTCTGACTGAGGACGGCAAGTTTCCGGAGATACAGATCCTGCGCAGAATCAGTAACGGCCGTCTGATGAGACGCAAGTGCCGTCAGGAGCACTAGTGCGGCGATAGATGTAACGTACAACCATCGGCCGCGCACGACGTCCAAGATCAAAAGTATACCTGCGGTAAATCCGACAAGCGCGGGGGTCGTGTATCGGCTCGCCACGGCTCCGGCCAAGCCGAGCATCCACCGGCTGTGCGCCGCGCCGATTGCAGAAATGACGATGAAGACATAGGTCGCTATTAGGAAGGCACGGTACGGTGTTACCTTGTCTTTAGCAAAAACGTACAGAGAAAACGCTCCAAATACGGCTAAAGACAGCAGGCCGGCGATTGCCGCAAACTTAAGGCTGCCGCTCACGAAGAACAGCGGACTGCCAAGGAACATCGCAAAAAATTTTGGCTGAACGAGGAAGAGACCCGTCACTGCCGGATCGGGGTCAAGGACAGGTTTTGAAAAGTTGTAATAGTAGGCAGCCGCCACTAGCAGTCCGCATATGCCGACGATCAGATACTCTTTGAACATACGCCGTTGAAGAAACGCCTGACCCAGCAGGACGGCAAAGCCGACCACGCCGTTCCCCATGGTGAGCGTCGCGGCGAGTAGCAGAAGAATCGCTGCGATAATATTTCTTGTACGACCGTCGTCACGTGAGAATCTCGCGAAGGCCCAGACCGTGAAAAGGTTGACGCCAAGACTGCCGCTCTGAAATCCCCAGTCGAGATTGTTTTCCTGCGTCCATAGAAAAAGCATCCCGGAGACCAGGCCGAACACAAAGACAGCCGGAACCCTTCTGTCTTTGTTCCTGATATATTCGCTGACAAATACCGCCGCTGTTCCAGCTGCAATCAGATAATTCACTATGACGAGGAGCGCGTTCCCGCCGTCGAATGCAACACGATCAATCCAGAAGAGCAGGCGCGAAAAGACGATGCGATGCTCCATATGCTGCCCCCAAATTGCCGCAAAGGGGTGCTCGCCAAGTCGGCGATAGAAGCCGATTTGGCCATCCCACTGGTCCCAATAGGGAATAGGCGAGTAAAAGTGATAGCCCCCATAAATCGATGTGACTAAAATGAACGCTGCCAGTAGCACGGCACAGATCGAAATCGTACGCGACAATTTTTTCCCCTTCTTTGATCAAGCGAGTATGCCATATGACGCAGTGCTATCGCACTCGCTGGGCGGCGCCCGGCGCCGCGTTCGATGCGGCACACGCGTTAGGCCGTAGCAACGGGTGATATTTGTCGCGTTGCTGGTCCGCTGCCACAACGCGTCAAGGCGGCGCGCCACCAGGAACGTCTCGATCGTACTGTGATGTTTGCCGGCGCCAGGCAGGAAGCAACGAAAGCATCGCCTACTGACGGACTATAATTGTACATTCCCACGCAGGTGAGCTATGCAACTGTCGAGCGCTTCTCTATGTCTCTTTGTCGTTTCTATCTTTGCCATTGCTATCGTAGTCAGCTATGGGACGACACAAGTATCGGCGTTCTACCGCGATCTGTTGGATGCTGAAGTAACGGCTACGCGCTACCACGCAATAGACGGATTGCGCGGATTGTTGGCGCTATCCGTCATGTTGCACCACATTATGATTAATCTGCAGTTCTACCAAACAGGTGTGTGGGATTTTCCGCCGTCGCGGCTGACTACGTTCCTTGGCTGCGGGGGCGTAGCATTTTTCTTCATGATCACTGCGTTCCTTTTCTGGAACCAGGTTTCGCGCGAGGACCGACCGTTCGACACAAGAAGCTTCTACATTTCCAGAATCCGGCGCCTGGTGCCTATGTATTTGGTCGCCGTTTCCCTTTTGATTTTGACGGTAATTGCGATTACACATTTTCGACTATCGATTCCCCCGCTCGTTTTTTTCCAACAACTGACTTCTTGGCTGATTTTTACTGCTCCCGGCGCTCCCGATATAAACGGCGTGGAAAAAACCTTTGTAATAAATGGCGTATTCTGGTCGCTGGTTTACGAATGGAAGTTCTATCTCTTCCTTCCGCTGCTCGCTGTTTTGAAAACCCAAACAGCACGGATTTCAGCGTTGCTCGTTACCTGCGCATACCTGACGTTGCCGTCCACCGTTGGTGTCCAGTGGTTCTTTGTTGGCGGCGTTATCGCTGCAGCTATCGTTCGCGTACATACGGTCTCGTCTATAGCTCAGCACTGGCTTTCCGGAGTTGTGGCCATAGTCTTGATTGCCGCAACCATCGCGTGGCAGCCCGAATGCTATTCGGTGATTGGTGCGGCACTCCTGTTCTTACCATTTATTGTGTTTGCGAGTGGAAACAGTTTGTTCGGCCTGCTCACGTCACCGCTGACAAGGCTGCTAGGCATTGTAAGTTACAGCGTCTATCTGACGCATAGTTGGGTGCTGTATCTCCTTTCGAGGCTGGTGAACCATTACGTGTCTATCGCATCGCTGACCCTTACTGAATACTGGGCGCTGGGAGCCGCAGTTTGTGTTACCACAATTGGGATCTCGGTGTTGACATACAGATATATTGAGCACCCGTTTTTACTTCGACGAACGTCGCCTACGCAACCTCGACGTCAACATGCGGAGACTGCATTGGGCCATTCTCCGCAACCATAGGCACTATCCAGTTGCGAGCGACTCACGCAGCCGCCGGTTCAGATCGTCGAGATTTTGGAAGCGGCGTGCGAGGAAGAAGTCCTGCCGTATATAGGGGCATGGACGCTCGATGTTGCCCTTGGTCTTGGCGCGATACGCCTTGCACGTACGCGGCGTAAAACTGAGGTGCTGGGCGAACACAATCGTCTTCGCGTTGTGCACGACTTACCTCTCGAGCACGCTGGTCAGATGCATCGCCGGTTCAAAAAGCACTGATTCACCTTCCTATTGCTCGCGCGCGCGAATGCATAGGCGACATTGGCCTTGTAACCGATCGGCCGCAGACCCAACACCAACAAGGCGTCGTGATGCCCCCCCGGGGGCCATCAATGTGGGTAGAATGTTACCCTTCCTTTCCATAACTTTCGGGAAGGCAAGCGAAGGGGGCGGGGATGAAGGGGCGGTTCGAGTATCTTGATGGACTTCGTGGCATCGCGGCTCTGATTGTAGTGATTCATCACGGGCTGATTTTATTCACGTTCGGTCTTTACAGTGGACAGTTAGTTGACAGCCGCTTCAGCTGGGACATTCGCTTGTCTGGCGAACCATTCCTATTGTTTTTTGCCGGTAATTTCGCAGTCGCGATCTTTTTTCTTCTCAGCGGGTTCGTACTCAGCCACGTATTTTCGCGCAGCGACGCTGGGCCGATAACCCTGGTGATAAAACGATATGTCCGTTTAACCATTCCGATTGTTGCCGCGAGTTTGTTCGCATTTTCCGTGGCTATCGTCGGCCTCGCGATCCCGGCAATTCATGCGTATGTTCCGGTAGGCCCTGGACTCTCGAATCTGTCCGCCGCTAGCGTGTTGGCGGGCCTCAGTTTCTGCCTGCGTGAGGCGTTTGTGCACGCGACCATTACGGGCATGAAAGGAGGTACGTATAACGGTGTCCTTTGGACTATGCAGATTGAATTTTATGGATCGATGTTGTTGATCGCAATGTTTTGGGGGGCTCGAAAACTTGCTCGCTCGCAAGCAGCAACTCTTTACTACGCCAGTGCTATCGCTGCAGTACTGCTCTTGCTGGAATATCAATCTCAGCTTTCGCTATTTTTGGCCGGAGTTCTGTTTTATCGACTCGTACACGGGCGGAAACTGGGCGAAAGCGCGGCGAAAGAGTTTTGCGCGGCCATTCTATTGCTTGGGGGACTTTATTTGGGAACGATGCCAGAAAGTCCTCTTCGACCCGAGCTTCAGAATGTGCTACTGCGAGCGACTGGAACAGATTTACAGACGATGGCAGATCACACCGTTTTAGGACCCCTGCTTCACCATTTCAATCTGCCGACGTGGGTGCCGTTCCCCTTCCTACCTGTTCCGCTGTGGCGTGGTGCTGGTGCCGTTCTCGTACTTGCGGCCGTGATGTTTAGCGCGCTATTGCGAAAGGCGCTCTCCACTCGGGCCTGCAAGTTCTTGGGATACATCTCATTTCCCTTGTACCTTACGCATGGGAACGTGATCGACCTGACGGCGAAACCGGCATTCGACTGGACGGCTAGTGCAGGATTTAGTCCGAACGCGGCTCTAGTTGTCGCGCTGATCGTCTATGTGTCCATATCGCTCGGCGTCGCAACGGTCTTTGCGAATCTCGTTGAGGGCCGAGCGCTTAGGTGGTCCGAGCGAGTGGCAAGCTTCGTCGGGAACCAATCTGATCGATTTAGTGCCTGTAAGCTGGTCAAGTTATTCCCTGAGGGTCGTTCAGATAATGAACGTGCAGCCGAAACTCGGATTAGGGATTGATATCGCTAACGTACCAATACCGGGGATCGAGCCTTATATCGCCCGTTCATACTAAGATCGGAGCGCGACGTCTTATACGTCGAGGATGCCGACACCGAGTCTCCTCAAACAAAGTATAAGAGCCTATCTTTGATGCTTGCGATATTGTTGACATCGGCGCATGAGGCCTCCTGTTGTCGATCGGACTTGTTTTGATCAAAGATCTGAACGTCCATGTTGGTGCACTGCACGCGCCTCTACCGAAATATTGAGTCATCCGCAGCGTTTCTCGTCCGTCTCTGGGCCGACGTTGTGTCAGCCCAAAGATGAAGCGGGGCAGACCGAGCTACGACGATGATGCCTCGATCAGCGGAGAGTAAGCAATTCGAAGCCGCCGTTTACGTACTTCGTTTGCGACGAGATCAGCAACTACCGCCCCCCGATAAGAGTCGGCCAACACCGACTGAAGTAATTCCGTTCTGCAGAAAAAGAAGTGGTTTGGCACGCGAACGGCGGTTTGCGGCTTCAAAGCCAGCGCAAACGGCCCAGGATCATCGCGCCGCATACCCCGACCTGACCAAAGATTCGCTTGAGGTTCGCAGCACGCGATCACGCGGTTCGAGCTTGAAAGCACTCGTCCGCTCACAAGCGCTACATCCGGATGCATCTCGAAGATGCGCATTGCCTCCCAAGCCGCTGCGTCGGACAGTTGGTATCGATCGTCTATCCAGAGGACATACGGTTCCGTCAATGCGTTGATAGCGCTGACTAGTTCTGCGCAGCCTGCGTTTGTGTCGAATCGCACTTGCCAACGGATGACTGAGTCTTTCGATTCAGCGGCCTCAGCGTCCAAATTTGCTTTGCCTACCTTAATGCCAGCAATCGATAGGGGATCATGTGGCAACCGTAGGATGCCGTACTGTTCCGCGCCTCGATCAATTGGAAAGACATCAACTGCATAGAGGTTGGGGTTCGGTTGACTGTCAATCGAACGTTGGAGAACGTGTTTGACGGAGTTAATCGATCCGATGTTCACGCTGCCGCTGTTGCTCGAGGAGGTCGCGTGTGCGCGCCAGTGATAGAGGACGTGGGGGATATGCGCGATGCGATCGCCAGCGTCCGCGAAGCGAGTAACAGAATCCCAGTCGTGACAGAATTCCGCTCCTTTGTCGCAATAGACATCTAGGGCGAGCGCACGATCGCGTCGGAACGCGCATGCGTGCCATACATAAGAGTCAGCCCGATTAAGCACCGGGTCAAAATCAGCACGCCTCAAATGGTCGTCGAGCCGATCGTCATACTGAATATCTTCATCTGAAAATACAAACGATGGCTTGTCTGCAGCATTCAGTGCTTCTGCCATCAACTCCAGCGCGTCGACAGTCAGGAGATCATCGGCATCCATGGGAATGATGAAATCCGCAGTTGCCCGCTCGATGCAATAGCGAAGACCGCCAACGATTCCAAGTGCCTCTGACTTGTAGGCGCGGATTCTGGAATCGCTTGCAATCAACTCTTCAAGAATCTGTCTGGTATCGTCCGGGATGGGGCCGTTCTCAAGGATGATCCATTCGCTGAACGGCAATGTTTGACTTAGAACAGACTCGGCGGTCTTTCGGAAAAGCTCGGCGGGTGAGCGGCTATATAGCAATGTCAACAATGCGAACTTCGCCTCGACCTTATCGCCTGAAGGCGAAGCTAACCTACGACTGATCAGATCGGAGTGGAAGGTTTCGTTCCAGGACAACTCGATATCAGCCAGACGTTTGCTTTCCTGCTCCTTCCGTATTGCTAGCGAGGTCCCGCTGAATGCCCGATGGCTGTCCAGATCAAGTCGTCGTGAAAGAGTCGAGTTGTCGATGACGAGATCCGGGAATGCTTTACGGAAGGCTAGGGCCTCGTTTTGAGCAATCGCTGTGAATCGATACGTGCTATCAGCGAGGAAGAACGGTGTGTATACGACGCGTTGGTTGCGCCGCCGCGCGGCTGCGCCGAGCCAGATTCCGAGGTGCTCTAGCTCTATGCCGGTCCCCACTAGTGCCGCAAGCACCTCACGCAATAGTTCTGTCCTGACTACGCAATGCTGCACCGAAACTGCGCTCACCGAGTGAGGTTTCCACATCTGGCAGAAATAGCCAGAGTCTGCGACGTTCCGTGTCGTGTTGGGCGAATCGAATCCGTTTCCGAAACCGAAATAGACGTCGGCGGCGACGATCTCGTGCCCGAGCTTGAATCGGCCACCTACAACCGCGGTGTCGGGGAAAAGCTCGAAAAGCATTTGAGCGTCTTGTTTCCACGTTCCATCTGTGACGCTGACATCTGGCGATTGCAAATGAACGAACGGCGCACGTACTTGCTCGATTGAGCGCAGTAACCGAGCAACGGGGTCTTCTCCAAAAGGTCCGCTTGATCCCAACGCCTCTATTGTTGCCGGATTGTCGCCTAGCAAGACCGTCGCGATCGAAGGCTTCGATGCGTTCGAGTTACGTACGATACGCCAGTCCGGCGTGCCGTCGAACATTGGAGAAAGCTCCACGCTATACCAGTCCGGATGCGCACTGTGTTTTACCAGTTTGCCAATTACGTGCGACTGGGACGAATAGATGTAGCTCTTGCTATGGATGTTTCCCGCCGTGGATTGTGCGTGCATCCGCCACGTGTAGAGAACCTCAGGGACGTGATAAGGCGTGTGCCCCGCGAGCCAGAATCGCATAAACGTATCCCAGTCGTGGCTGCCCTCCGGTACATGATCCGTATATGCGCCATGCTGAAGCGCGAGAGTGCGGTCGATCGCGCAAAGATGCGAAATGTAGCAAGAGTGCGCAAACAGTACTGGGTCCCAGTCGGGCTTGTAATATGGATCGCGATACGACGTTTCGTCGCATTTATCCTCGTCGGTATAGGCGAGGGCGGGGTAGCCGGCTGCCTTAAGAGATGACGTCAACACGCGAACACAGTCCGATGCAATCAGATCGTCAGCATCCAGCGGCACCACGTAACGATTTTTTGCCGCTTCAAGGCAAACACGCAGACCCCCGACAATGCCCAGGTTCTTCTCAACTCGGATAAGCCGCACGCAGGGATGAGCGGCAAGCTCGTCGAGCAAATAATTGACGTCCTCGCGTGTGGGGGCGTTATCGAGAAGAATCCATTCAAACCCTGCTTCGCAGTCTTGTGAAAACACCGAGTCTGCAAGCGCCCTAACGAAAACTGGATCGGTATTCCAAACGGGGGTGAGGAAACTGATTAGCCCCGGCTCTGCATCGGTATAGCGTGTGCGTCGATCGGCGATCTGCGCGTAGCGGATAACTTCATACGCGGTAGTGGGCCAACGGTCGGATCCGGCGACACGATCAGGGTACGCAACGCTATTATCGCCGCCCGCCACCGCTGGCGCGCCCAGCAATTCGAGGACGGCATTACGCAATTGCGGCATAACCGACGCTAGGCTCTCGTCCCAAGTTTCTGGAAGTCCAAACGCATCCGTCGATCGAGCGGAACCCATTTCGCATCGTTGGACGGCTTGCGCCAGACCGTCCGCGATAGACTCAACCGTGGCGTCCACTGCAATGATGTTCCCAGAGATCTGGGCAAGCCGGTCGGCTGTCTTGTTCGCGTAGCAAGTCGTGACGACGGGTTTGCCGCAGGCGGCCATTTCGAGCGGCGGGTAACTCGGGTGCGGGGAGAGCATAAGTGATAGAAGCACGTCGCTCTCTCGCATCTGCCGGGCGTATCCTTCGAATCCTAGCCACGGAGCGGGAACCAGAACGCCTCCGTGGCCAAGGGGCACGGGTTCGAATTTCTCTCCCATGCCGACGAATTCCCACTCGGCTGCGCTCAATGCCCCGTCAGCTAGCAGCTTTTGTAACGCTGCAACCCCCATTTCATACAGGTTGCGCAAACCGTTGGTGGGGCGTGCATAAAAAAGGAGGCGGCGTTTTGCAGACCGTCTTTCGCTTTGGCCGTCGAAATAGAATTGCGTTTTGTCGACCGCCGGTTCGAATGCAAGCGTGCGGCGCGCGAAGTCCGGATCGGAAAACCGACCCACTTGATGAGACACAAGGAACTCTGCGAGTAGCGACGTGTTGACCACTGGCACCATGTCCAGACGATATGTCTCCTCGGCCAAGGCGTATTGAGTTGACGCAGGATGCAGAATCGGTTCGTAATCCTGGATGAGATAAACGAACTTCTCATGGCGCGTATGCCTGATGGCGTACTTCGCCATTTGGGCCGTCCACCATGCGGTTGCCATGAAGAGATCGTTCTCGCCGATCTTGAATGGAATTTTTCTGTCCGATGCGTCAACGAGTTCTACATTGTCGAGCGGGTTTGCTGTGCCGGCTAGAGCCTGTGCATGAGCCCAAAACGCTGCCGAGTCTGCATCGATGGGGGCGTTTGTGCTTACAAACCGAACGGGCACCCCGAGAGCAGCCAAGCGGTAAGCGATACTGATCGCGGTGTTTGGGCCGCCGGACATGTGTTTCATGGCGAGCCCCGGCACGAGCACATTGAGCCGAGGCCGCATGGCCAGCGACCGGTCAAGTTCAATGTTTAACGGGTCGAACCAGGGTAGTAAGCCTACCGGCGGTGTATAGGACCCGGACCTGCTTGTCGGCGCGATTTCCTGCGATCCGACGACGAGGTTATGTGGCACCTGAGCTTCTGGCAACGGGACATCCGGCATCGGCGCGACAACGATAGGGCGGGGCCGAATTTGTCCCGCAATCGTCCTGACGGCTGCGCTCTTTCGCAACAACCTCCAGATAGCGCGACCCGGCAGGCTGTGACGAAATGCCAGCAGCCAGTCCCCATCCTGAACTTTGCCACCCGTCAAACGGAAACACGCGCTGCGGCGAGCTCGCCTCAAAATCCGTGCAACTACGACAAGCGGATTGCGTCGCATCCACTTATGGAGGTCTGCGAGAGCCTGGCTTATATGTGCGAACTCCGCCTCTCTGGTGGCGGCTGATCTGCTTGATGCGTCGAGTTTACCTTCGAGTTGAGCGGTCAGTTCCAAAAGCCGTTTTTTTTCACTGTCTAGCTCGGCGGCCGATCTACTCGCTTCTTCAAGAGCCTTGCGCGTGGATTCCATTTCAACGGCAGCTTTAGCTGCGGTCTCCACTGCGCGCTGTAACTCGGCTCCATACGGAACGCGCAGTTCCTGTGTTAGGGCATCTTGAATTGCAACCTTTTGACGGAGATCGTCGATAAGCGGTTGCAAGATTCGCTCTCGTGTTAGCTGCATATCTTCGCGGAAGGCGGGCAGCGAGGTAGCAAATCCAAGTAATGATTCGTCAGCCGAGCACCGCGGAGCTTCGTCACGCAGTTTTCCTAAAGCGTTCCTGATCTGCTCTGTATCCGCGCTGTCGCGAGTCGCAATGAAGAACTCCCTATAGTGGCGTCCGTCGGACTGGAGCAGCGGCGCCGTGGCATTGATCTTTGCGTTAAAGCCGTCCTTTTGTACCGAATTGCCGAAATCGTACGCGTAGATAAGATCGACGATGCTGTACAGAAGCCAGTGGTCAAGGGGCGCGTTGGGTATCGATGCGACATTCCAGCCTTCGCCGGTCAAGGCCTCGTTAACTTCGGCGAGAGTGGGTAGTCCAAGCTGTGCATGCTCAAGCAGAAATGCTTCGTCTTTGTCCGCGAGCTGGCGCACCGTCTCGTTCAGAACTTTCTCGGCGTCGGCCGCGCCGTAGTCGGCGATCGGACAGCAAAGAATCACGCCGTGGCGAGCCACTCGCCGGCACTCGGCGATCAAAGCGGCGCGACCGTCTGCCGGCACGTGCTCCAGAACCTCAAGGGCCATGACGACATCGAACGACTGATCTGGAAACGGCAATGGAGCGCCGGGATCCAAGACGACAATGTCACTTTCACCAAAGTCACTCACGTCCGCGCGAGTGATCTTGACACTTTCACCGAGAAACGTTGAACTCAGTTTCGACGCCCCGCAACCGACGTCTAAAATTGAAAGCTTATCGGCGTAACTAGAGGGGAAGGCCGCACTGACCAGGCGCTGAAGTAGCGAGTAACGCTGGAAAATGTCGTATTGGAACGCATAGAGGTCGGAGCGAATGTTCGGCATGTCGTCAATTATCCGATTGACCGGATTCCGACTCGATTTGTCGCAGCATGCGCTGCGCCTTGTTTCTTATCGGAACTTACCGGTTTAAGCAAACGCTAGATTGCCGCGCCACGAAGCGGCAGGCAAGCACAATAATGGTTGGAATGGTTCGGCTATCGATACGATGCGGTGGCCACCGCATCGGGGAAGCGTCCGAATCGTCTAATTCGAAAGTGGGGCTTGGTTGAAAAAAAAATTGACATTTGTTCTATCCTTGGATTGGGCTGTTCGGCTATAGCCGGTCAATGTGACTAATGCTTAAAACTCCACTTCTTATGCCCCACATAAGAAGTGAACACAGGCACCGCAACCCCGACCGCATGCGCAACGTCCCTCACATGCCACGTGAAACCCAGCTGCGGAAACACGTAGTACGCGAGCCCAACGCTCACCCCCCACGTCTGCACGACAGCAACCAGATTCACAAGCGTGAAGAAGAACACTGAGCGTCCGGTCGACTGCGTGCTCTTTGTAAATACGAACAGCTTCGCCAGAATGAACGCGGTGACCATGCCGGTGATATAGGCGACGACAATGGCGGCCGAGTACGGAATCCACTTGTTATACACAATCCGGCTGCCCCAGTTGACCGCCGCGGCGAAGCCGCCGGTCAACAGGAACAGCAGGAAGCTCTTTGAGACGAAGGTCCGCTTGGCGAGTGAATGAATCCGGGTCATACCATCTTCGCCATCTTGCGCGATAGGCCGATACTCTCCGAGATGCCACGATCTTCTGGGTAGTAGTAGGACGTATCCGCCACGAGCAGGCCCTCCACCGGTAACTGGATCGGCGGCAGGCGGTCGAGATAACCCGGCTCGCAGATCGGTTGCGCGAAGCGATACCGGCTCGCGCGCACGTCGAGGAAATCGTCCGGCTTTAGCTCCGGATTGATTTTCATCAGATAGCGTTTCACTTTGTCGATGAACTCCGAATCCGGTTCCTGGTACTTCGGATGTTCGCCCGGAATATAGAACGGCACGTAGACGACGTGATGGTCCAGCGGTCGCAGATTCGTGTATTCGACGATGCCCGGAATATCCATCTCCGGATCGTTGGTGTTCAGCCAGAAGTTTTCGGTTACCGGTTTCTTCAGTTTCGCAATAATGCACACCACAGCGACGTTTTTAACGCTGCGGAATGCATCGAGTATCTCGGTGGGCAGATCCGGAATTACGCGCGGCACATACGGAAGGGGAATAGTGCTGATGACCTTGTCGAACGGCAGGAACGCACCGCCGGCCTCGATGCCTTTGACCTTATCGTTCTCGATCACGACCTTCTGCGCGGGCGTGCCAAGACGAAACTCTCCACCGTTGGCCTCGATGTAACTGCGCATGCCCTCAAGCAGCGTATCCGAGCCACCATCGAGATACCCCAGCTTTTCATGAAAGAGGTTGTAGCGCGACCGGCCGATACGGCGGATGCGGCTCCAGATCCAGGCCGCGGAAAGGTTATAGGCGTAGTCGTAAAACTTGTAGTCGAAGAGCCGCCGCCAAAGGACTTCCCACGCCTCTTCACCGATCCACCGGCGGATCCATCCAGTTGCCTCGACATGATCGAGCGGCTTCCAGTTGTTGCGCTTGGTCGACAGAAATGCGTGCAGACCATAGCGGAATTTGGCCTGCAGGCTGAGGCCTTTGAACTTGAGCAATGCCATGGGGTTACCCCACGGTTGCACGCGATTTTGATAGAAGTAGCCCATCTTCGTTTCGCGCCACTGCATTTTCTCTTCGATACCGAGTTCGCGCAGCACCTCAAAAAATGCGTGATCGGAAATCGCGTGAAAGTGGTAATAACGTTCGATCGAAAGGCCGCCGAAGTCGAAACATGCGGCCATCCCGCCCACGCGATCATCGGCTTCGAAAATGACTGGCTTGCGACCGTCCTTGACAAGCTGGTAGGCCGCGCCGAGGCCCATTGGTCCGGCGCCCAGGACTGCAATGCGCTCTGTGCTCATGGTGTTTTTCCTGCTCAGAATTCTAGTGCGATGTGGCTATACGTCGGATCGTTGAAGGTCTCGTCCATCGCCTTCGCGAACGGCGTAGCTCGGATCTTGAAGATGCCTTCCCAGTCAATCACTTCGAATTCGTCCCCGGCAGTCAACGCTTTGAGCTGGTCGGCAGTGAACGGCGGGTTTTTGTCGAAGAGGGCGTAGATCTTCAGCAACACGTAGAAGAGCCCATACGGAATCCGTACGATCGCGCAGCGTGCGCGAGTTGCGCGTTTTATCTGGCGAATGATATCGATGTAGTCGACTTGTTCGAGGCCAGTGATATTGAACGCCTGGCCCTTGATGCGCGACTCGATGCAGCTGATGATCACGTTGCAAAAGTCACCGACGTACAGCGGTTGGCGCATATAGCGGCCGCTGCCCGGGATCGGGAACACCGGCACGCGATGCATGAAGCGTGAGAGCCAGCCCAGATGCTTACGGTCGAACCAGCCGAACATCAGTGTGGGCCGCAGCACAACACATTCGATACCCGAGGCGAGCACGATCTCTTCCTGCTCGCGTTTAGTGTCCGTATAGAAGTCTTCGCCCACCGAGTTCACAACTGAAGAGCTGATGTGCACGGTGTACGGAATCTGATATTGCTTGATCACGTCGAGTACGTTGCGCGTGGCGGTAATGTTGTTGCGAATGAACGGTTCGATGGTCGGTGCGCCGATCTGCGCTTGCAACATGACAACAAGGTCCGCGCCTTTGAAGTGTTGTTCCCAACCGCCCGGCTCGGCAAGGTCGGCATAAATCGCCGTGACGTCCGGATGGACCTCGCGAAGCACTTCGAGGTTGGCTTTGTGCTTGTCGAGTACAACCAAATTGGAATACCCGCGCGCTTTCAGTCGCGCAACAAGATTCTGGCCGACTAGGCCGGCGCCGCCTGGAAGAAGGATGCGGGTCTGATTCATGCGTTCACTCGGTGAATTTAGATGCTGTTTGCAACGTCGTAGGAGCTAGATGATACAAGCAAGCTCAGGGCGATCCGAAAAGCAGCTGGGGCGTTGGTTACGTGATCGATGCAGCACCGCTGGCTATTGATTCGAAGTGCTGGCCGCAGCGGGCATGGTTTTTTCGTCTTGCAGGGCGCAGTACGTATTTGCAGCAATTTGCCCGCTTATCCGTATGCTCCCCGGCGCCGGCGCCTTGAAAAATGCTGTCCAGCCGCTGTATGCCGCACTTCGGCCGAACCTCTTGCGAATGTCGTCTCGGCCGCCGCCTGTAATGCCGGTGCCGAGAGTTGTGCCCGAGGCATCGGTGACGACGACGGCTCGAGCCGTTCGCCGAATCGCCGTGTCGTAGATCCATCCTGTTGCACGATAGATGCCCGGGGTCCTCGTGGTCGATATGTTCTCGATTGCTCCGTCGCATGCGGCCGCGGTGCTGATGCGATCGGCGGGCACGAGAAAATCGGGTTGATCCGGTGCAAAGATTGAAATCTGGGCTACATCGGCTTGCTTGGCGACATTGGTCAGAGCATCGGGGAACGGATAGACCGCCTTGGTGATGTCGGGATCATAGACGTGGGCGCGCAATGCGAGACCTGCAACGAGACGCGAGTAAACCACATCATTATCGGAATGGGTTACGAAGCGCTGGCCCGACGCGACAATCAACGTAGCGATCACCGCCGCGATTATTACACGCTTAAATTGCTTCGCCGTACTGCTGTTGAGCGCCATAAAGATGATCAGCGCGAGCCAGCATGTCAGAGAGGCGGTGGTGTAACGCGAAGCCAACGCAGTTCCGATACCGAACCAGAGCCGCCCGCTTGCAGTCAGTACTGCGTTGCCCGCTACAAATATGGCAAATGCCAACATTGCGATGCCTTGCGGGCGCTTTTCACGGACCCGTGCGGTCTTGACACAACTGGCCACAAGTACCACCAAAGCCCACATCCCACTGATGTATGCAACTACCTGGCCGAGTCGGGCGTGGAACGCCGGCGCGCCAAGATACAGCAATACATATCTAAGTGCGCCAATTGGATGCTCGCGCAAGCCGGTGGTCAGGTTGCCGCTGCTGGCAGGCTTTGTCCAGTCGATGAAATACGCAAACCATACGGCTACGGTAAGCACAACGAGCACTGCCAGGTCGCGCCGCTTCAGTCGTAGATAGGTTGCCTGAACGACCAGTACCGGCAACACCAGCACACCGCTCGACATCGAATAGGCCGCGATCCATGCGCTTGCCAACGCAGTAGCAAACCATCCGCGAGACTTTGCGCGCTGATCGCGATCCTCCGCTTCAGCCGTGCGTTCAATCGCATGAAAGGCGAAGAGGGCGAAGAGATAAACGGCGAACCACTGGCTCTGAAAGCCCCACGTGAAGTTCTCGTTCTGAATCCACGAAAACGTAAATACCAGAACTCCGCCTGCGAGGCCAAACCGCATCGGGCGCGAAAGCGTGGCGCGGTGATGGAGCGTGACGCGGTAGAAGGTGGCAGCGAGCGCGCCTGCGAGCACCAGATTGGCGATCAGCGAAAGGACATTTCTCCCGCCAAAATATCGCACGTCAGCGAAAAATATCAGGCGTGAAAACGTCAGGCGGTGTTCGTTGTGCTGCTCAAAGAACGACTGCCACGGCGCTTGCATGGCGCGCATGTAAAAGCCGATCGTGCCATCCCATGAATCGCCGAACGGCACCGGGGAAAAGTGCCGCCACACTGCGAATACCGTCGTCGCGAATGTAACGACGCCCAGCGCGAAAAGGGCATAGCTGCCCACGGTCTCTCGGCGATTCATCTGCGTTCCCTGCATTACAGCGATACGCGCTTGAACAGGAAACGGGGCACTGACCGGATGATCATCATGATGATCGCCCAGAACCACCGCGTATAAAGCACGTCTTTACGTTTTTCGACGGCGCGTACGATGTCGCTCGCGACTTGCTCGGGCGTTGCCACGAGCGGTGCCGGCAACGGCAAACCGGCAGTCATCGGGGTGGCGACAAAACCCGGCTTGATCGTCACCACGTGTACACCGGCCTTGAAGAGCCGGGCATTGAGACCTTCGCAGAACGCGGAGAGCGCAGCTTTGGCACTACCGTACAAATAGTTCGAAGGCCGGCCGCGGTCGCCCGCCACCGATGAGATCACGGCCAGCGCGCCACGCTTCTGGACTTCGAGGATGTTGGCGATCGGAGTCAGCAATGCAATTACTGACACGGCGTTTGTATTGAATTCGCGTACAGCCAAAGCTGGATCGGCCTGACAAGCTGCTTGATCCGGCAAGGTGCCGGGCGCTACGAGGACGATATCGAGTGCGCCGAGTTCGCCTGCACAGCGTTCGAGCATGCCGGAATGCTTTTCCACGCTATCAATGTCCAGTTGATAGCAGGCGGCGAGTTGCGCGCCACGCGCAGTCAGATCGTTCGCTACCTGTTCGAGACGCTCGCCGTTGCGGGCGACGAGGAAGAAGCGCGCGCCTTCTTTGGCCCATTGGCGGGCGCAGGCGATTGCGATTGCCGACGTGGCGCCGACGATAAGAATGTTTTTCATGTTCGAGTAGTTCGTTCCCAGAAGCGCGACAGCAGAGCAGGGTCGCGTAGCGCTTCGAGCTGCTGCCATTGAGGGTAGGCGGCGCGAAAGTCGGCGCCCGGCATGTGGGCGTCCTTGGCCGGATAGATGCGGCCGCCCGCTTCGCGCACGATCGCATCGAGTTGGGTAAAGAGCCGCATGTTCAGCGCCTCGCGTTGCGGAAAATCGAGCGCCAGCGATGTGCCTTCCCGTGGAAATGACAGAAGACCCGGCGAGCGCACATCGCCGCAACGCTTGAGCACAGCGAGAAACGAACCGGTGCCGCTTGCGGCAATCGCATCGAGGATCGCGCGCGTTGCGTCGCGCGCTGTGTTCGGCGGTACGACGCACTGGTACTGCTGGAAGCCGGCGCGGCCATAAATCCGATTCCATTCCAGCAGGCTATCCAACGGATAGAAGTAAGTGTCGTAACTGACCTGTGTGCTTACTTCGCCACGTTGCTGCTTCTGATAGTAAAGCTCGTTGAACACGCGCAACGTGGCGCGGTTAAACACGGGGATCGGCAGCGTAAACGGCACCGTCCGCTTCTTGCGCCGCGTGACCTCGAGGGGGCCGTCATTTGCATGGTCGCCGACCATGAAAATGCCGCGACCCAGCGCCGAACCACGACTCTGGCAATCCACCCACGCAACGCTGTATTCGTGCAGCGGGTCGAGTTGCTCCGACAACGAAAAGAATTCGTCGAGATTGGCGAAGCGGATGCTCGTCATGTCGATCATGCTGGAGCGGATCGGCATCAGCTGGATTTCGGCCCAGAGGATTAGCCCAGTCAGGCCGAGTCCGCCGATTGTGGCGGAAAAATATTCAGGTTGTTCGTCTGGCGTGCATTCGAACTGCGTGCCGTCACTACGCGCGAGCGCGAAGCGGCGTACGTGCCGGCCAAAGGTACCGCGTACGTGGTGATTCTTGCCGTGAACATCGTTCGCAATCGCTCCGCCCAAGGTTGCGTACTTGGTGCCGGGGGTCACGGGAAGCATCCAGCCGCGCGGAATCGCGACGTCGAGAATCTGTTCGAGCGTGACACCAGGCTCCGCCCGCAAGACGCCGGTCTGCCAGTCTGCCGTAATGAGTCGGTCGAGCGGTAGCGTCTGCACGACGTGACCCGAGGCGGCGAGGCAACTGTCGCCGTAGCTGCGGCCGTTGCCGAAGGCGAGCGCGGTGCCATGTTCGCGGCTTGCATCCGTCCACGCAGCGCGTACGCCATCGCGCCAGGCGGCAGTGTGTACTTCCTGCGGCAAATGCGGGTAGCGCCCCCATGACAGCACCGTATTCATCGCTTAGGTCGCAGCCCAGAAGACGAGGCCGCAAAGTACGACGACGGCGAGGCTCACGCGATCTCGCGCGGCGAAAACGATTGGATCGTCGTGCATCAGGCCACGGTGGGCAATGATCCAGGTGCGGCTGACCCAGTAGAGTAGCAGCGGGCAGGCGAGCCAGATTACCTGCGGATGGCGATACATGCCTGCGGTCTTCGCGTCCTGAATGTAGAGAGCAAGAACGAGTACAGCCAGGTAGCCGGATGCCGTCCCAAGGGATGAGATAAGCGAAAGATCGCTCGCTACGTAGCCGCGGCCGCGCGTTTTGACGAGCCCGCGCTCCTTCATGGAATGCAGCTCGGCGTACCGTTTGACGAGCGCAAGGCTCAAGAAAATGAACATGGAGAATGCGAGCAGCCAAAACGTCAAAAGGCCGCCGATGGCCGCCGTGCCAGCGATGATACGGATCGTGTAAAGCGTTGCTAGCACAACGACGTCGACCATCACCTGGCGCTTGAGAAACATCGAATACGCAAGGGTCAAGACGTAGTAACCGAGCAGAACCACGCAGAACCGCCAAGGCAGGAACATCCATGCCAAAGCAAATGAGGCTATCAGTAGGACAGGAAAGAGCCCGATGCCCCAAGTAAGTGGCAGTGCGCCGGAGGCAAGCGGGCGTTTGCGTTTGACGGGGTGATGGCGGTCGTCTTCGAGATCGAGGAGATCGTTTAGCAGATAGACGCTCGAAGCGCACAAGCCGAATGTGAAAAATGCCAGCAGGGCTGCAAAGGCTAGATCAGGGGATGATAATTTATGCGCGGCCAGTAATGGCACAAAAATGAGGAGATTCTTTAGCCATTGGTGCAGACGTAACGATTTCGCCCAAGTCCGGACAGAGGGCGGACGCGATTCAATTACACGTTCCACATTGCCGATCTTACGAGCGGCACGTTCCACGCCATTTCCCGGATTGACGACGTACGCGCGATCTGCCGATTGCCAGACTGTCACGTCGTCATGCGAGTTGCCGGCGTAGTCAAAGCCTTTTTCCCCATACTCGGCCACAAGCAAATCGCGCTTGTTATGGGCGGAAAGATTGATGTCGCCGCTGGTGGCAAAAGTCTTGTCGAAGAGGCCGAGGTGAGCTGAGATTGCTTGTGCATAGCGCTCATGGCTCGCTGTGGCCAGCACGAGAGTACGGCCGGCGTCCTGCTCGGCTTTTAGCCATTTCAGCACGACCGGATCATACGGCAACACGGTGACGTCCACGTTCGTCGTGTCAGCGAGGCGTGCTTTCAATCCGGGCTTGCCGTTGCGCGCCAACCATAGCAGAGGCTCATAGAAGCGGTGCGGCGCCGCCTTAAGATAGGCGAAGCCCGACTCGATCAGAACGTCTGAGCGAATTAATGTGCCATCGAGATCGACTACAAGTGGTCTGCTGCGCATTCAATCTGCCCTTTGGGCTGTAGTCATGTTAGTGAACGTCGGATTACCGAGCGGGCGACGCGTCGAAGTCAGGCTTAATCCCGCTGGTTACGGAAGACGCGGAGTTTGGCGGCGATACTTTACTATTCCATGATATTGCGCACAACCTTGCTGGCAAGGTACTTAATTCTGAGGCGGAGCGTTCGAGGTCGGGCAAAATAACGGGGCTCGATGTGGCAAAGTCGAGCCCGTAACAAAAGGAAATGCCGGTTGCCGAAGCCGCGAAATTTGAGCAAACTTCGGGTTTGTTGCGGCCACACAACGAAGTGTCGTCCATAAGGCACGCAGTTTTACACACATGAAAGCCAAAAGCGCGCCGCACTCCGAATCCGTCGGAATGTCCGTATCGGTGGTGGTCTACCGGCCTGATATCGAACAGTTAACTTCCACGCTCGCTAGCCTCGGCGCCGCGTGCGACGCGTTGCATGCGGCGCGGCCAGGCCTGCCGGTCACTCTTTATCTGATCGACAACGGCGGCCTGTCTGACGTTTCCGTAGCGCTGGATAGGCTTCGGGCGCGCGGTGTCCTCTGTTCGATCATTGCTGGCCATGGGAATGTGGGTTACGGCCGTGGCCACAATCTGGCGATCGAGCGCAGCAACAGCCTCTATCACCTCGTGCTGAATCCTGATATTGATCTCGCGCCCGACGCGCTTGAATGCGCTGTCGATTTCTTTGAGCAGCATCCAGAAGCTGGGCTGATTACGCCTTGGATCGGCGACGAGCGCGGTGAGCAGCAGTTCCTATGCCGACGTTACCCGACGTTGCTTGATCTGTTCGCTCGGGGCTTTTTGCCTGCGCGGCTGCGGCGGTTTTTCACACGCCGCCTTGCTCGCTACGAGATGCGCGACCAGATCAACGCACGCGATATCTTCTGGGATCCGCCAATCGTGAGCGGTTGTTTCATGCTGTTCCGCACCTCTGTGCTGAAACGGTTGGGAGGCTTTGATGCTCGCTATTTCCTTTACTTCGAGGACTATGACTTGAGTCTTCGTGCGCATGAAGTTACCCGGGTTGTCTACACGCCTTCGGTACGCGTACTGCATCACGGCGGTGGCGCAGCGCGCAAAGGCACCGCGCACATTCGCATGTTCATGGCGTCGGCGTACAAATTCTTCAATCGGTTTGGCTGGAAGTGGCTATGAGTCACGTGCTCGTCACAGGGGCTAATGGATTTGTCGGTCATGCGCTTTGTCGCGCATTGCTTGACGCCGGGCATACGGTCACCGGCCTTGTTAGGCGTGCGGGGCAACTTGAAAAAGACGTGAACGAATGGATCGACGTCAGTGCGGATTTCACGGGCGTCGACGCAGCATGGCCCGTTGCGTTGCAAGTCGACTGTGTCGTACATCTCGCGGCGCGAGTTCATGTGATGCGCGAGGAGTCTGCGGATCCGGACGCGGCGTTTCGCGCAACCAACGTGGATGGCGCGCTGCGCGTCGCGCAGGCAGCGCGACGTCATGGCGTAAGCCGCTTCGTCTTCGTCAGCAGCGTTAAGGCGCTGGCCGAAGGCGATCGTGGCCGTCCGCTAAGCGAAGACGACACACCGATGCCGCAGGACGCATATGGTCGCTCGAAGCTTGCGGCTGAGCAGTTGTTGTCTGGTTACGGAACGCAGAGCGGCCTGGATGTCGTGATCGTACGCCCGCCGCTGGTGTACGGTCCACAGGTGCGTGCCAATTTCTTGCGGTTGATGGACGCGATCTGGAAGGGGGTGCCGTTGCCGCTAGCCTCGGTCGACGCACGGCGCAGCCTGATTTACGTCGACAACCTTGCGGACGCTCTGATGCATTGCGCTATAGATCCGCGCGCCGCGGGCCAATGTTTTCACGTTGCAGACTCGGCGTCTCCGACCGTCGCTGAACTGGCCCGCTCGCTCGCCAAGCACCTGCAAAAGACCGCGCGCCTGTTGCCAGTTCCGCCGGCCTTGCTGCGTCTTGCGGGGCGGCTGACGGGCCGTTCGGCGCAGGTGGACCGGCTTATCGGCGCCCTGCAGCTTGACACCGCACGCATACGTACGACCCTCGGCTGGCAGCCGCCGTATTCCACCGACGAGGGACTGGCGGAAACTGCCCGATGGTATCGATCCACTCATTGAGGGCGCGCATTCTGATGGACCTTTCGACCTTTCCCATGTGGATTACCGTAACCCTGGTTGCGCTGGGCGCGGCGTGCTTATGCGCAGCCATCCTCTGGACATTGCTGCGAACCGGTATGGCCTGGCGCCTTGCCACAGATGTTCCCAACGACCGCTCGTTGCACGTCGTGCCAACGCCACGCGTGGGCGGCTGGGGCATTGTGCCGGTGGCTGTGGTGGGCACGCTGCTGTTTGCACCGAGCCTTTGGTATGCCGCTCTCGGCACCGCCTTTCTGGCGGCGATTTCACAAGTTGACGACCGTCGCGGATTGCCCGCGAGAGTGAGATTTACCGCGCATCTGATCGCAGTGGTCGCGCTGGTAGTGCTTTTCCCCGCTAATGCGCCGTGGTGGGTTTTAGTAATTCTTGCCTTTTTGATGATTTGGCTGGTTAATCTTTACAACTTCATGGATGGCGCCGACGGCCTGGCGGGCGGTATGGCGCTGTTCGGCTTTGCCGGGTATGCGGCTGGGGCAGTGCTAAGCGACCGTCCTTCGCCAGAGCTGGCGTGGTCGGCCACAGCCATCTCCGGCGCCGCGCTCGGCTTCCTCTTGTTCAATTTTCATCCGGCGCGCATTTTTCTCGGCGACGCGGGATCGATTTCACTGGGATTTCTAGCAGGAGCACTTGGTTATTGGGGATGGCGCGGAGGAGTCTGGCCCATATGGTTCCCGATGGTAGTGTTTGCGCCTTTCATAGCCGACGCTTCAATTACGCTTGCTCGCAGGCTGTTGCGAGGTGAAAAATTTTGGCAAGCGCACCGCGAGCACTACTATCAACGGATGGTGCGCTCCGGAATTGGGCACGCCAGGACAGCTTTGACGTGGTATCTACTAATGGTAGCTGGCATAATGCTTGCTATTTATGCACTTGGCCGCTCAGTGACGTTCCAGTCGTGGGCGCTGGCCGGTTGGGTCGCCGTCCTCTGTGCAGCAGGCGCTTTTGTCGATTTGCGCTGGCGTCGTTTCCAATCAACACTGTCCGATAACTGAGGTATAACGCTGATGTTAAGAAGCAAGGCCACCTGGCTATCTTTCAGCGCTTTCCTTTTTGACTTGTGCGCAGTCGCCGCCGCCTGGCTGGTCGCGTACATCATCCGTTTCAACGGCCTGATCCCGGAAGACTTCCGGGTCGGGGCAATCCACTCGCTCATCTGGGTTCTGCCGACTTACGGCATTATGTTCCGCATCTTCGGCCTGTACCGTGGCATGTGGGTCTTTGCCAGCTTGCCGGATCTTGTACGTATATCGAAAGCAGTCGCCGCTGGCGCGCTCGTCGTTATGGTTGCATCGGTGCTGGTTCAACCTATGCCGATCGTGCCGCGCTCGGTGCTGGTGGTGTCACCGCTATTTCTGTTTCTCGCGATGGGCGGATCACGCGCACTGTACCGTGCGACCAAAGAGTTCTACCTGTACGGTGGCCTCGTTGCCAAGGGTAAACCGGTCGTCGTGCTCGGCGCGGGCAACGCGGGGGCGAGCCTTGCCCGTGAGCTGTCGCGTTCGAGCGAGTGGCGCCTGGTCGGTCTGCTCGACGACGATGTCTCCAAGCATGGGCGCGAGATCTACGGCTACAAGGTACTCGGTTCGATCAGCGAACTGCCGCAATTGGCTGAGACGCTGAAAACCGAATACGCGATCATTGCCATTCCTTCCGCCACCGTGGACGTGCAGCGACGCGTTGCGACGCTATGTGTCCGCGCGGGTGTCCGGGCGCTTGTGCTACCGGCGCTGACCGACGTCACGCAAGGCCAGGCGTTCTTGTCGCGCGTGCGACAGATCGACCTCGAAGACTTGCTGGGTCGTGACCCGATCACTATCGATACACCCCACGTTGAAGCGCTGCTGCATGACAGGATAGTGATGGTCACTGGCGCTGGCGGGTCTATTGGCTCTGAATTGTGCCGCCAGATTCTGCGCTTCCGGCCGGCTCAACTTATTGCGTACGATCTGTCCGAATTCGCAATTTATCGGCTCACCGAAGAAGTCAACGAGCGTTTTCCGGGCGTGTCCGTGATTCCGGTCATTGGCGATGCCAAGGACTCTCTGCTTCTCGATCAGGTGATGTCGCGTCATACACCGCACATCGTATTTCATGCGGCCGCCTACAAGCATGTTCCGTTAATGGAAGAGCAGAACGCTTGGCAGGCAGTACGTAACAATGTGCTTGGCACCTATCGGGTGGGACGCGCGGCAATTCGTCATGATGTGAAACATTTTGTGCTGATTTCGACTGACAAGGCAGTCAATCCGACCAACGTCATGGGCGCGAGCAAACGTCTGGCCGAAATGGCGTGTCAAGCCTTGCAGCAGACCAGTTCGCGCACGCAATTCGAGACGGTTCGGTTTGGAAACGTCCTTGGCAGTGCCGGCAGTGTCATTCCAAAGTTTCAGCAGCAGATCGCGAAGGGTGGCCCTGTCACCGTCACGCATCCCGAGATCACGCGCTTCTTTATGACTATCCCGGAAGCGTCGCAACTCGTGCTTCAGGCTTCTAGCATGGGGCATGGCGGCGAGATCTTCATCCTCGACATGGGCGAGCCGGTGAAGATCGTCGACTTGGCGCGCGATTTGATTCGCTTGTACGGCTTTAGCGAGGAGCAGATCCGGATCGTGTTTACCGGTCTGCGGCCTGGCGAAAAGCTCTACGAAGAATTGTTGGCCTGCGACGAAACGACGACGCGCACGCCGCATCCCAAGCTGCGGACGGCACGCGCGCGTGAAGTGTCGGATGATCTGCTTGACAAGTTGTTGCCCTGGCTCATGCAGCATCGCGTGTTAAGCGACGATGAAGTGCGTCGCGACCTGCGCCGCTGGGTGCCGGAATATCAGCCGGCCAATGCACCGCCGCTGCGTAGCGTCGGCAATGTTACGCCAATCACGCGGGCTTCCTAGATCGCACTTGCGACGGGAATTTCTCGCTTTGTCATGCAAAAAAGGCGCTTTCGAGCGCCTTTTTTGTATTACCGCTTCCCCTTCCTCACCACCATCCACCGCGGCGACTTGAACCGTACGATACTCACATAAAGCCACACATAAGTCGCCGCAAACACCACCACAAAACAGAACAGATGCAGCGTATGCCGCCAGAACAACGTCGCCGGAACGACGGCGATCAGACATAGCAGCCACAAGTAAGGCGACGTCAGCGAGTTCCGCCGCGTCAATTCACGAGCGGTTTGGGTACCCACTGCCCAGCGCATCAAGCGCTTATAAACCAGCATATGCAGATGCACGCCATCGGGAATCCCGGGCGATATCCCGCGAATGAATTTCTTCCGGTAGATCGAGAAGCAGGTCTCGAAGATCGGGTACATGAAAAGCAGCACCGGATACCACGCCGACACATCGCGATTGCGCATCACGAGCATGATCGACAGCTCGGCGAGCATGAAGCCGATGAAATACGCTCCGCCGTCGCCGAGAAAAATCAGCCCGGCCGGAAAATTCCAGATGAAGAAGCCAAGCACCGCGCCCATCATCATTAACGACGCTGATAGCACGACCGGATCGGACACCTGGAATGCGACATAAGCGAGCGACGCGAACATCATGAACGCGACCATCGATGCAAGGCCGTTGAAGCCGTCAATGATATTGATCGCGTTGGCGAGCGCCGCGACGGCCAGCACCGTGACCGCGCAGGAGATCACAGCATACGAGAGCAGAAAGTCGAGCGGCGGCACGCTGATGCGCGTGACCGCGATATCCAGCAGGAAATAGGCGAGGGCGGCGGCGGCCATCGTGCAGACGAGCCGTGCAAGTGGCGACACGCGCTTGGTGAGATCCTCGACGAGGCCGGAGCCGAATGCCGGCATGCCGCATGCGATCAGCCCGAGGATGCCGCCGGACACGGCAGGATAAGCATGATGCAATTGCACCGCGGAGACGATCAAGCCGATCAGAATCCCGGCGCCACCAATGCGCGGCACCGGTCGCACGTGGAATTTCTGCACCCCGGCCAGATCGGAGTCGGTTGAGAATTTCTCATGCAGATGCGCATAGCGCACGATCAACAATGTGATCAGCAGTGAAACGAGAAAGCCGAGCGCAAAACTAAGCATGAAAGTGGGCCTGAGCGGAGACGCCGAATTATACAAACGAAACGCATGCCGTCCTGAAAAGCAGGGTTTGCTCCGATTATGCGGAAAATCCCAGATAGTGAGGCTTAAACGGCCCGCAAACCCACGCCCGTCATGGATTTCACCTATTTAACGAGGCTCGCGGAAGGCCGTTAACCTGGATGCGGCGACGTGTAAGTTGCTGGCGAAAAAGTCGATCGCCAGCGACTCGTGGGGTTCGCCGCCGATCATTAGGACGTTCCGGAGACCCAATGCTTAATAACCTCACCATTCGCGGCGGCCTGACGCTCGTGATCAGCGTGTTCGTTGCTTTCCTGCTGATTGTGATCGGCGTCGGCTACGGCGCATTGAAGCTGGCGAATAGCAGCCTCGATGAAACGCAGCACAGCGCAGTGGCTCTGTCACATCTGAAGGCGAGCTCCGAGAAACTGCTGCAAGTGCAGCTCGCGCTCGGCTCCTATCAGACGCTCTTCAGCGTCGGCAAGCAAACGGATGAATTGTTGTCGGCTGCGCATAAGGTGCTGGTCGAATCGAACAAGGACTTCAGCAGCTACATGGCGGGTCCGTTCGCAAGCGAGGCGGAGAAGAAGCTCGCGCAATCCGTCGAGCAGGCACGCAGTGCGCTTGTCGATAAAGCAATTGAACCCGAGTTCAAGGCGCTGACCGACTTCGACTTCAACACCTTCCGCAACATCCAGGGTGAGACGGCGAATGCCTTTTACGCGGCCTATTCGAAGTCCATCGACACCCTCCAGCGTGTGCAAATGGATAGCCAGCGCCAGCAGGCCGAGACCGCTGCGCAGCGCTTCCAGATGGCGACGCTGCTGTTCGCCGGCATCGGCGCGATTGCCTTGGTGATCGGCGTGATGGCGCGGGTCGGCTTGTCGGCGGCGGTGATCAAGCCGGTCAATGCAACCATCAAACATTTCGAGCGAATCGCAGCCGGCGATCTGACGATCAGCATCAGAAGCAAGTCGCGCAACGAGATGGGCCAGTTGCTCGGTGCGCTGACGAAGATGCGCGACGGCCTGGTCGAGACGGTGGCGAAGGTACGCGGCAGTACGACGGCAATCACTCAAGGCGCTAACGAGATTGCGTCGGGCAACGCCGATCTGTCGTCGCGCACCGAACAGCAAGCTGCCGCGCTTCAGCAAACCGCGGCAAGCATGGAACAGCTTTCGGCAACAGTGAAGCAGAACGCGGATAACGCGAAGCAGGCAAACCGGTTGGCGCAGGGCGCGTTGGATACGGTGACGCGTGGTGGTGCTGTGGTGTCGCGTGTCACCGAGACAATGGATGGAATCAGCGCATCGTCGAGGAAAGTGGCTGAGATCATCGGCATGATCGAAGGCATCGCGTTTCAGACCAACATCCTGGCCTTGAACGCGGCCGTCGAAGCGGCGCGTGCGGGGGAGCAGGGGCGAGGCTTTGCAGTGGTTGCCTCGGAAGTGCGTAGCCTCGCCCAGCGGTCCGGCTCGGCGGCGAAGGAGATCAAGGAGTTGATCGGCGAATCGGCGGCGAAAGTGGAGCAGGGGGCATCGCTCGTGTCCAATGCGCAGAAGACAATTCATGAAGCGATGGACGCGGTTCAACGCGTCACGGGTGTCATGAACGAGATCGAAGCGTCAGCGCTCGAACAGAGCGACGGGATCGAACAGGTCAACAAGGCAGTCGCGCAGATCGACGAAGTCACGCAGCACAACGCAGCGCTCGTGGAAGAAGCTGCGGCAGCGGCCAAATCGCTGGAAGAGCACGCGGTTGCGTTGCGTGATGCCGTCGCCGTGTTTCGACTCGACGACCCATCAACAACAGCTAAAGAAATAGTTTCAATTGAATATAACCCCAATAAAAAATCGTCTCTGTCGCACAACGAAATAGATTTAAAAATTGCTTGATTTATTGACTCGGTGTTGTTCCACGGCAAGTCATTTCGCGCCGTTCAAAGGCGCTCAGAGCTAGGCCTGGTGCGGGTTTCCACGGATCCGCGCCGGACCGGTCAAATTAGACGATTTGATTTTATATTAATAATATAAAAGTTAGACTTACCGCCTATTAGTCAGACGTTACACGTTGTTACGGTTCAAAACTCGAGAAAAACGTTTCATCTGTGTAACATTGCCTCACCTTATCGGACAGAACAGCGGTAGGTTCTGCCTAGGCGGTACGCATGTTGTGAAGTTGTGCCCAGTTTTGCCGGGCGCACAAGCCGTCCTGCCTTCTTTCATCCTGAACCAGTCGTCGATGGCTTCCCCCGAGGACGCCGGGGCGAACTTTTTTCTGGTTTTAGGCCGCTAAAAGCTCAGAGTCACAAAGATGAAACTACGAAATTTAATCAATTATTCCATCTACTTAGTTGTGCCAATTTTTGCGGCATGTGGTGGCGGTGGTGGCGGTAGCGACCCCGCGGGTGTTGCTGCCAACGCCGTCGATCCGACCACCGTAGTGAACGTCGCCAAGCATCCGGCGTCAGTCAGCGGCACCGCAATTCCCCCGTCTACCTCGATCAACGATGCATCGGGCGCTGTCTGGACCGTGAAGAGTGGCGTGGCCTATCGCGCGGGTCAGAAGGCCGGCTTTACGATGAACGTCACGCTGTTGCTGTGGTACGCCGGCAAGATGTATCAGCAGAACGTCGACAACCAATGGTGGGTCTGGCAGAACAGCAACTGGGTAGCATCGGCTGATCCGCGTCCTGCTTCTACTTCGGGCTCCACCTCGGGCAGCACTTCCGGTTCCACGACGACTTCCACCGCGGCATCCAGCACGGCCGGCACCACGAAGTCTGCGGCGATTCCGTTCTTCGGCGTCAATCAGCACTACAACTACGGCGGCATCTACACGTCGGTTCCGCTCGCCACCCAGGCAGCGACACTCACGGATCTTGGCTTGACGGGAACGCGCCAGGACATCCACGGCTACGATCAGATCGATACGGTCGCGAATACGGTTATCCCGGGCATGGGCTCGAAGATCACGGTCATGCCGATGATCGACGCCTATCCGTGGGACGATCCCTCGCTGAACGGCCAAACGCCCACTGAGGCGAGCGCTTACGCCTATGCATACTCGATGGCAGCGTACGCAGCGACCAAGTTCAAGGGCATTCCGGCGGTCGAATTCGGCAATGAATACGATCTCGATAGCCACAACCAACCGGTCGCTAACGACGGTGCGAACGTGTCGGACTACGACAACAACACGTGGCCGATCTGGCGCGGCGCGCTGCGCGGCTATTACGACGGCTGGCGTTCGGTTGACACCACCGGCACGACCAAAATCATCAACACCGCCTCATCGGGCTTCCTGCATCTGGGTTGGTACAAGGGCATGCTGACGGGTACGCAGCCGGATGGCTCGACCGGACACCCGGTGGTGAAGACGGACATTATCCAGTTGCACTGGTACTCCGACGGTGGCGATCCGGAGAATACGTGGGGTGTGACGGGCACGAACTACAACGTTCTGAAGTCCCTGCATGACGCGTACAACCTGCCGATCATGTTCACGGAAATCGGCGTGAACACCGACTTCTCCACGGCGCAGGCACAGACGTATATCAACAAGACGATTCCTGAGCTCGTCGCGGCCAAGGCTACGTACAACGTGATCGGTTTCAACTGGTACGAACTGTACGACGATCCGACCGGGAACTACGGCATCATGACCAGCAGTGCGACTCAGAAGCCGATCTACGCGACGATCAAAGCGGCGGTTGCAGCTTCGCCGGTACCTTAAGCAAGTAAATGAGGCGGTTGCGCGTGGCGCGCGCAACCGGCCTCAGCATGACTTGTCGCAGAGGTCCTAGCGTACGGAAAAGCGCCGGACGAAGCTGTAGAAGATTCTCGGATGTATCTTGAGCAGGCACATCACGAATGACAGCTTCGGACGGCTATCCGCATACATGCGATAAAGATGCTGAGGATGCAAGCGCTCGGCGACAGTCTCGAGAATGGGGCTGGCCAGTCGATACGTGGGTGCTCTCATTGCCACCTGAAACGCGATGGTTCTGAAGCCATAGATGTACTTCAGCCTGAAGAGACGCCGCTCCCGGTTCTTGATCGGAAGTGAAGCCGTGGTCTTCTCCACCAGATCCATGATGGCGAAAAGATCGAGGATCTTTGGATTGAAGCGCGTCGAGATTCCCGAATCGCGAAGCACATAGAAGTACAAACGGTCAGGTATAAGCCGGACCGTTCTGGATTTGCCCAAGGTCTGGACCGATACGCAGATATCTTCGTAGATGAGTCCGCTCGGGTGGTGCACGTCTGCAAAGATGGAGCGCCGCACCAGTTTGTTCCAGCAGTAGGCCTGCAGCTTCAGGTCCATGATCCCCTCAACGGCCTCGACGCCGCTGATCACCTTGTCTTCACTGTCGATCTGGTAATTCACCGATCCGTCTGCATTGACGTTCGTCGCGGCGAACATCACCACATCGGCGTCATGTTTGACCGCTTCTTCGATTACTCTCTCTATCAGATTCGGTTCGACATAGTCGTCACTGTCGACGCATAGAACATAGTCACCAACGGCCTGCATGGCCGCAATTCGGCGCGTTTCGGCCAACCCCTGGTTGCGCTCGTTGACCACCAACTTCCACGGCACCTTGTTCTGCGCATTCAGAATGCGCTCCGCAATCTCGCCTGATCTGTCCGGGCTGCAATCGTCGACCGCAATGATCTCGAAGTCCGAAGAGGTTTGCGCTAGAAGCGACATCAAGCAGGCTTCAACGTAAGGTTCGACGTTGTACATGGGCAGCAGAACGCTTACTTTTGGCGCTGGCATAGGTGAAGCCTCCTGATTGAGGTGTCGGACTGCTACTGGTTTGACGCAAGCACGCCAAGTACGTTAGGTATATTAAGTACGTTAAACACGTAAGTCCCCTCTCTGCCTATCCACTAACACGCGCATTTCCAACTTGATGACGGTAGCGAACCGGTAATTTCGGGTCGGTGCGATACGTCACATTTCAGCGTCGCCGGCAATCGTCTGCGCTTTGCACCCGCGTTCCGGTCGATTCCACCCCGCGGTATGTGCCTGCACTGTGTGCTTCCGAACTTACGATCTCGTCGCCGCACCGCAATATGCAGTCGTACAGGGGGCGTACCGAAATATTCGCGTGGTCCGCATAAAACGAATCGACGACGATTTTTAAGGCTCACCCATCCTATGAAATCAGTGGATAGACGCAGCGGCGAGACGATTTTGTCCGTGGTAATCCCGGCCTTCAACGTCGAGCACTACATTGGCGTAGCGCTCAGATCGGCGATCGCTCAACCACGATCGGAAGAGATCGAGTTCATCGTAGTCGACGATGGCTCGACCGATGGCACGTTGAAGGAAATTCTTCAGGTCAAGGAAGAGGCGAGCGGACACAGCATCACGGTGATTCATCAGGAGAACCGCGGCGTCAGCGCAGCCCGTAACACCGCGATAGCGCGTGCAACCTCCCGCTACATCGGTTTTCTCGATTCTGACGATGAATGGGCGCCGAATTTTTCGGACATCATCATGCCGCTGCTCGATGCGGACACCGCGGACATCATCGAATTCAATGTCGGGATGGTGAATTCCAGCGGGCGCGTAGTGGGCGCACTAACGATGGTGGACGGCGCATCCACCGGGCTGCGTACCAACAGCATGACGACCCTGCTCGAATTTGCGCGCATATGTCAGGTTCATTCCGGCTCGCGCGTGTACCGCCGCGAGCTGTGGGACGGTATCGAATTCCCCGTCGGTCGCGTGTACGAAGACGCTTTTGCTATTCCGTTGGTGTACAAGCGCGCCCAGACGTTGTACGGCATTCGCGATCGCCTCTATTACTATCGCCGGCGCGCGGGCAGCATTACGCAAACCACCACGCTATTTTCAGTGGAATGCGTGGCGCTCTTTGCCGAGGATGCACTTAAGAAAAGCGAGGCGGAAGATGAGCGGGTCTACTGGCTCGCACTGTTCAGAAAGTTCTTCGCCAATCAGTGTTTTCTCGCTTCTCGCGTCGATGCGTCCGTGCTTCCCCAGGCCATGAAGCTGGTGGAGGAGACCGCCGCGAAGTACCGAAGCTTCGCGGTGAAACATAAGGAGCAGTTACCCGAGTTGCGCTTTCGTACACAGATATCGGTCAACCGTCGCGTGTTTCAGATGAAGGGGTTGATCAAGCGCACGCTCGGCATGGAGTTGCGACCAGCCGTAGCGGCGCCGAGCCGTGTCGATTCAAGTCGTCTGGACGATCGTCCCTGAGCCAGCGACCGATAAGTGACTTTTCGAGGCGCGCGAGGCATGCAACTCTACCCACTTCAAACTTCGTTTACTGCCACAGACAATCTGGACCTGGCTGTGCAGCCGCGCCGCCGGTTCTCCATTGCGATCTATCAGCAACGGGGCGAGGAGTCATTGATCAGCGTGTGCGGCGTGACGGCGGTGACGACGCGGGACGTGACGGCGAAACTCATCAACGGCAACTACGTATTCGAATCGTCGCGCGAGCGCAAACCGGTTCGATTCGACAGCGACTGGCAATGGCCGACGATCACAGTCAAGCCGCAGACTCACGCGCTGGAAAGCGGAGCTTATGCGGCGATTGCTTACGAAGTCGACAAGAACGGCGAGCCGCTGACGGATCTGGGGCGTCGTTGTGCTGCGCGTCTGCCGGTCTTCGCCGGGCCGCCGGATAGCGACAGCATGGCGCTGGTCGTGATCCGGCCGCGTTCGCCGGCGGCATCCATCGCATACGTGGTGCCGATCGCCACCTATCACGCTTACAACTCGATGGGAGGCGGCTGCTTTTACGGCGATCCCGTCTACCGTACACGCCCGGCATCGAAGGTGAGTCTTCTTCGGCCCGGCGGCGGACTCGGTATACAGATCGGTCATGCCGAAGATCCATACGATAGGCGCTCGCCCAGGCAGCACTTCACTCACTGGGATGCCAAGTTCATCCGCTGGTTGTACACACAACGGCTTGCGTGCGATTTTTATACCGACGTCGATCTGCATCGTGGGACGGACCTCGATCTCAGTAAGTATCGCTGCATGCTGAGCGTCGGTCACCATGAATACTGGACCCAGGAGATGCGCGACCACGTCTCGCGCTTCATAGCCGGCGGCGGCAATCTGGCCGTGTTCAGCGGTAACACCTGTTATCGGCCGATTGATTTCGGCACGAGTGGGGACCTGCAGAACATCAAGGAAATGAACCGGCTCGCTGACCAATGGCCGGGTTTCGACGAGAGCAATCTGATCGGCCTGAGTTACGGCTATGGTGGCGGATCGTACGGTATCTGGAGCCGGTTCAGGCGGAAATGGGTGAGAACCGGCCGCGAACCGGTGGGCTTTACCGTGCAGCACGCCGATCATTGGGCATTCGATGGGACAGGCCTAAAGAATGGGCAGACGTTCGGCGCCGAAGACCATCTGGTCGGCTACGAAGTCGACGGCGTACCGCCCGCTCCGAACGGATTCGTTACGCTTGCCGATACGTCGCGGCTGGTGGGGTGGGAAATAGGCGGCGTCGGCGCGATGGGCATGTTCAGGCCGGAGCTGGGTGACGGGCTCAATCAGGGATGGGTTTTCAATGGCGGTACGACCGACTGGCCGCGCGTTCTGGGCGACAGCGGCGCGACCAGTCACGCGATCGTTTCGCAGATTACTCACAACGTGATCCGAAGGTTCACGAATGCCGCCGTTCACGACGCGTCGGCACTCGGGCATAGCGAACACCCAATGCCGATAGATGCGGGGAACGCATGATGGGCGCACTCTGGGTATTCACCTTTTTCATCGGCGTCTTAAGCGATGTCATGTCCGGCGCGATCCGCTACTACACCTCGCTCGCGGGGGCGCCACAGGCCATCTATCTGCCCAAGCTGATGATGGCCGCGTGCGTTGTGCTGTTCCTTTCGTATCGCCCCAAGGTGAGCCACGTGCTCGTTTTCCTGTACCTCGCCATGCAGGCGTGCGTGTCGCTTTTCAACGGCATCAGTGCAAGCGCAGTGGCCTTCTGGGGGTGGACCGTATTGCCCATGTTCTTCGCGATTCTGGCGCCGCCTGAAGCGATCGAGATACTCGGCCGCCCGCTAGCCCGGGCCGCGTTCGTGATCGTCGCAGCGATTTGCATGTTAGGTGTGCTGGTGAATTATTTCGGTTACTTCACGCCTTTGCCCTGGGTCGGGGCAAGCACGATGGTGGACGGGACCGCTGTGCACGTTACGAACTCGAACTTCGTCGGAGAAATACCGCGCTTGCCGGGCTTCGGGCGCGATAGCGCCGCCACCGGACTCATGATTGGCCTGCTCTCGACGTGGCTGATACCGAGGTTCCGGTCACTCGCATTCGCGACGCTGATGCTTGCAGTGGCGGGGCTCTCCATCTGGGCCACGACCAATAAGACATCGCTCGTTGCGCTGGCGGTCGTGTTGTGCATCGAGCGATTCGGAAAGCTCGACACGATCAGAAAAGCGGCCGCCTGGGCTGCGGCGTCTGTGCTCCTGCTGCCGCTTGCGTCGTTTGCCATCACGGCGGCAATCAATCATTCGATCATTGGGGGCGGCGCGCTCGCTTCGTTTCAGGACCGATTCGAGAACACGTGGCCGCTGCTGCTGCAGGGCATGCTCCGGGAGAATCTCATCTGGTTCGGAATCGGTCCTGGCGGTTTTGGCGCGGCGACGACCTACTATCACCAGAACTTCGGCTTCAATATTGGCTATGCCGACAACGCCGCGCTCTATGCAATCGCGAACTTCGGCGTATTCGGCATGCTTATCTTCATCGTTCTGTTGGCAAGACTACTGTTCTTTAGTGAATCCAAAGATAGGCTTGCATGGACGATGTTGCTGTTTCTGTTGATCAGCGGCATCACCACGGACATTTTTGAATCGCTGGGTTGCCTGCTGTTCTTCGGCGTCGCGGCGAAATCGCTCTGGCTGAACACGCAGGAGCAACGCTTCCGTTTGAATCCCCGCGTGATGATGAGCTTGCGGGACAGAAAGTCGACGCTATGACGGAGCAGTCGTAGCAGGACAAATAACGACGGCACGTGGAATTCCCGCTACGCCGGCTTGGGGGCAGTAGATGAAGGCGCAACGAAGCAGGCATTTCGGTCGGATTGGCATTGCAGTCGTAGGGTGCGTGGGCCTCGTCCTTGCGCTCGCGGGTGCACTGGCTATTCGCGCCTTTGCCGTACAGGCGCCGCCGCTCGTTGTTCTGGATGACCCGGCGCAAACGAACGAGAGATCGTACGTCGATCTGCCGTCATTCGCGGCATCGCGGGCTAACACCGGTGTGGCGATCCACGACATCGAGGATACGCGCCTGCTGGATGCGGTTAAAGATGTGGGCTTCTCGTTCATCCGCACGGATTTGTTCTGGGAGGCCGTGCAAGCGCCTGACGGCTGGCACTTCGAGAAATTCGACACGCTCGTCGCCAATCTCGCGCAGCGAAAGCTCGGCGCGCTCTTTATCCTCGGCTACAAGCACTATGTGTTCAGTCCGGACCAGCCGCCAACTACGACGAATCAGCTGAAAGCGTTCTACAGCTATGTTTCCGAGTCTGTACGTCGGTACAGCGGTGCCGACGTCAAATTCGAAGTGTGGAACGAAGAGAACGATGCGGTGTACTGGCTCGCCCCGCCGTCGCCGTCGGCATACCGCAATTTGCTGATAACGGCGGTGAAGGCGGCTCGGGCGGCCAACCCCAAGGCAATGATTGCCACGGGCGGCGTGCAGGAAATGGATCTGGGATTCGTGCAGTCAGTCGGTGACATTTCGAGCACAACGCTGCGCGGACCGGATGCAGTCAGTGTGCATGCGTACCGTCAGCAGTATCCGGAGACGGTATTTTCGGATTACCGGACACTGCGTAAAGATCTGGCGGGCTACAGGAATTCACCCGCAATCTGGACGACGGAATGGTCTTACCCGAGTTATGGCTATGTGTATGTCGCCAAAATTGGCGATGGCCATTCGCCCAGGGCGCTTGCGCTACAGGCCAAATATACCGTTCGGCGATTTCTGGTTGACTGGATCGCGGGTGTGGGACTCACAGCTTATTACGACATGCGCGATGACGGCAAAGATCCGATGAATCGCGAACACAATTTCGGCTTGCTGGATGCAAACAATAACAAGCTGCCGGCCTATAACGCATCGAAGTATCTGTTTTCATTTACGGCAAACATTGCCAGTGCAAAGTACTTTATCGACGAGAGCGGAAAATATGTCGTCCTGAAGTTAGCGACCACTACGGGCGCAAGCAAATATGTCGTGTGGGCCTATGGCGACCGAAATGTACTTAACTTGGACGCTTCGCATTTGCCTGAGCGTGCGACGATCACCGACATGTATGGACGAGTGTTAAAAGCGCCTGCGAATGGCGTGCTTGCAGTCCCCGAAACGCGTGGTCCGATCTTCGTCACTGTTTAAGCGGCAACGCCACCGTGCGATGTGGCAGAGAGTTTCTCGGCAGTTCCAGACAGGCCTATTCGAACGCTGGAAGCTGGTGTGTTAACGGGTTCACCTTCGTCTTTTATCGCGGGAAATGAAATGAGTTCATTCTACGGACAATCGGCAGTGGGTGTTTTTCCTGCCCAGAACGACGGGCTAACTGGCCTGTGGCGGAATATCGCCCGGCACAAGTTACTGTTCGCCGCCATTCTCGGCGCGTGTTGCCTTGCCGGCGGCATCTATATTTTGCTTGCCACGCCGCAATACCGGGCTGATGCATTGCTGCGCGTTCAAATTAAACCCGGTGCGTCGGTCAGCGCGCTCTCCGATGTGTCGGGAACGACGTCGGCAGACCAGTCCGCCGACGACGAGACCGATGTTCTCACGTCGCGCACCATCGTCGACGAAGCCATCGCGCAAACTGGTGCCGATATAAACGTGCAGACGGATAGTCACTTTCCGCTGATTGGGCGCTTCCTCGCATCCCGTCACGCGGCCGCCACCGAGCTGCAGCGTCCGTTCCTCGGATTGAGCGGCTATGCATGGGGCGGCGAGCAATTGAAACCCGCCATCTTCGAGATACCGGGCGCGGCCTTCGGCGACAAGTTTCGGGTGGTGACGGGTGAGGGAGGCAGTTGGACTTTGTATGACAAGGACAGCCATCAGCTGGCGCAAGGCCATGTTGGGGAGACAGTGCCGTTCCAGGTCACGACAGACGAAGGAAGTGGGCCCGGAAAAATAAAGATCGACGTTCTGCGCGCACGACCGGGCGTGGAATTTACCCTTTCCAGGGTGTCCACGCAAACAGCCTACGAGAACATCACCAGTCAGATGAAGACTACCGTATCGAGCCAGAACTCGTCGGTACGGGACTCGTCGATGCTGAGATTGAGCTATCAAACCAGCTCTCCGCTTGCCGCCCAGTCGATGGTCAACGCAATCGTGCAGGCGTTTATCAAACGCAATATCGACGACCGCGCGGCTCAGGCACGCATGAAACTGGAAACACTGCGGGCGCGCCTGCCTCAATTGCAGGCGGATATGCATGAGGCGGAAGACCGCTTTAGCGACTTCCGCACCCAGCATCAGGCGATCGATATGGAGCAGCAGGGCTCGGCGCTTATCACGAGCATGACTTCGCTTGCCGAGAGACAGCGGGCTTTGCGGCTCGAGTATGACGACAAGCGGCAGACATTCGGTCCGGATAGCCCCGTGATTCGAGGGCTGGTCCAGCAATTGGATCAGGTGAACCACGACATCGCGCAGAATACGGAAGCAACGAAGAATATGCCCGCCACGCAGCGTGAATATGTGCGGCTTTCCAGCGACGCCGGCATCAAGAAGCAGCTTTACATTGGTGTGCTCGCCAACGTGAACCAATTGGAAGTGGCGGCCGCGAGTACCGCATCCGGTGTGAGCGTCATGGATTGGGCCATTGCGTCGGAAAAGCCGTCCTGGCCGCGCAAGACGATCATTCTGCTCGGTTCGATCCTGGCCGGATTGTTTGGCGGCACGCTCGCCGTGCATCTCGTGTCGCTCAACCGTAAGGAACTCCGTACGCCGCAGGAAATTAACACGATCTCCGACTTGCCGCGTCTCGCCGTCGTGGCGCGCTCGAGAGCCCAGATTCGTGGCGATATCGATTCGCGAAGCCGTCGCGCCGAGCCGGTCAAGTTGCTGGCGGTGAGCAGTCCCGGAGATCCGAGTGTCGAAGCGTTGCGCGCATTGCCGAGCAGCGTGAGAACCTTGCTGGCTGGGAATGGCGACGGATCGACGAACAAGGTGGTGCTGTTTACCGGACCTACTCAAGGCGTAGGCAAGAGCTTTGTCTCGTCTAACTTCGCGTACCTGCTTTCGCAGACTGCGGCATCCGTTCTGCTGATAGACGGCGATATGCGGCAAGGCAAATTGAGCCATCTCTGGGAGGAAGAAGACAGGCCCGGACTGGCCGAGGTGCTCAAGGGAACTGCGCAGCTCGAGGATGCGATTGTGCGCAATGAAGGCAGCCATCTGTCCATTCTGGGCGCCGGTAATCCGTATCCTGCGAACCCTGCGGAGCTCCTCAGTAGTCCGGCGTTCCGGGATATGCTGACCACGCTTCGTGAGCGCTACGATTATGTGGTCATCGACTCGCCGCCGGTTCTGCCGGTGAGCGACGCCGTGTCGATCGCCGCTCAAGGTTGCGACTTGGTGCTGCTCGTGTCGCGTGCCGACTACACCGGTTCCCGCCAGGTCGAAGAAGCACTCCAGCGGCTAGCTAACGTCGGTGCAAAAGTGGGCGGCCATATTTTCAACGGTTTTCTTCCGTCGCGATACGGCGAACGTGATGACTATGCGCTAAACGGCGCCCGGCGCTATTAAGCGTATCCCGGACAGCAAGGAAAACAATGTCATTACGTGAGAAGGCGATTTCGGGAGCGAAGTGGTCGGCAGCATCAATGATCTCGATCGTCAGCGTCCAGTTTCTGCAGGTGGCAATACTCGCGCACCTGCTGAAACCGGGCGAGCTGGGTTTGGCGAGTATGGTTTCATTGGTGACGACGCTGGCCGATATGTTCCTCGATATGGGGTTGAGTACAGCGATTGTGCAGCGTAAGAATGTGGCGGCGAATGAGCTGACATCGCTGTACTGGCTCAATGTAATGTTCGGTGCGGTGCTTGGCGGACTTCTGCTGGCCGGCAGCGGCGTGGCGGCCTGGTTTTTCTCCGAGCCCGAACTGAAGACGCTGGTTGCCCTTGCCGCGCTGATGTTTTTCGTCTCACCTCATGGTTTGCTGTATCAATCGCTCATGGCGCGCGAGCTCATGTTCGACATGCTCTCGAAGATCGAGGTAGCGTCGAGCATGGTGTTATTCATCACGACGCTGGTGGCCGCGTTGCGCGGCTTTGGCGCTTACTCGCCGGTTATCGGTGCGTTGACTGCCGCGGTCTGCCGCGTGACGCTGCTCAATCTGAACGGGCGCAAACTGCATAAGCCAGGCTTGCGTTTCAGGTTGTCGGAGACGAGGTCGTATCTGAGCTTCGGTGTCTTCCAGGCCATGGACTCGATGGTGAATTACCTCAACGGTAATTTCGGCGGCATCGTGGCGGGCCGCGTACTCGGGGCGGCGACACTTGGCGGCTACAACCTGGCGCTCAACTGCGCGGTCAATTTTCCGGCGCGACTGAATCCGTTCTTTACGCGCGTGCTCTTTCCTGTCTTCTCGATCATTCAGGACGATACGGCAAAGCTTCGTCAAAACTACTACAAGCTGACGGGCTTTATCGCCATGTTCAACTTTCCGCTCGTGTTCGGGCTGATGGTCGTGGCGCCGGATTTTGTCGTGTGCATGTTCGGCGAAAAATGGCTCTGGGCGACGCCGGTATTGCGGGTGTTGTGCCTCGTGGGCGCGTTTCGTTGCCTCGGCAATCCGGTCGCCTCCTTGATGATGGCGACAGCGAACATTCGCGTGAGCTTCTGGTTCAACCTGATAAAAACGACGGTGATGTTGCCCGCCATCATTCTCGGTGCCTCTCTGGGCGGTGCGCTCGGCGTCGCGATTTCGCTGGTCACGGTCGAAGCGATCACGATCATGCCGATGTATCACTTCATGCTGAAGCGCGTGCTCGGTCCGAGCCTGGCAGAGTTCTTCAACGCCTGTTTTGTGCCGCTGAGAATGACGCTGCCCATGGTGGCAAGCGTGCTGGTCGCCTCGGAATTGCTTGACGCGTCGTCGACGGGGCACGTCCTCAGGCTGATCGCGGAAGTCACACTCGGTGCGGCGGTGTTCGGTGTGACGTTCCTGCTCGATCGATCGCTACTTTGTGCCGAGATCCGAGGGATTGTGCTTAAGATGGTCCGTAAAGCAGCGCTGCGGCACGGGCTGCAATAGTACGCGCTGCGCCTGAGCGTCGAACGCTTCGCGGGAAAACCGCAGCCGGAAAGAGGCAGTCAGTTCGGCGAGCGGATAGGTCTGCGCGGCAAAGATTCTTTCGACGAACGCGTCCTGATCGTGAACCGGAAACAGCAATTCCGCCGGCAGGTACGAGCCTAGTGCCGATACCTGTGAGGCCACGATCGGGCGGCCCGCCAGGATGGCCTCGATCATCACAAGCGGCACGCCTTCATAGCCCGAAGGCAACACGATTACATCGCTCGCTACGATGTAAGGCAGCACGTCGGATTGCGGACCGATGATCCTCACGCAACGAGACAGGACCTCGCTGGCTTGCACGGCTTGCAACAATTTCGCCGCGTCCGGGCCGTCACCTACGATCAGCACAAGCGAATTGATAAACCGATCCGGGTTGCGCTCAATGGCTGCGAGCAGGAAGTTCTGCCGCTTGTGCTGAAAGTGAATCCGGCCAATATGGGTGCAAATAAACTTTCCGCTTTGCGGCAAAGAAAGCAGGCTGCGCGCCGCGTCGCGGGTGAGTGCGGTATTGCTGAACTTGTCGTCGACGCAGTTTTCCAGAATCGCGGTAGGTGTTGCCGGCGCCAGTTTTACCAGTTTGCCGCGTAGATGGTCGTTGAGCGTGATGTACTGCTGCGGCAACTGGTAGAGCACGCGTTTGACCAGAAACTTGATACGCTCCGTCGCGGGCGCTCCCGCTCCCGCTTCGTCATCCACCAGCGGGATGTAGCTGACGGCGATTGTTCGGGTCAAGCGCGCGGCGATCAAGCCGGCGAGGGCGGATACGATTGTTCCCTGAGCGATCACGAGTTTCGATAGATGAAGCCCGCGCAGAAGCGCTGCGGTTCGCCATGTGGCCGACAGCAGTGCAAGAGGGTTGCGGTGAATCTGCTCTGAGGTAAACGGCAATGAAATGGCGGTGACCTGACGGTGCCGCCCGGCAATGTTTTTGGCAAACAGGGACATGGCTTCATTCCCGGTCGGCACGAGAATGTGCAGGCTGACAATGCCCGGGCACTTCACAAGGGCATGAATAAGCCGTTTGAGCATTTCCTCATGGCCGCCGTTGACGCCCGAATCGCAATAGATGCCTAACCTCACTGAAGCTCCCCTTAGGACGAAATGTGGCTTACGGATACACCGACCACCGTGGCCCCTGATTTGAAAAGCTGATAGAGCGTTGCAAGAGCAACGATCGCGTTATGCCCCGCGCCGGGATCGATCGATGACCTGCGAGAGCATCTCCGCGCTTGCACCCCAGCGATACTCGGCCGCGTGCGCAAGACCCCGTTCTATTAAAGTTTTTCTCAACTCGGGCGAGCGCAGTAGCGTGCGTAGCTGCTCCGCGATATCTTCTGACGAGTAGGGATCGCAATAGAGTGCGGCGTCCCCGCAGGTTTCCGGCAATGCGGCCGATCGGGCCACGATAACCGGGCAGCCGCTGCGCATCGCCTCGAGTGGCGGAATGCCGAATCCCTCATAGATCGACGGATAGACGAAACAGTGCGCGTGCTGATAAAGCGCCTTCAGCTTCTCGTCGCTGATATAGCCGACTGCTTTGACGTTCGGCGCGGCGTTCTGCACGTCCTGAACATTGCCGAACACGCTGGTGTTTTTCATCCCGACAATCACCAGATCGATCGTCGGGTCGTCGAGTTGACGAAAGGCCTCCAGTATCCGTCCGAAGTTCTTGGTCGGGTTCATGCTGCTCACCGCGAGCACGAAACGTTTCGACGTCAGGCCATGCTCGTGCAACACACTGGTATCGGGTACGGTTGCATCCAGATGATCCGCGCCAAGCGGAACGACACTGATTCGCGTTGCGGGTACTCCACAGTGATGAGCGAGACGCTGCCGCGAGAAGTTCGAATTGGTGACGACGCAACTTGAAGTGCGCGCAAGAATCCAGAACATCAACCGGTACCACGCGCGAAAACGCCACGAGAAGTGGGCCGGTGTATCGAACACCGCCGCGTCGTGCATGTAGATGACCTGATTGAAGCGAAAGATAGAAGCCGAGTTGCTGAGATTGACAATACGATGCCGGCCGGCGAAGAACGGCAGAACGAGCTGCTCCCAGAACACGCCCTTGCCGAATCCGACCTTGACGGTGTTCGTATTGCCGACGGACTGGAGCCCAGGCTGTGGCGGCACAACGACGGTGACTTCGCCGTTGTCGGGCAAATGGCCGAGCGCGGCGATCAGTTCGCGCGCCACACGTTGTACGCCGGTCGTCTTCTGCGTCGCGAAGCGACCGTTGTAGATGAACGTCGGGGTGGTCGAGGCCATATTCTTCACACCGTTGTCTCCCCGAAGGACGGGCTTAGCGATTGACTTCATAGGGAAGCGCGATGTCGGCAATCAAGGGCTCTTTAGTAGCGGGGCGCTCATCGGCGAGTCCGTAGAGCTGTTGCCATTCCCGAAAAATCGCGTCCATGGAAAAGCGCTCCACCGCGCGCTTTCTCGCTGCCGCGCCCATTTGCTGCCGCAGCGACCAGTTGTTACGCAGGAGGTCGAGATAGACGGCCATTTCCTCGGTGTTTGACGCGACAAAGCCGGTCACGCCGTGAATGACGACGTCGCGATTACCAACTACGTTGGTCACCACGGCGGGAATTCCTGCCACTTGCGCTTCGATCAGCGCGAGAGGCATGCCTTCCCAGCGGGAGGTCTGGACATAGACGTCGAGCTGGGACATCAGGTCCAATGCACGCTCGCGGGTGACCCAGCCGCTGCATGTCACGGCATCGCCCTGATAGGGCGCGGGCACGTCTTCCGCATTCCCGCCTATCCAGACAAAGCTGACGGCGGGATCGCGGAGTTCATTCGCCAGTTGAATGAATACCTCGTGGTTCTTCTGGAAGGACGCGCGCCCTGTCATGCCGATTACCACCCGGCCGTCGCTTCGTTTGCATTGAACAGGGATCTCACGAACGTCTACGCCGTTTTCGATCATGATTGCGGCGCGCGCATGAACGCGGCCCTTGATCTCGTGCAATTCGCTGCGCGAGCACGCGACGATCGTTCCGCCGATATAGTTGGCGAGGCGCTCGAAGCTCAAATACGCGAATTGCTTGGTGGCCGACACATCGCGCCGCAGGAAGGCGGGGCCGTGTGGCGAATAAAGTACTTTGGCGTGAGGGGATGCTATTTTGGCCGCCGCGCGCCCGAGCGCGCCTGCTTTCGACGAATGGAGATGGATGACTTCGGGATTGCGATCGCGCAGGTTCTGAACCAATGCGCGCAGGCTCGACCAGTCTTTCTTGACGTTGATCTCCCTGCACATCGAGACGTATGTCATCTTGACCTTTGGATGAAACAGACGCGCAAAATCTTTTGGGGTTTCCCGCCGTAATGAATAAATGACTGACACATTTGCGCCAGCCTCTGCTGCGCGATTGGAAAGCTCGACTAGCATCGACAGAACCCCCCCTCCGAAGGCTTCCGTGATATGAACGATGTCTTTCATGTGTCTGTTCCCGTGGGCGAGATTCTGGTATTCGTGATGAAATGATTCGGCTAAATGGATGCACCCCTGCGGTTTGATCTTGTCTTCACGGCGCCAATGACTCTGTGTGATGGCGCACACTTAAAATGCATAAATAGATAGGCGTACGAAGTGATTAAGAAGGCATTCTCAATATGGTAGGAATGAATTAGGTTCTATCCGCAAAAAGGAAGCGAATCAAAGCGCTCGAGTGGCGGAATTAACCTGAATTGACGATCCTTGACGATTCGAATCCGGCCGGACTCGAAATGAGAGAGATCGACATATAAAGGCGGGAAAGTTCGCTAATTGCGGAGATTTACGTCAAACGACAGCGCTCAATATCGAGCCGATTTTCTTTCTGGAATTGGCGAGCTATGCCGATGAGCACAGCAGACTTCATGGAGACTGTTCGACATGGAACACAAGCGGTGCAAGATCTGGCTGATCGACAGCGGTTGAGTCCCTGCGAGGCAACTCGTTGCGCTGTCGACCTTTACTACATTCAGGCGAAGCCGTGCGGATTGGTCGACTGCCACCGCCAGTGATCCGCGCACATCCTCTCGATCCCATATTCTGCGCGCCAGCCAATGACTTCCAGCGCCGCGGTGGGGTCCGCAAAACACGAAGCTACGTCGCCAGGGCGGCGAGCCACGATCTCGTAGGGCACGGGCCGGCCCGCGGCTTTCTCGAACGCCTTGACGACGTCGATCACGCTATACCCCTGGCCCGTGCCGAGATTCACGACGAAGCTCGCATCGCGCCTGACCAGCGCATCCAGTGCGGCCAGATGCCCGCGCGCGAGGTCCACAACGTGAATATAGTCGCGCACGCCGGTGCCGTCCGGCGTCTCGTAGTCGCCACCGAATACACGCAGCTTTTCCAGTTTGCCTACTGCGACCTGTGCCACATATGGCATCAGATTATTGGGGATACCGGCCGGGTCTTCTCCAATCAGGCCGCTCTCATGCGCGCCAACCGGGTTGAAATAGCGCAAGGTCGCAATTCGCCAGGAAGGATCCGCCACTTCCAGATCGCGCAAAACCTGCTCGGCGATCAGCTTCGACTGCCCATAAGGATTGGTGGCCGACAGCGGAAACGATTCGTCGATCGGCGAACTTTTCGGCACGCCGTACACTGTTGCGGAAGAACTGAACACGAACTGCTTCACCTTGCGATCGCGCATCACGCCAAGCAGCGCCAGCAGACTGCCGACGTTATTGCTGTAGTACTCGACAGGCTTGGCGACCGATTCGCCCACCGCCTTGAGCGCGGCAAAGTGGATCGCGCCGGTGATCGGGTGGGCGTCGAAAATGCGATTGAGCGCTGCTTCGTCGCGGGCGTCGGCTTCGTAAAAGGTCACGGGCTTGCCGGTGATCTTTTCTACGCGCCGCAGCGATTCGCGGTTGCTGTTCACGAGATTGTCGATTACCACGACGTCGTAACCGCCGTTCAGCAGTTCGACACATGTGTGCGAGCCGATAAATCCTGCACCGCCCGTTACCAGAATCGTACCCTTCGTGGTCATTCTGCTACTCCGTTAAAGTAAAACGCCCGTCATTTTTTGCACCAGGTCTTTATATGTTTCGACGACGACGCGTTCGTCGAACTCTTGCGCGACTTTCTGTCGACCGCGTTCTGCCATTGCGCGGCGCCCGGCACTGCTCATATCGAGCATTTGCGCCAGTTTCGCCGCGAGACTCTCTGCATTGCGCACTTCACACAGCAAGCCATTGACGCCGTCCGCCACCACTTCGCGGCAGCCGGGCACGTCCGTGGTCACAATCGGCCGGCCCATCGCGGAGGCTTCCATCAGTGTGCGAGGCACGCCTTCGCGATAGGACGGCAGGACGACGCAGTCCGCATCGGCGATAAAGGGCCGCACGTCATGTGCCTCGCCCAGGTACTCGATGATGCCTTCCTGCTCCCATGCGGCCACTTCTTCGCGTGTGATCGCGCTAGGGTTGTCGACGCCGACCGGCCCGAGCAACTGGAAGCGGGCCTGGGGATAGCGTTCACGCAGGCGCCGGGCGGCTTCGACATATTCGCCGACACCCTTGTCCCACAAAAGCCGCCCGATCAGCACGAACTTGAATTCCGCCCGCTCCGGCAGCGGCGTGAAGGCGAACTGCTCGAGATCGACGCCTTCGCCGTGCAGCAGACGCGCCCGCTCAGGATGCACCAACAAATTCTGCTCGACAAACGCAGCCTGGTCGTCGCGGTTCAGAAACCAGATTTCGCGTGGGAAACGGAACGCGAAACGGTACAGTTTCTTGGCGACCTGCGCCGCGCGACTTTGCTGGATGAACACGTAGCCGAGCCCGGTGGTCACCGCCACCGACTGCACGCCCGCCAGTTTCGCGGCGATCGAGCCGTAAATGTTCGGTTTGATCGTGTAGTGGAACACGACGTGCGGGCGGATGCTTCGATACAAACGATACAACGCCAAAAGCGTGCGCAGGTCTTCGCGCGGACTGGTGCCCTTGGACGCCACCGGCAGCTCGATGCAGCGGCAGCCCATCGCCGTGAGCAGCTTGAACGTGCGGTCGTGCGGCGCGAGCACCGTGACGTCGACACCGCGCCCGACCAGCATGCGGATCAGCCCTTGCCGGTACGTATAGATTGCCCAGGCGGTGTTACAGACCAGTGTAATGCGCAGTGCGGGCGTCGATTTCAGGGCAGGCTTCATGCGGGAACGGGCTCGACGGTGGGTGACGGGATGAATGGCATCAATGGCATTAATGACATCAATGGCTCGCGCGCGGTGCGAGCAGCCTGCGCTTGACCTGCTGCAAGGCGCGATAGGGCGTCACCAGGTGCAGCAGATTTTTGGCGAGGCCCAGCCAGTCGTACGGGTTGGCGGCGTTGAAGTAGCGTAGTTGCAGCCGCAGCGTCGAGCTGACCTGGCGACGCCGTTTGGTGGCGCTAATACCTCCTTCGTTCAATTCGTAATAGAGCCCGAGTTCCGGCAGATTCGCACAGTCGTAGCGTTCCATCAGGCGTACGAACAGGTCGAGATCTTCGGCGCTAGGATATGTCGCGCGATAGTTGCCGACCGCACGGACCGCATCGATGCGCAGCATCATCGACGGGTGCGCGAGGCACGACCGGAAGAAGCGCAGACGCCGGATCTGCTCCGGCTCGGCGGGCGGCGTCAGCATGAACAGCGGTTTGCCTTCACGCGTGACGACCTGTGTCCACATGCCGAGGCCGGCCACTTGCGGATGCGATTCCATGAACGCGCGTTGCCGGGCGAGCCGCTGCGGCACGCTGCGGTCGCCCGCGTCGATGCGGGCGGCATAGCGAAAACCGCGCTGCGCGAGCGCGTCGATGCCGGTCTGCAGCGCACGTTCGATGCCGCCGTTCTGCGGCATACGCAACACGTCGATCTTCATGTTGGCGAGTGCCGGGGCGACGATCGGCGGCGTGCTGCCGTCGTCGACGATCAGGACATGGACCAGCGTGCTTTCGCTGAACGAGGCCAGCGTCAGATCGACGTCGGCCTGGCCGTTGTACGCGGGCATCAGGACGGCGACGTCGTCGAGGGAACACTGCCCGGCGGCGGATGAATTCGTCATGGGCGCAATTTGAAACGAATGTAATAAAGATTAACCGACGCGGCAGCGAGATAGCCGGCGGCGAGACCCACCAGCGCGCCGTAAGCGCCCAGCCGCGGAATCGCCAGCAGATTGACGACAAACGCGACGGCCAGCGCCAGTAGCCATTTGGAGAGCAAGACGAACTTGGCCTGATATTTCAGCACGATCAGATTGCCGATCGCTTCGATGCCGGCCGGTACGGAAAGCCACACAGCCCAGCGGAAAATCTCTATCGCGCCTTCAAAATCCGGTCCGAACACGCGGCGGATGATGAAGCCGGCCAGCAGATCCAGCACGAGCGCACCGCTCACCATCAGCGCGGCGGTCATGGCCGTGAGCCGCCACACGTTGCGGCGCAACTGCGCGGCGTCCTGCACGCGGTAGACAAAGGCGGGCGCGATCGTCTGCGCGAGCATCAGCGCGAGCGTGATCCAGTTTTCGTTCAACTGCTGCGCGGCGGAATAGCGCCCGAGGTCGGCGAAGGATATCGCCCGTTCGAGCATCAGTCTGTCCAGTTTCAGGAACAGATACATACAGATCAGGCCGAGCCAGAATACCGTGCCCGCGGTCGCGAAGTGCCTGAAGAGCGAGCGATCGAGTCGCCAGCCAAGCTGGCCGCCGTGCCGGCGCATGTAATAGATCAGCAGAACCGCGCCGATCACTGCCGATTCGGCCGCCCACAGCCAGCCAAAGCGCGCGGGCGTGGCCGCCGCACGCACCAGCAGATAGACGAAACCGGCCTTCAGCACCGCGGTGCTCATGCTGGTGAGCAACTGCGGCTTGCTGTACGTCATGCTTTGCAGCCACGCGTTGATCACGCCGACGAACGGCTCGCGAAACAGCATGGTGACCGCGAGACCGGCGAGCATGGCGCCCACCAGCGGGTCGAAGAAGTGCAGGGCGATGCAGAGCCACGTGAGCAGCAGCGCCGCGACCGAAACCGAGAAACGCAGCGCGAAGGCGCTGCCGAGCACCGTGCCCAATTCGGCTGGCGGACGGTTGACGATAGTGGGAACCAGGATCTCCGCGCCGCACACCCAGGTGATCGGCGAAAGCACCAGCAGCAGCGTGTTCGCGTACTGCCACTTGCCGAAGGTGTCCGGCCCGAAGTAGCGCGCCAGCATGCCGCTGATCACGATCGCCACGCCGATCTGAGTGAGCCGTTCCAGCCCGAGCCAGACGATATTGGCAAAGGCGCGCGTGACGTCGGGATTGGCGAAGCGCTTGAGCGTCAGCATCCGGTGGACACTCGCCCATGCGGTTGCGCGCATTGCACCGGTTGCCCGTCTCGTGCCGGAGACCCAACGTGCGCCAGGGCACGATATGTAACAGGCAACCTGGCCGGCAGTCGCGGCAACATTGCAAAAGCAGGGCGTCTAAGCATTAGAATGAGTGTCTATTAGGGCATGTCCGAAAGGCGCAATTATAAGTTGGAACCGGATCGCTTCCGGCCAGCGCGCATCGTTCGGTTTCACAGGTAGTTTTACCGATCCCTCGGCGATGTGCCGGTCAAAATTTTCCATTGCACGCAAGTGAGCCAACATGATCTCCAAATCCATTTTCAAGGCGTATGACATTCGCGGCGTAATCGGCAAGACGCTGGACGCTGATGCAGCGCGTTCGATCGGCCGCGCCTTCGGCAGCGAAGTGCGGGCGCAAGGCGGCGACGCGGTGGTGGTTGCGCGTGACGGACGCCTGTCGGGTCCCGAGCTGGTTCAGGCGCTGTCGGACGGACTGCGTGCGGCCGGTGTCGACGTGGTCAACGTCGGCATGGTGCCGACGCCGGTCGGCTACTTCGCGGCCAGCGTGCCGTTGCAGCTCGACGGCGGCGAGCGCCGCGTCGATTCGTGCATCGTCGTGACGGGCAGCCACAATCCGCCCGACTACAACGGCTTCAAGATGGTTCTGCGCGGTGCGGCCATTTACGGCGAGCAGATCCTCGCGCTGCATCAGCGTATCGTCGACGAAAACTTTTCTGACGGTAGCGGCACGTACACCGAGTACGACATCGCCGACGCCTATCTGGATCGCATCACGAGCGACATCAAGCTCGCCCGCCCGATCAAGATCGTGGTCGACACCGGCAACGGCGTGGCCGGCGGCCTCGCGCCGAAGCTCTTCAAGAAGTTCGGCTGCGAACTGGTCGAACTGTTCACCGAGATCGACGGCAACTTCCCGAACCATCACCCGGACCCGGCTCACCCCGAGAACCTGCAGGACGTGATCCGCGCGCTGAAGGAAACGGACGCTGAAATCGGTTTCGCGTTCGACGGCGACGGCGACCGCCTCGGCGTTGTCACCAAAGACGGCCAGATCATTTACCCGGACCGCCAGCTGATGCTGTTCGCTGAAGAAGTGCTGTCGCGCAACAAGGGTGCACAGATCATTTACGACGTGAAGTGCACGCGCAATCTTGCGAAATGGGTCAAGGATAAGGGCGGCGAACCGCTGATGTGGAAGACCGGGCACTCGCTGGTGAAGGCCAAGCTGCGCGAAACCGGCGCGCCGCTGGCCGGCGAAATGAGCGGCCACGTGTTCTTCAAGGACCGCTGGTACGGATTTGACGACGGCCTGTACACGGGCGCGCGTCTGCTGGAAATCCTCACGCGGGTGGCCGACCCGAGCAAGCTGCTGAACTCGCTGCCGAACTCGAATTCCACGCCGGAATTGCAGTTGAAGCTCGAAGAAGGCGAAAACTTCGAGCTAATCGCGCGGTTGCAGCAAAACGCCACGTTCACCGGCGCGGACGACGTCGTGAAGATCGACGGCCTGCGTGTCGAGTATCCGGACGGCTTTGGCCTCGCGCGTTCGTCGAACACCACGCCGGTGGTGGTGATGCGTTTCGAAGCGGATAGCGATGAAGCGCTCAGGCGTATCCAGGAAGACTTCCGCCGCGTGATCATGGCTGAGAAGCCGGACGCGAAGCTGCCGTTTTAAGAGCTTCAGCGGCGGCGCGGTTCTTCGTGAATCGCGGCCGCTGTCGAACGCGGCGCGGGTTTCACTTACCGCGCCGCGTTTTTTCATGCCATTTAGCTCTATCGCGATAGAATTGCGGTCCTTTCACCGATTTTTCGGGCCGGATAGCCGGTTTTCCCACACTTGAGCGTGCAAAAGATACTAATCGTGAGGGTGTCGTCATTGGGCGACGTCGTTCACAACATGCCGGTGATCGCCGATATTCGACGCCGCCATCCCGAGGCGCAGATCGACTGGCTGGTCGAGGAAAGCTTCGTGGGGCTCGTAGAGCTCGTCAGCGGCGTGCGGCGGGCGATTCCCGTGTCGCTGCGGCGCTGGCGCAAACGCATTCTCTCGGTCGACAACTGGCGTGAGATCGGTGCGTTTCGCCGCGCGCTCGCGGCTGAGAATTACGATCTCGTGATCGACTGCCAGGGGCTCATCAAGACCGCGTGGGTCGCGAGCATGGCGCGCGGACCGCTGGTCGGCCTTGCCAACCGCACCGACGGCGCGGGCTTCGAATGGCCGGTGCGCTTCTTCTACGACAAGCGCGTGCCGATCGAGCCGCGTACCCATGTGGTCGAGCGGACGCGTCAACTGGTGGCTGCGGCGCTGGACGACCCGCAGCCGCAGCCCACCGACGACATCGATTTCGGCATCGACACCGGGCGCGCGGCACTGGCCTTGTCGGAGGCGAATCTGAACCTGCCGGTGCCTTATGTGGTGTTCGTGCACGCCACCTCGCGCGCCGACAAGCAGTGGCCCGACACCGCGTGGATCGAACTTGGCCAGTCTCTGGTGCGGCGCGGTGCGTCGATCGTGCTGCCGTGGGGCAGCGAGGAAGAGCGCGCCACCAGCGAGCGTCTGGCGAAGGAATTCGGCGGCGCGGCCATTGTTCCGCCCAGGCTGTCGCTGCCGGCCGTGGTCGGGCTGATTGAAGGCGCCGCCGCCACAGTCGGCGTTGACACAGGTCTAGTGCACATCGCGGCGGCGCTGAAGCGGCCGACGGTCGAGTTGTACAATTTCGCCACCGCGTGGCGTACCGGCGGTTACTGGTCGCCGAACGTCGTTAACCTCGGCACGGCCGGCAAGCCGCCCACGCTGCAGGAAGTCAAGTCCGCGCTGGCCGGTTTCGGCCTGCTGTAATGCTGTAACGCGGCGTGCTTCGCCTTACGCGGCATCCGTTTTCAAGGGCGACCATGAACGAAACCCAGATCATCGAAGTAGCGAACGCAGACTGGCACGGGCGCAACCTGTCCGTGCCGCGCGAGACGCTGCTAGCCGGCGTGGAACGCGGCAAAGTGCTGTATTTCCCGAATTTGCGCTTTGCCATTGAAGGCGGCGAACAGGCCCTGCTCGATCCCGCACTGGCCGATCCGAGCCGCAAGAACATCAGTCTCGAGCCGAATGGCGGCGCCTTGCACGGCGTGGCCGGTGACGCAGTCACGCAATCCGCGGTGCGCGCATTGATCGCGCGTTATCAGTCCAATGCGCGCACGCTCGTCGACGGGCTGTTCCCGGAATACAACGGCAAGTTGCGCGTCGCGCCAACGAGCTTGCGGCTGCATCAGGTGCAAGGGCGCGAGACCTCATGGCGTAAGGACGATAGCCGATTGCACGTTGACGCATTTCCGTCGCGGCCGAATTACGGTGAGCGCATTCTGCGCGTGTTCACCAACGTCAATCCGCATGGTGAGCCGCGCGTATGGCGTGTCGGCGAGCCGTTCGAGGACATGGCCAAACGCTTCCTGCCGCGCATCAAGCCGCAAATGCCGGGTTCGGCGTGGCTGCTGAATCTGCTGCACGTCACCAAATCGCCGCGTAGCGAATATGACCATCTGATGCTCAATCTGCACGACAGCATGAAGGCCGACCTCGACTATCAGAAGTCGAGCCCGCAGGAGACTATGCCGTTTCCGCCGGGTAGCGTGTGGGTATGTTTCTCCGACCACACTTCGCATGCCGTGATGTCCGGGCAGTTCATGCTGGAGCAGACCTTTTTCCTGCCGGTCAAGGCAATGGCGCAGCCGGAATGCGCGCCGCTCGGCATTCTCGAGCGCCTGAAGGGCAGGGCGCTGGTTTGAGCGCCGCTGTCGTTGTCGCTCGTACTTTGAGACTCGCACTTGAAGTCGGATTCGCGCTTGCGCGTGCGGAGTGCCGATGCTGAGGGCGATTTATAACGCGCTCTGGTGGATCGTCGCGCCGCTTGCCGTGCTGCGCCTGCTGATTCGTTCGCGCAAGGAGCGCGGCTATCGCGAGCATATCGCCGAGCGTTTCGGCTATGCGCGCGGCCGGTTGCCGGAAGACAATGCGCCTCTGATCTGGGTACATGCGGTGTCGGTGGGCGAGACGCGCGCCGCGCAGCCGCTGATCGACGCGTTGCTCAAGGCGCGTCCCGACGCACGAATTCTTCTGACCCATATGACGCCGAGTGGCCGCGCCACCGGCGAGCAGATTTTCGGCGACCGCGTGTTGCGCAGCTATCTGCCGTATGACATGCCGCATGCGGTGCAGCGATTTTTGCGGACGTGGCGGCCGTCGCTTGGGCTGGTCATGGAAACCGAAGTGTGGCCCACGCTGATCGACCAATGCCGTCGCGCGGATGTGCCGCTCGTGCTGACCAATGCGCGGATGTCGGCGCGCTCGTACAAGCGCGCGGCCAGGTTCGGCCATGCGACCAAAGACGTGTTCGGCGGCTTTGCGCGCGTGCTTGCGCAGAGCCCGGCGGATGCGGAGCGGCTCACCGCACTCGGTGCCCGTAACGTCGCGGTGCTGGGCAATCTGAAGTTCGATATGAGTACGCCGCCGGAACTGGCGGCGCGTGGCCATGCATGGCGTGCGGCGATCGGCACGCGGCCCGTGTGGGTCGCGGCGAGTACGCGTGAAGGCGAAGAGGAACTGGTGCTGCAGGCGTTCGCCGCGTTGGGCATCGACAATGCATTGCTGATCCTGGTGCCGCGTCATCCGCAACGGTTCAACGAAGTGGCGGGGTTGGTCGAAAAGGCCGGTCTGCGACTTGAGCGGCGTTCGACGTGGGCGCCCGCGGCGACCGTGGCATCGGCGGCCGCGACCGCCAGCGGCGGCGCGCCTGCTTTGCCTTCAGACGTGAACGTGCTGCTTGGCGATTCGATGGGCGAGTTGGGCGCCTACTATGCCGCTTCGGACCTGGCGTTTATCGGTGGGAGTTTGTTGCCGCTGGGCGGGCAGAATCTGATTGAGGCCTGTGCGGTCGGGGTGCCGGTGCTGATTGGGCCACACGTGTTCAACTTCACGCAAGCCACGGCGGATGCCGTCGCCGCGGGTGCTGCGGTCCAGGTGCAAGATCCGGCCGATCTGGCGCGGGCGCTGCGCGAACTGTTCAGCGACAAGGCGCGACGGCTGGCAATGGGCGGCGCGGCCTCGGCGTTTGCCGCGCGCCACCGTGGCGCGACCGCGCGCACAGTCGATGTGTTGATGGCGTTGTTGCCGGAATGACGGGAGGCGCGAATGCGCCTTTTTAGGCCTTCAATAAGCCCTTCTTCTCGATAAACTTCACCACCACATCCAGTCCGTCGAGCGCCTTCAGATTGCACATCACGAAGGGGCGCTCGCCGCGCATTTTCTTCGCGTCCGAGGCCATCACCTCCAGATTCGCGCCGACCATCGGCGCGAGATCGGTCTTGTTGATGATCAGCAGATCCGACTTCGTGATGCCTGGGCCGCCTTTGCGCGGAATCTTCTCGCCACCGGCCACGTCGATCACGTAAATCGTCAGGTCCGACAATTCCGGGCTAAACGTCGCCGCGAGATTGTCGCCGCCCGATTCGATGAACACGATGTCCGCGTCGGGAAAACGCGTCAGCATCCGGTCGACCGCTTCGAGATTGATCGAGGCATCTTCACGAATCGCCGTATGCGGGCAACCGCCCGTTTCCACGCCCATGATCCGTTCCGCCGGCAATGCGCCCGCCACGGTCAATAGACGCTGATCTTCTTTCGTATAGATGTCGTTGGTGATCGCGACGAGGTCGTACTGCTCGCGCATCGCCTTGCAGAGCATTTCGAGCAGAGTGGTCTTGCCCGAGCCGACCGGTCCGCCGACGCCGACGCGCAGCGGCGGCAGTTTCTTCGTGCGAACGGATGAGTGAGCGGCGTGATGAGGTGCGTTCATGATGGATCGTTTTATGAGCGAAAAAGCCGCGAATACTGCGACTCGTGACGCGCCGACAGAATGCCCAGTTGCGGCGCGAAGGTGTTGATGTTGTCGGGTGAGGTGGCCAATGCGCGCGTGACGGCGGCGTCGATCGGCTCACGTAACGCGACGATGATGCGTTGCCCCGCGAGTTGGCCGAGCGGCACCGCTTTCAGTGCGGCGGCCGCCTGGTTTTCCACCCAACTGAAGGCGTAGGCGGCAAGTGCGGCGTCCGGCGCTGCGTCGTGGGCGAACGCGGCGAAGGCGAAAGCCGTGGGCTGGGCGAGAGGCTTGAGCGACGCCAGCGTAGCGCGCCGTTCGGCATCGCCCCATTCCAGCGACACGCACAACTGCCGCAGCGACCAACCCATCTGTTCCGTTTCACGCCTGAGCTCGGCGGACTCGCGGCTCGCCAGGAATTCGCTGTTGGCTTCTCTCAGGCCGTCGGCGTCGTGGGCGCGCCAGCGTTCCATCTGATGCGCGAGGAACGGGAGCTCGCCGCGCGCGAGTACGTCGGTCAAGCCGCTCGCGATCCAGTCGCGTGCCGAATCGGCGTCGGTGATGAGTTGCGCTTCGATCGCGGCTTCCAGACCCTGCGAGTAGCTGAACGCGCCGATCGGCAGCGCCGGCGAGGCCAGATGCAACAGCGCCGTGAGTTCAGCGATGCGCATGGTGATGATGATGCCCGTGGCCGCACGATTCGTCGTGGACGTGATCGTCGTGGCTATGGTCATGGCCGTGCTCGTGACCGTGCTCATGCGAGTGGCCGTGCGCTTGATCATGATCGTGCGAGTGCTCATGGCCATGATGTTCGCCGAACACCTGCTGCGCGAGCGCATAGTCTTCCGCGAAGGTTTCGTCGTGGCCATGCTTGTGACCGCCGCCATACGCGCCCGATTCCGGCTGGAACGGCATCGACACCTGGTCCACGCTTGCGCCGATGCGCTTCAGCATATCGGCGAGCACCGGATCGTATTCGAGCTTCAGATAATCCGCGCCGACTTCAACGGGCGTATGGCGATTGCCGAGGTGATACGCGGCGCGCGTCAGCGTCAACACATCTTTCGCGCGCGCGACCAGCACCGCTTCGGGCGCGGCGACGATACGCACCAGAGCGCCGTCGTCAGCGACCAGCACATCGCCGTCGCGCAGCACCGTGCCGCGTGGCAGCAGCAGCGCGACTTCTTCGCCGTTATCGAGTGTGGCCGCAAGACGGCTCTTACGACGGTCGTCGAAGGTGAGCGTCAAGGTCGGCGCGCGTTTCACCAGCACAGGTGCCAGTTTCAGATGCGGCGCGATCAGTTTGTCGAGAGTGCGCATGCTTAGAACAGGAAGTAGCGTTGTGCCATCGGCAGCACCGTGGCGGGCTCGCAAGTCAGCAACTGACCATCGGCGATCACCTGATACGTTTCCGGATCGACGCTGATCGACGGGCGCCACGCGTTGTGAATCATGTCGGCCTTCGTGATGTTGCGGCAGTTCTTTACGGCAACGATACGCTTGTTCAGGCCATAACGTTCGCCCACGCCCGCATCCGCTGCCATCTGCGAAACGAAGGTCAGGGAAGTGCGGCCCAGTGCACCGCCACGCGTGGCGAACATCTCGCGATAGTGGACCGGTTGCGGCGTCGGGATCGATGCGTTCGGGTCGCCCATCTGCGCCATTGCGATCATGCCGCCCTTCAGGATCAGCGACGGTTTGATGCCGAAAAACGCGGGCTCCCAGAACACCAGATCGGCCCACTTGCCCGGCTCGATCGAGCCGACCTCGTGCGAGATGCCGTGCGTGATGGCCGGGTTGATCGTGTACTTGGCGACGTAACGCTTCGCGCGGAAATTGTCGTGGCGCGCGTTGTCTTCAGGCAGCGCGCCGCGTTGCACTTTCATCTTGTGCGCGGTTTGCCACGTACGGATGATCACTTCGCCCACGCGCCCCATCGCCTGCGAATCCGACGACAGCATCGACAACGCGCCGAGGTCATGCAGGATGTCTTCGGCAGCAATGGTCTCGCGACGAATGCGCGACTCGGCAAACGCGATATCTTCCGCAATCGACGGATCCAGATGGTGGCACACCATCAGCATGTCGAGATGTTCTTCGAGCGTGTTGACGGTATACGGGCGCGTCGGATTGGTGGACGAGGGCAGCACGTTCGCTTCGCCACACACCTTGATGATGTCCGGCGCATGGCCGCCGCCCGCGCCTTCGGTGTGATACGTGTGAATCGTGCGGCCCTTGAACGCGGCCACGGTCGCTTCCACGAAACCTGCTTCGTTTAGCGTATCGGTGTGGATCGCAACCTGCGTGTCGGTGTCGTCGGCGACGGACAGACAGTTGTCGATCGCGGCAGGCGTCGTGCCCCAGTCTTCGTGCAGCTTCAAACCGATCGCGCCGGCGGCGATCTGCTCCAGCGCCGGTTGCGGCTGGCTCACATTGCCCTTGCCGAGAAAGCCGAGATTCATCGGATAGCCATCGGCTGCCTGCAACATGCGTTCGAGATGCCACGGACCCGGCGTGCAGGTTGTCGCGTTCGTGCCCGTAGCCGGACCCGTGCCGCCACCGAGCATCGTCGTCACGCCGCTCGCGAGCGCCTCTTCGATCTGCTGCGGACTGATGAAGTGAATGTGTGTATCGATGCCGCCCGCCGTCACGATCAAACCTTCGCCAGCGATCACCTCGGTGGACGCGCCGATCGCGATCGTCACGTTCGGCTGGATATCGGGGTTGCCCGCTTTGCCGATTGCGGCGATGCGGCCGTTCTTGATGCCGATGTCGGCCTTGACGATGCCCCAGTGATCGAGAATCACCGCATTCGTCACGACCGTGTCGACTACCTCGGCATGCACGCGTTGCGACTGGCCCATGCCGTCGCGAATTACTTTGCCGCCGCCGAATTTCACTTCTTCGCCATAGGTCGTGAAGTCGCGTTCGACTTCGATCAGCAACTCGGTATCGGCGAGGCGCACACGGTCGCCGGTCGTGGGGCCGAACATTTCCGCGTATGCGCGGCGGCCAATGCGTAATGTCATGGTGTGGGTCCGGAGATGAGCAAGGTGGCCAGAGCAGGTGCCTGAAGAGGCATCAGAGCTTGCCCATGACCTTGCCGTTGAAGCCGTAGACGATGCGCTCGCCCGCCAGTTCGACCAGTTCGACGGTGCGCTCCTGGCCGGGCTCGAAGCGCACGGCGGTGCCTGCCGCGATGTTCAGGCGGAAGCCGCGTGCCGTTTCGCGATCGAAGGAGAGCGCTTCGTTCACTTCGTAGAAGTGATAGTGCGAGCCGATCTGCACCGGCCGGTCGCCGGTATTCGACACGACCACCGTGACGGTCGCGCGGCCCGCGTTAAGTTCGTGTTCGCCGTCGTCGATGAGGAGTTCGCCGGGAATCATGAGGCTGCCTTTACGGGGTACGGAGGTACGGGTTACGGGATCGGATGGTGCACGGTGACGAGCTTGGTGCCGTCGGGGAAAGTGGCTTCGACCTGGATATCGGGGATCATTTCAGCCACGCCTTCCATCACATCGGCGCGCGTCAGCAGCGTGGTGCCGTAGTGCATGACCTCGGCGACCGTTTTGCCGTCACGGGCCGCTTCCATCAGCGCGGCGGTGATGAACGCGACCGCCTCTGGATAATTCAGTTTGAGGCCGCGGGCGCGGCGCCGTTCGGCGAGTAGCGCGGCGGTGAAGATCAGCAGCTTGTCCTTCTCGCGAGGTGTCAGCTTCATTGAATGTGTGCGGTGGGTTGCGCCGGTTCCGAGCTGGGCCGGCTGCGACAATGATAGGCGCTGCGCGCCATGGCTGCGATCGCATGCTGTGCACGGGATGAAGCCACGACGAGTGCAATGCCGGATAAGCCAGCTACGGTATCAACTTTGGCTAACGACGCGCTTACAGATCGGCCGGCAGCGGCGCGCCGAACCACTTCTTCGACATGGCATTGAGCGTGCCGTCCTGCTTCGCTTGCGCGATTGCCGCGTTGACCTTCTGCTGCAGGCGCGGCTCGTTCTTGTTCATGCCGACAAAGCACGGTGAATTCTTGATGACGAACTTCGGCTCCGGGCGCCGCGGCGGATTTTTCGCGAGAATCGCCGCGGCGACGATATTGCCGGCGGCGATCAATTGCACCTGCCCCGAGAGGAAGGCGGCGATGGTCGCGTTGTTATCTTCGAAGCGCTTGATGGTCGCATTCGGCGCCATTTGCGTGAGACCGATTTCCTCGAGCGCGCCGCGCGTGGCGCCGACCGTCTTGCCGGTGAGGTCGGCCGGGCCGGTGACCTTGATGTCGGCGGGACCGAACACGCCCTGGTAGTAAGGCGCATAGGCGGTCGAAAAATCGATGACCTTGTCGCGTTCAGGCGTTTTACCGAGCGACGAAATCACCAGATCGACCTTGCCCGTTTGCAGATAAGGAATGCGGTTCGCGCTGTTGACCGGCACGAGTTCGAGCTTCACGTTCATCGACTTCGCCAGCAGCGCGGCGGTATCGATGTCATAGCCTTGCGGCTTCATGTCCGGGCCGACCGAACCGAACGGCGGGTAGTCTTCCGGCACAGCGACTTTCAGCACGCCTGCCTTGGCGATATTGTCGAGCGTATCCGCCTGAGCGATGGGCGCATGGATGGCGAGGACGGGCGAGAGCAGCAGTGCGGCGAGCCAGGCGCGACGCGCGGGACGAAGAATCGGTCGAGTCATGTCAGGTGAGCGGTGGTGGTGAAAGCGGTCGGCTGCCGTCAGGGTGCGGCAGCATCGTGGGGAATTTCGACGCAAGGTATGTGCCATGCCGGTGCGACAGGCACGGGCGGGGCAATTATCGAGTTTGCGCACACCGGTGGGGCATTGTCGATCCCCAATCTGGTGCGCGAATGGCTTTGCGGCGATTGAGCGTCAAAGCTGCGCCGCTATGAGATATCGACTTCGCGCGGGCATGCGCGGCGTTGCAACTCCTGCCGCACGGTCTCGATCACACTGGTCCAATCGCCCGGCGTGCGCTGGCGGAACAATCGCATTGACGGATACCAGGGGCTGTCGGTCCGGTCTATCAACCACCGCCAGTCCGCGCATGTGGGAATGAGCATCCATACGGGCAAGCCTGCCGCTCCGGCGAGATGCGCCACGGATGTGTCCACCGTAATCAGCAAGTCGAGCGTTTCGAGTATCGCGAGCGTGTCGGTGAAGTCGTTGATTTGCGGTCCGAGCGTCCGCAACTCAAATTCGAGGGCCAGGGATTCGCTCTGCCGCTCGAGCGCGCCCTTTTGCAGCGAATGCCAGATCACGTCCGGAACGGAAAAGAGCGGCTTCAGCAAGTCCAGCGAAATGGACCGGTAACGATCGAGGCCATGCGTGGGACTGCCGGCCCACACCACACCGACACGCAGTTGCGCGGGATGCCGCTTTGGCGAAATCGCATCGATGCGGGTTTGCCACTGCTGTCGCTTGTGTTTCGTGCCTCTGAGATAAGGCATCGCGACGGGAAGCATCGACATGCTCAGATGCATGTACTCCGGCATCCGCAGCATGCGGCACCAGTAGTGGTAGTGCGCCGATGGCCGCGTCACGTAGACGTCGCGCACACCCGCGGCGCAGGCTGCAATTTCCGCAAGCGGGCCGTGAATCCAGACGTCGACGTTTGCGCCTCGTCGATGAAGCCAATCCGCGCATCGCAGAAACTGCAATTCGTCTCCCAGACCTTGCTCGCCAACCAGCAGGAAGTCGCATCCGGCGACACTTTCCCCTTTCCACAAAGGGACACCCGGGACCGCCGCGTCCTCGTTTTCTGCGAGCTTGTCCAGCCACTTGTATCGTTTCCATCCCTCTGCGAAATCGCCGAAACGCAGCAGCGTGGTGGCCAGGTTGTATTGCATGGCCGCGTTGTCGGGCATGAGCCGCGCCGCTTCGATCGAGTGGGTTCGCATCTGCTGAAAATCACCGAGCATGCTGAGCGCGAAAGTTGCATTGTGATGCAGCCAGGCATTCGCCGGATCCAGACGAAGACCTTGGTTTGCCACAGCGAGTGCGTCTTCAGGTCGATCAACGCAATTCAGCGCGAATGAGAGTTCCTTGAGTGCGGTGGCGTCGTCAGCAAAGTACTCGCGCATCTGCGAGACGACGGTGCCGATGAGATCGGCACGCCCCGCCTTGCCTAACGCTTGTATAAGCTTGGCGCCGTCTGCCGCGCGGGTTGGATCGATGGCCCATGCGCGTAACCAGTAATTTGCGGCATCGTCGTGACGTCCTGACTGTTGGCTGATTGACGCGAGCGAGCGCAAGGCGTGAAGCGAGCGGGGTTCGATCTCCAGCGACTTCGCGTAATACGTCATGGCCTCGTCGAGGCGTTTAGACGAACGCAGGCAGTCCGCGAGATTCGCGTAGATGGTGGCGCGTCTGTCCGCGAAAGCCAGCGCGCGATGGAAAAAGGCTTCGGCCGCAATCGGGTCGCCGGTCAACGCGGCAAGCAAGCCACGTTGTTCCCATAAGTCGGCGCGCTGCGGAGCCACATGCAAGGCGCGGTCGAAGAATTTGCTGGCCTCGTCGAGCTGTCCGTTTTCGAAAGAGGCTATGCCGGCATGATGCAGCGCTTGCAAATGGCGTGGTTGCCGTTTGAGGATCTGTTCATACTCGTAGATTGCTTCAGGCAGGCGGCGCGCGCGGAAGTGAGCGTCCGCGCGCGCCATGCATGCGTCAATGCTCGCCGGGGCGGCCGGGCGATTGACTGACGGGATGCTGTTGTTCATAAGAGGTGCTGTCTGCCAACAGGGAGTGGATGCAGCGCCCTTGCACCTGTGTTCGCGCAAGGGCGCCGGTTTCACGTTCGTGTGATTAGTTGGCGAGGCTGGCCACCATCGAGACATCTTGCACGTTAGTGAAAGCGCTCAAGGCAATGTAGTACGTTCCGGGTTGCGGATTGCTAATCACGCAATTCTGGGCTCGTCCGCTGACAATCGTGCCTTCACAGATAGGGTTGAGCATGGACGGCGTATCGCGCCGCACCCTCATGATCGCCGTGCCGGCTCCGCCGGACATCGCGGTCGTCAGGCTCTTCGCGCCGGCCGGAACCGTAATCGAATAAAACGACACCTCGTAGCTGTTGGCCGAGAACCTGATGGCCTGATCGGGTCGCAACGTCTGGACGGGCGGCGCATAAACCGTCAGTCTGCGTACGACCTTGCTTGTTGCGCCGCTACTATCGGTGACCTTTAACGACATATCGTAGTTGCCGGCGTATTCGATATTCAGATTGTCCCAATGACGAGCGTCCGTCACCGTAACCTCAGGATTGTCGCCGAGCTTCCAGGTTCGCGACACGAGGGTGGGGCCGCCCCGACTGGTGGAAAGATCCTGGCAGTCCAACTGCATGACATTGCTTTTCTTCTGTACGCAACGGAAATCCGCCGCCGCCGGTATCTTGCCGGATCTGGCTGCTTCGACCGTTGCGGCGGCGTCGAGCATTCCCGCGCCCAATGGGAATGCCTGGGACCCAGGAACGAAAGCTCGGGCGTTCTGCATGAGCAGACTGCGGACCTCGGGCGGTGTCAGCGGCTTCGGCGCGGCCGCCTGGGCGAGCGCAATCACGCCGGAAACGAACGGAGCGGCCATCGAAGTTCCGCTCAGGAAGGTGTACGACTCCGAAGTCGGTGTGGGGCCGCCGCCGGCCCAGGTGGACCAGATGTTTTCGCCGGGGGCGGCGAGGTCCACAACGGGCCCGTAGTTCGCGGAGTTGCCGCGCGTGCCGTCCGGCATGAGGCTCGATGCGACGATGACGCCCTGGCAATTGCCGGGTTGATAGAAGCCCGCGTTCAGATTGTCGTTGCCGGCCGCGACCACGACCGAGGCGCCTCTGCCCGTTGCGTCATCGATTGCCTGCTGATAAGTGATGCTGCAATTCCCATTGCCGCCGAGACTGAGATTGAGGACCCTGGCAGGAAACGGATTCGCCGGGACGCCAGAAACGGTCCCTCCGGCCGCCCACGTGATGCCGTCGGCCACGTCCGACATCAAACCGCTCCCGCAGCCGTTCAGGACCCGAACCGGTACGACCTTCGCACCCCATGCCGTGCCGGCCATGCCCTTGCCGTTGTTGGTCAACGCGGCGAGGATGCCGGCGACGTGGGTGCCATGCCATGTGACGCCGCAAGTTCCCTCCGCGAGACCGGGATTCGAACCGTTGCCGCCGCGATTGCTTGCCGTAAAGTCATAACCCGGCAGGATGTTGGCATCGAGATCGCTGTGCGGTGTCACACCGTTATCGAGCATGGCAATCACCACGCCCGAGCCGTTGCTGATGTCCCATGCCTGCTCAGGCCGAATACCCGCGGGCCAATTGCTCATGTTTCCGCGCTGCTGAAGCGCCCATTGGCGCGGAGCATAGTCGGGGTCATTGGGTGTCATGGTCGTGTGCATCGGCACGTCGGCCTCGACATATTCCACGTCGGGATTCGACGCAAGGTCGCGCATGAATGCGGTGGCTTCGACAGCGGTCAATTTGCGATCCGACGCGATAAGGTCCGCACCGACGCCGAGGCGCCGCAGATGCCGCGCTTTCATCCCGAAGCGCTTGCCGTGAGCGTTGAGCAGCGGCTGGACCGTCTCCGGCGACGTGCGCTCAGAAGTGCCGTCGCGATACTTGACGATGAAGCGGTCATTCGACGCACCGGCTTCCATGCCGCTCGTGTTGATCATGGCGGTTCGCGAAGGCAGGCGCGAATCATCGGCGGTTGTAGCCGCGTTGTTGGTCGCGGAGGGAATGGTCTGATCGGCGGAATCGACATCGTTGCGTCCACCGCATGCCGTTAGCGCGAGTGATAACGACAGGTACGTTGCACCCAGCAACGCCGCTCTTAATTTTTTCGCCCTTGATGTCGTGGTGTGATCGAGTTGCGCTTGCCGCAAAACCGGCCGGCTTTTATCAAATCTTTTTTTCATTATTGGTAATGTCCTTCGTACCGCAGGAAGAAGGATGGCCCCTGTTTTTCTGTTGGCTGCAGTCGCGCACGCGGGTGCGCTGATCGAGCCGGTCTCCACCTTTGGCGATTGGTCACGCCGATGGTATTTTTCTTGATTGAGCTATTAATTAGCGCATGCGAGCTTAATATGGCTGGTAATCAGCCGTGTCTGCTTTTGTTGCGGAAATTTCAGTGAAACTGGGGGGATTGCTGGTGATTCGCTGGAAGGCTTGGGGCGGGGTGATTCACATACCCTGCGTAAGCTGGTGAAGCCGGTCAGGGCAAGCGGCAAGCGTGACCGTCATGACGTGAGCTCACGTGACGGTCAACGAGGAGATGTTGTGTAGATGTGCACTGAAACAGGAATGAATGTTGCGGATGACCGTTGCAGTCACGTCGACCAGATTCGCAGTGGTACGGCCTCGACTCCGTGCACAACAGGTCTCAACTGAAGCCAGCACTGTGTCAAAGCCCGCTGCAGCATTTCCATGGACCGCGAGACCGCTCGCACGAGCAACACGCCATCCGTGACACAGGAAGCGGCGACCCGCAATGAATCATCGAACGGCAACTCGGCAGTGAGCGCCTCAGCGAGTGCATCATTGCAGGCTGTCCCCACCGCCCACAGCGTCCCGTAAGCGGGAAATCCGGCTAGCCCCTGGGCCGCGTCCCGCAATGAATCCTCCGCCGCAAGGCTTGCGCGTTCGAGCCACAGCGCCTCGCCATTCGCGCCAACGATTCGTGATACCGCGCGCAGATGCCCGGCCGACCATCGCTCGCCGGCCGCTTGCCGCCCAAGCTGCGTGGCATCCCATCCAATTGCGGATGCGCCTTCATCCAGCGTCAGCGAAAAATCCAGCATTGCATTGGCGTGATCGAAAACGATATTGTTCTGCGGCAGCCAGTCGAGCTTTGCCTGCGGGCCGACATGCACTGCAATATTTTGCCGTGCGGCACGGCCATTGGACTTGTACCACTTGGTCGCGCCAGGCGTGGTGATGACGGCATGCGCGCCCTCGCCTACGGTCACATCGATGTCGAGATGATCGCCGCCTGCGATTCCGCCCGGCGGATGCACGATAACTGCATGACAGATCGCATGGCCTTCCGGGTAAAGCGGCCTTTGTATGCGCAACGGACCGTCATGCTGCCGATGTTTGAGCGTGGTCCGCTCGCCGTCTTTGACGAAGCCGAGTTCGAGGCGCGCGCGCCATTGCGAGTGCGTGGTGTTTTGCGCGGTGGCGAGTGCGACGTGGTTTTCGTGAAGCGACATACGGATGGAAGTGCGAATGGGCGGGCGGGGCGGCGCGGCGCAAAAAAGGATGCAGCAAGTGACGCGCTGGCAGCCGCGTCAACGCGAAGCGTGTCAGCGAGCGCGAGGCAACGGCTGGTCGCGTTGCTACAGAATGCGGCGAGGATAGCACGCTGCGCTGCTCGCACGCGTCAGACGGCGATCAGTGCGCGTACGCCATCGGTATCCATGTTGGCTCCTTCGCCGCCGGCGACGATTTCACCGCGGCTCATGACCCAGTACCGATCGGCAATTTCCTTGGCGAAGTCGTAATACTGTTCGACGAGCAGTACGGTCATGCCCATTTCTTCGACCAGTTGGCGCAGTGTGCGGCCGATGTCCTGGATGATCGAGGGTTGGATACCTTCGGTGGGTTCGTCGAGGATCAGCAATTGCGGATCGCTCATTAGCGCGCGGCCGATTGCGAGTTGTTGTTGCTGACCGCCGGAGAGGTCGCCGCCGCGGCGGCTGCGCATATCCTTGAGGACTGGGAATAATTCGTAGATGCGGTCCGGGATTTTTTTTGGGGCTTTTTTGCTGGCTGCGCCGACTAGCAGATTTTCTTCTACCGTCAGGCGGGGGAAGATGTCGCGGCCTTGGGGGACGTAGGCGAGGCCTTTCTCCACGCGGGAATAGGTGGGGAGTTTGGTGATGGGGGCGCCGCGCCAGGCGATGGAGCCGCTTCTGGTTTGGACGACGCCCATCAGGCATCGGAGCAGCGTTGTTTTGCCTACGCCGTTGCGGCCTAGCAGGACGGTGAGTTTGCCGTCCGGCACGGTGAGTTTTACATCGCGGAGGATGTGGCTGCCGCCGTAGTACTGGTTCAGGTTTTCTACTTCTAGCATTTTTTAGGGTCCTAAAGGGGAGCCTGTTTGGCGGGTTTCGTTTCTGTTTCCGTTTCTGTTCTGGTTTGGGGTTTGGGTGTTGGTCTTTTGGCCTTTCCTTGCTTTCTTATCGGTCTATTAGCGTTCCCCCTGTGCGGGGGGGCACCTACTTTTCTTTGCCTGCCGCAAAGAAAAGTAGGCAAAAGAAAGCGGCTCAAACCGCTAGCTCATAAGCGGGTCCCCCGCACAGTATCGGTAGTGGTGCATCTGGAATCTGTGTTCTCGCACATTCGGCGCTAGTGACAAAGCCGTCATACTTCCGGCGGCGCTGCGCGCGCCGACGCCCAGTTCAGAACACCACCCGCCGCGCTTCGCGCCGCGTCGTATCTGAAGTGATGCACCTCCGGCTGTTTTGCTTGCGCATTGCTGCCTCGCCGAGGCGAAGCCGATGGCTCCCGCTGCGCGATGCAAACCCGCTGGTTTCCCTGGCAGACCCATCCGCGACGCACGCAGTGCGGAGTGGGAGCTGATGAGCGCCTTGTCGCTAACGCG